>Ga0315909_10002316_pt1 | contig 24481 bp, 43 predicted proteins | sample LakEriMetagenome_11_FD_203527 | JGI IMG/M metagenome (GOLD analysis project Ga0315909, IMG submission 203527) | Freshwater fungal communities from buoy surface, Lake Erie, Ohio, United States - Buoy 2 MA125 | ecosystem: Environmental > Aquatic > Freshwater > Lake | place: USA: Lake Erie, Ohio...
GTTATCCTTAATAATTCTTTTGTATTGCTTCCATAGTGTTTCAAAAGGAATAATTACATCCCATTTGCAAGCAGTTGTACCATAAGGCAAATCACACAAAATCATATCCACCGACTTATCAGCAATCTTATCCATTTCCACAAGGCAATCACCCTGATAGAATGTACTGCGGCTAACACTGCATTGCTGCAATGGCGGCTGATGTGCTTCATTCAACTGTGGTATTTCAAATAAACTTTTCTGCATAATTCAACTTTTGTTTTTCAATTTCCGCCACTGACAGCAATGCTTTTACGTTAGTACCAATAGCCTTTGATGTTTACGCTTTGGGTGTTGATATAAATGGTAAATTATCTTTTTCTCTTGATGAGGCTACTATCTTATGTATATTACTTTGAAATTCTTTATCAAAACAAATGTTTGTATTTCCTAATCTGTAAACAGGATGAAATTTAGTTTCTGTTTGGTCAAATATTAAATCACCAGTTTCAGCACCTGTTTTATTAAGCACTTCAAAAACTTCAATTACTCCTGCGTTTTCTAATTCTATTTTTCTTGTTAATTTTTCCATTGTATGTATTTGTTTTTAAGTTTTAATTTGGCTACTGGTACTAACCGCACCTAATAAACATTTGATTAGGCTGCTCACTCACTACTATTGGTTTACAAACGATTTATTAGCTGCAAAACGTTAGTGGCAATCAACAGGAAATCCCCACCAACATATTTTTGAACAATACCCATTCCATTCATCGCTATCGTGTTCTTTACCGCAATTAGGACAGAATTGACTGCCACTAACATCACCCTTATTCAATGCGGGGTTTTCGGCTTCGTTGGACACATTTTCACTATTCATAATATTCGGTTTTAAATTAACATAGTGCTTTTAAGCCCGCACTAAATAAGGCTGCGGCACGTTACCACTCATTTTGCATCCGACACGCTATCGCGTACTGTTCTACAATCACAAATGAATACATCTTGCCAATAACCTCCCATTGGTGTCATACTACCATCTGCTGCATAAATATATGTTTGTTGCCATTGTTCTTCATAGTGTCCATAAACACACGGATAAGCATATTCATACCAAATCCACCATCCAATTAGTGATAATAATACAATGGTAATAATGTAAATCCATTTGTAATCTGATAAATGTTCTTTAATGTTTTCAATCATCTTTTTAATTTTTATTTTGCCCACGCTTGCAAAACGAAGTGGTAACAACAAATTGGCGCAAGCCGAGCGTTAATGCCAATATGCTGTGTTTTATTTACGGCCTGTCGCCAATTCGCTGCCGTTATAGGTAAGTTGCGTATCATTTAGAAACATTTTAACATAACAAACTTTTTTTCTATTCGTTCATAGAAAAGTAATCCTTCTTTCAATCTTTTTACTTTCCACTTCTTTTTATTGTTTTCAATTCTAATAATTTTCATAATCTTATTTTTCATATTTTGTACTAATTAAACATTCGTTACAACCTACCTATAACAGCGTATAAAATCCATTGAAAAAACGGCTCTTATACGCAAAACGTTAGCGGTAATTGCACCCCACCGCACTAGTTAATCGTCTAAATTCTGCTCATTAATAAATTTCTTTTGTATTCCAAAATACCACCATAAAAAACGAATTGTAAAACTCCAATGATTAAAGTTTGGAGTGTCGATACTTTTGTTTAACCAAAACCTCGGATATAATTTTAAGTTGCTCCAATTGGCAGTAAAATTTTGGTGAATCCATTTGTATTTATAGTTATTAATAAAATCAACTACAATTCGTTTTATAGTTTTCTTTTTTGTCACTTCTTTTTTATAAGTTAATGTTATCATAATTTTATGTTTTTACAGTCACCCTACCGTTTTCTTACATTTAGTGCAAGTCCAAACACCTGATGGTGAAATATATGATATACATTTCCAATCGTGTTCACACTCCGATTTTATAACATCGGTTTGTTGCAATTGCAAGGCTTGGTAATTGTTAGTAAAATTCTGTGATAAGGCAAAAGTTAAATAGTTTTTTTGTTCTTGTGAAAGTTCTTGACCTTGTAATGTTAGGCGTTTATTTGCCCACTCTATTGCGTTATGTATTCTTTCTGTAATATCCATAATTTTTGTTTTATTAAGTAATTAATTATCTGCAACTGCAACAAGCTGGAGAACGTTAAAACATTAAAACAATTTTATAACAAAGTATAAAAGAAATAAACGTGGTGTTTTTTCTGTGGTTTATTACACCTCCACATGGTTGATTAATGGCTCAACTTCTATAGGCTTCTTTGTTCACGTTTACTTCATTTATACTCAATCGTTATAAGTAATTAATTGCTCATTTAACTCCAATCTCAAAATTACCAATATTAAAATATTGATTTAATTGTAAAAGTAGTTCCTTTAATTTCATTATCTACAGAATATACACATAATATAGTTCTAGCAATAGGGTTTATTTTAACAATATATTGTTTACCTAAATCACTATTTACTGTATACATCCATACTTTCTCTTTTTTTTCATTAAACTCTACTGTTTTATCAGTAATATAATATGTTGATTTATTATCTATTGTTATATGTGTAATCATTGTTTCTTGTTCATTGATTACAAATAATGAAGTATGATTATAATCCATTGTACAATCTTTCCATAAATCTAATGTTGTATCATAATCACAATATTGTGCTATTTCAGTTGTTATTGATTGACTAAATGTGTTGGTTAAAATTATTGAGAATAATATTGTCAATAATTTAATTTTAAATATTTTATTCATAGTATTTTATTTTAAAGTGAGTCAGAAATTAATCTGACTCGTTAATTAGTTTTTATATTTTTTAAATGTGTTTAATTCATAATCAAATTTAATTCCACCTGCTAAAATCCTATCATTTACACCTGAAGTTAATGCAACAGATGTTACAATATACCAATTATTGTAGGTAGCTTCAGTATTAACAATTATTACTTTAGTGTTAGTATTTTTATAATTTATTGATATTTCATATTCAGTAGAGTAATCTAAAAATAATACAAATTTGTTAGATACATGCATTGATGTTAATACACCATTGTTGTAGTTTACAATATTTAATACATATGATGTATCATCAATTGATTGATCATCTACAAATACAGATAAATCTAATTTGATTTTAGTTTTTTCTAATTGTTTTAATTGAGATCTAGTTTTAGATATGTTAGTATCAAAACCTGATTGTTGTGCAAATGCACATGCAGACATTACAATAAGCATTAAGCTTATAAATAGCAATTTGATTTTCACTGATTCTTTCATGATTTCTAGGTTTTAGTTGATTTATATTTTGATTGAATTATTTAAAAAGAACAAGCCTCTCACTTGTTTGGTGGTTTCATATTTGTGTATATAATGAGAAAACGACTAATAATTATATACAACTACCAAGTTAATGGACAACCACTAAGTTTTGTTAGAATATTTATTAGGGATATTATATTTTAATTTGTTTTAAATAAACTCTTACAAGGTTGTACCTTGGCTATACCTCCTACTTAAGATAGGTGTTCTAAATTCAGTTGAACTATTTATTCTACAATTGGATAAGAGTTTATTATTAATCAGTATCACAAAAGTTACTCTGATTAATTTTTTGTACAATGATTATGACCTCTTTCAATTATTAAATAAAAATACTTATTTTTAAGTCTCTTTCTTCTTTTGTAAAGTATTTTATTATCATATTGCCAAGGATTCATTTTAAGTAAATATTGACATTCATTAAATGACATTACTTCTTTAAGCTTTATTATATTTTTCATAATTTATTGTTTTAATGTTTTAAATAAAATATAACTTATTTACTTTAAAGTTAGTAAGACTTTGTTTCAACAAGTTATATAATATTATCTTTTAGTTTTGGACTAACTGGTGGAAAGATATTAAACCACCTCACGTATAGTATGTTGTATAAGAACTACCAAATACACCACCTAACTATCATCTTTAGTAACTAATGTTACAATATTTTAAAGTAAGGTTTGACCAACTAACCTACAAGGAGTATTTTTACAGAATACTTAAACTGTATTGAGGAAACTATCACATAAACTCAATATAAGAACTAGTGGAGGGAATCGAACCCTCCTTTATTCCAAAACTAGTTCACACTAACTACTAAGAGTTAAGTGGTTGTTGAGAACTTACTGCAACTGGAGCTACAGAAGTATGTTTGATTAACAAATCTACTTCAGCTATTTCTGAAGTAAATACTGTTTCACGATAAATAGGCATACCATTGTATAATAATACACCACCATCCTTACCTTGAGTTTTAGGCTTTTGTCCTTTATAGAAAGGAGCAGTAGCTTCACGATGGATTAATTTTCCTTCAATAGGAAATTCTGAACCTGCTGCCAAGTTCATAGCATTTAAAGTTGCTAATTCAGCTCTAAAGAAAGCTGTACGAGTTTGTTTATTAATGATTCCACCATTAATTACAAAACTGTCTTCTGCTACCATTACTGAACCCCAGTTAGGAGTTTTTTCAGATACATTGATTACTAAGCCTGTGTTTGGGTTTGATTTTACGATTAATTTTGACATGATTTCTTGTTTTTAATTGTTAATTGATTTATTGATTTATTAATTGTTTGACAAAGTTTAAGTCTATGTCAAGACTATCCAACAATTAACAAGATGATATAACTAATGTATAGACCAAGTCTGAATGCTATAAATAGCTAATTAGATTATATGAGAGCTTGTTGATTGTTTAATGTTGTTTAAGAGTATAATACTGAAGCATATAGGTATGTGTATTCAGATAAACATATTTGATGAAATCTGTAATAATGTATTTCTTCTTTAGTTAGTTTAGGCATGACGTTTAGATTTAATTGATTCAACATAAATAGTTAGAATTAGTAATGAATAGACTACAAATACAAATGATATTGTAAGTCCTAATATTTGATTAATATAATATGACGTAACAATACATATTAATCCATATCCAATGTGTGCAGATAATGGTCTTTCAATACAAAAGTCTGCTATCATATTACCTAAATAGAATAATATGGATATGAATCCAATGATGTGTAATAAGTTTGATTCCATTGTAATAGTTTTTAATTAGTTAATAATTTATTTAATTTGTTAAAGCATTTAATTTAGGGTAAATTTTTCTGTAATTATATTCATGTGTATTTTCTTTAACATGTAACATTTTACAGAATAATAGAAATGTTTTCATAATTATTTAGTTTTAAATGATTAATTTGGTATAAACAGTTAGGCGGAAACATATAGTATAAACTAAATCTGCATGTATTTCTACATCTGCCACTCTTTAACTGTTTAATATTGATAATCTATTACATACCCACAAACATTAATATAATACTTGATACTTGCACAAGTCCTTGTTATATAATGGTTTACAGTGGAATATGTAATAGATATTTAGTTAGGTTAATAGTGAGACACCAACACATATTGATGCCCAAATTTGGTCATGACTAGGTTTGTTGTTTACATAACCTAATTCACGTTTAACAGTATTTAATCTGTTATGTACACTGAATGCATATTCAGGTAATTTAGTTTGTCTGTTGATAATTGGTCTACCATTTTTAGTAGTACGTTGTAAAGTGTTCATAGTTGGATAGTTTTTAGAGGTTAATAATTGGTTTATAAGTTGTTAATTAAGCTATGTGTATATAAGAGGATATAATTATAGGATAAGTTAGGATTAGGGTTAAAAGGTGAGGGAGAGGAGTGTACTCCATCTACTATTCCATAATTCCCAATGTTTTCAAGCCTTTCAGAGCATTAATTCCTACTAAACTAGTAGATTACTCTAAATTAAATATAAACTCTCCTCAGTGGTCTATTCCACAAGCTTAACTAAGATGTAAACATCTCAATTAACTCCAAAGCAGTTGGAGAGAGTTATATATTTAAGTGTTGTTAAAGATTAATACAAGCTAATAGTATAACAAAATCCATTGCTAAGCAAATGAATATTGATTTAACTAACTGATTATCAGATAATTTGTTAGATAAGTTTGGAATTATTGTTAGAGTTAACATAATATATAAGGTTAATTGGTTAATTGGATTTGAATTAGAATTAAATAAAGAGGAGAGCACTAGGCTCTCACTCAATACTATAATGACATAGTCTCCTCTTCTACATAAGAGTTGACAGTAGCAATAGCTTGTCCCTCTTCAGTAATCAATACATTAAATGTTGATAATGTACCATCATAAGACCTTTTACCAACTGGTAATGTAGCTTTAGCACCACTAGCTAATTCATAGCTAATAAATTTACCATTTGGACCAGCAATAATAGATGCTTTAACTGCACCTAATTCTTTTAAATACTCTAATAAAGTTTTCATAATGTGATAGTTTTAAAGTTATAAAGGAAATGATTTTCTCTCAAAGTTTAGTGGGGGATGGAAATTGGGGGTGCTGGAAATCCTTATATACATTGAAAATTTTGAAAAAAAATAAAATTTTTGGTGATTAATATTTGTAAAAATAACTAAATAATGCTTATCTTTATATTATGAAAATATGTAAAAAATGTAAAGTAGAAAAAGAACTTACTGATTTTAATCAGTGTTCAGTAAACAAAGACGGGTATTTAGGGTTTTGTAAAGAATGTAGATATGGTCATAAACCACATAAACCTATTGTAGAGGGTTTAAAAATATGCACCACATGTACAGAATCTAAAGATATATCTTGTTTTTCAATTATCAATAAAAATACAGGAAGTACTCAATCTAGTTGTAAAGTATGCAGAAATAAATACAAAGCAATAAAAAGAAAAGCTAACCCTATTAAAGAGTCTCTAAGAAAGAGAAAACAAAAATTAAAATCTAACTATGATATGACGATAGAAGATTATGATAAATTGTATAGTACTCAACAAGGTAACTGCTTGATTTGTAATACTTACCATAGAAAATTATCAATAGATCACTGTCATGATACAGGATTAGTAAGGGGTTTATTATGCTCTAATTGTAATTCAGGATTGGGTATGTTTAAGGATAATTCAATTTTATTATTAAAAGCCGTAGAATACCTTAAACTATCTAACACTGATAAATCTTAAATCTCATACCCATTTATGCACTATAATACACATTCCCGTGTAACAAATACTTACTACTTTTGTTACAACTTTGCATGAATTTTTCATAAAATGAAACCTATTAAAGCTATATTCTATGTCCCCAAAATATAAGATAATTGGGACGAGTATTTGGTAATTAGTTAATTATTAGTTACCTTTAGATCATGGAAATTAAGATATTACACCGTACTCCAGACTTAGAACATACTACTATTATGTTAGGAGAAGTCATAAGACATACAGTTACTACTGTAGAATATACTAATATTATTAAACCTGCTACTAGAGTAGAAGGAACTGGTGCTGATTACATTATAGCTAGAAACAAGATATTAGAAGAATACTTTATTAATGGACCTAAAGAACAATTCTCATGGTAGAACAAGACCCAATAATGTTTGTATATAATCACCCATTAGGAAATGTAACTATTTACTTAGGAAGTAAATCTAAATTTTTACCTATTGAAGAGTGGAAAGAATTTAAGAATGGTGCTAGTGGTAAAGTAGAAATAAGAATTAAAGTAGAACAATTATTTAACAATGAGCAACAATGAGTAACAATGAATATAAACAACAACAGTTTTGGGTAGATGAACCTGTAGATATTAGGATTAAACATAAACATCTGTATGATATTATAACCTATAGACTAGAAGAAGCTTTACACCAAACAATAATTAAACAATCTAATAAATCAACATTACCTAAAGATTATACAAATGGAAAATAACTTATACTATACACCTACAATAGAAGAGTTTCATGTAGGATTTGGATATGAATATATGAATGGAGATAGGTGGGAAGAATCTAAAATGAGAATACAAGATTATAAATCTGATGGACCAGATTATGAAAGATCAGATAGTTGGTTTGAAGAAGAATTATTAGGAGGAATTAGAACAGTTAGAGTTAAATACCTAGACCAATCTGATATAGAAAGTTTAGGTTGGGAATTAAGAGATTCTAAAAAATCACCATTTACAGGAAGACAATTAATGACTTTTCAAAAAACAGAAGAGTTTGGATTTAACAATGGTATTCATTATTGGTTAATTCAACAAGATGATAATTGGGTTATTAAAATACAAGCATATTCATCTTATGTACCTGGAGAATGGGTTATGAGATTTAAAATTAAAAACAAATCAGAATTAATTAAACTAATGCAACAATTAAATATTAAATAATGAGAACAAAATCTAAAAATTTCAACGATCATCAAATCATAGGTATATTACCTGATGGATCAATTTACCTTAAAATGGGTGTAACTAAGAAACACTATAACGATAAACTAGATTATGAGGATATGGATCATATCAATGAGAAGTTAATCATGGCTGAGAAAATCAATAAGTTTTATTTATTAACTGGGACTAGTCCTATAACTGAAGAATAATATGAAACTAGTATATGATTTAAAATCAAAACCTAATCAAATGGAAATTACAGAATTTCTATATTGGGTAAAAGAAAAAGGGATAGTTTGGTGGGATTCTTCATTAGAAGGGCAAGCACCCATAATTACTCCAGAATCCGATTTAGAAATTAAAGATATTTCTAAAGATTTAACACCTGAAATTTGATAGTGTCCTAGAAAAAGCTTATATTTATACTGTACTATTACTGAAGAAGTAATTCAGCAAGGAATACCCAAAAAGTTAACACTTGCTTAGAAGTTGGATAGTAAACTCTGAGATTGAAATAACATCTAAACATAAGGGTTGAGGTTTCTCCGATAGGTACAAAAAAAGGTTATAAATGAAATTCTATAACTGCTACAAGAGGTATGAAGTATCCTCCTGAATTAACAGGGTTAAAGTAAGCAGTGGCCAGGTAACTGGAACGGTTAAAGACAGATAGATATAAGTTTATAATTAATCCTAACATCTGGTGTACAAACTGGAAGGGGAATATTGTGTTCAATTCAAAATAAAAATTATGGAAATAAGTAAAGAGTTTATACAACAACTATTAGATATAGTAAACAAAGATGCTGATAGCAAAGTAAGATCTAAACCTGGATATGGTAGATTTGAAATAGATGAATGGACAACAAATGAAGGTAAAGGGGTATGTTTTACTTTATGGTATAAACCAACTAAAATTGATATAGGATTTAATAAAGTTGTTTTAAGAAAGAATTATGATCTAACAGTAGACCATTTAGAAGTATTTCAATCTGTATTTTATGAGGAAGTAGTTAGATATTTAACAATGCATCCAGATTCCCATAAATTGATACAATATGGAATAACTAGATAATTAACTTAGTTATATAATTTATTTGGTTATTATAATTAAATCAGTTATATTTGATGTATGGAATTAAACGATTTAAATTTAGTACTTATAGTAATAGGATTAAGTGTATTAATTTCTGCTTATTTTGAAGATGATAAATAATGGAATTCAAACTTAAACTTCCCATAGCTCAAAAAACTAAATATCTTATTCAGATGTTGAATCCTATTATGGGTAACTTAACAGATAAAGAGATTGAGATCTTAGTTGTTATTGCTGATAAGCAGATAACTATTATTGATAAGAATACTAGAACAGATGTTCGTATGTTCTTAGATATGGATAAGTTTAATTTTAATAACTATATTAAAAAACTAGTTACTAAGAAAGTATTACAACAAGTAGATAGACTAACCCTTAAAGTTAATCCTAATATTCTACATATTTTAAAACATGATTCAGTTAATTTAAGTTTTGTATAATGGAAGAGTTATTAAAAGATTATTTATTATTACAATCTCAAGTATTTTCATATAGAAATAAACTTATAAATATGGGTTTAAATGGTATTATTATGGATATGAAAATTGAAGAATTTGACAAACATTTTAATATAACTAGTGATAGAGAAGGTAAAATATGAACTCAACAAAAAGTAATATCTATGAAGAAATATTGGATGAAATTAAGGGTGACTTTACATTATCTAAAATGGAACTTGAAAGAATATGTGACTCACAGTTCAGAGTAATTAGAAATACTATGAGTAATAGAGAGGGTAAAGTAGTTCAGTTAATTTACTTAGGTAAGTTTAGACCTACTGCTTACAATCAAGATTATATTAAACGATTAAAACTTAAGACAGATGAGTAAATTAATGGAAATTATTTCAGGATGGTCCAATGTAATTTGGGAAAATCCTAAAGTAGAAAAGATAGCTATGGACAGAGCAGTAGTTTGTTCAAATTGTTTTTACAATATTAACAATACTTGCTCACAATGTGGGTGTCCTTTAATTGCTAAAACAAGGTCAGAATATTCTAAATGTCCAATGAACAAATGGTAAATAAATTAAAAGTTTATACTACAGATACTTTAAATGTACCTCAAAACCATTCTTTTAAATTATTTAAAGAAATAGATACAGAATTAGCAAATAAAGTAATATCTTTAGTTAAACCCAAATTACGTAAAATGAAACTTAAAATGTTTATTATAATCAAATTAAAAGATAATGATTCATTTTATTCTTATTCAACATGGTTATTCAGTAAAGACTTAAAATAATATGATAATAGAACTAGAAGTCATATCTCAATTACCTATAAAGGAAAGAGGTAGATCTATTGCAAGATATGTCCCAGAAAGAATATTTCAAAAGAAGCTATTCATTACTGAGGGTATGCAGATAGAAGAACATATGAATCCTTCTGGTAAGGTTGTACCTAAGTTTACTACTTGTAAATATGATACTGAATACTATAAGATTAATATGCCTTATAAGAAGTTAAGAGATAATTACTTTACACCAATTACTATTAAAGGATTAGGACAATGAGATACTGGATATTAGTAATATATTATGCAATATATAAAGATAAAACCTTTTTAACAGGTTATGTTGATCGTAAAACAAACACATTAAGCTTTTATTGGGGGCATTATTCAATGGAATCTGCAAAATTTAATTTTAGAGAAAATATGATAAGAAATATCTATTTTAAATATCGTGATATAAAAGTATTATTAGAATCTTTAAATCTTAAAGATGAGACAACATGTATTGATGGATGTCCTATAAAAACAAATAATCCTATTATTGTAGAGTTTGATACATATGCATAAAGAATTAATAATACCTATATATGGTTGTCTTGTTAGTGTCTATGTCATAGATAATTTTAACAATGTTAAAAAAGATTTAAAAACACAATATGACATTGATGAAGAATTTATTGAATGTAGAGGGTGTGTTTTTAATAAATTTACTTCTAAATATGAGACTAGATTACATGTATTAATTGTTAAATATGATGTAAATAAAAAATATTACTTTGATACAATAGGTCATGAATTATTACATTTAACTCAAGATATTTTAGAACATAAAAATATAATATTTAAGAAAAAAGATGCCAATGAAACTTATGCTTATCTACAAGGGTATTTATTAAGTGAAACAATTGAATTTTTTGAAAAAGCTTATACTAAATTTAAAAGATTAAAAAATTAATGATTAAAATAATAGATTTAAAAGATAGTAAGATTATTGTAGCTCCAGAATGTTTGGTTATAGAACCATTCAAATCTGTGTGGGAGAAAGATAAATCTAAAGATAAAACTCATGCATTTAACATAATTAAATACACTTGGTATTATGCTTCATTTAAATCACCATTCTTCCAACATAGTAATGTAGATAAGCATAAATTAATTGTAGATCATATTTTAAAAGAACCTAAGTTTAAAATGACGGAAGAACTTTTAGCTTGTATTAATATGTACGATAAAATACATACTACTCCTGCAATGAGATTGTTTAAAGCTGTTCAAGAATCTATTGGTAAAATGGAGGAGTTCTTTAAGACTGCAGAATACAATGAGGATAGTATTACTAAAATTCAAAAGGCAATTATAGATATGCCTAAGATGCAAGAAGCTGTTCAATCAGCTTTAGATAATTGTAATAAAGAACAATCATCTGGTAATAAAGTTAGAGGAGATGCTCAGCTTGGAATGTTTGAAGATAAATAATTATGGAATTTACAAAAGAAAATCATTATTCAACTTTTTTATTAAATGAATCTAAAAAAGGATTAGATTTAAAAAATATAAAAAGATACATGTTAGTTATTGGTTGTAATAATACACCAATAGAAATTAATTTTAAAGGAAATCAAAGTTGGATATTAGATAATGAATTAAAAACATTAGAACAATATAACTTAAAACCTGAAGACATAAAAGTATTATCATATCTTGAAGGTGTATGTAGTCCTTTTAAAAATAAAAATGGATGTTCAGCATCTGCTGTAGATGGTTATGAATTACATATAATGTTTTAATATGCTGAATGACAATAAATACGTAATATGTGTAGACTACTTTAAGAATACTAAAGAGTTTTCATATCTTGCTGAACAATATAATAGAACAGGATTATATACTAACTCTATTCCAGGAACTATAGAATATGTAGAGTTCTGGCAAGATGTTAGAGATAAATGTTTAAATGGATTTACTAACTCTTGTGGGCAACATATTACTGGTCAACATTTTTTCTATTTAAACTTCTGTCCAATATTAGGTCTTAATGAAAAGACTGGAAAGAAATCTAAAATCTTTCCTAGATTTATAGATTTAGATTATGAATTCTTCCACATGGTAGAATATTGTAGACTAAATCAAAAATCACTAGTTGCTGTAAAAGGTCGTCGTCAAGGTTGGTCTTACAAAGCTGCAGCAATATGTACACATGAATTCTATTTCTATCCAGATAGTAAAGCAATTATAGGTGCTTTTTACAGCACCTTTAGTCAAAACACTATGAATATGGTTATTGATAATTCAAATTTTATCAATATGAATACTGAATTCAGAAAGCAAAGAAATCCTGACCTTAAAGACTTTATTAAGGCAAGGTATCAGGCAACTGTTAGCGGGGTTAAGGTGTGGAAGGGGTTTAATTCCGAAGTGCGTGCCATTAGCTACAAAGATAATCCTACTAGTGGTGTTGGGCTTAGTGCTAACTGGTTAATCCTCGACGAATGCGGTGTTTTTGGAAACATTGTAGATGCATATGGTTACTCTGAACCCCTTATAAAAGACGGTAGTACATACACAGGTGTAGCTCTGTTATTTGGATCTTCTGGAGACATGGATTCAGGGAGTAAGTATTTCTATGAGATGTTTACTAATCCTGAAAAATACAACATGTTAGATTTTGAGGATCCATTTAATCCTAATGGCAGGATAGGGTTCTTTAGTTCAGCTACAAAAGGCAGATTAGGCTTATGTCTTAATCCAGAATCTAAATGGTATAAAAAACCTATGGTTGATGAAGATGGTAACTCTAACTATGAAGCAGCTCAAGATGATATTGACTTTTTAAGAGCTAAGGCTAAACATGGTTTAGATCCTAAAGCAATTCATAATATTACTACTCAATTCCCTTGTACTTGGAAAGAAGCTTTTTTAAGAAATAAAGGTAATGTCTTTGGTTCTCCAGAGATGTTAGAATGGTTAGGTCATTTAGAGAATACTCCTAGTCTTAGAGGTCAAGCTCAGAAAGGTGAACTATTCTTTGATGATGGATATGTTAAATGGAGACCTAATGATGACTTAGTTCATATTACAGACTTCCCTTTAAGAAAAGATCCTAAGTCAGGAGAATCATTCTCTACAAATGGCTGTGCAGTGATTTGGGAACACCCTGAGAAACATGAGAATGGTGAGATACCTAATTACTTATATATTGCAGGATGTGACCCTTATGATCAAGATAAATCAGAATCTGGATCTCTAGGCTCATTCTTTGTCTATAAGAGATTTTATAGAGCGGATAGAACTCATGATATTATAGTTGCTGAATACACATCTAGACCAGATACTGCAGAAGAGTTTTATGAAGTATGTAGAAAACTATGTATGTATTATAACTCTAAAGTATTGTATGAGAACCAGTTAAAAGGTTTAAAGGTATACTTTGAACAAAAGAACTCTCTACAATATATGTGTGAACAACCTGGTATTATTAAGGATATGATTAAGGATTCTAGAGTTCAACGTGGATATGGTATCCATATGAATAGAGGATCTGGAGGTGCGGCGGGTATTAAAGATCAGTGTGAGTTATATCTTAAGAAATGGTTATATGAGGAAATTAATGGTGAGGTAGAAGGAACTAAACAACTTAGATTTCAGACTATTAAATCTATACCATTGCTAAAAGAGTTAATAGCTTATGATAGAGAAATAAATACAGATAGAGTTATTGCGTTAATGCTATGTATTTTACAAACCTATGAATTACATAGAATACATGTAGAAGAGCTATCAAATGATGCTAACCCTATTAGTAATTACTTAGAAAGAATTTATAAAAAAGGCCTTATATTTAATAGGAAGAATTCCCAATTTAACACAAGTACAAACCAATGAGTCAAGATATATACGCCAATTTAGGTGGTCAGAATTTACCACAACAAAAGTTACCTATGTCTAGCAAAGACAAAGAGTGGGGTAAGTCTTGCATTAATTATTATTCAAATTACAGATATACTAATGGTAGTAATCTGCGTTCTGATAGACTTAGAAAGTTAATTAACTACGATTTATATAATGGTAAAGTCAACCATAAGGATATTGAAACTATATGTGATCCATTGGGTATCAATACTTCAAATACATTTCCCGCTAGATTTCAACATTATGACATCATCTCTGAACCAATTAAGTTACTTATTGGTGAGGAAACTAAACGTCCAGATAATCATATTGTGGTATCTGAATCTCCAGATGATATTAACAGAAAGACTTCAGCAATTAAGGAAAAGATTTTCCAGGCTTTACAACAAGGTTTGGCTTATCAAATTGATCCTAATGCAGATCCTAATAATCCACCACCTCCACCGGAAGAAATTATCAAGCATGAAAAATATACACCGTCGGATATAATTGAATCTAAAGCTAACAAGATTCTTAAGTCTTTAAAGAAGAAATGTAATACTAGATTATTATTTTCTCAAGGATGGAAAGATGCTTTAATTGCTGGAGAAGAGATTTATTGGGTAGGTATTGAGAATGATGAAGTAGCTATGCGTAGAGTTAATCCAGTTAACTTAACTGTGATACTAGATGGAGATACTACTTTTATTGATGATGCTATAGCAGTAGTTGAAGAACGTATGTTGGCCATCAATACTATTTTAGATGAATATGGTGATATTCTATCTAAAGCAGATATAGAGAAATTAGAAAATTATACTAGAGGGACCTTTGGTTCTTTTAATACAGCAGGTGGATTTGAACCTCAGTTTGATGTAGTTAATGGACAAAATGCTTTTGCAGGAGTTACTCCAACTAATGCTTATAATGGAAATAATAGTAATAACTATTCTATTAGAGTTACTAGAGTTGAATGGAAATCAATGAAGAAGATTGGTGAGTTAACTTGGACTGATGAAGAAGGAACTGTTAATACAGAGATTGTAGATGAATTCTTTAATACTAGAATATTTAAAGAAGCTTTCCCTGATGCTAAAGTAGAATGGTATTGGATCAATGAAGCTTGGGAAGGTGTTAAAATTGGATTAGATATATTTACAGACATTAAACCTAAACCTAACCAAAGACGTAGATTGGATAATCCATACTACTGCAGATTAGGTTATACAGGATTTATATATGAAGCTACTAACTCTCAATCAGTTAGTTTAATTGACAGATTAAAACCTTATCAATATTTATATGATATTATATCTTATAGATTAGAGATAGCATTTGCTTCAGATCAAGGTAAGAAGTTCATCATGGACTTAGCTCAGATACCTCAAAGTCAAGGTATCGATATTGATAAGTGGATGTACTATCTTAAAGAGATGAATATTGCATTCATTAACTCATTTGAGGAAGGTAAGAAAGGTGCTGCTACAGGACAATTGGCCAACAAGTTTAATCAGTTTCAAGCAATTGATTTAAGTCTTAGTCAATCTATTCAACAATATATCAATATGTTGGATTACATTAAACAACAAGTAGCCTTTGTATCTGGTGTTACACCTCAACGTTTAGGTGCTATTAATAACTCTGAACTAGTTGGTAATGTAGAAAGATCTGTTAATCAATCATCATTAATTACTGAATATTTGTACGAAGCTCATGCTGAAGTTAAACGTAGAGCCTATACAGCAATGATTGAAGTTGCTAAGATATGTTATAAGAAAGGATTAGTTGCTCAGTATGTCTTAGATGATATGGGTATTGAGATGCTTAACCTAGAAGAGAATGAATTTGAGAATTCAGAGTTTAATGTATTTGTAACTAACAATACTAAAGATCTTGAATTAAAAGCTAAGTTAGACCAATTAGTTCAAGTAGCATTACAGTCTGAAAAAATAGATTTATCTTCAATAGTTGAAACATTAATGAATGATTCTCCTAGAGATATTGTAAGATTGTTACAACGTAAAGAAGAGGAGTTCTATAAACGTCAAGCTGATAGTTCTAAAGCTCAACAAGAGCATGAAATGAAAGTTGAAGCTATTCAACAACAAATGCATGCTGAACAAGTTGAATTAGATCATTTAAAACTTGATCAAGAAAGATATATTGCTGAAGCTAATAATTCTACAAAAATTCAAATTGCTGAGATTGGTGTATTTGCTAGACAACAAGATTTAGATCAAAATGATAATGGTATCCCTGATCCTTCAGAGATTGCGGCTAATGCATTAAAACAACAAGAATTATCATCTAAAGCATTCTTAGAACAATCTAAGATTGGACATGATAAATCTAAACATGATGCTCAGTTAGCTCAAAAAGATAAAGAGATTAGAATGAAACAAGATCTAGAAAATAAGAAACTTGAACAAATTAAAATTCAAAATAAGAATCAAATTGAATTAGCTAATAAGAAAGCTGCTTTAGATAAAGATATGATGAATAAAAAGATGGAGATAGAACGTATGAAGTTGGCCGCAGCTAAAGCTAAATCTAATAAACCTAAAAAATAATGGAAGTACCTAAAGTAAAACTTGGTGGGGTTAAAAACCCTTTTGCATCTAAAGAATGCATTGATATATTAAATTATAGAATTGAGCAAGAAGAATATTCTAGTCGGCTATATCAAATAATGTCTTTATGGTTAAATGATCATGGATATACTGGAGCAGCTTCAGCCTGGTTAAAGGATTCTGAAGATGAGATGAAACATGCTCAATGGGCTAAAGATTTTCTTTTAGATATGGGAGTAACTCCAAAGTTACCGGCTTTAAAAGAACCTCCTCAAGTATTTGCTGGATTACCTGATATTATTAGACAATCATTTGCTCATGAAATAATGGTTACTCAACAATGTAATGAATTAGCTTCACATGCTATGAAATATGGTAATCATTTATTATATCAATTAGCTATGAAATTCTTAACTGAACAACAAGAAGAACTAGGAAAAGTTCAAACTTATATAGATAAATTAGAAGCTTTTGGTGAAGATAAGATAGCAATGAGATTATTTGATACAGAATTAAAAGGATAATAAAGCTATAAAAAGTTAGTTAACTGTCTAACTTTTAAAATTAGGAGACAATAACCAAAACAGTTATATTTATAGTATATTACTAATAAGGCAAGCATGAGTAAGGAAAAACAAAAGGAATTTAATATCCTAGATACACCATTTGGTGAAGGTATGGAAATGCAGTTTAATGATGAATATTCTTCAGATTTTAAAGAGAATAATTCAGTAGCTCAACCATTACTTGAAAATCTAGAAGACGTGACACCAGTTGATGAAACTAAGGAAGTTACAAAAGAGGTTGTTAAAGACATCCCCAAAGAAGAAACTAAAGCACCTGAAGAAGTTGCTGAAGTTGAGACTAAACAAGAAACTACTGAAGAGAGTTCTTCTCTCAAAGTATTTGCAAGTTGGTTAGGAGATAAAGGTTTAGTAGACTATGATGAAGAAACTTTTGAAGATTCTGAAGATGGTTTAAAAAAACTAATGAGTACTACAGTTGAGAAAGAAGTTGAAAGGTATAAACAAAGTTTACCTGAAGATGTACACAAACTTGTAGAATTTGTTGAAGCAGGTGGAGATCCTAAACAATTTATGGATCTTTATTACAACCAAAGTTCTTGGGCAGACTTTAAATTAGAAGATGAATCTGATTCAAAAGTTGTTTTAAAAGAGTATTTAAAAGCTCAAGGTGAAGATGAAGAAGAAATTAATGAAACTCTTGATACATATGAAGTTTCTGGTATATTGGAAAAGAAAGCTAAAACAGCTTTAACTAAATTACAAAATGCTGAAAAGTCTTATCAAGAACAGTTAGTTGAAGTTCAAAAGAAATATGATGCTGAACAAAAGGCTTTAGCTAAAAAACAATATGAGGAGTTTAAAGACAAATTATATTCTAAAGATGAAATTCAAGGGTTTAAGTTAACTCCCAAATTAAAAGATAATCTTTGGGACTTCATTATGAAACCCGATAAATCAGGTAAGACTGGTTTACAGAAGCATAATGAAACTAACGAAAATGCTCAATTTATGTATGCTTATTTAGCAATGAATGATTGGGATATGAGTAAGTTAGAAAAACAAGTAAAGAATAAAGTAAGTTCAGAGTTAGCTAGTAAGTTATCTAACTTTAAAGGAGATAGTAGATCTAAATTAAAAACTGGTCAATCAGATAGTTTTAGTCAAGAAAAATCTTCAAGTAACTTCAGTGCTTTCCGCCAAGCATTAAATAATGGCTTAATTTAAGAACAATTATTAATTTAATATAAACAATAAAAATGCAAATTAGTCCATTACAAATAACAAACATGAACTGGCATGCGGGTCTTACTCAAGATTCACATTTGTCTAGTTTCTTTTTAACTGAGCCAGCTATTGCTAGTCAAGTTATCACTCGTATTTATAACAAACAAAACGGTTATAAAAATGCTCTATCATTCTTAACAGGTGGTATGGGTAAATCTAAAGAGATTGATGGTATCCAATATCGTTGGAATATCATTGGAGATTCTCGTAAAGCTATTTCAATTACACGTTCAGTATTTGATGCTGCTGCTTCAGTAGGTATCAATGCTACAACTTTTAAAATTGGTGTAGGTGAAAAATGGTTCTCAGAAGGTGACGTTTTATTATTTGACAGTCCAGATTATAAAGCTCGTGTAATTTCTGAACCAATTTATGACGGAGCTGATTACATCTTAGTGTGTCAATTAGTTACTGCTGATATTACTAAAGCAATCCCAGGAGCGTTATTAGTAGTTGGTAAAGAGGTATCTAAAGAATACAACTTAGTAGAGCATGATCATTCTCGTACATCTGGTGAAACTCACTATGCTACACCAATGATGTTAGAAAACTTTATGTCTACATTGCGTAAAAAATATTCTGTAACTGGTGCTGCTCACAGCCGTGTTATGGTTATCTCAATGTTAAATCCTGAAACTAATGAAAAAACTAACACTTGGGTAAAATATGCTGAGTGGGAATTCTGGAAACAGTTCATGGATGAGATTGAAATTAGTTTAATGTTTGGTGAATCTAACGTTAAATCTAACGGTACTACAGATTTAAAAGGTGCTTCAGGAAATACTATTTATTCTGGTGCTGGATTAGAATCTCAAATTGCTCCAGGTAACAAACGTTTATACACTACTTTGAATGAGAAAACTATCCGTGATTTCATGGGAGATTTAGCATACAATGGTACTGAAGATGGTCCTCGTGAGTATGTAGCATTATGTGGTCGTGAGTTCATGAACTTATTTGATCAAGCTATGAAACGTAGTGCATCTGCTTTCAACTTAGTTGATAGTAAATTCATTGCAGGTGAAGGACAAAACTTAGAGTTACATGGCCAGTTCATGACTTACACAGGTTTAAATGGTGATAAGATTACTTTAAAAGAATACAAGCCTTATAATGATGTTGTAAGAAATCGTTTGTTACACCCTCAAACTGGTAAACCAGCTGAGTCTTACAAAGCAACTTTCTTAAACTTTAAGTCTTATAACAAAGGAGAACCAAATATTCAAAAAGTATACTCTAAAGATCGTGAGATGGTAACAACTTACATCGAAGGTATGTATGGACCTTATGGACCTAAGAAGAATGGTTCATCTGCAAGTTCAGTAGATGGTTACACATTTGAAGCAATGACTGAATGTGGTATCATGTTAAGAGATCCTTCAGATGCGGCTCAATTAATTTTAGATGCTTCTAGCATTAGCTAGTAAAAATAAAAGGTTTTGAAGAGTGTACCTTACCCAAACACTCTTTATTTTTAAACTAATAAAGGCAAATTATTAAAACAATGGAAGAACAATTAAAACAGTATGTTATTAGACCTATCATACGAAACAAATTTTCAGGTCAATCTTATTACAACAAGACTTTAACTGTAATTCAAGGTGCTCAACTAAGTCAAAATGGTTTGTATAAAACTGGATTGTCTTTAGAAGATCAAAAACATTATGAAGAAAAGTTAAACTTACCTAAAGGAACTTTAAGTGCTAGAAATGGTGAGTTCTGGGGTGATATGGAAGTACGATTAAGAAATGATAAATTGACTATATTTAATATAGTAAATGATTATGATGAATTAAAGTTTAGAATGTTACAACAACATGATTGGATTGCTAATACAGAGCATGACGTTGTTGGAAACTCTACAGCTAGATTCTACATATATGATCCAGAAGCTGCTTCTAAGATTGAAGATGCTAAAATGGAATTCGAGTTTGCAGCTATTGAGGCTTTCAGTAATGCAACTATCGAAGAAAGAAAAGGTCTATTGAGAATCTATGGTAAGAAAGGTGTAGATACAATGTCTGAAACTATGGTTAAGACTGAATTGTATAAACAAGTTAAATCTGATCCTAAAGAGTTTATTCGTTTAGCTACAGCTAAAGATACTCCAGTAAGAGGTTTAATTGAAGCCTTAATTGAGAAAGGTATTCTTAAAAAGAAAGGAACTTATTTTTATAATGGTGAAGACTTATTAGGTAGTTCAACTGATGAAGTAGTAAGTTACTTATCAGACTTAAAAAACCAAGCTGTTAAATTAGCTTTAGAAAGTAAATTAAAACCAAAGAAAGTTAAAGCTGAATAATGACAATATCTCAATTTCATATTGAATTTAAATTTAGGTTAGATAAAATGGATGCCTTAAACTATCCTAACTTCTTACCTGAAGAGATTGATTTGATATTGAATAATGCTCAGGATAGGTTAATTAAACAAAGGTATGGTTTTAATAATGCTAAAAGACAATCTTTTGAAGAAACTCAGAAGCGTACAGAGGATTTAAAGAATATTACAGAAAATACAATACTAACTCCTTTAGCTTACTCAGTAAACAATATAGATGCTAATGCTAGATTTGTAAATTTACCAACTAACCATTGGTTTACTATACAGGAGAGAGCTGGAATAACTTGTACTAATTGTGGTACTCCAATAACACAAAGAGTTGAAGTAATACCAATTACTCATTTAGAAGCATCTAAATCTTTAAAAGATCCTTTTGCTAAACCTAATAATGAAAAAGTTCTTAGACTTATGATAGCAGGAAAAGTTGAATTAATATCAAATTGTACAATTGTAGATTATCAATTACGATATTTAAGACAACCTGTTAAAATGAGTTTATCTGGAAATATTACTTGTGAATTATCAGAACATATTCATAATGAATTAGTAGACACCGCAGTAAGCATTGCATTAGAAGGAATAGAGGGTAAAAGAACACAATCATTTAATCCTTTGATTAATAACACTAACGAATAATAAATTTAATTTAAAATGGCAATATCAAAAACATCCCCTAAGCAATTCTTAGGAGCACAAATTCCAAATGTCAAAGTACTGTCTTCAAAGATTGATGAAATCATTGATGAAGTAAATGGTACATCTGGTACAGTAACTCAAACAACTAATCGCACTAATGAAGTAACATTAAATGCTACAAAAGGTGTAATTACTACAAATACAACGTCTTTATCTACAGCAACTAATGTTGTATTTACAGTAAATAACTCGGCTGTAAAAGCGGATTCCGTTGTTATTGCAAATATGGATACAACAAACTTAACCGCTTATGGTGTACATTTTAGTATTGAAAGTATTACAGCAGGGTCTTTTAAAATACGCTATCTTAATGCTACAGGTGGGAATATTACTACAGCATTAATTTTTAATTTTGTAGTAAACTAATTAATAAATATCTTAAATAATAAATAAATTTTAAAAATTAAAAACAATGTCAATTCATAAAGTAACAAACATTTTCGTAGGGACAGGTGGTGCATTTCAAACAGATGTAAACACATTAACTCCAGGTAAATTAGGTATGTTTAAAGCTAATCAAACAGCTTTAGGTGCAGCAGAACCTTATATAGCAGGAACAGCAACAAATGATATTCAGTTTTCTGAAACGTATTCAGATGGTTCATTTAAAAAATCAATGAGAATTAATGGTATTGCAGTAAAATCTGCACGTTTTGAAAAATATGCTCCAGCATCTCGTGAAGTATGGGCTATTGGATATGATCGTAAATTAGCTACAGGTTCAATTGAAGTAAATGCTTCTTCTGATTATACAGCTAGTATTCGTTTTAAAAATGATAAATCTTTATATTCTGAACGTCCAGAAGTATTAAGAATTAACTTTACTTCTAGTGTTTCGGCATCACAATTAAGTGTTGCAACTCAATTAAGAGATAATATTAATAATAGTGGTTTTAAATCATTAATTGTAGCATTATTAGTAGGTAATGGTTCAGGAGCAATGGGATTAACTGGTGCAACTGCTTATGGTGTAGAAATTACAGCTAAAGATATTGAACAATTTCAATCTAGTACTTTTAAAGAAAACCGTGTATATTTCTCTTGTCATATAGATGATTCTACAGGATTTGGATCTACTTCTTGTACTCAAATTTCTGCTAACTCTTATGGAGAAGGTACTTATAATCAAATCTATAACAAAGAGAACTTTGAATACCAATACGAAGGTTTATCTAACCGTAGATTATGGCCAGCACAAGCAGTTAAATTTAATGTAGTTAATACAGGTTATTTATCTGGAAGTGTTGTTGCAGCAGCAACTACTCCAACAGGAGCTTTATCTGCAGCATCAACTGGTGTATTAGGAGCTAATACAGTAGGATATGATGTAGTTGAAGTTGCTACTTCTACAGCAGGTTTAAGAGCAGGTGAATTAATTACTTTAAATAGTGTTGCTTATGAGATTAAATACATAATCAGTTCTACTAAATTTGTGATCACATCTCCTTTAACAGCAGTTGTAGCAGGTACAGCATTCTTAGTAAAATATTTCTATGATACTTTAACTATAACTTTTGCAGACAACACTTTCACTTCAGGGGCAGATATTCAAGCATTAGCTCAAAAAGCAATCATTATAGCTACTCCATCTATTAATGTTAGTTCTGCTGATCCATTTGATAGAACATTAGACACAGGAAGTTACTCAACAGAAGGTGTTGAATTACTTACTAATATAGGTGCTTGGTTAGCTGGAACTCCAACTAAAATTAGTACTGCAGTATTAATCGCATAGTCTAGTCCTTAGACTACAATCCACATCATTCTGATGTGTCAATCTTTAAAGCCTTAATTAGTATAATTAGCCCCTGGTTTCTCTTCCTTAAAGTTTTCCAGGGGCTTTATTTATGAATTAAATTAAATAAAACATAATGCTTACATTAAAATATGATTTGTGTGTAATTAATGGATGTACACAATTACAATTCTCAGAAAATACCGGAATATATACTTTAGCTAATCCTGGTGGTTGGGGTACCCCAAATATTGAAATAGGTAATGTTGTAACAGCTACTCTTTTAATTAAAGGACCAGATGGTGTAGAATATACTATAGATTTAACTATAGGTAATTTACCATCAAATATCGTTGGATTTAGTTATAATATACCCTTAGTTAGTATGGGTAGTCCTATAACTATTACAGATGGTCAATGGTATTTTGTATATACTGTTATTGACGATAATGATGTTGAGTATTCAACAACAGTCAATAAGTACTTTACTTGTAATACTAAATGTTGTATATCTAACATGTTAGCTAATGTAAATACTTGTGATAGTTGTCCTAAAGATGATTCTGAAGAACTTTATAACAAAGCTAAAACTATGTTTGATTCACTAGAGAATGCTGCAGAATGTGGTGATCTTACTACATTTAATAGTATTAAAAAAATAATTGATAAATTATGTTTAAATAGTGGATGTAAAACTTGCAAATAATGAAAAAAAACCTTATATTATTAATACGTAAACTTTTAAATAAAATTTATATGTGTAACT
>Ga0315909_10002319_pt1 | contig 24467 bp, 32 predicted proteins | sample LakEriMetagenome_11_FD_203527 | JGI IMG/M metagenome (GOLD analysis project Ga0315909, IMG submission 203527) | Freshwater fungal communities from buoy surface, Lake Erie, Ohio, United States - Buoy 2 MA125 | ecosystem: Environmental > Aquatic > Freshwater > Lake | place: USA: Lake Erie, Ohio...
TTTGAAGGATCTGCTGCGCTTTGCCAAAGACCTTATCATCAAGCGTCAAGGTAAGTATCTTACCCAGCTTGACTGCCATGACCTGGCTTGCATGGTTGGCAAGATCGTGCAGGTAGGTGGTGTGCGTAGAGCTGCGCTTATCTCTCTGTCTGATCTAGACAGCGAAGAAATGCGTAACGCCAAGTCTGGAGCTTGGTGGCAGAACCACGTGTATCGTTCTATGGCAAACAACTCTGCCGTATACGACGAAAAGCCAGACGCTATAAAGTTTATGGACGAATGGCTCAGCCTAGCCAAGTCAGGCTCTGGTGAACGTGGCTTGTTCAATCGAGATGGCGTATTGCGCATGCTGCCTAAACGGCGCAAAAAAGCCAAGTTTGGAACCAATCCTTGTTTTCATGGTGATACACGTATAGCCACTGAAGTCGGGCTTATCCGCATTGCGGATCTGGCCAACGACGGAAGAGCTTTTAAGGTAGCCGTGGACAACCGTAACAAAGTTGGTCAGCAAGACTTCAGAGTAAATCTGATGGACGCTACTCCAGCCCAGGTTACGCAAAAGAATGTCATGACTTATAAAGTCACAACCGAGCACGGCAACGAGCTTATTGTGACCGATAACCATGAGTTCCCCACTAACAGGGGGCGTCTGCAGCTGAAAGACATCAGAGTGGGTGACACTCTCATGCTTCAATCAGATGAAGGCTTTTTTGGTATGGAAGGCAATTACAGCGAAGGCCTAGTCATGGGCATAGCTGCTGGAGCTGGCCATATTGAAAAAGAAGGCCAACGACAGACGATGAACATTGAGAGATTCTTCGACAATGTTCTTAACGCTAAGATGCTTGGCGATTGCAAACGCGCTATCAATCGCATCACTACCAGCGGAAGTGTAAAGCTAAAAGAATTAAAGTCGCACAAGTCAGTTAAGCTGTCTGGTACTTTGTTTACCAGCAAACTGCAAAGCATGTGCGGTTTTAGCTCTGTAGCTAACCTCAAAATGGAAGTGCCAGAAGAGATTATGCGTGGCAGTCGCGGTATGGTGGCTGGCTACCTTGTAGGTTTGTTGTCATCTGGAGGAGTAGTCCAAAGGGTGAAGAACATTCACAACAAGCGCCTTGAGATGAATATGGTTTTGACTTCTGAAAGCCACCAGATGCTTTTAGACGTCCAAAAGCTGCTGCTGAACTTTGGAGTTGTTTCAAAGATTCGCAGAGCTAGCGACCGTAGCGTGTCTTCCGTGCCGTTGGTTGACGAAAAGCGCAAAAGCAATGTCGAAGCTTATTGTCTTATCGTTAACAACTACAACTGCGCCACACTTGTGGATCGCGTTGGTCTGGACGGAGCTTCTCTCAGTCAGCTGATAGAGTGTGTCAACGACGATAGCGCCGTAGACAAGCTCAGGGCTGAAGAGTACACCACAACCATCAAGAGCATTGAGGAGTACTACAAGACAGACGTGTACTGCCTCAATCAGCCAGCAACTCACAATTTGTTGGCTAACGGCGTAGTCGCAGGCAACTGCGCTGAGATCATTCTCAGGCCAAACGAGTTCTGCAACCTAAGTATCGCTGTGGCTCGTCCAGACGATACTGCGGAGTCTCTGGCCAACAAGGTCAGGGTCGCCAGCATTTTCGGTACTCTTCAGGCTACTTGCACCAACTTCAAGTACATTCGTGAAGCTTGGCACAAGAACTGTGAAGAAGAAGCATTGCTGGGTGTGGACATCACAGGTCAAATGGATTGCCCACTTCTGCGTCCAGGCGCTGAAGGTAGGGACAAGCTGCTACAAGACCTTAGGGACTTGGCAGTTAAGACCAACGAAGAGTGGGCCAAGAAGCTAGGCATCAACAGGGCTGCTGCCGTAACCTGTGTGAAGCCTTCAGGCGACTCTGCCCAGTTCTTCAACTGCGGATCTGGCATTCACGCCTGGTTCGGCAAATACTTCATTCGTCGTGTGCGTGAACGAGCTGATAGCCCTGTGGCACGCATGCTGATTGATCAAGGTGTTCCACACATCGTGGCACCTGAAGACCCATCACTTGTATGCTTTGAGTTCCCAAGAAAGGCCCCAGAAGGAGCATTGACTCGCCATGACCAGACAGCGGTTGAACAGCTCGATAACTGGCTTAGTTGGAAGCGACACTGGGCAGAACACTCTGTGTCGGCCACAGTGTATGTCGATCCGCATGAATGGCTCGAAACAGGAGCTTGGGTTCACAGACACTTTGACGAGATTAGCGGCGTCAGCTTCCTTCCTCGCGATAACGGTACTTATACTGGTACTCCCTATGAGGAGATCACGGAGGAAGAGTACACAAAGAGAATGGCTGAACTGCCTAAGATCGATTGGAGTAAACTGATTCGCTACGAGACTGAGGATAATACCACAGGATCACAAGAGTTTGCTTGTGTGGCTGGGGGTTGTAACCTGTAATAAAGTCGCATATACTGAACCTCACAACAACTGGTGTTTGTGAGGTTCAGTATTATGTCTTGGTACGACAATAACGGTGTACGGCATGAAGGAAGGAAAAAAGGCGTTAGAAACAAAGACAATCCAAATAAAAAAACTTATGTAAAAATTGGCGATAAATACGGAAGATGGTCTGTAGTTAAAGAAGTACCAGCAGAGAAAAAACTAGGAAGCAAAACACGTGGAGAAAAAGTATTCTTGTGCGTATGTGCCTGCGGCACAAAAAGACAGGTATTAAGCTACAATCTCAGAAAAGGAAAAACAAAAAGCTGTGGTTGCGACGTACCAAAGGCAAACAAACACAAACAATGGACTGGCTATGAAGGTATAAGTGGAAATTACTGGAATCAGATAAATCATGGAGCTAGTGACAGGAAAGGTAGAAGTTACAGTCTAGAGTTTAACATCACCATAGAGTACGCTTGGGAGTTGTTTTTAAAACAAGATAAAAAATGCGCTTTGACAGGAATCCCTATTACGATAAGTATTACAAGTAACAATAAAAGCAGAGCTGGACACACAGCCTCACTAGACAGGATAGACTCAAGAATAGGATACGTAAAAGGCAACGTGCAGTGGGTACACAAAGAAGTAAACATGATGAAAAGGACCATGAACCAAGACAGGTTTATAGAGCTGTGCAGACAAGTAGCTAAACATTTCTCTGATAGCTAAAAAAAAGAAAGAGCACAGGGAAATCCTGTGCTCTTTCTTTTTCACTATTACTTAGTGCGCCGCTAGCTCTCTTCAAAGAACCGCTGCTGCTCTTCCCAACGGGTGGAAAACATAAGATAAAAACTGCCAAACAACACTACTGCGATAAACACCAAATTATCCAACATTGTAACCTCCTGGTTAATCGTAAATTCCTAAGTAATACGCTTCAGACTCAGCCTTGACCTTTGGACCCATAAGCTGGGCCATGAGCAAATCTAACGACATCTGCTCTGGACCGTTGTACTTGTCGAAAGCCTTTTCAATTTCCTCTTTGAAAAGTTCCCGAGCAGCGGTCCACTCTAGTTTATTCCTGTTTACAGCATCTCTTTCTTCTCTGGCCATAGTCCTCATCCTTGATGCCTGACTACCTTGAAACCGACTCCAGCTTTTTCACAAGCGCCTTTGGCTGCGTTTACAACCGAAAGTTTCGCTTCAGGAGTGACCAGCAAAGTCATGGTTTTGTTGGAATTCTTCGCAAACTCCAAAACCAAAACCATGTCCATCACCCTATTGTTAATATCGGTAATATTCTTACCGATTTTGAAAGTGGTAAGAGGATCAAACTCTTCCGCTTTAGACTCTGCTACTGCCCTGACTTGCTCAGTTACTTTAGCCTTTTCGGTCATAGTCCCAAACAAATATGCAGCGAGCACCAAACAAGAAACAGAAACGACCAGCATGAACTTGTGCATCAGATAACCTCCATTAATGTGATTAAAGCCTACCCCAACCAACAAAAGGAATTCCTACCAGTTGAAAACTGCTGTCTCCAACTTTCAACGTAGCTGTTCTAAAGACTATAAAATCAGAAAACTCAGCTTTGATAACTCCAAGGCTATAAGCCGTTTTGACAATTGCCTTGTTGTAGGCAGCTACGTTGGCGTTAGCCGTAATTGAATCTAAACTGGCTTCTGGCAAATTAAGCCTCAGAAGACAAACCATAGCAGCGAACACAACAAAAGAAACAAAACTTTTCATGGCGCATCTCCTAATTGGTTAAACTTACTTGCTCTTTTCCCAAAACCTGTTTACGCCAACAGGAGTAACCGTAAGCGTAAAACGATAGCAGCCCTGTTCAACATCTTGAACAGTTACAGACTTGATGTGATACTTTTTCCAAAACCCACCAAACACACCCAGATCTTTTTCCATACGACAATCAGCCGTTTTGAAAAAAGTGCAATCTGGTTGGCCGTGCCTGTCCATAGCAGGAAAAGCGTACTGAGATACGCTCTTAGGCAACTCGCTCTCATTGAGAACGGTGTAGCCTACGCACTTAATCCTTGCGATATTGATCTCGTACATGGGAATCTCCTAATTGGTTAAAACGATAAAACTACTTACTTTGAAATAAGTAAGTATTGCTCATTTGAGTATGACGGGTTTATTGGCTGAATTAAGCTGTTTGACAAGTAAAAAAGAATCAAACTACAGGTTCGGACCTGTGCTCCTTCACGCAATTCAACGTGGAATTCCAGGAGTCAACCACCGCTTGGTTGATTTGATTGTAATTGTGTTATTGATTTCATTTTATTATGACTGGTTTATTTAAATAATTAAGTTAGCTGTTAATAGATAAAAAAAAGTACATTATTACGTCCATGTAGGACGTAATAATGTACTATGGCAGAACGGGGCGCTAGCCGACAGAAACAGGCGTTTCTGCAAAGTTAATGAGTTCTTTTTCCAAGAACTCTTTGAAGCGCGTGACCATAATCGCGTCTTGGTTTTCAACAAAGCCGCTCAAATAGAGAATAACCCCCATATCGATAAGGTTATTGCGAACTGTACCGAGGTTACCGTTTCGCGCAGATTCCAGCAACCGCTTTCCGTAACGCTCGACAGTCTTTCTTAGGAACTCAGAGTCACTTGAGAACTTGTTTTTTGCCTTGGTTTCCAAAACATCCTGTTCTTCGCTTGTCATGTCCACTCCTGTGTTATCAAAAGAAGGATAGGCGTGACCCGCGAGGTACACGCCTAGTAGAAAAAAAGAACACAAAAACACAAACTTAAACATACTTGTAGGCCTTGCTATCTACCGCCTCAAGCCAATCGCCCATACTTTCTTCAGAAAGTTTTAGCGAGTAAATAAGGCCTTCTTCCTTAGAAGACCATAAAGGAACAATTGTCAAAGTCTTTGGAGCAGACTCGACTATGAGTTTAAAACGTTTTTTAGATAAACGTTTCCAACCCCACAAAGGCATGTACCTTCTAAAAACAGAGGAAGGGTACATTGTTTCAGAGTGTCTTAAAGAAAGACCCTCTTCTAGTGACACGAACAGCTTAGTGCTGAACGACATTTCTCCTTTATGCATGAAAGGAGTAAAAGACATAACCTTGGCCTCTCTTTTATGAGTAGACCTGCCAGCGTTTACTTTCTGAATCATCCTGATTCAAATCTCCCGTTTCCACCTCGTTTTTACCGAAGCGCAGTCTTCCTGGTACTTCGATTTCTCGCTGTGCGTATAGCCCAGCTCAAGTTCAATTGTGGTCTTAGGCTTAGCTGCCGTATGGCGACAGCATGTTGACCTGCAACCAGTCAAACTAACAATCACCAAAAGGCAAGCCATGAGTTTCATTTGACAGACTCCACTACGGCAAAAGCTTTAATCGCGTCAACGATTACTGCTTCTGCAGTTTTCAAATCCTCATTCTTTTGCTCATCGTCAAGTTGAGATGAACAAGCATCAGTGACCTGTTCGGCCAAAGAGAAGACATTAAAAGGCTGCCCTTTGTTCAGCAGCTCGGTGGCTTTGCGAAAAGCTACTTCTTGAAGAGTCATGCACATGTCACTTACCTCCAAAAACAGTTTTAGCCGCAGAAAGACCGTAGCGAGTTTTCACTCCTACTTTTTTTTCTTTCTTAGCCAGCCTGCGTCCCACCACGCTGCTTTGGCCAGCAGGAGCCAGTAGGTTAACGAAAAAATCCAGATCGAACTCTCCAGATCCCTCATACCGAGATACAGAAGATGTTGTGCTTCCACTGTGAACCTTAACTTTGCGCATGATGTGGTAACCTCCTGTTAATAAAAAATCCCGTGACCACCAGTCACGGGAACCTAAAAACTGTTCTACTCGCTGTAACCGTAGTAATTGCGATCAGCCTGACCGCGAGTTACTCGGTGATGCCTTTCTTTGTTAGCCCTAAAGCCTCTTTCCGAGAGTAAGTCAAAGTATTCGGCTGACCTTTTTTCAGCTTTTACTGTTAACTTCTCTCTAGGTGCCAGAAACTCTTTTAACTGCAGCTGCAAATCGAAAATCCTTCGTTTCAGCTTAAGGATCTTGAAATGCTTTTTTCTTTCTTCTGCCTCCTTCAGAATAGATTCGGCAAATCTGATACTCCTTTCTAACCTTTCTTGCCTCCGCACACCCTCCCCTCCAAAAAACAATCCCACAGCGAAGTGCTGTGGGATGGATATAACATATCCAAATGATTATGACGTATATATACGCGTTATTAACGCGACTCTATGCGCTCAAGTATGCGTCCAATTATGGGGTGTCTAACGATGCTCGCTGCAGGCAAGTCTACAACAGCCAGGCCTTCTATTCCTCTCAGTCTGTCTATCATGGCGCTGAAACCAGAGTTGTGAAGATCGGACTGAAATGGATCTCCAGTAATAATCATCTTGGAGCGTTTGCCTATACGTGTGAGCACAAGCTTTATCTGATCCCATGTGCAGTTCTGAAACTCATCACCGATAACTACAGAGTGGGAGAACGTTCTACCTCTCTGATATGCGATTGGGGCAAACTGGATAGCTTCTGTTATTCTCTTTCTGTCTGGACCGTCTTTACCAGTAAGGTCATCGACGCAATCAAGGATAGGCATCAGATAAGGCATAAGTTTTTCGTCTGCTGATCCAGGCAAGAACCCAAGCTGCTCAGTAGCTACAGCTGGTCTAGTTAGAATAATGCTCCTATGCCTTTTCTGCAAAATGCTGCTGGCAGCGTACGCAGTAGCGATTAGAGTCTTGGCGCAGCCAGCAGGTCCAGACAATATGGTTATATCGTTCTTTTCGATGGTCTCCCAAGCCATTTTCTGGTGTTCATTCCAGAACGTGAAGTTAAACTTGTTAACTGTCTTGTCTGGATTTATAGGTGGTTGCACAGGAGCTAAAGAGTTTTGATTGATCTTTCGCTTTTTGCGCGACATCGAGGAATCCCTCATAGTCTCCAAGCAGCTATTCCCCACTGCCTGTAGGTTGCTCCCAGCCTGTCTATGTCTTTCCAGTGTTCGAGCCATTTCCGTTTACCCAAACTCCTGGGACCAGCGCTGGGGTCTTGATAGTGCATTTTCCTGTCTTTCAATCCTGCAGCCACGACCCAGTGACCTACCTTATCGTAAGTCACAAGACATATAACGGGACGTGTCTGTGTGAAATAAACCAAGTCTGACCACGTCATCTCACCAGAGACTACATGCAGACCCAGCTTACGGAGAAGTGATTCAATAGCTCTTGGATCTGTTCCATCTATTGGAGATGTAGCCAAAACTTTTTCATTGTCTGGCGTAAGGCGTTTACCTAGAGCTTTAAGAAGAATCTTGACCGCGACTATGCCGCAGTCATAATCAGTTTTCTGTCTAGTATCAGACAGCGTTAGCACTATTTAGTCTCTTTTGATTAGTGTTCCCAACCTTCCTACTGCATTTTCTTTATTAGACTTCATAGTCGGATCTACGCCAAATGTTTCTTTGGTAGCTTTGACTACAGCTTTCCTTATTTTAAATTTATCCTTGTTGTTAAATTTTTTACCTGGAGTCACGTCTACCTTATCGCCAATAAATGCCATGTCTTCTGGAGCTGGAGATACGACATCAGCAGTAGTCTCACTAACTCCCATTAGCGCAGATAGCTTTTCTATTTTCTTTAGTTTTTTATAGTAGTCTTTGTCTTCAGTTAGATGATCTTTGGCTATTTCCTTGGCCACAGACTTATCTGACACGTGTTCTTGTTCATGCTTCGCTGCGTCTTCCAAATCTTTCTTGTCAAACTCAGAATCTGACTTATTGTCCGCTAGCCCTCCTGGCAGTTTGTCTTCAGCGTGCTTGGTTGTTTCGTTGTCCCTGAACACTCCAGTTTTTCTTAACGCTAAGACAATGTGAAAACCGTGCTTGCCTGGAGTAGCCGACAATCCGTATGTTTTACGCAGCTGAGATAGGTCTTGACTACCCACGCTAAAGAACCAGCAACGACTGTAGTGCAGTGAATTGTTTATAGAAGCAGAACGAAGCCCACCCAGATTGTAATTAAACCTGTGTCCTCTTTCGCTGATCTTGTTGACTCCTCCGATCTGCTTAACTTCTTCTGGAGTCATAACTATTATGTGTGCGTTAAATTTGCCTTTCTCCCCAGGCAGGCTAAGCCCTGTTTCTTCCAAAGTATCAAAGGCACCTCTTACGAAAGAATTTGGAACGCTCAGCAATATAGATCCGTTTGATGACGCGTAAAGCTCTCCAGCCATTATGTTGGCTTTGTCGGCTGCTTGTTTTGTTAAAATAATGGCTTGACCAAAATCATAAGCCAGCCTGTCATACCTGGCTGCTGACTCGGCGTTAGCTTTTGGGCTGAAAAGGTAATTCACGTTCATGGTTTGGCCTTTATGTCTATCTTTTCTAAAATAGCCGTAGCTTTCTTAGTAGTCTCCCAACACGCATCGGCCAGCTCTGCGTCTGCTCTTCTCCAATCAACTATAAGCATGTCAATTACACTATGTAGCTTGGCCAGTTGCCTGGTCAATAGCTTGTTTTTATTTCTCAAGGCTACGTTCTCTGCCTTTATCAGTTTAAGCTCGTTGTCATTACTGAGCTTAGTCTTCTTGTTCTGCTTCATATAATTCCTCTGTCTGTTGGATTATGACTTTGAGGATTCTAGCTGCTCGTCTGTAATCTTTAGCCGCAGCACCGTTATTCGGTTTGTGTCTGACGAGATAGGCTATTACTGTTTTCATCAACACTTCCATGGTGTAGTTGTAACGCAGCACACTCAAATCTTCGTATATGTCTAAAACTTCTTCAGCGCCCAGCTTGTCTCCGTCTTCCAACAACTCTCCAAATCTTTTTATGTCGTCACTACTCACAGAGCCATCTACGATCTTGTCCATAAGTTCACGAATGTTCAGGCTCATGTGCATCTCCAGATTCTAGTGGTGTCTGCTCTTTTTACCTCTGCTGATCCCCTTACAGCAGACCGAAACGCATTTAGCGAATAAAGCGGCAGGAATATGGGTGCGCCGTGCCGCTCCACCATGGACTGTCGGTTAGTGCTCCAGACAGTGCTCCAAAGCCTCAAAGCCATTTATCGGCATGGGCTCTCTAACCAATCGGCACCCTCGACCAAGTAAAAAGAACAGACACCACCTACGGTAAGGCTGCTGCCTTGACTCTTTATTGGTTTGTTGCCTTTGGTAGCAATTTTAAAAGGTTTGAAACACCTTGCGAATAGCTCGTCAGCTTATTGCTTTGAGCTGTTTTAATTAAAAACAGCAGCTTATTAGCTGAGCCTGCTTTGGTGAGCTTCATAGCTTAATCTCCGCATAGGGTATACCTGAATTATATTTGGCTTGAAAAGCTGTAGCAATACTCACTCTGTATTTGCGTTGCTACCGTCCTTATCTTCGTTGCTTAAAGCGGAATAAATTATCGTCCATGCTTTAGTAACGCGCTTACCGTTTCGATACAGCACGGGAACAGACTTGCCCTCAGAGGTCATATACCATCTGAGGGCAAGAGTGTGATCTATCGGTGTCTCTAAGCCATCGATGATCAGCTGGTTAAGCACACTATTCTCCAGCAAGTACAGTTTTGGCCAGATCGTGAAGATGGTGCCAACAACTGGGGTTTTCTTCTTCAAGTTTTTTGAATGATCCGTACCTATTAGCCTTAGCTAGAGAGTCAAAAAATTTAGAAATGCGCTCTTCTGATTTAGGCGTCTTAGTCACTCTAAATTTTTTAGCTCCTATAACTGCTGGGCCTCCTCCAAACATCTTACCCAAAGTGTAACCAGCTACAACCCAGCTAGCGTGGATTACTTCTTTCTTATCTATCTGCTCCTCGTTTTTAACGAAGAACTGAGCGATAAGAGTTACTGCTTCGTTTGGATAAGATCTTGGATATGGGTACATCACACAAACCAATCAATGATGTTACGGGGTACGAAACCTTTCTGCCCAGCGTAAGCAAACGAGTCACCTTGTGCAAGCATTTTAGCGACTGTAGCTTCAGCAGCGTAAAACCCTTCAGGTCCAGGATTGCCAGGTCCTGTGGGTCCAGTGTGCGTGTCGGCTCCCCAGCTGTTGTCGATACGGAAATATGTATTTCCTTCGATCTTGGTGTAACCACAAATGCACATCTGGTGAGCCCAAGAGCCAGAAGCTGCACAGATGCCATTTGCGTTACGCGTGTATTTAAAGCCATAGTCGCTAGCCACGGATATACCGTAGCCAGCAGCCAAAGCTTTCTTTGCTTCTTCCGTTGTCTTCACCAGCGTGATGGTGCTGATAGGGTATTTCTTTACTTCAGGCTCTAGGTCGTCAGGTACGCCTTTAGCTCCGTACTCGCGACACTTGGCTTCGCTGTAAACCCTGAAGTCATACTTGCCGTAGACTCCGCGATCCAGCGAACCCCAGCGCTTGGCAAACTCAGCACTCCAAGCGCCGATAGAGCCGTCGCCTCTACCTAACCTATGTTTACCCACTTCTACACGTCCGCCACCGTAATTTATTTCGGTGCATAAATCACGGAACTCTTCGTTCTCGCCAGCAACAATCTCAGTTAGCTGCGTGTATTCAATGGCTCTTATGCAACCAAAAGCTACACAACTGCCAACTTTTCCCTGGCTTCTTGGTGGAAGCAGTTTACCTAGTACCTTACGGGCTGCATCCCAAAGATAAACATTCTCAGGCAAAGCAGAAGCAGCCATGAACTGACCAGCTTCTGTGTCAGAGAATGTCTTATAAGGCTGTAGAGCTACTACGCCTTCTACTTCTTGAGGGTCATTGACCCAGCCCTGTGCAAACTCTGGAGCTTCTGATTCAGCCATTGCTCTTGTTCCTCTTTAGTGACAGCCCTGTGAACCTTTCGTCGTCACCACCTAGTTCTTCAATTATCTGAGCGACTTTAAAGTAAGCCTGCATCATGCCAAATTGTGTTTCAGTCAAAGGGGGAGGGCCATTTGACATGTCAGCGTCTTCAGCTGGCTCCATGTCCTTTTCAGAAACTTCGTTGATCTTCTTGGCTAGTTCAAGAAGTAGAGTCTTACAGCATTCGTTCATTTTAAGTTCTCCAGGATGTTAGCTATACGGCTAAACTGGCTAGACAGGTTCTTACGAACGTTAGCGTCTAGAATGATCGTAGCGTTCTTAGGCAAAATAGCGTTTAGTTCTACGCGGATACGATCACGAATATCGTATATGTCGTTGTTGGTTAGTTCAGCAGCCCCAAGTGTGTTGATGCGCTTGTAAACGTCACCGACAGTGCTGAAATACAGCTTTCCAGTATTTGGGTCTGTGTCTGTGTTGTCTGCTGCTCTAGCTCCTTCTCTGTAGATGGCTGCTAGCTTTGCGATCTTATCTGCAGCTCCTTTCTCTTGATCCTTTAAACCACCATAGATGTTTTGAAGGGCGCTTTCCAAAGCATCTGGTTGAGGAGGGTTTGGGGGCATAGGCCCAGGAGGCGTTGGTGGGACAGGCGTTGGAGGTACTGGAGCTGGGGGCAAAGGAGTTGGATTGAATGGCCCGAAAGGAGCGTTGTCAGGCACACCACCAACATTGATGATGGTCATAGAAGGCTCTGAAGGCACATCGCCAAGAGCGGTGTAGGCTAGCAGCCTGTACTTACCTTTTGGGGCTGTAACTACGGTAGCTACAGGATTGGCAAGTAGAGCGGAGGGAAATACGTTTAGACCTTTATCTAGGTAAACGTACTTTACAGTCTTACCATTAGTGGTAGGCAGAATGGTAATGAAGTTACCAGGTTCACCAGTGAATGTGGGAGGCAGCTCTACTTTTGGAGCTGGTGTTTGGCTGAGTACGGCAGCCAGGATCAGCGATAGCATTTCTTTACTCCATTGCTTTTTTAGACGTCACCAAGAAACACAATAGTAAAAGAAAAGTCATAAGGCAAGGGAACGTCCATCTGATTATAGACAATAAATCATTATAGTGCTGCGCCACAAAACGCACACCGTGTACGAGCATGTTTGCACCATCTGGGCCAAGACGGTTTACAGCTTCAACAAGTAAACGCTCTACAAGTTCCATTACATTTCCTTAAGCGCTTGCTTTCGCAGTTATGGCGGATACACTAATTCAATTAACCCAAAGGAGGTGGCTGTGACAAGAGACGAGCTAGACACTGCAGCTGACGCAACAGGACTGGAGCTGATTGTTCTAGATGGGCTAGACGACGCGATTGTCGGCTATAACCCAGGGTTTGGCGACGTTGAGCCTTGCGTGGTTTATGACTACGACAAGATAATTGAAGTTTTTGTGAAGAGAGGAATGTCATACGAGGAGGCTTGCGAATGGGTTGATTTTAACGTTATTGGTCTTAAAGTGGGGAGTAGTACACCTCTGATCATAAAGACTAAGTTCTAAGTAAACTTAGCTTTACTATAACAATTCCTTGCAAAAACCGACCCTTTTTTTGCAAGATTAGCCTTCTACCTGTAACACCTGATAACACCATATAGCTTTATGGAGTCTGATCATGAGCTTTTTGTCTGTTAACGACGTTATCAAATGGAATATGACTAAAGAAGAAACTCAACTGGCCTACATTAAAAGTTTAAAGTGCCCTATAACTGGCAAATCTGTAATAAGGGGAGACGGAGAAGAGCGTAAAATTACGATACCCATGGATCATTTTATAGGAAGCGTCGGGGAGCTAATCGGTAATTTGCAATTTTTTACTCTTAAAGACTATCTACAAAAAAGAAATGAAAGTGAAAACAACAAGTATAAAAGCGACGGAGGGTCTGACACTCCAGGATATAAGATTGATTACAAAGGCAGAAACAGCAGAAGTTTCGATCCTCTAAGTATGTGGTTTGCCATAAGGCCTAGACATAGGCACAAAGGCAATATTTATGTTCATATGCCAATACAGACTTTCAATTTAACACCAGAACAGATGGCTTACGGAAACGCCAAGCCAGTAGCCTACATAGCTGGGTGGATAAGAGATGAAGAAATAGACGCCATAGCAGAAAGAGACGCTGATGGCCCTTACGGTCCTAGAAACGGAGAAGAAGCCGCATATAAGATAAGACCTTGGAAACTAAGGCGCATAAAAACTTTAAAAATAGAACACATAAAAAGAACTGAGCAACTAGTGTACTGAAAATAAAACCCAGGCAGCCAATAAAGGCTGCCTGGGTTTCTTTACAGCACCGCTCCCGCGTTTACGATGCTGTAAAAGCTTAGATCTCTTCTGGAGCGCCAGCGTCGATACCAAGGTTAACAGCCTTGCCAGCCTTAACCTCTACATCAACAGCGCCGACAATCTCCTCAACACCTTCGCCAAGATCAGCGTCAGCCTTGACGTTAACTTGGCAAACGCCAAGCTTGCCAAGAGCGCTAACTACGGCGCTGAGGCCGTCTTCAGACACTTCCAGCTTTAGGTGATCTTCACAGCCTAGGCTCCAAACTGGCTTGCCGTCGATAGGAGCGGCGTTGCCAGCCTTGGTTACAGGCTTGATGGAGAGAGTAACTTTCTGGCTATCGGTAAGAATCAACATGGGGTTTTCCTCCTCTACTGTTCTATTTACATCAGCCACAGGACCATAAGCGAACTTCAGTTTACCAGGTTTGTAACGGACTTCTGCTCCGTATCGGCATATCCACCACCAAGGGCCGTGGAAGAGCGCCAGTATTTCGATGTTGCGCAGAGAACCCAGTTTTAGCTTTAGAGCCCTTTCTGTGCAACACCACACTTGAAAAGGCTTCATGTGGTGCTTACTCCTAGGGTCTTTTCTTAATATACCGTTATTTCAGCATTTGGTCAACAAGGTGCGCCCTACAGGAGAAAACACGGGTTTGCCAGTAGCCTCATGTATTATCTTAGCCTGCTTCAATCTGCTCTCCACAAACAGCTCGTAGTCTAGAAGCTTGCCATACATCCTAGCTTTGAATTTGCCTATCTCTTCAGCTGTGTCTGTAAAGGATAAATCAAAGTCTCGCATAATCATCTGGTCAAAAGTGATGCCGTGTTGCTTCAACCACTTCTCAGTAACTTCTCTGTACTTGTAATGCCTGCCAGTAATTATCAAAGGAACATGCCCTTCTTCTGGGTAGAAGAGCGGATTGGCTGTGCATAAAAAAGTGTAGTAGGCTTCGTCGCTGCCTTTGTATTGATTGGGGCATTCTTCACAAAAAATCCCATCAAAGTCGTAGGCGCATCTAGACGGGTTAGAGACTTTGAGTTTAAAGAAAAACGTAGAGACTTCGTTATTCCTTGTTATCGTCACTTCGGTCTTTTCTTGAACTTCCATTGTTACCCTCTATAGGCCAAAAGAGATGTCCTACTACCACACCAGCCAGGAATGGAATGATAGGAGCAGCCTTAGCCAAAGTAAACACCACTACACTGACAGTCGCATCGAATCCGTACGCATAAACCGCGAATAAGTCGTAAGCAAGAATAAGCACTAAAGCCATTAGTACAGTGAACTTAGTCTGAGTAGCTGGATCAATTTTCATCACATTCTCCTATTAAAATTATTTTTTGATACCCCAGAAATACAGATCAGCTGTACCAGGATAATTAAGCCTAGAATCTGTAAATTTGTATTTTGAAAATATGTGGTCTATTGGAAGTACGGCCCATATGTCTTGTTCTGTTAAATTCTTGTAATAATCAGCCCACTCAGCGTCTTGACAAGTTAAAGGACTGCTAAACACATCACCAGAACGTCTAGTTCCATGCTCTCTTCTACCAGTAGTAGCGCATGTAAAAAAGAATAGACCTCCTGGCTTCAACATCCTTACCAGATTAGGTAACGACAAATTCAAGTACATATCATGCTCAAACATCTCACAAGAACAGACTACGTCAAAGTAATCGCTAGGACCGTCATACTCATGGGCTTTGGCTACAAAATCAACACATGGTCCTGGGCCTATGTCTATGCCTGTGTAATCGCATAAATCAAACAGAGTTCTAATAGTGCCGTTTATATTCAACGATCCAGCTTCCAGCACTTTTGATGCTTTGAAAAAATCTGGAAACATGTTTTTTACATGGCTGCAAAAATTAAACTGCGCTGGGTGTGCCACTATCGTCTCCTATTTGGTTTCTTTTCTGGAGGTCCGCCGCCATGCACTGGGCTATGCCAGGTTCCTTTGTACTTTATTAAGTAATCGTTTTCTAGTACCAGATTTTTTCTTCCAAAAACCATCTCTGTTTTTTTAGCCGTATAGTCAGTAAAGTCTGAAAATAAAACAGGCACGTCTTCTGCAGAGCAGTATTTGTTGCACCAGTGTATTTCGTGGTAGATAGCGTCTTCTTTTGTTTTTACGTCTGGTACGCCTACTTTATTAAGTGTGTTCCTGTGGAACACGCCCATGTACATTCCAAACTTATTTGGATCTGGGGATATGGCTACTGACTTAGGGTAGCTAAACACCAAGTCAAAAAACTTAACGTCCTTGACTACTACAGAGTCATGCAGAAACAGAAATCTATCTACTGTGGTATTGTCCAGCATCCATTTAATTTTGCCCAGTTCGTACGTGTTGGGGTCAGACAGCACTACAGCTGGATGACCTTTTAGCGAGGCTAGGCACTGAGCCAGCCACTGCTCCCTTCCTGGAGTAGTGGCGATCATTACAGTGTTCATTTAGGAAGGTACTCTGTGTACTCATAAGACCATTTGGGTTTGAGCACTATGTCCCCAGTTGGCACCTTGCCTCTAGCCTTCTCTCCCTCTACGACAGCTTCGGTGCTTTTACTAACATCTGCATGACTTCCGCCCCAGCCACTTAAGTGGTAAGTACCTACAGTACTCCATCTGTAAATGTAGAATCTTTCAGACACAGGAGTTGGCGTAGAATATTCTCTTTTGAGCTTTCTAGTTATATCTGACTTAAGGTCTACGTCTACACTGCACTTGTCGTATTCCCTGTATCCACCAATGTCGTTAAACAGCTTTGTGGAAATAGCGTGGGTAGAGTGAAACATATTGCTTGAAGCTTCTATGTTCTTAGCGCCCTTTTCAAAAAATGCGTCTGTGGTGTGGTAAACGCCATCTTTCATTCGCTCTAAAGAATAAGAAATCCTATGAGGCAGGTAGATGTCGTCGTCATCCCAGCAGAACAACACATTACCTTCGCACAGGCTAACTAGCGTATTAAATTTAGCGCCGATAGGGGTAATCCTGTAGGGCATGTTAAAAATCTTAACTTCTGGATGATCGAAGATAATGTTCTGATCGTCTCTGTCGTTAAGGATTACAAGCTCTTTAGGTCCTTTGTAGTCTTGTCTTAGAAAAGACTCTACAGCCTCTTCCAAGCAATGAATCCTACCGAACGTTGGACAATAGCAACTTACTAAGTCAGCCATGGGTACCTCAGAGTACTTCGTAAATCCAGCAGTCTTCACTTGTTCCTTTAGCATGTACTAGCGTGTCGTCTACAGCCCTTCTTACTTCTGGCCAGCCGTAGTAATCGTGGCCAGCTAAAATTCCTCCAGGCTTGACTTTAGGAAGCCAAGCAGCAATATCATCGCACACGTCTTGGTATTGATGTGATGCGTCTATGAACACGCAGTCTAAAGACTTATCGGTAAAGTGCTTTGCTGCTTCTGTGGAGCAGCATTGGAACGGCGTAATGATAGGGCCGTGTTGGTTGATAGGCGCTATATTGTTTACAAATAAATCATATAACGTGTTGCTCTTAACATAAGGATCGTTTTGGTGGGCTGCTTCTGCCTCTGACCCTTTCCAGGTGTCTACAGCAAATATCTTTATCTTCTTGCCAGAGTTTACTACTTCTACGCCTAAATAGGCTGTGGACTTGCCTTTCCAAGAACCCACTTCAACGATTGTGCCAACATCGCGTGTTCTGGCTACCAGCTGAGAGTACAGCTTTGGATAGGTAAACCAGTTCTCGCCAAACTCTGGTCTTTGGTAAATGTGCTGCATTGTCGGCCTCATCTTAATCTTGTGCGCCTCCACTATTTTTTTAGCTATCCCAACATAATCATGCTTCCAACCTGGCGTTATAACAATGTCACCTGTTGGAACAACGCCATTCTTTACTTGCTCCTCTAGCTTAGTCGTGACTATATCGCTGGTGTTCTCACTCATTATGTTGCAGTCTGAAGTATTGTAAATGCCGTTAACGCCAAACCTGTAGATTATGAATATGTCATCCAAATCTACGTGCTGATCGTATACTCCTCCAAACTTAGCTTCAAGTTTACGCATGAATAACTGGTCTACGCCTACCCAGTCAGATTCTGTGTAGCCGCCTACTTCGTCAAACAGTTCTCTTGTAAACGCATGCGTTGGGTGCGCTACAGGCCACTTGTTTACATGGTCTATAGCCGATACTTCCATATGCCCTTTAGCGTCTTCTGTGATTATGCACCTAGTGTGCATGACGCCTTTAGGCATATTAGCTACTGAGTAGCTGATTCTGTTTGGTAAGTAGATGTCATCGTCGTCCCAGCAGACTAACACATCTCCCTTGCACAGCTTTATGGTTTCATTGAACTTTTTACCTAGAGGTTTTATTTTCTCTTTTACATTTATAAGTCTTATGTTGTCTGGCAGTCCTTCTGGCAAATGCAGAGTCTGGCCTTCGTAGTCATTGAGGATTACGAGTTCCTTGGGGCCTTTGTAATCTTGATTGAGGAAAGACTGAATAGCTTCTTTTAGACATTCCACTCTTCCGTATGTAGGACACCAGCAGCTTACGAACGGAAGATTATTAACCTCAAGACTGTCCAGAGGGTTTAGCGCATTTACGTATCGTTTACCGTATCTGTCGTATGGGCATTGTGTTTTGGTGTAGAAGCCTTCGTGCCATAACTCTAGAAGCTGATCGAAGTAAGCTTCGTATTGCCATTTGACTCTATCTATTGAAAAGTTATCAACAGCGTAAAGTCTAATTTCTCCAGGACTTAACTTGTGACAGTTTTGCGCAGCTTGTACAAACTCCCCAAATGTTCTGCACCTGAAACCAGTTACACCATGCTGAACTGTTTCTGTGAACACGCCCCAATCGGTTGTTATAACTGGTGTTCCGCAGAGCATAGCTTCTACATGGGTATTCTCAAACGGCCCGATGTACTGGGTCGGGGTGAATGCTGCTTTGGCGTTAGCCATGAGCTTGGCTTTTTCTTCCAAGCCTACTAGCCCCACATATTCGCCGTAGCTGGGAGGATCTCCTTCGGCTCCAGCAACTATAAGCTTTACGCCAAGATGCTTACAAACATCGGCTGCTAGCTGATAGCCTTTTCTGTGAGTTAGTCTGCCTATGTAAAGGAAATAGTCAGACTTTTCAAAAGATGGTTTGAAGTCTTCAGGATCATGTAGGTGGCCTATGACGGCATCAAAGGCTTTACCGTCTACGCGAGACGCGTCATCTCTTCCGTCTTGTGCGCCGTAGACCGTGTGCATCCAAGAGTAGCTGTCGAACACTCTGAACTTGGCGAATGTTCCACTATAGCCGATGCCAAACTCAACAGTGGTAATGTGGGGGAAAGCGTCAGCTATGTCTTTCTGTGAATGCCCTCCAATTATGCAGATAAAGTCTTTCTTGCCTTCTCTAGCTTTTATGCCTTCAATTGTCTTAGCGTTAAGACAAGCGAATGCAGGCTTGCATCCTGGCCAGAACACATTTGGAGTTAGTGGAATAAGCTTAGTGACACCGAGAAGCTTATGCTGCTCCTCGGTAGTCATTACAGGAATGAACTCTGTGCAAGGAGCGCTACTGCCTTCTGGCGCATACAGATAGACTGTATGCCCTAAAGACATCATTGCTTTGCAGAAGTTGTAGATTCTAGACGTGAAAGCGCAGTGGAAGTGCTGCTTGTCTACTTTAGTATGAGGCAGGCCTACAACATGAAACGTTTTTCTTAGCCCTAAGCGCACAGTGCACTTCCTTTCAATCGTGTTGCTTATGCCGTTTGCCAGAATTATCCTCAAAGTTTATGTTTGGAAATATGGCTTTTATTTCTTGCAAAGTTTTATCGTATAGGTTTTCAGGTACTCTGGGTCTAAAATAATCACAGCATTGCTTTATGCTCCAGCCCATTTCGTAAGAGGCTATTAGATAATTTCTAAGCTTGTCTTCAATTAACAGTCTGTATGTTATAGCCTTAGACCTATGAAATCTGTGAACCCACCCCAGCGCCTTATGCACATAACACTTGCCTCCGTTGTTTCTTACTTTTTGGTGTAAAAATAGCTCTTCTCCTGCAAACCCCAAAAAGTCTTTATGAAAAAACGGATAGTGCTCTTTCTTCATAAGCGTGTAAGCGGAACCGTGGCCTTCTATTTCTATTATTGGTTTATTCTGTATTTCTTGATTGTTGTTCCATACACCAAAAAAAGCTCCTCTCCATTCTGGTAATAAGTCAGTTGCCACTATGTGTCCAGCTTCGTTTTTAAGGGGACCAGTCCACAGGTCTTTACCTATTAGATCGTTGTCTATGGCGTCTAGTATGTAATTAACCGAACAAGGCGATAGCAAAACATGACTGTCTATTAACAAAACATATTCGCCTTCAGCTAATTCCCACACGGAATCTTTAGCGTGCGCTGGTCCTTTGTTTTTTGAATAATGAATGTATCTTGCTGCAGACAGAGTGCATAGCCGTTCTAAATCTTCTTGTTTAGTAGGCATGTCGTCTATGACTAGTAGCTCTACTTCTTTGTTTTCTGCAGGAACATGGTATTGCCTTATAGCAGAAAGTGTCCAAAAAGCGCCTTCTACGTCATCCCAGTTAGACATGCCTATGGTTAATTTTTTAGCTGCCATGCTAACCTTTCTTTCAAAACAATCCCAGTAGTCTACGCGACAGCCTTAGTTGCATCAATACTTTTACGGAGGAGCAAGTGTGCTGGAAGCTGCAGGAGTTGTAGAGCATAAAGAATAAGTCATGCATTCAGCATATGTGTAAAATACGCCATTTCCAGCTCCTACGTTAAAACATCCGTCTGGAACGCCGCCGCTTAATATACACACCCACGCAGGCCCAGCTGTAGTTGTGGTAGTGCTAGACGTTGAAGTACTTGTAGTCGTAGTAGTGCTGCTGGTGGTAGTAGAGCTGGACGGAGAAGAAGTTGTTGTGGTAGTAGGGCCAGACGTGGTAGTCGTAGTGGTGGTTGTGGTAGTCGTTGTGGTGGTTGTCGGAGCTGCTGTAGTTGTTGGGCATATACTGTTTACCCAGTAAAACGTATCTGACATGGTAGCGTCAGCGCCTGGACCTCTTGCTGTGTTATTCCAATTACAAAAAGTTATATTTACGCAGCTGCCTAATAAATTGTAATGGCCCAATATGCCTAGGTAGGCGTTTGGCCTACGTCGGCATATTCTGCTGATACCAGCCCCAAGGCCGTTGTATGGCATTAGTGGACTCTCCAGCCAGCTCCACCACGTCCATTGTTGGTGCCGTCATAGATAAGTTCTGCGTAGTCCCTAGGTGCAAGAACTATGTCGTTGAGGTCTACGTTATAAAACCTATTAACGTCTGTGGAATCAGTGCTGTTGTGTTTAAGCGTTAACGCAGAAGTGCCCACGTTATAAACGCGTATCATTCTTCCGTCTACGTGAGATCCAGTAGCTGGAGGCGCTATGCCTGTTAAATTGCAAACCGCAGTACAGTTGAGTCGTTGAAAGGCACTTCCGTTAAGAGCCAAATTATTTGTGGCAGCTGCTATGTTTGTTGTGTTACTTGTATAAGCAAAAGAGCCGCCGCCAGTAGAAGCGTTGCTAACACGGATTTGGCCGACCGATCCATAGGTAAGACCAACATCACCCCACCAATTTATAACACCGTCATTACGAAGGTAGATATATCCCCAGTTATCATAATTCTGGCTATTCGAATTGCCTAATCCGACATAATTATTGTAAGCAGAGCGTATCTTTCCACCAGTATCAATATAAAACCTGCTGAATAAAATAATGCCGCCTAAACCACCGTCAGCCGACAGAGAAGCTCCGCTATAGTCCTGTGTCCAAGTAAAACTTCGGTTGTAGGCTGATTCAGTAAGCTTTATGACCGTGGAAGTGCCCTGGCCCTTGATTTGCAAGTAACCATCGCCGCCAGTGGTGGCTTGAGCGCCAGGTTGCAGAATAATTGAGCCACCAGCACCTGTGCCTACGCCGCTGGCACCGTAAAGGTTTAAATTACCGCCTGCGCCTGAGTTGGCATAAGGAGGAAGACCAGAAATCGCAGTTTCGTATCTAGTTAAATACAAGTAGCTAGCGCTAAGAGAACTTGTGCCAGTACCCGATATTTCTTGAAGAGTTTCAGAGTAATTAAAAAGTTCAACAAGAACGTAGACTCGGTACTCCACAGTACCTGCTGTTCGTCTAAGCCTGTACTCGTTGTAGCCAGTGGGTATGTTTCTATTTAATTCAAGTTCAAAATCGCTGTCTGTGTTGAGGCCTGTAGGGTAAACATAGCAAGGAGATAAAGCTGCGCCATTACTATTATAGTTGTTATTCCATTCATACACTTTAGTAGTTTTAGCGCTGGCAGATGTTGGCCTCCAGGCAACTATAGTAATTCTCAAATGAGCTTGAGAGTTCATGTAGTTCTGAAAGACTTCAACATAGTTGCCTACTGTAGTGGGCAAAGATCTGTAGAAGTTATAAAACACCCTACGGCCGTTTAGGTTAAGTTCTGTCTTGCCTGTGCCGCTACCGCCAGCACCGTACACAATCACAGCGCCGTCGCCTCCGCTAGCAGCTTGAGCACCAGGTATAAGACCGATACTGCCGCCAGCTCCGCTGGTAACTCCGCTAGATGCGTACAAATTTAAACTGATGCCAGCTCCGCTTCCACCACAAGCTGGAGGCGCGTATAAATTAGGGTTAACAAAGTCCCTTGATAAAGTTATATAGCTGTTGCCAAATGTAGACGTGCCTGTTGTTGAATATTCTGTAAAGTATGCTGAAACGTAGCCAAACAGCTTTACTTTAATGGCAGCATAAAATGTAGTTCCCGATCCCTTAGTCCTTTTAAGCCTAAACCGACGATAATAAGTGTTGTATCGTAGAACTTCTAACTCATAATCGTTCGTTCCAGCCATAGACACGGCAACTGGCGGAACCATTCCGTCACCGCCAACAAAATAAATATCGGTCATTTCGTATTTTTTGTATGACCAGTTTGGATAAAAAATTGATCCTACTTCAAGCTCAATTCGTTGCTGTTGACTAGCTATTTCAAAAAGCTCAACATAGTCACCGATTGTATTCGGTATTTGACGATACAGCGTTTTAGTGACTTCAGAAACTTGGTTGTTTATGTACTGGGTTTCCGTAAAACCTTGGCCGTAGTATGCCGAGGTTGCAGAAATCTGTTGAAATGATCCGTTACCCGCAGAGCTTATAGCTCCGTAAGTGTGCTGCAAAGTGTTTGGGTATGTTGTAGTCGGATAAGCTATTGAAGACCCGTCAGCAGTGTATGTCATACCGCCACGAAGTTCTGTAACGGTTATTCTTAACGTTTTATTAGCTTTGCCTGTAGGAACGCCTACAGCAATACCCATTGTATAGGCTGGATTAGTCGTACCTGTGTAAAGAAACACGGTCCAACCGCCAGCGTCTGTGCTATTTACGCTACTATCCGCGCTGTCCCCGTGCCCTCTACCAATCATAAGAGGAATAAGCTTAACGTATTGTCCAGCGGTATTGCTGATTACGTTAAACCCGCCGTTATAGAGATAAGTAGATGTACCTGAGTTAGAGCCAGTGTCCGAAGACACCTGGATCATAAAAGACACGTTACCTTCAGTTGCGTACCACTGGCCCAGTCTCACAGCGTTGCCTGCGTTAACGTTATATTGGTAATATCTGGGCGTGGCTACACTATTAACTATGACTCCAGAACCAGTGTCCTGAATCGAGCTGTTGACCAAAGAATTGGCCGTGCTGAACTTGGCTAAATAATTAGCTGTGCCCTGAGCGCCTACGTTTGCTATAGCTGGTCCGAACTTAACGCTATTGATGGCTGCGTTAAGAGAATAAAAAGAACTATCTAAATAAAGCGCGTTGCCTACAGTTCTGGCTACCTGGCGTAATATTGTTCCATCTCTATAATAAGTAACATTTACACCATCATAAACAATAGACAATGTCGAAGAAGTAGTGTAGGCTCCGTAATTTCCTATTAAACTATTGCTCTCATAAATAGAAATAGTATTATCAGCGTGACAATACATTGCATAATCTAGACTAGAGTAGCTTCCATCAGCTGTAGGATCAGAATTTAAGCCTACCATTAAATGCAGGTTAATTTGTGAAGGCTTAAACGTTACATGAACGCTTTTTGTAAATCCTTCAGACGAATAAACTTGGCCGTCCCAGGCGGCGGCGTTGCCTGAGGTCTTCTGGAATGTTCCTGAGCTTGGTGATGAGACACCACCAGAATAGTTGGGCGTCCAGGCCATGTCTGTGTTCGTTATGGACGTGTTACCGTCAGCAGACACGTAGTCAAGAAGAGCACCGCTGCTGTTTTGCCATACAGTCAACGGAGCCGTTTGGCTTGTAAAGCCTCTAACTATTAAAGCAGTAGTGGCTGCTGTGGGCGCAGCTATATAAACTTGCGACGGTGGTGTGCTGCTAGATCCAAAAGACATCCCATCAAGAACAAAATTACCACCAGGATAAGCATACAGCTGACAGCGAACAGTCCCTGCGTGATATAGCTGCAGAATACCGTACTCATTACCTCCCGTCGTTCCACTGTTCGATTGACTACTACCTGTTCCCAGAGACACTACCATCTGGGCTGCGTTAATACTTCCGTCTGGAGATTTGTAAATGTTTATTTGAGGGTCAGCAGCGTTGCCAGCTATTACTAGCCTTTTGTTTGGACTGTAAGTGCCAATACCAACGTTATTAGAACTGCAGTCTACAGTTAAAACATTAGCTGAAGATATAAAAGAATAAACAGACAATTTGTTAGTTTGAGTGTTTGCCTCGTTGTATCTTATTTGCGCCTTGGCAGTGCCGTTCTCTAAAAATCTAATATGTGACTGCACTGCCGTGCTTGGATTGAGCGAAATGCCTGCAATGTTTTGAGGATAAGTACC
>Ga0315909_10002320_pt1 | contig 24465 bp, 22 predicted proteins | sample LakEriMetagenome_11_FD_203527 | JGI IMG/M metagenome (GOLD analysis project Ga0315909, IMG submission 203527) | Freshwater fungal communities from buoy surface, Lake Erie, Ohio, United States - Buoy 2 MA125 | ecosystem: Environmental > Aquatic > Freshwater > Lake | place: USA: Lake Erie, Ohio...
CTGGCGTGACTATTACGGTTTCGTCTGGTCAACGCTGGTTAATCCTGTAAGGAGAAAAACATGGCAGTAGATATTAATGGTGATGGCCTTATAGCGTTAGGTGGTACTTCCACTACCCAAGGCCGCCTACGGCTCGCAGAAGATACGGATAATGGTACTAATTACATTGAGTTGACTGCTAATGCAGCAGTTACGACCAATAGGACAGTTACGTTTCCTGATGAAACAGGGACAGTAATTACGACTGCTACTACCACAGGTCTTAATGCCTCTGCTATTTCTAGCGGAACTTTGGCAGTTGCTCAAGGCGGTACCGGGGCTTCAACGTTAACTGCCAATAATGTAATTATTGGAAACGGAACTTCGGCGGTTACATTTGTAGCCCCCGGCACTGCTGGAAACGTACTTACATCTAACGGTACTGTATGGGCTTCTACTGCCGCACCAACACCATCTTCATCGGTTGGAGCCGTTGGTACATATGCGTTATTAAGAAACGCAAACAACACTACATTAAACGCTGGAGACACTGTAACTGGGGGTCTAGAGTATGCTAACTCTGGCGGTAGTAGTAGTGGGTCAGCCAGTGGAACTTGGCGGTGTATGGGTTATACAGAAGGCGGCGCAGGAAACGCACGGATTACAACACTATTTTTACGAATTTCCTAAAGGAGTAAGAAATGCCCACTTCAACAATACTTTCAGATAACGGCGTAACTTCGGGCACGAACGGTCTGAAGACGGCTGGCGGTGACGACGGCACGTTAATTCTACAAACTACGACTGCTGGGGGTACGGCTACTGCGGCAATAACTATTGATGCAAATCAGCGGTCTAAATTCCCAACAACTATTGGAGTTGGTGATGCTACCCCATCCACATCTGGTTCAGGCATATCTTTCCCTGCAACCCAGTCTGCATCCTCTGACGCAAACACGCTAGATGATTATGAGGAGGGAACTTGGACTGCAAGTGTTGGTGGCAATGCTACTTACAACGATCAAACTTGCTTTTATACCAAAATTGGCAGAGTAGTTTATGTAAACGGAATCCTTTTTATCAATAACATTGGAACAGGCTCCGCAAGCACAGTTTCTGGGTTGCCTTTTACATCTTCAAGCGGAAATACTGGCGGATCAGCGTTCTACTATTCAAGCATATCGTCAAGCGCATTTCACAATCCAATACCAGCACTAACAAGTGGGTCTGCAACAAGTTTTGGGTTTTCTTGGAATACTGCTGGTGCTACAACAACATCGCAGTTTAGAGGCAACTTATTTCAAAACAGTTCACGAATAGAGTTTGGGTTTTTTTATTTTGCGTCTTAATTATCTACACCGGATTAGTGTAGACGGACTTTAACTAAAGGAGCAATAAAATGGCAATAACTAAGCAAACAGTAGTAGACCAAATCACCGTATGCGAAAACGGCATCGTCTTGTACCGTGAGGCAACTAAAGTTGTAGAAGATGGCAACGAGATTGCCAAAACATTTCATCGCACCAGCCTTACGCCGGGACAAGACCTAACAGGCCAGCCAGCCAATGTCGTTGCTATCTGCAACACGGCATGGACACCAGAAGTAATTGTGGCTTATCAAGCACAGATGGCGGCTAACCGCATTGGAGGCTAAATAATGAGCAAAATAGCACTAGAAGGTAACGCAAGCGGTACAGGTACATTTACCATTGCGGGGCCGAATACAAACACTAACTACACCATCACGCTGCCACAAGAAACGGGCACGCTGTTTACAACCGGGGCAACCACAGGGCTTAATGCATCTGCATTGTCTACGGGTACTGTAGCGACTGCCCGTCTTGCGTCAGGAACGGCTAACAACACTACGTTCTTGCGTGGAGATCAAACTTGGGCTGTCGGTACTTCTGGCCCTCCCGGCCCTCCCGGCCCCACTGGCCCTACTGGCCCATCTGGAACTCCTGCTACTACATTTAATACTGTAGGGAGTTATTGTACCCTTTTTGTCCAAACAGCAAACCCCACTAATGTGCAGGCTGGGTCTACGTATGCGGCTGGTTCCGGTAGTCAGCAAATGCAAGCCGGTGTTTTTGGGTTTTTTGGTGGTTGTGGTTCCTTTAGTGCAGGCGGTCAAAATATTTTATCGGGAACGTGGCGGTGGCAAGCCGCACCGGCTGGTTTTAATACCGGTTACCTTCCGCCTTCTTCAAGTAATTATGGTATAGGTGTTCGCACAGTATAAGGAGAAATAAATGATAACAATCGAATATGCAAAAAATCCAATATACGGATCTGCGGACGGACAGATTATAGATTTAATAGTTAAGTTTTACGAATTTGCTAATGAACTACCGTTTGGCGCGACACCATTTGATCCAATGCCTTATGGCGTAGAACTCTATAACAACGCAGTAGCCGGTTTGTACGGGCCAATTGCACCTTTTGTTCCACCTCCCGAACCTGAGCAACCGTCTTCTTCTGGGACGCAGACTCTATGAGCGCAAGTGATATGGCTCCTCCGGGGTATGGTATTTATCCGGTTGAAGGAACCGTGCCTGAATTTCGTATGTATCAGAAATCCGACGGAACTATTGAGCAGCACGTTCGATATATAAATAAATCAGTTGGGTATACCGGCAAATGGATGGTAGTCCCAGTAGTAAAGGAAGAGGTAGATGGTAGTAACGATAATGCCACGGCATAGTTTTACTTATGATGGGGCACAGATAAATGTGTTTCACGCTAGTAAGGGTGAAGGGCTGTCTCGACATGAGCACATTTATGCCCATGCTACATTTTGTACTTCTGGGTCTTGCTATATACGAAAAGAAGGTAAAGAAGTTTTAGTTGATAAAAATACACAGCCTATAAATTTGGTTGAGAATGAATGGCATGAAATAGAAGCGGCTGAAGACAATACTGTTTTTATCAACGTGTTTGCTGAAGGAAAACAGTAATGAACGCAATGTGGCAACTTTTGGAAGGTAGATTTTCCAAAGGCTTTTGTGAGCGAATTGTTTCTTTGGCTTCTTTGCTCCCAGAACATCAAGCAACAGTAGGTGGTGGTAAAGATAATGATTTAAGGACAGATACTCAGATTCGTAGGTCTAAAATTAGATGGATAAACGGTGCCCTTCCAGATTTTAGGGATTTTTATTTAGATGTAGTAGATATGTTTAGAGATAGCAATCGTCGCGCTTTTGGAGCAGAACTTTGGCATCTACATGAGATGCAGTTTACTCAGTACGATGCCGCTGACGAAGGGTTTTACAATTGGCATAATGATGTGCTGTGGGATTCATCTAACTGCGGACATAGAAAACTTTCTATGGTTATTCAATTGTCAGACCCGTCAGAGTACGAAGGAGGTGATTTAGAAATACAAACTATACACATGGGGCCACCTGACCCTACGGTTTTACGTAAGCAAGGTACTGTAATTGTGTTCCCTTCTTTTTTGATGCACCGAGTTACCCCCATTACAAAAGGTACACGTTATTCGTTAGTTGCTTGGATGGAAGGCCCAAAGTGGAGATAAAACACAGTTGGCAAAACGCTGAGTATTTGTTTATAAAAAATGTTTGTTCAGAAGATGAATTACGGCTATGTAAGAATGAATTAGAAATTTTGTCTTTTGGGTTAGAAACGCCAGAAAAAACTGGATCTGCTAAAGATGAAAACGGTAAACTAGGAAAAGAAAATAGGGGTGTATTTTTTGATTTTGTGTACGTCCCAAAATTTGGCGATTATTCACCTTGTACAAATGTTGTAGAAAAAGTAATAAAAGTTGCTAGGGCTGGTAGTTACACACCTCATAGTGTTATGAATTACATAGCAAAGAATCCTATTTCTTATAGTTTACTATTTAGTGCATACAGTAATGGAGACCATTACGTTGCTCACAATGACGAAGGAACTTTAACCATTTTGTTTTGGTTAAAAAACAAAGATTTTACTGGGGGAGATTTAAAATTTACTGATTTTAATGAGGAAATATTGTTTGAAGATAACTCTATAATTATTTTCCCAAGTCATTATCAGCATGAGGTTTCAAAAGTAAATACTTCTGAAAATGGTTATGTTAGGTATGTTGTATCGGCGTTTTTAATTCCAAATAGCCAACCCAATAGAAACAGGTACTAAAAATGAAAACAGTAATTGAAGCGCATAAGGTAGACGGGGTAAAAGTTTGTCGCTCAGAAGAAGTCCATGTTTGTGCCGCTTGTGGGTATGACTTGGATGAGGCTGAGTTGGCGGCTGACACTTGCTCCGATTGTGGCGCACCCCTGAAATTACGAAAGTCCGTATCGGTCTGGGCTACATCCGTACCTAAAGCCGGTGCTAAGACTTGGGGTCAGACTTAGGAATAGGAATGAATTTTGTCAGATTTAGACCCGATTATCAGTACCGCAAAGGCGGCAACAAAGAGCATTAAATCTGCTATTGAGTCGGGCAGAGAGGTCAGTTCAGCAGTCGAATCGATTCAAAACTTTGGGATGGCGGAGGTAAAAGCCCGTCATGCTTTTAAGAATGTACGCAAGAGCAGTGAAGGCGAGATAACCATCATGACCGCTATGGCGGAGTGGCGTAGGCTAGACCAGATACGCCGCATGGAGTTGGAAGTGAAAGACTTTCTGATCCAGCAGTTTGGTGAGTTTAAGGGTACAGAAGAGTTTGAGAAGGTCAAGAAGATTAAAGAGGACATGATTGCCCGTCATACCAAGAGTAAAGATGCAATGGGCAGAGATATAGCGAAGATGCGGGAGTTGCAGATTATTTGTGTGATGCTGGCGTTTCTGGTTGTCACAATTTATTACATTATGAAGGGTCATCTGTAATGTTACCAATAGCAGCACTATTAAGTATCGGGGAAAAGGTTCTTGACAAGGTTCTGCCTGACCCAGAGGCCAAAGCAAAAGCACAGGCTACTCTGATGGAGATGGCTCAAAAAGGGCAACTGGCTGAACTTGAGGCTCACGTCAAGGAGATGGACTCGGCCCGTAAACGGGAAATTGAGATTGCTACGAGCGAGTTTGCGCCGACTATAAACAAGATCGTCACCCCAATTCTGGCTTTGGGTACTGTGTCGCTGACCTTTATCCTATTCTTGGTCATCATATTCGTTGAGGTCAACAGTCAATCCAAGGACATTTTGATCTATGTGCTGGGTGCTTTGACTTCTGCCATGACTATGGTGCTTGGCTACTACTTTGGTTCCTCGGCTGGCTCTAAAGAGAAGTCCCAGCAACTTGACGATATTATGGATAAGAAGAAATGAACTCCAACCTTGAACGGCTAGGTTTTTGGATAACGATTATTGCAACCATCTCCTTGTCGATGATTCTTTTGGGCATGACGGTATCGGTCTGTATTGGTTTATTTGACGAAAAAGTGGACAACAGCAAGATTTTTGAGATGCTGATGCCAGCCTTTCAGACCATCGTGGGTGGATTTATTGGGCTGATTACCGGGATTAAAATAGGAAGTAACCAAGCAAAATGAACCTGACCGCTAACTTTACACTTGCCGAGATGGTGAAGTCTGATACTGCACTGCGGCATGATATGGACAACACACCGGGGGAGACTGAGATTGCTAATCTTAAAACACTCTGCGAAAAGGTACTCCAGCCCGTCCGTGACCACTTTCAAACCGGAGTCAAGGTCAACTCAGGGTTTCGACATCCCGAAGTCAACGCAAAGGTGGGAGGCTCCAAAACGTCCGACCATTGTAAAGGACAAGCCGCTGACATTGAGATTCCCGGTATTGCCAACGCGGACCTAGCCGTGTGGATTATGGACAACCTGAATTACACCCAGTTAATCCTTGAGTTCTACACCCCCGGCGTGCCAGATTCGGGTTGGGTGCACGTTTCCTACGACCCCGCTAATCTCAAGAAGCAGAACTTGACGGCTACCAAGCAGGGCGGTAAAACTGTATATCTACCGGGACTTGTAGCGTGAGGAAAATATGCCGTTCATACCTTTAAAATTTCGACCCGGGGTCAACCGAGACACTACCAACTACGCCGGTGAGGGTAATTGGTGGCAGATGGACAAGATCCGCTTCTTATCGGGTTTTCCCCAAAAGATTGGAGGTTGGATTAGGGCTACCCCAAATACATTCCTTGGCACCTGCCGTAACCTTTGGAACTGGATTACAACCTTTTCTGATAACTTATTAGCAGTTGGCACTAACCTCAAACTTTATATTGAGACTGGTGATTACTTTTATGACATTACCCCCTTGCAGGCAACTACTGCCGCTGGGGATGTGACGTTTACTGCCACGAATGGTTCTTCCTCGGTCATAGTATTAGACACAAGTAACCCAGCCAAGGTTGGGAACTACGTAACTTTTAGCGGTGCCGCATCTCTTGGCGGGAACGTAACGGCTACTGTACTTAACGCTAACCACGAGATTGCAACTCTTGTTAACTCAAATGCATACACAATCGTCGTTCCGGTTACAGCCAACGCATCTGATGTTGGTAACGGCGGTGCATCTACCATTGGCTACTATGATATTGACATAGGTGAAGTTTTAACTATTTATGGTTATGGTTGGGGTGCAGGTGCTTGGGGTCGTCTTGGTTGGGGACTTGGATCTATTGTTCCGGTAATTACCCCGGCTAGAACTTGGTGGTATGACAACTTTGACAATGACTTAGTTACAAATATTCAAGAAGGTCCGATTTACTATTGGGAGCGTGGTTCAACAGTCAACCCAACTACAGCGCTAGGAACTCGTGCTGCGCTAATGTCTTCTTTTGGAGGTGCTAGTGATGTACCAGTCAAAGCCGGTCAGGTTCTTGTCTCGCAGCAGGATAAACATCTTCTCTGTTTTGGGGCTGTTCCTTACGGTTCTACTAGCGAGTCTGATTTTGACCCCCTTCTTATTAGGTGGACTAATCAGGACGATCCTTTCAACTGGACCCCATCCCCGACGAATTCGGCTGGCTTTATCCGAGTATCTCGTGGATCAAGGATTATTAGGGCGATACCCACCCGCCAAGAGATTTTAACAATAACGGATTCTCACTTATTTACCCTTCAGTTTACCGGCACCACAGATGTGTTTACGTTACAGGAGTACGCCGACAACATTTCAATTGCTGGGTCTCGGGCAGTAATTTCGGCTAATAACGTCACCTTCTGGATGGGGCAAGACAAGTTCTATGCCTACACTGGTCGGGTAGAGACTCTGCCAACAACGCTTCGTAACCAAGTCTTTGGCGATATTAACCTTGATGCTGGGTATTCCATTATCGCAGGCACTAACGAGGGGTGGCAGGAAGTCTGGTGGATGTACCCAAGTGCTAACTCTAACTACCCGAATCGGTACGTAATCTTTAACTACAACGAAAAGATTTGGTACTACGGCAATATTGACCGGACAGGCTGGCTTGACTCGCCATTGCGTAATTACCCGTTATCAGTTAATACGCCGCTTGGTTCAAAGACAGGCACACTTTATTTCCAAGAAAATGGGGTTGACGATGATACCCTCCCAATGGAGTCATACATTATTTCAAATGACTTTGACCTCGCTGATGGTGAGCAATTTATGCTTACTCGCCGCCTACTGCCCGATATTAACTTTGATGGGTCTACAGCAGCGCAGCCAGAAGTCAAGATCCAATTGCGACCACGTCGATTCCCCGGAACCTCAGCTACAGCTAGTCCCACGGATGAAAAACGGGTAGTGGAAGTATCGGCTAATAACTACACCGACGAGATTTTTATCCGTGCCCGTGGTCGCCAGATGGGATTTAAAGTTAGTTCTACTGACCTTGGTGTGCAGTGGCAGTTAGGTGTGCCCCGCCTTGATGCAAGACAGGACGGTAAGCGGTAATGGTGGATTGTGTAAATCTAAATTTTAGAGCCTCCCCACTACCTATACCCCCAGCGGAGTACAGCCCAGAACATTTTAGGCAACTTATACGGGTAATAGAATTATATTTTTCACAATCAGATTCTTGGAATTTACAGGTATATAACGCACTACAGGAACTATGCATGGATCCGTTACCAATTTCGATAGGTGGTACTAACGTAGATGCGTTTGGTAGGCTGCGTGTAAGCCAACCTTTTACCCTTTTTGACAGCCAGAATCGTTACGCCGCTGACAATCAATTTGACGTTGCAACAACCGGCACTGGAACTACAACATTCCTTTCTAATGAAGCCGCCATCAAGATGGAAGTTACCAGTGGTGGCGTAGGCTCTGTTACACGGCAATCATTCCGTTCTTTCCCGTATCAGCCCGGTAAAGGCTTGTTGGTGCTTGCTACCTTTGTGATGGACAGCAGCACTAGCGCTAACCTGACCCAGAGCGTTGGCTACTTTAACGACAGTAACGGGGTGTTCTTTAAGCGCACTGGGTCAACTAACTCGTTTGTGCTGCGATCAAGTTCTACCCCCACCCCGGGAACGCCTAGCGATATTCGTACTGTTAATCAGTCAAGTTGGAATGGCGACAAGTTAGATGGCACCGGGGCTTCTGGGTTAACGCTAGACCCTACCAAGGCTCAGATTCTATGGATGGACTTTGAGTGGTTGGGTGTCGGTTCGGTGCGCTGTGGGTTCATTATTGATGCACAGTACATCGTCTGCCATACCTTTGAAAACGCTAACGACATTACCAGCGTCTACATGACTACTGCTATTTTGCCGGTAAGGTATTCAATCACTACGACCACCGCTGCCGTTGCCGCTTCGATGAAGGCTATTTGCTGCTCTGTTGTTTCTGAAGGTGGATTTGAGCAGACTTCAATTGACCATGTGGCGAGACGCACCACAGTCTTTACCAACATAGATACCACAGCAACTTTCTTCCCCATTGTTTCTATCCGGTTGGCATCTGGGCGTACAGGCGCAGTTGTCCTACCTAACCGGGTTCAGTTTTTGCCTATCACTAATCAAAACTACGAAGTAGTATTACTGAAGAACCCGACACTGACTGGTGCAACTTGGGCTGCTACCGTGGATTCAGATACAAACGTGGAGTACGACGTAGCGGCAACTGCCATTTCAGCCATAGGAACAATCGTCCAGACTGACTACGTTACGTCCTCTGGTAGTGCTGGGGTCTCCCAAACAAGCCTCCCAAACGACTACAACTTCGATTTGCAGTTGGGGGCAAGCCTTGCCGGGGTAAGTGACATTTATACCCTTGGGGTTCGGACTGTAGACGGAGCCACCAAAGGAAGCGGGGTTGGGTCTATATCCTTCTTTGACCTGACCCAGTGACACCACTTGACAAATCTAGGATAATCTAGCTATGACCGGTTTAAACTCCTTTTTCCAAATGACTCCTACGGGTGTCCCTTTTAGAACCGGGGCCCGTGGAGAATCTACGGCTGAACAGAGGTACTTTGTCCCCGGTTATTCCACTGCCTCTACCGCACCTGCTACACCCCTAACCCCCGAACAACAGGCCGATTTATCAATGGCGGCCCAGAGAAACACTTACGGATATGGGGATGGGGGTGCAGATACCGCTACTATGGGTTCCCCCTCTGCTCCTAGTACGGTAGGCTCTAGCGGCACTTTAGGGGGCATTGCTCAAGGGGTTAATTCGGTTGTTTCAAACGTACAAAACACACTTGGCCCTCTTTCTATGGCTATCCCGGGATTAGGGCTTGCAGGCGCCATATCGAATATGGGCGTAGAAAAGTCAATGGATGTAAATGAGCAAGCAGACGCCGCTCTAGCCGTAGCCAATCAGCAAGCCAATGAAGCCAAAACTTCAATGGGACTTTTTGGACCACAAGTTACTACTGCTGTTGATATATCTCCTGTAGCTAATCCCGCAGTGCAACAAGTTACTGCTATTTCCCCAACCTTGGGACTAGCCGCTATGAACCAACAGCAGCAACAAGCGGAAGAAGAATCTAATACTGTTTCAAGTATAGCCAATGATGTCGCCGCTACTGTTGCCGCTACACAGGATGCTGTTGATGCTGAGGGTGGTCAGACTGTAGGCGTTGGCACCCCTAGTGGTGTTGGTACCGATACTGGCGCTGGTGGTGGAGGCGGAGATGGTGTAGGTGGAAATGCGCCTTCAAATGATGGGGGCGGAGGAAGCACAGCGACAGGCGGTAACGATACTTCTACAACAGGTTCAGGGGCTTCAGATACAGGAGCCGCCGAGGGTGGATGGCGTATGGGGGGCCCGGTTATGAACTACCAACAAGGCGGCCTTATGGGCATGGGCGATGCCCAACCTCGATATGCTTATGCCCCGATTATGATGTCTAACGGTGGTCTTCCTGCCGCAGCAAGGAAAGTTCAGGCACAGGGCCGCAACGGTGACTCAACCCTCGTTCACATGACCCAAGGCGAGGTCAAAGGCTTAGACGCCATAGCCCGTGCCTATGGTGGCAGGATTACGATTAACCCAGAAACTGGTCTCCCAGAGGCTAACTTCCTTAAAAGCATTCTTCCAGTTGTAGCAGGAGCCGCCCTTAACTTTGCTGTGCCGGGTCTAGGTGCTGCGTTGGGAGGCTTTGCTATCCCTGCCTTAGTTGGTGGGGCAAGTTATCTAATGAACCCCAAACAAGGACTTATGGGCGGTTTGTTAGCCGGTCTCGGCGCTTATGGTGGTATGGGAATAGGTAATGCGCTTTCGGCGGCAGGTGCTGCGACTACTGCTCCCGCAGTTACGGGTACGGCTCCGGGTCTTGCAGCTCAAGGAATGGTTGCTCCACAAGCAGCCGCTACAGCAGTTCCGGGGGGCGCTACAGAAGGTATTAGAGCGGCACTAGCCCCACAGGCATTTACAGCGGCTCCCACCGCTGCGGCCCCTTCATCCTTTATGGGTAATCTAGCGCAAGCTGGTAAAGGGGTTACAGCGCTTGGTACAGAGGCAGGGCGAACCGCTGCGATGCAGTCTCTAGGTGGTCCTATGGGGGCACTTCAAACTGTTGGTGCGGCGACTGCTCCGATGACAATGGCTGGACCTGAAAGTCCAGATATGGGTAATTTTGGTGGTACTCCTACACGAATTCGACCCTTTAAATACACTCGTACTCCTAGATCAGATGCATTTAACCCACCTTCGGAACCCGGTGCCGGGTCGTATGAAAGGCGATATTTTGATGAAGAGTACGTGGCACAACCGACAACTCAAGTGCTTAATTACGCCGTAGGTGGCACGATTGATCCAGATTACAACATGGAAGTTAACCGTAACGCCGGATTCTCGGATGACTTTTACGGTGGCGGGTTAACTGCATTTAATTCTGGTGGCTTGCAAGATGGTGGCTTTGTACTTCCTGCTGATGTTGTGGCGCACTTAGGGAATGGCAGCACAGCCGCTGGTCAAAAGATTCTTGCTAAAGGACTTGGTGCCCGACCAATAAAGGGTCACGGCGATGGTATGAGTGATTCGATACCAACTACAATTGAGGGCAAACAACCTGCCCGGGTAGCTGATGGTGAGGCGTATGTTCCGGCTGAAAAAGTAAAAGAAGTAGGGCCGAAGCGGTTATATAAGATGATGGATAAAGTGCGTCAAGCCCGTACTAATACTACACGTCAAGCTCCAGCAATTAATCCCAGCAAATATATTCCTGCATGACACTTAGTATTCAATTAGTACCGTTGTCGTTAGTACATCAGACATGGCATTTGGTAGAAAAGTTTATAGAAGATGCATTAAAGTGGGGCGAAGACGATTACACAATCGAGCAGGCACGGCAGAACATAGCCGAAGGTAAGTGGATGTTAGTAGTAGCAATAGATGAGCAAAAAGTAATTCATGGTGCGGCGGCAATAAATCTGTACAACATGCCTAATGCCCGAATTGCTTTTGTTGTAGCGATTGGCGGAAAACTTATTAGTAGTCCAGAGACTTATGAGCAATTATGTTCTTTGGTTAAAAGTTTTGGGGCAACAAGGATTCGTGGCGTGGCAAGAGAGTCTATAGCCCGCTTGTGGAAGCGGTATGGGTTTGAAGAACGCTACATATTAGTAGAGGCAAAACTATGAGATACGATCATTTTTCGATGCTACCCGAACGGGCTTTTCAGCCCCGGGGGCGTTATGGCATGACCCTTGAGGGTGGTAGTGGTGGCGGTGGTTCCCCTCAACCTTCGCAGGTAAGTCAAACGACTATCCCTGAGTATGCCAAACCATATGTCGAGAAACTACTTGGCAAGGCAGAAGCCGCAACTGAAACTCCATATCAGACTTATGGGGGTCAGCGTTTATCTGAAACAGATCCTGCGGTATTAGCGGCACGGCAAGAAGTTGCAGGATTACAGCAACCCGGACAATTTGCTGCCGGTACTGGACTGGCTGGCGCTGGTGGGTTAGGCGCTCTTGGCGCAGGTCAAACATATATGGGGATGGCTACTAGCCCGGGCGCTCAACAAGCCTTTATGTCCCCCTATATGCAGAACGTGGTTGACGTTCAAAGACAAGAGGCTATCCGTGGCGCACAACAAGGACAATTAGCACAAAATTTAGCTGCCGCTAAAGCTGGTACCTATGGTGGTGCTCGTCAAACTTTAGCAACTACAGAACGTGAACGTAATTTGCAACAGCAACTGGCTCAGATTCAAGCTGCTGGATCGCAACGTGCATTTGAACAAGCTCAACAAGCAATGCAGTTCGGTACCACAGCCGGTCTACAAGGCGCACAAGCTGCAACCCAAGCCGGTGCTACATTAGGTCAATTAGGTATTGGGCAACAACAGCAAGACCTTGAGCGTATACGTGCCCAAGAAGCCGCTGGCTCTGCCGCGCAGCAAGAAAAACAAGCAGCACTTGATCTGGCTTATCAGGACTTCTTGCGTCAACAGCAGTACCCGTATGCTCAACTTGGCTTTATGTCAGACATCCTCCGTGGTTCGGGGAACTTGGCGCAAACAGGGTCGCGTGCATTGTATGAAGCACCTCCGTCTACTGGCTCACAGCTTCTTGGTCTGGCATCAACTCTTGGTGGAGCATACCTAGCCGGTGGTCGTCGATTTGCTGAAGGTGGTGAGATTAAAGGTCTGTCTGGCATAAAAGGTTATGCCGATGGCGGCGATGTTATTGAAGATATGGTTGATGTAGGCAAACTTACGCCTGAGCAAATTGAAGGTACACGGCAAAGCGGGGCTAGACCCGATGTGCCTGATTATGTTTTAGCAGGTCAATTAGATGCAAAAATTGCTGAAATGAAGCGTTTGCAGGCAAATATGCAGGATTCGGATACCACGGCTGTTGAAGATATTAGACAAGAAGCCACGCAGTTGGCAGGACTTGAAGCTATTCCTATCCCTGATGACTATTACAGATCAGATGAAGAAGTTGCTCAATTAGCTGGCGGTGGAATTATTGCGTTTGCTGACGGTGGCTCGACTGACGGAAGAGTTGGTGGACTTCGGTATCCTGACGGATCAGTTGGGTACTTAATTCCGGGTTTAGTGGCTGCCGGTAAAGCGGCTCTTGGTTACTTAGGTCGTGATATTGGTGTTAAAGCGCTTACTGGAACAGCGGCGGGTGCGGGACGCGCTGGCTTAGGGCTAGGAAAAATTGCGGCTAGAAACCCGATTACCACCGCCGGTACCCTTGGCGGTTTAGGTTATGGCGCATACGACTATGTGACTAGCGAAGGTGAACCTAACCAATCTGCTGCTGATTTTGCTGATAAACAAGACGCTGAAGCAGGTGCTGCTCTTGCAGAACAAGGTAAAAAGAAAGTAGAAGTATCTGACAAGACAGTTAAAAAAGTTACAAAGGCTGAAGATGCTTATGAAAAAGCCTTGAAGAAAGAACTTGATAAGACTGACATGTCTGATGACGACAAAATGCAAGCCATTGGTTTTGCCATGATAAAGGCCGGTGCTAAGACTATGCAGGGTAAGTCCCAATATGCCTTACAAAATATTGGTGAGGGTATTGAGGCAGGTGCTGATGACTATGTCAAGACTCTACAGCAGGCCAAGAAAGATAAACGCGAACTTACTAAAACCCTTGCCGAGTATGGTCTGGCTAAAGAAAAACTTGGGATTATGCGGGAAGACGTGGCGGCTAAGCGTGAGAGTACGGCAGAAACAGTTGGCTTACGTCAAGAAATGCAGAAGGAAGCTTTAAGACAAAAGTATTTTGATGCATATCAGAAACAAGTTGGAATGCAGCCCCGCACTCTTAAGGATGGATCACCTAACCCTAATTGGATGTCATTTGGTGACTTCTTGAAAAGATCAGGAGTAAATATTGAAGGAGGAGCACCCTCCTCTTCAATTGCAACACCGGGACAAAGACCTGCACTTAGCTCCTTTCGAGGATAAACATGGCAAAATTTGATGTTCAGGGTGCGTTGAACTCTGGATATTCTGAGGCTGAGATTGCTGATTATCTTGCTAAAGAAGAAAAGTTCAACCTAGCCGGTGCCCGTGAGGCAGGCTACTCTGACTGGGAAATACTTAGTGAACTCACAAAACCTACACCCGGTGCGGGAGCTGCTGCCTATGGTGGTTTCCGTCGTAGCCTAGGCGAGTTAGGTGTACTGGCTGCAGATACTTTACCGGCCTTAGCCGCAAGCGCTTTACTGCCTGAAGAAAAGGTACGCCCGTTTGTTAAGCGGCAGTTAAGAGAAGCCGCACAGACTCGTGAAGAGCTTGAAGAAAAATATCCTACCGTTTACAAATCTTATAAAGATGTAGAAGGTGTTGGGTCTGGCTTTGGTTATGTTTCCGAGCGGTTTGGTGAATTGCTACCCGACATACTTCCATCAATTGTTTCAGGCGGTATAGGTCTAAAGGCTGGTCGTACACTTGCACAAAAGGCTGGTAGTGAATTAGCAGAGCAAGTTGCCGGTAAAACAGAACGTGAGTTGATGGAGCAGGGGCTTGAGAATGTCACGTCTGCAGAACTAAAAAATATTGCCGACAGAGCGGGGCAACGTGCGGCTTTAAAACTTAGTGACGACTATGCTAGAGCAGGTGTAGGAGCAGGCGCGTTCCTTGGGTCGTATGCACAAAACGCCCCAGAAGTCTTTGAAAATATTATTGAAGAGACAGGTGAGTTTGCACCAGCCGGTGCGTTGTTGTTTGGCGGCCTGTCTTCAATGCTTGATTCATATCTACCGGCAAAGATCCTTGGGGACCTTGGCACTTACGGTAAAGCCAAGATAGTTTCTGAAATGCTGAAAGACTCCGGTGCAAACCCGGCAGTGTGGAAGTCTGTGCTTAGAGAAGGTGGTAAAGCTGCCGCTAGTGAAGGTGTAACTGAAGCTGCACAAGAAGCCATTAGCGTTGCCGCAGAAAAGTTTTATGGTAGTAACAAAGAGTTTTTTGACCCTAAGAATGTTGACCGTTATCTAGAGTCATTTTTTGCCGGGGCCGCAGGTGGTGGTGCCTTGGGTGGCATTGCAGGTGCTGGTCGTGGCATTCAAGAAAAAGCCGCTAAGCGTGAGGCTGAAGCCGAACAGGCTCGTATCCGTGAAGAACTTGGGATTGTTGAAGGTGAAACTGGGCTAGAAGAAGCTGCCGCAACGACACCACCCCCACCCACACCCACACCTTCTGTTTCACCGCTTGAAGGTTTTGATGTTAGTAAAACTGATCCTGTCAAAGTTCAAGAAGCAGAAAAGTTTTTACAAGACTTTCAAGCCAAAACCTTAGTTGATTCTCAAGGTCAACCCCTTTCTAATCTTGACGCAAATAAACGACTACAAAAGGTAATTAGGAGTTTAGGTATACCACTTAAAAAAGGTGATTCTAAAAAGACACCTGATTTAATATCGTTGCTAACTACAGCATTAGCAGGAAAAGGAGCGGCAGATGTTACAGGATCTCAACAAACAGGAGCTGGAGTTGGCGCTGGCGTTCCTAGCGGACCCGACCAAACAGGAACCACCGGAGGAACTAAACCACCTGAAGACGGGGGAGTGGATGTATCTTCTACGAGTACTACAGGGACTGGAGTTGGAGAAACAGGACAGCGCGATCCACTAGATACTGTAGACAAAAAAGCCGAACTTAAAAAGAAACTTGCGGAAGCCAAAGCAGGTAAGAGAGCAGCCGCGTCGGGCAGGTTATCAATCGGTGCCCGTGACTTTGATTACGAAATCGCCCAACTTGAAGCTGAACTTAAGGCTACTGAAGACGACATCTCGTTAATTAACCTGTATGAAGCCAACCGTCAGTTCTACGGACAAGAGCAGGAAAAGGCTGAGGGCCGTGCAAAGACACAACAAGAATTTGACCAAGAAGTCGAGCAGGATATTGAGCAAGATGTAGTTCCCTACAGGGAGCAGGCTGGACCGATGTCCATTCTAGAGGGTGATCTGTACGAACAAGGGGTCTACCCCACCGGCAGAATGCGCTTGCCTGTTTGGGAAGAACTTAGTGCCGACGAAAAGTTAGTTTTTGAAGATGCCTTGGGCGACTTTGGTCGTGCAGCCAGAAAAGCAGGCGAGCCTGTATCTGCATCTGTTAATAGAGCACTTACAGAACTAGAAGCCTACCGCAAGGCAAAAGGCGACCAAAAAGGTAACAAGAACACAGCAATCGCTTCTTATGAAATGAATAGGCAGGCTGAGTCAACCTATCGTGGTCTAGAACTGCCAAGGTGGAATGCACTGCCTGAGCCTTTGAAAAAGGCGTATTTGGCTAAAGTTCAGTCTCCTCAAGAGCGCACCGCCCAGTATCAAGGTCCAGACTACGAGACTCAGCAGGCTGGGTTTGATGCAATACAAGAAATTTTAGGGCCAGAATACACGACTGAAGGTCGTCGCATGGCTGATACTGTTGCCGATGTTCAAGCGGATATCAATGCACGCCGTGTTGCCCGTGAGCGCATGGAAGAAGATCAGTTAAGTCTTGGAGCAAAACTACCTGCTCAAATAGTTGAGGCAGTAAAAGCCGGTGATATCACTACAGTTTTAGAGTACCTACGAGACAATGCTAAGGGCTTAAAAAATAGTGAAATGTCCGGCACAGTAAATAAGATTGTGGCTGAGCCGTTGGCTAATTTGTTAGGCGGCAATAAGTACAATTTACCAGCGGTCAAACTCGTATATGATGGCACGCTGCCTACTCCCGCGCAGTACGACCCCAAAACAAATACCATCCTTGTTGGGCCGCGTGGTCTAAATGAGGTGGCAGTTCTTCATGAGGCAGTGCACGCGGCTACGGTACGTGTCATATATACATACCTCAAAGGTAACAAAAACTTACTTACCAAAGAACAACGTGAGGGCGTAGAGCATATCCTGCGTATTCGGAATGCCACCCGTAAGGCTTTGGCTAGTAAATATAAAAACGCATACGACAACATTTATGAGTTTGTGGCATATGCCATGACTGATCCAAAGTTCCAACAAGACTTACAGAACGTAAAGATTGACCCGGCACAGCGTGAAACTTTAGTTAAATACACAGATATTCCTGAAGCCGAAATTGGTACGCCTCAACCTGCAAGTATGTGGGATGCCATGGTTAATGCTATGGCAGCGGCAATCGGTCTTACAAACCGAGTCGCAAGAATAGTTAAGAACTTATTAGTTTCATATAAAAAATCATTTCGTACACGGACTCCTACTTACGAACCATACAAACCCGGACAAAGAAAACGCGAAGAAGAAGAGTCTTACGAAAATGCAGTAATGAGGGCAATGTATTCGCTCGAAACTGGACGGATTGAACCTGAATACGGTAAGGAAATAACTACCGAAGGGCTTGACCTTGATGAGGCAATTAAAGAACGCAACAAAGCACGTCAAGAGTTTAAAAAGATTTCTAACAAATACAAGAATCAGACTACTGAACAGCTTAATGAAAACGATGAATATATATCGGCTAAGCAAAAAGTTGACGCTCTTGAGAACGCAATCAACGAAGCCAAAGAAGATGTAACAGCGCTTACTGACAAGGGTATCAGTATCTATACTGAGCCGGGATATTTAGGCAATCTTTTCCTTGAAGTAACAGGTGCATTTAACAATATCTTATCTGCACCTCCCGAGGGTGGCATACCACAGTTCGGTCAAAGTCCACTTTACATTGCCGCAACTCAAATTAATGAAACCGCTGATACAGTTATCGACCGTCTTCAGGATAAGATCCAACAACAAAGCACAAGTAACTTAAGTAAAGTTGGTCAGATCATTAAGAATTTATTTACAGATCGGAACAAACGGGCTGGCTACGCCACCTACCTAATTCAAAAACTTCAGAACTCGAAGATCTGGTTTAACAAATTAGAAGATCTGTTAGCTAAGACCAATCGGCTTGTTAGTGTTGGGTCGCTTGATGAAATTAATAATATAGCCACACAGATGGAACGAGCTACATCTTTGTCTCAGAACTACTATAACTTTGAGATTAAGAACTTACGCGACGAAGCGGCTAGTATTATTAAGCGCATTCAAGATGCCAAAGGTATCGACGAGAAAAAACTACTGGCTGAACTACACGGCTACATCATTGGGTTACATGACCGTGAGCGTAGGATGGAAGTCTTTTACCGTAATGTGCCTCTTAAAGAAGCAAAAGATACGGAACGGATAGAGATTTACCGTAAATTGGCAAGTCAGGAAATGATTGCTTTACGTAATACTGACCCAAATGCAGCCGACTTAGAAATAGACAAACTTAGAAAACAACTGGTTGATCTAGTCAATGATCCGGCTAATCGTAAGCTGCCTAGCCCTAGCGAGTCTAAAAACAATCCTGACAGTTCTGACTACAACGCTTTGGGTGTAGACCGCGACGTAGCCATAGAATTATTAAAACGCTATAACTCTGATAAAAACAAAACTGATATTGACGCCTTATTTAAGGTACTTAAGCAGATTGAGAAAAAGACCGAAAAACTTAACAGGATGGCTAACTACTTCTCTCCCGGCGTAGAGAACGTAATTAAATTTTATGGGTGGCAAAACTACTTCCCGTTCAAAGGCAAGCCTGATCCAAGTGGTCGCACGGCTATGTTTGATTTAACTGGCGAGCGGCTAAGCGGTGATTACGCCCAAGGTGAGTATGCCATGACAGGCCGACAGTCAGATGCTGACAATCCGGTTCTTCAAATCATGACCGATGCAACCCGTGCGGCTATGCGTGCTGGGCACCGTTATGTGCCGCATGCTATGAAAAATCTTTTACAGCAAGGTATTGTGCAAGGTAGTGCTAAACCTGCTAAGACCGTACTGTTTAAAGATCGTTACAGTGTTGAGTTTGACCCTAAAGATATTAAGAAAGAAAACGCTTTCTTTGTTTACAAAGATGATGGCAGTATTGATATCTATGAAGTCAATGACGAAGACATGCGGCGTGCCCTGAAAGGTATATTTAAACCTGAGACGCCTATCATCGACTTAGCAAATAACGTGACAAGTTTCTTTGGGCAGATGCACACCCGATATAACCCTGCGTTCGCTCCGCTCGACTTTATTCGTAACTTGATGACTTACGCGGGTTTAATTAGTGCTGAGTTTGGTGTGCGGGCTGGTGGCGACGTATTCTCGCAGATGGCTAAAGTATTAGCTGACGGTGGCATGCATAAGACTTTAAAATTTACCTTAGCCTATAACCGTGGGGATCGTAAAGCAATTGAAGCCATGGCTAAAAAAGATCCTGATGGTTTCTATGGTGATATTCTTAAGTATTATGATCTTGGTGGCCCGGTAGCTTATATGCAGGGATTGACCTCGACCCAGACCCTTGAAGGATTATCAAACAAAATTAACAGCCGTGGCGTATTTGGTATTACTAAAGAAGACTTTGCAAACTTCTTTGATACGTGGGTGGCTATGTTTGAAACATCCTCTCGGATTGCTGCTTTCCGTACTGTCAGAAAACAATTAAGGACAGAAGGCGTGCCTGATGCTGAAGCAGATCTCAAGGCAATGGCATTTTCTAAAGACTTAGCCAACTTCCAGCAGGTTGGCGATATGGGTAAAACTCTTGGTGCCCTTTATATGTTTTGGCGCCCTGCAGCTACAGGCGCTGTTAGGGCTATGCAGGCTTTGGCTCCGGCATTTGACTTCCGCTCTAAAGAAGAGATTATTAAATATTACATGGAGCAAACTAAATTTGGTAAGGTTACTCCAGAGCAAGCTGAAGCCGCCTATGAGAATTTTAATAAGCAACGTATAAACGCTCGTTATACCTCTTACGCTTTACTAGGCGCAGGGTTCATGACCTACATGATGGCCTATATGCTGGCAGGGGACGATGAAGAAGACCGTAACAAAGTGGCTATTGATGATATGGCCCGGTGGGTGCGGTTTGCCCGATTCAATACAGGCATAGAGGTAGGTGGCAGAGATCTAGTATTCCAATTGCCGTGGGGATTTGGCCCCGGTATGTTAGCTTCCACAGGGGCGCAGGTAGCATCGGTAGCTATGGGCGGTCAGGATGTAATGGCTATGGCGTCAAATATTATGGATGCAGGCTTTGAGTCCTTTATGCCCCTGCCTACTTCTAAGATTGATAAGTTTGCCAACCCAACAGCGTGGGCTGTAGACAGTATGGCTCCCTCGGCGCTTCGGCCTTTGGTTGAGTTTGCCATGAACACAGATGGTCTTGGTCGCAAGATTTACTCAGACCGACAGTCTCGTTATGCTGATTCTTTCCTTGGTGGAGACAACGTCCCAGCCATTTATAACGATGCCGCAAGGGGAGCATTTAGCATATTTGGTGGTCAGGTAGATATGTCGCCGGGCACATTGTATTTCTTTGCCAATAACTATTTTGACGGAGCCAGCCGCATGATATCTACGACCTACAACTTAGGTCAGATAATTGCTGGTAACAAAGATTTTGACCCTCGCACTGATGCATTCTTCTTGGACTCTTATTTAAAAGCGCCTTCAAACTACGATGCTATTCAGTTTAGTAAGGCTGAAAATAAAATTAAAGATATTGAGAAACGGCTAAAAGGGCTTGAGGGCACACCTGAGTATAGCGAGTACATAGCCAACAATCCAAACGATCCTTTGGTTGTAGATTTTTACAATACCACGGTTAACGGGCAACTGAGGTCTTTGAGGGAAGCCGCTAACCAAGTTCGTAGGTCAGACTTACCCCCCAACGAAAAACAATTCCGGCTTCAATTGTTAATTAAACAACAGAACCAAATTAAGTCTGCTTTCAATACGGCACTGACCGCATACTTAGACGACTTTGCCCCATTTGGTTATGAGGATTAACTGACCCGCCAAGCCCTGACGCCTAGGACATTATCTTCAACTACTGTGTAGGTCTTCATTACTACATCAACCCGCTTTGAAGTTATGTCAATAATGTAATGTCCATAGGCTGGTCGGACGGTAGGCATAAAGAAACTGTCCCCTACCTCCATGGCTTGATAAGGGAAGACAAACTCAGGCTCCTTAAAGTCAGTCAGTAGATCCTGTTTCTTCGCCATTTATCACATCAGAAACGTCAAGTTTAATCTCATAACACCACAGATTCATAGCCCCAATACTTGATTTCCATCCCGCCGCCATCTTCTTTTTGGCTTTGTTATTAATCATGACACCTTTTCTAAGCATCTCAGATTCAAAGTGAGATACATTAATCTGCTTCTCATGCAAGAATTGTTTAATAGCGGTCTTGGCAATCCAAACTTTACCCTCCGTAACCTCTGCCCGCGCGACTAAGTCTTTGCCGCGTGGCTCAACCGACACCTTATCTGCCTCATTGAAGGCTAAGATACCGTTCATGTTTATGGATAAAAACTCACTAAGCATATCCTCATAATTAATATTGCTACTAGAATATTCTTCATGCACGCGTAGTAATTCTTGCAAGACATGTTTATAAACATTTTCATAATCAATCCCTATAATTCCAGCCCGTTCCGCTATTTGAGCCCCGGCAAAGCAACTAGCCATACCAGCGTTCCAAAACGTATAACCACTACTAAATTCTTGACGAAAACGATCTTCCCATTTCTTTACGGTGCGCTGAACTTCAGGAATGCCTAGACCAAAACAAAATTCAATAAAGGTTGGACCAGCGTACCCAAAGTTATGATTAAAAGGTTCAAATATTGGTACTCCAATATCGTCTTTCATTTTCTCTGTTACAGGCGCAAGTACGTGTGGAATTTTTTCTTTGATATAACGGTGTAGATCAATCTCCATCATTCGGCGTAGTTCACCACTAGGGTCACCCTTTACCATATACATTTTGTCTTTATTAGATTGATTTGTAGATAACAAAGTAATGTTTACAGATCCTCCTCGTTGTTTACGTTCTATATTGTAAGAAGACTGTGAACGAATCTTGCCTTGGTTGTTCATCGTGCCTTGAAAAATAATATCGGATAATATTTCAGGTTTTGTATTAGAAGTCTCATCAATACCCATAGCAAGGTTATTTAGCGTAGATGCTCGCTCCCATAATCCGTTTATGGTTGCCTTGCTGGTAGTAACAATTAATTGTTTTCGGGGGTCACCAAAGACCGACAATGCCGAATGAAGAGCAGCGGTTTTAGCAGCACCTGCCTTACCTGAAAGACTAAACATTAAACCTGTTGCGTTTGAAAATGGCATTAAAGGTGAACCAAATCCTGCAAATAAAGACAGTGCATGAAATTCAAAACCTTTTTGATTAAGCATGTTGGCACTCTTTTGCCAATCATCAAATGAACCTTGTTCGTGCAGGTGTTGCGCAACGTTAAAAGTCGTGGGGGTTACAGGTATTTCAAACTTGCCATCAGCATTGATTTCAATTTTACCCGCAACAAAAGAATTAAACTTTGGTTCTTCAGGAGCCCAACCCATAGCCATACGCATAATGTCAGCTTTTTGGTACTGTTTTAGATATTGTGACCACTTCACAAGATAATCCCTTAATTTATCAATTAATGTAAATGTAACCAACACACCACTCTTAGCAATAAATTCTTTAAATTTTTCCGGTGCATATACTACCGACATAGGTAACATAAATTCCCGAATCCCGTCGTGCGGTAGGAATAACCGCATATGCAACGTCTCTCCATCTGGCAAACCATAAAGACGTTTTATAGGAACAAAATCTTGATTCAAGATCATTATTGGATCTTTCTTGATGACCGTCCCATCTTTCTTATGCTCACTAGGGGGCTCGTACCATACTCCACCCGACACAGGGCGAACATATGGGTATAAAAACTGCGGGAAAGTTATGAACTCTTTCGGGAATTTATTCTGTACAGGCCCGTTCTTTTTATCTTCTGTATCGCTAAGATCCCTTGTTTCGGGGGTTCTTGTGTCGGGTATGTGTGCATCGTCAGCCCCCGACTCCGCGAGTCGTAGCCGCTTTCCAATATGGGTCGGGTAGGATATTTTTCCTTTGTACGGACATCCGGTGCATCCTCCGGGGTTGGTGTTCTCGAAAGCCTCACAGGAGTAAGACCACGTTGCTTGTAGGCAGTCTCGGGCTTTCTTTTCGGTTTCTGCGTGGTTGTATTGGGGGTGGTCTTCGGACATGAAATGTATGGCAGTATCGCCATCAACACACCTAATGGCGACAGATAGTCCAGCTTTCCACAGTGGCTCCGGACAACTAACGGCGTTTTGGAGCATCCACTTGATTTGGTTACATCCTCGTCCTTGAAGGGATTCAAAGGCAATTGTTTGAAATACGTATTCATAGTTATCTAACCCCAACATTTTTCGGGTTTCATCGTCTAAGCCTTTCTTGGCTTGAGACAGGTCAAAGGAAGACTCTTGCTGAATACCACCAAAGAAAGGTGTCAATTCATCTAAGTCAAATAATTTAATATCATTTAAAAACGTCACTTCAATCGGCGCCTGCCCCTCTTTGACGTTGTAGTTCAATGTGTATGGCACGCGAAGAACCCGTGCCGCGTCAGCAGGTACGGCAGGGTCGATCACCAATTTATTGTCTACACATAACTTCTTAAAGCCCTCGGCGTAAGGCTTCCATCTCTTGGTCTCAATTTCTTCCTTGAGTATCCAATAGACATGCAAACCGTTACCTGAGTCAATGATGGTTGGCTCAGGCATGCGAGTATTTAGTAAAAACTGTGCAAGCCCGGCAAGGGCTTCTTCCTTGGTAGCGTAACTGTTGTTTTCTTTGCCTACATCAAGATCAAGGAAAAAACTCTTAATGTAAATGCTGTCTACAGCCTTCCGTGAAAATCCTTCAAACGTGGATAAAGCAAAATAAATGTTTAGCGGTGATTTCTTTTTGAAGTCCTCAATGATTGTGTATGCGTCCTCTAAACTCTCCGCATACTTTTGCCGCACATCTTTTTTGTTTTCTGCGTTTATCCCTGTTATTACATAAGTACCTTCTGACGGCAAGACTGTCTCAATAAATGTTTTATACATGTGTATTAGAGACAATAAAGGCAGGGCACCAACCCTGCCTGACGATAATCCGCTTATGCGGGCTCTTTATTCAATAAGTTATATATGTACTCTTTTGCCGATTTGAAGTCCGCCAAGGGGAGAACCCCTTTAGCGGTGTCTTCTTCTATTACTTTAAGAAATGTAATGACTAATCGTTTTCGCCCTGATTGAATCTCG
>Ga0315909_10002321_pt1 | contig 24462 bp, 18 predicted proteins | sample LakEriMetagenome_11_FD_203527 | JGI IMG/M metagenome (GOLD analysis project Ga0315909, IMG submission 203527) | Freshwater fungal communities from buoy surface, Lake Erie, Ohio, United States - Buoy 2 MA125 | ecosystem: Environmental > Aquatic > Freshwater > Lake | place: USA: Lake Erie, Ohio...
CCAGAAGGACCTTGTCCTCGGTCTTGGAGATACGGATGGAACCGCGCGTCCCCTGCTCCATCTCGATGGCCAGCAGGCGGTCGTCCAAGGTGACCCAAGGGAACTTGCGCAGGTGCGAGGTCAGGGACGGCTGCACGGCGCGGGCCTTGGCGAGCACCCGTTCGAGCCAAGGCAGGTTGTCGCGCAGGAAAGCCAGCGCGGAGGCATGCGTGGCGTGAGGCGGATAGGTGAGGACGACCTTGGGGCCGGGCTTGACCGACAGACGGACGCGCGTGGTGCGGGCGGAGACGTTAGGCCAGACGAGCACGGCCTTGCCCGCGACGTGCACGGTGATCGGCTGGTCGTCCATTGCCATGCTCAGCCTCGGGAGGACAGCCGCTCGGCTTCGGCGACGACCCCGGCGGTATGACGACGGAGGGCCGAATCGGGATCGATGCCGGCGTCCCGGCAGGCGGCGACGAGCGCGAAGAGCCGACGGCCGGCCGCTTCCTCGGTCAGGCCTTGCGCCTCGGCGTCCACGGCGGCGACGTCCACCTTCTCGCCGACGGCGAGCTGCTTCTTCCGGACCTGCTTCCAGACCTCGCGGGCGGTGAGCAGCGCGTTCAGGGACGGAGGCAGGTCCTTGAAGACCGTCGGCTTGCCGGCGCCCTTCTCCTTGAGCTTGATCTGCTCCCACTGCGTGACGACCGCGTCGGCGGAACCCAGCTTGGCGCCGTCGCCGAAGACGTGGGGATGACGACGCACCATCTTCTCGTTCACCTCCCGGGCCACGTCGTCGAAAGTGAACTGACCGGCTTCGCTCGCCATCTGGGCGTGCATGGCGACATGGAAGAGCAGGTCGCCCAATTCTTCGCGGAGGTTCGCGACATCATCGCGGTCGATGGCCTGGACGAGTTCGGCGACTTCCTCGACCAGGCAGTCGCAGATGCTGCGGTGCGTCTGTTCCCGGTCCCATGGGCAGCCGTCAGGAGCACGGAGTCGGGCGGTGGTCGCGAGCAGGAGATCGATGCCGGGCATGCGCCGATGCAGAAGGCTTGGAGGAAGGGAGTCAAAACGATTGCCAGAAGCCCCGGGAGCGCTTGCTTAAGGCCAGTGGACAAGCTGACCGAAATCATGGACGCCAAGCGACGGGAAATCGCCCCGTTCGCCCGTCCCGTCACCGACGCCGAACTGGCGGCCTTCGCCGGCCGGCATTCGTCGCCCGGCTTCCGTCAGTCCCTGACGGTCCCCGGACGGCTGACCGTCATCGCCGAGGTCAAGCGCGCCTCCCCCAGCGTGGGCCAGATCAGGGAAGGCGTCGACGCCGTGGCCCAGGCCCGCGCCTATTCCGCCGCCGGCGCCGACTGCCTCTCGGTCCTGACCGAGTCGAAATATTTCAAAGGCGGGCTCAAGGACCTGATCGACGTGGTCCAGGACCAGTCCGGCTGGAAACGCCCCCTCCCGTGCATCCGCAAGGATTTCATGGTGCACCCCTATCAGGTGCTCGAAGCCGCCCAAGCCGGTGCGCGTTGCGTCCTGATCATCGTGCGCGGGCTCACCGACGACGAGATCCGTCCGATCCACCGCGCGGCCAAGCTCGCCGGCCTCGACACGCTCTTCGAAGTGCACGACGAAGCCGAGCTCGAACGGGCCTTGCGTCATGACCCGGACATGGTCGGCGTGAACAACCGCAACCTGTCCACCTTCCAGATCGACCTCTCCTTCGCGGAACGGGTCATCCCGCACATGCCCAAGTCCGTCCTGAAGGTCGCCGAGAGCGGCCTCAAGACCGCCGAGGATGCCGCGCGCATGCGCGTGGCCGGCGCCGACGCCCTGCTGGTCGGCGAGTCCCTGATGCGCGCCGCCGATCCGGCCGCGCTGATGAAGGCGCTGCAATCCGCATGAACGAAGGGCCGCTTTCGCCGAACGAGACCCGGGACCTGCTGGCCCGCCTCTCGCACATGCCCAAGAAGTGGCTCGGTCAGAACTTCCTGATCGACGGCAATATCGTCCGCAAGTCGCTCGAACTCGGCGAAGTGAAGGCCGGCGACATGGTCGTCGAAGTCGGCCCCGGGCTGGGCACGCTGACCCGCACCCTCCTGTGCGCCGGCGCGGACCTCTACGCGGTCGAAGCGGACCGCACGATGCACTTCCACCTGACGCAGTCGTTGCTGCCGCGCTTTCCCAGGACCTTCCATCTCAAGGAAGGCGATGCCGTGGATTTCCCGCGCGCGGGACTGACCGACGCGGCCGACGGATCGTTCAAGGTCATCGCCAACCTGCCTTACGCGATCTCGACTCCTTGGATGGACGCCATCTGCGCCGGACCTCATCCCTCGATGATGGTGCTCATGCTGCAGCGCGAAGCGGCCGAGCGACTCACGGCCGAGCTCGGCACCGGCCATTGGTCCGCGGTCACCGCGCAGGTGCACCTGGCCTTCGAGAAGATCAAGGTGCACCCCGTCCCCGCACAATCCTTCAACCCGCCTCCCAAGGTCGATTCCTGCTTGCTCGTGCTGCGCCGTCGGACCGACGCCCGCCGCCTGAGCCCCCGGGGCCGCGAGGTCGCCAGGATGCTCTTCACCCAACGTCGGAAGCAGGTCGGCTCGGCCGCCAAGAAGCTTTTTCCCGGCTCCGCGGACGTCGCCGCCTGGCTGGCGGACCTGCCCCGCTTCGGCGTCACCGGCCTCGCCCGGCCCGAGACCATCCCCGCCGAAGCCTGGCTGACCCTCTGATGCCTGGGGTTGCATTTCGTCCCTTCTCCGCTCCTTATCCCGCCATGTCCGTCAAAGTAGGCCTCGTCTCCCTCGGTTGCGCCAAGAACCTGATCGATTCCGAGATCATGATCGGCCACCTGGCCAAGGCCGGCATGTCCATGACCCCGGACGCCGCCGAAGCGGACGTCGTCATCGTCAACACCTGCTCCTTCATCGACGCCTCCAAGCACGAGGCGCTCGAAGCCATCTACGAGATGAGCGACGGCAAGGCCACCGCCCGCAAGAAGGGCCAGAAACTCATCGTCGCCGGCTGCATGTCGCAACGCTACCAGGGCGCCCTCCCCGTCGTCGAAGGCGCCAAGGGCCGCGTCGAGCTCCCCAAGGTCGATGCGTTCATCGGCCTCGACCAGGTCACCAACATCGTCCCCGTCATCCATAAGGTCATGGGCGGCGAAGCGGGCATGACCGAGTTCCTGGCCAAGACCACGACCTTCATCCCGGACTTCGACACCCCGCGCTTCCGCCTCACGCCGCGTCACTCGGCCTACATCAAGATCGCCGAAGGCTGCAACCACCCCTGCTCCTTCTGCATCATCCCGCGGATCCGCGGACGCCATCGCAGCCGCACCGTCGAGTCGGTGGTCAAGGAAGCCCGCCAGCTCGTGGCCGAGGGAGTCAAGGAGATCAACCTGATCTCGCAGGACACCACCTATTTCGGCATGGACCGCTGGACCGACGCCCGTCCCAATCCGCGCAGCCGGGTCGACTCCTCCAAGGGCGAGTCGCTCGCCTCGCTCCTGCGTGAGCTGGACCAGATCGAAGGCGACTTCTGGATCCGCCTGCTCTACACGCACCCCGCCCATTGGAGCGACGAGCTCATCGAGACGATCGCGCGCTCGCGTCACGTCGTCCGCTACGTCGACATCCCGCTGCAGCACGTATCGGACAAGATGCTCGGCGCCATGCAGCGCGAGACCGACGGCGCGTACATCCGCGACCTGATCAAGCGCATGCGGGCCGGCATCCCCGACCTGGTGATCCGCACGACCTTCATCGTGGGCTTCCCGGGCGAGACCGAAGACGACTTCGCCGAGCTGCTCGGCTTCCTGGCCGAGACGAAGTTCGACCGCGTCGGCGTGTTCAAGTATTCCAAGGAAGAAGGCACCAAGGGGGCCAAGATGGAGGGCCATCTCCCGGACGAAGTGAAGGCCGAGCGCCACGAACGGGCCATGCTCCTGCTCCAGAAGCTCTCCAAGCAACGCGGCGAAGCCTTCGTCGGCCGCAAGCTCCGCGTCCTGGTCGAAAGCCCGGGCGTCGCCCGCAGCACCGGCGACGCCATGGAGATCGACGGCATCGTCAAGGTCCCGAAGAAGCTCGCCGTCGGCCAGTTCGCCGAGGTGACCGTGACCGGCGCGGAGGAATACGACCTGCTGGCGAAATGATCAGCCCTCGGCGTCACGGTCCGGCGCGGTCTCCGCGGAAGCGGCCGCCGCCGGCGAGTCGCTGAGCCGGATGAGGGCGTCCAGGGACGAGAAATGCCTCGTCCAGTCGGTCATGTCCGGGATGTCGCCCACGACGGTGGAGAAAAGCTCGCGCTTCTCCCGTTTGAGGTCCTCGATCCGCTCCTCGACGGTGCCTGGCGCGATCATGCGGTAGATCAGCACCGGATTCTTCTGGCCGATGCGGTGCACGCGGTCGACGGCCTGGGCCTCCACGGCGGGATTCCACCAAGGATCGAGCAGGAAGACGTATTCCGCCGTGTTGAGCGTGATGCCCGTGCCGCCCGCCTTGAGCGAGGCGAGGAAAAGCGCGGGGCCCTTGGTCTCCTTGAACTGCTCGACCGGCGCGGACCGGTCCTTGGTCTCGCCCGTGAGCTCGAAGATGGGCAGCGCCGGCAGTTCGCGGGCCAGCGCGGCCTTGACGCGCTCGATGAGCGAGACGAACTGCGAGAACACGACCGCCTTCGAGCCGTTGGCGGCGACCTCGGACAGCTTGGACACCAGCAAGGTGACCTTGCCGGAATGAGCCGCCGGACAGGCGGAGTTCTCGGGCAGGAGGCCGGGATCGCAGCAGACCTGGCGCAGGCGCATGAGGAGCGTGAGCACCGAAGTGGCGTCCTTGGACAACAACGAGGCGAGCTCGCCGGAAAGGCCGCTGCCCTGGGTCAGATGCTGGTAAAGCGCGCGCTGCTCATGGGTCAGCGGGCACGGCAGGACGACTTCCATCTTCGGCGGGATGTCCGCGGCGACGTGGCGTTTCAGGCGGCGCAGGATGAAGGGCGAGACCTGCCGGCGCACCTTGCCGAGGGCCACGGAGGCGTCGCGCAGCATCAGGCGCTCGAACGCCGCGCGCTTGCCCAGCAGTCCCGGCATGAGGTACCGGAAGATCGTCCAGAGGTCCGTGGGACGGTTCTCGAGGGGCGTGCCGGTGATCGCCACGCGGTGGTCGGCCTGCAGGGCGAGGCAGGTCTGCGTGGTCTTCGACTCGGGATTCTTGATCGCCTGGGCCTCGTCGAGCACGGCGTAACCGAAGCGGGTGCGGGCGAGCAGGTCGGCATGGCGGCGAAGCTGGGTGTAGCTCGAGATCCAGATGCGGGCAGCGGGATTGCGGACGAAATCGTCGTCGGCCGTGAGCACCGCCGCCCCGGCGGCGAGCTCGGGATGGAAGCGTTGGATTTCCCCGAGCCAGACCGGGATGACGCTCGCCGGGCAGACGATGATCGAGCGTTCGCCTACGGGCCGGGAGGCGAGCAGCGCCAGGACCTGGACGGTCTTGCCGAGGCCCATCTCGTCGGCAAGCAGCGGATGGGCTCCGAGTTCGCACAAACGGGCGAGCCAAGCGACGCCCTTGGCCTGATAAGGACGCAGGTGCGCGGGGAGGTCTTCGGGCGGCGTCGGCTCCTGGAGCAGCTTGTCCTTCCAGGCCTTGAGGTCGTCGTTCAGCTTCAGGGCGCCGACGGCGGCGTGGTCGAAAAGCGACAGCAGCAGGTAGCGCGGAACCTCGCCGTCCTTGGCGCGCCAATCCTCGGAGAAGTCGGCGACGGCGGCGTTGTAAGCCACGACGCCCTTGCCGGGCAGGATGACGGGACGGCCACCCGCCTTCAGGAGCAGTTTCTGCTCGTCGGCGAGCAGGCGGTGGCCGCCCGCCTTGAGCCGCCAGTTCAACCGGAAGGACTTGCCGTCGCCGGCGGACTCCGCCTCGGCGTCGACGGCGACCTGCAGCTGCTCGTTACGGAAGATCGCCAGCGCGTCCTCGCCGACCAGCTTGAACCGCTTGCGCCACTCGCCGAGGTCCTCGCGGACGAAGCGCTCGATCCGGCCGATGTTGTCGATCGCCCAGGCGCCGGTGGCCTTGCCGTAGGCGAAACCCGCCCGATGGGCCACGGTGTTGAAACGGAAAAGCGTCTGCCGCTGCTCGTCGGAGAGCTCATCGCCGGGGACGGCGCCGGGGCCGAAGCAGCTCCAGGCGTGGCCGCCCCGCCCGGCCCAGGCGGCGGAGATGCGCAGGCCGTCGGAAGTCAGCTCGAAGGAGACCTGCAGCTTGAGCGAGGCGCGGGCGCCGGCGTCCTTGCGCTCCGGTTCCTTCGGGGCCTCGGGTTGCGCGGCGGCGGCTTCGTCGATGGCCGGCAGTTCATCGGCCAGGAGCTCCTCGATCTCATAGATGGAAGCGACCGCATAAGGCGCGCCGTTCTCTTCCTCGGGCAGGGAGGTGCGCCACTCGAGCCCGCTTGGTCCGAGTTCGATCACCGCGCGGACGGTCTGTGTTTCGGTGCGCGTGACGGCCTCGGCGCTTTGCGGGCGGAGTTCGATCTGCCGCACCATGCCCTCGGTATACAGACGACGGCCTTCGGTCAGGTCCGCCCGGCCGAAGGCTTTTTCCCAATCCTCTGGCAGGGATGCAAACCACCGCTCCAGGGCTTCCGTGGAGTAGGAGCGATTGGCCGGACGCGGGGAAGACATCGACGGAACGGCATTAAACCCCCCCGATTTTCCCCTTACAATCCCCAATCTCCGTCAAATTTAGACAGGGGTCTGGACTTGTTTATGCCCGGCCAGCCGCTTAGTTTTTACGTCCCTTTTACAGGCAAAGAAATGAAACATCTTAGCGTCGGTAGCCGCTGGAACGCGGACCTCCTCACCTCACTCCACGAGCAATGGACCAAGGACCCCTCCTCCGTCGAGGCCGACTGGCGCGCCTTCTTCGAAGGCTTTGAACTGGGCCTCAGCCTGCCGGCGAAGCCGGGCAAAGGGGCCGTCGCCGGCGTGGACGCCTCGTCCCAGTGGAAAGTCCTGGCCGCGATCCAGGCCTACCGGATGCTGGGCCACCTGCAGTCGCGGACCAACCCTCTCGCCGACCCGGTCCCTCACTTCGAACTGGCCGACAAATTCCTGGGGCTGGACGCGATCGCCCCTGACCGCGTCTTCCACACCGGCGACTTCCTTGGCGGTCAGATGCTGCCCTTGTCGGAGATCCTCGCCAAGCTCAAGGCGACCTATTGCGGCCCGATCGGCGTCGAGTTCGCCCACATCCAGGACGGCGAGCGTCGCCGGTGGCTCCAGGAACGCGTGGAAGCCTGCGGCCTCCGCCCGAGCTATGACGCGACGGCCCGCCGACGTTTCCTGCGCTCGATCGTCCAGGCCGAGCAGTTCGAACGCTTCCTCCACAAGACGTTCGTCGGCGCCAAGCGCTTCTCCGTCGAAGGCGGCGAAGTGCTCCTCGCCGCGCTCGACCAGCTGATCCACCGCGCCCCCGCGTCCGGGCTCTCGGACCTCGTCATCGGCATGGCCCACCGCGGGCGCCTCAACGTCCTCGTCAACATCTGCGGCAAGAAGCCGGAAGCCCTGTTCGGCGCCTTCTCCGAGAACCATCTCCCCGACACCACGCACGGCGACGGCGACGTCAAATACCACCTCGGCTACGCCGGGGCTCGCGTGGTCGAAGGCAAGGAGATCGGCGTCACGCTGGCCTACAACCCGAGCCACCTCGAGGCCGTCAACCCCGTCGTCCTCGGTCGCGCCCGCGCGCTCGTCGACCTCCAAGGCGGCGCCGACCGCTCCAAAGTGCTTCCCATCCTCATCCATGGCGACGCCGCGTTCGCGGGCCAAGGCGTGGTCATGGAGACCCTCAACCTCGCCTCCCTGAAAGGCTACCAGGTCGGCGGCACGCTGCACCTGGTCACCAACAACCAGGTCGGCTTCACCACCAACCCTGACGAAGCACGCTCGGGCCGGCACTGCACCGAGATCGCCAAGTTCGTGGAAGCTCCGGTCTTCCACGCCAACGGCGACGACCCCGACGCCGTCGTCCTCGCCGTCGAGCTTGCCGTCGAGTATCGCCGGAAATTCTCCGCCGACGCCGTCGTCGACATCGTGTGCTATCGCCGCTACGGACACAACGAGACCGACGAGCCCGCGTTCACCCAGCCGGTGCTCTACCGTGAGATCGCCGTCCACCCGACGACCGCCGAGCTCTACGCCGCCCGGCTTACGGAATCCAAGTCCGCCCCCGACGGCGAGCTGATCGCCCTGCGCACGGAGTTCGACATCCTGCTGAACGCGGCGCAGGAGCGCGCCCAGGCGACCCTCGCCCTCGAGGTCGAAGAGCGCCGGAAAAAGCCCGTCGGCGTGCGCCCCTTCCGCTCGGCCTACGAGCACGACGTCGACACCTCGGTCCCGCGCGAACTCCTCGACAAGGTCGCGCCGGTGCTCTGGCAGACCCCGCCGGACTTCGCTCCCAACCCCAAGATCAAGCGCCTCCTCGACGCCAAGGCCGACGCCTACAAGTCCGGCGCCGGCTTCGACTGGAGCCTCGGCGAAGGACTCGCCTTCGCCTCTCTGCTCGCCGAAGGCTACCCCGTCCGCATCTCCGGCCAGGACTGCGAACGCGGCACCTTCTCGCATCGCCACGCGGTGCTGCACGACCCTTCCAACGACGCGGAATACTGCCCGCTCGGCTCCATCGCCGGCGCGGAGATCGAGCTGGTCAATTCGTCGCTCTCCGAATACGCGGTCCTCGGCTTCGACTACGGTTATTCGCTGGAAGCGCCGGATTCGCTCGTCATCTGGGAAGCGCAGTTCGGCGACTTCGCCAACGGCGCCCAGATCATGATCGACCAGTTCATCGCCTCGGCCGAATCGAAGTGGGGCCAGACCAGCGGCCTGGTGATGCTCCTGCCGCACGGCTACGAGGGCCAGGGGCCCGAGCACTCCTCGGCCCGCCTCGAACGCTTCCTGCAGCTCTGCGCCGAGAACAACCTTCAGGTGGTCCAGCCCTCCACGCCCGCGCAGCTGTTCCATGCCCTGCGGCGCCAGGTCAAATCCGAGCTGCGTAAGCCGCTCGTCGTGATGACTCCGAAAAGCCTCCTTCGTCACAAGGCCTGCGTCAGCAAGCTCACGGACCTCACCGACGGACGCTTCCGCGCCGTGCTGCCGGACCCGGCTCCCGCCGCCAAGACCGAGCGCCTCCTGCTCTGCTCCGGCAAGATTTTCTATGAACTGGACGCCGAACGGGCGGCCCGCAAGGACACCGCCACGACCATCGTCCGCCTCGAACAGTTCTACCCCTTCGACCAGGCCGCGCTCGCCAAACTTCACGCCGACCTCGGTGCGCCCAAGAAGGTCGTCTGGGTCCAGGATGAGCCGAAGAACATGGGCGCTTGGTCCTTCGTCGCTCCGCTCGTCGAAGAAGCCCTCGGCCTTCGCCCGCTGTACGCGGGACGCGACGCCGCCGCCTCCCCGGCGGTCGGTTCGCTCTCGGTCCACAAGATCGAGCAGGCCGATGTCATCCGGCAGGCCTTTGGCCTCTAATAAGGGTCAGTAGTTGGGTTTGTCAGACTGACCAACCCTCCTACTACCCCTCAAACGACCTTGATAGGTCGTTTAAAGGGCCATTTCCCCGTTGAAAGGCCTCGGCATGGGTTCCAATTTGGTGGCCACCCAACTTTCATGGCCGTCGAAGTCAAAATCCCTCCCATGGGCGAATCCATCACCGGGGGCCTCCTGGCCGCTTGGCTGGTCAAGTCCGGTGACGCCGTCCGCAAAGGTCAGCCGCTCTTCTCCTACGAAACCGACAAGGTGACCTCCGAAGGCACCGCCGAAGTCGACGGCCGGATCACCATCGCCGTCAACGCCGGCACCGACGTCGTGGTCGGACAAGTCGTCGCCTCGATCGAGGCCGGCGCCGCCGGCAACGCGGCGGCCTCCGCACCGGCGCCCGCCGCCAAGCCGGCCGCCGCGCCCGCCCAAGCCGCTGCCGCTCCGAAGGCCGCGCCAGTCGCCGCCAAGTCCGGCGCCGCCGCCGAAGTCTCTCCCGCCGTCCGTCGCATCGCCGAGGAAACCGGCCTCGACCCTGCCGGTGTCGAAGGCACGGGCAAGGCCGGCCGCGTCACCAAAGGTGACATGCTGGCCGCGCTCTCCGGCCAGACTCCGATCCGCGCCGTGGCTCCGACCGCCGCGCCCGCCGCCTCCGACGCTCCGGCGTCCGCCCCGGCCGCCGCCGTCATCCCCTCACGTGACGGCCGCACCTCGCGCAAGCGCATGTCGCCGCTCCGTCGCAAGATCGCCGAACGCCTCGTGCAGGCCAAGTCGGAGACCGCGATGCTCACGACCTTCAACGAGGTCAACATGGCCCCGGTCATGGAGCTCCGCAAACGGCATGGCGAGGAGTTCCTCAAGAAATACGGGGTCAAGCTCGGCTTCATGTCCTTCTTCGTGAAGGCCGCCGTCCAGGCGATGAAGGAAGTCCCCGCGATCAACGCCCAGCTCGACGGCGAGGACATCATCGAGAACCACTTCTTCGACATCGGCGTGGCCGTCGGCACCGACAAGGGCCTCATGGTTCCGGTCGTCCGCGACTGCGACCAGCTCAACTTCGCCGGCATCGAGAAGGCGATCGGTGATTTCGGCAAGCGCGCCCGCGACGGAAAGATCCAGCTCCCCGAGCTGCAGGGCGGCGTCTTCACCATCTCCAACGGCGGCATCTACGGCTCGATGCTCTCGACGCCCATCCTCAACCACCCGCAGGCCGCCATCATGGGTCTCCACAACATCGTCGAACGCCCGGTCGCCGAGAACGGCCAGGTCGTGATCCGTCCGATCATGTATCTCGCCCTGTCGTACGACCACCGTCTCATCGACGGCAAGGAGGCCGTGACCTTCCTCGTAAAGGTGCGCCAGTACATCGAAGACCCGCAGCGCCTGCTGTTCGGCGTCTGACCCTCTCCCTCCCCCTCCTACCGCAATGTCTCAATTCGATCTCGTCGTAATCGGCTCCGGCCCCGGTGGCTACGTCGCCGCCATCAAGGCCGGCCAGCTCGGCCTCAAGGTGGCCCTCGTGGAGAAGGACAACTCCCTCGGCGGCACCTGCCTCAACGTCGGCTGCATCCCCTCCAAGGCCCTGCTCCACTCCACCGAGGTCTACCAGCACGCCATGCACGGCAAGAAGCACGGCCTTGTCGGGGCCGAGAAGATCACCTTCGACGTCGCCGCGATGCTCGCCAACAAGGACAAAGTCGTCGCGCAGCTCAACATGGGCGTCGGCGCGCTCCTCAAGAAACGCAACGTCGAGGTCGTCCGCGGACTCGGCCGGCTCGTGAAGCCAGGCCAGGTGCTCGTCCGCTCCACCGCCGGCGACCGCACGCTCGAGACCAAGAGCATCCTCATCGCGACCGGCTCCGTGCCGGTCGAGCTGCCGTTCATGAAGTTCGACGGCGAGACCGTCATCTCATCGGACCATGGCATCTCCCTCAAGGCCGTGCCTGAGAAGATGGTCGTCGTCGGCGCCGGCGCCATCGGCCTCGAGCTCGGTTCCGTCTGGGCCCGTCTCGGCTCCCAGGTCACGGTCGTCGAGATGCTGCCGGGCATCGGCGGGCCGTCCTACGACGCCGACGTCGCCAAGGCCGCGCAGAACGCCTTCGAGAAGCAGGGCCTGAAGTTCGAACTGGGCGCCAAGGTCACCGGCGTCAAGAAGAGCGCCGCCGGCTCCGCCCTCACCGCCGAGCGCGATGGCAAGCCTCTCGAGTTCCCGGCCGACAAGATCCTCGTCGCCGTCGGCCGCAAGGCCAACACGACCGGCCTCGGCGCCCAGGAAGCCGGCCTCAAGCTCGACGAGCGCGGGCGCATCGTCATCGACGCCCATTACCAGACCAACCTGCCCGGCGTCTACGCCATCGGCGACGTGGTCACCGGCCCGATGCTCGCGCACAAGGCCGAGGAGGAAGGCGTCGCGATCGCCGAGAACCTCGCCGGCAAGAAAGGCCACGTGAACTACGGCGTCATCCCCGGCGTCATCTACACCGACCCCGAGGTCGCCTGCGTCGGCCTTTCCGAAGCCGAAGCCAAGGCCAAGAACATCGAAGTCGCCGTCGGCAAGTTCCAGCTCGCCGGCAACGGCCGGGCGATCGCCTCCGATTGCACTTCCGGTTTCGTCAAGGTGATCGCCTGCGCCAAGACCGACAAGCTCCTCGGCGTCCAGATGGTCGCCAAGGGCGCGTCCGAGATGATCGCCGCGGCCTGCGCGCACATGGAATACGGCGGCAGCGCCGAAGACGTGGCCCGCACCTGCTTCGCCCACCCGACCGTGAGCGAATCCTTCAAGGAAGCCGCGATGGCGGTCAGCAAGTCGAGCCTCCACTCGCTCTGAAAATCATCCTCGGTTTTCGAACGAAAGGGTGCGAATAGCACCCTTTCTTCTTTCAGCGCAGGAAGACGCCCACCCAAATGAAGGGAAGGCGTCGAATGAAAAGCAAGGGGCCAGGCTTGCCACGGCACACGGATGGACTGACTGCCGTTGCTTCCTTCCGGACCTGGCGGGATTCGTCGGTCACCCGTTGCATGGGGCCTGGCTTGCCTATCTTGATGCCCGCCCAGTCCGTTCTTTTCAATCCCCAACTTAACCCCTAATCATTCCCCTTTCCGATGGCCGAAATCCCCAAATCTTACGAACCCCAGGGCGTCGAGCAGCAGTGGTACGACCGCTGGGTGGCCGCCGGCTGTTTCCGGGGCAAGGTCGACCCTTCCCGCGAATCGTTCGCGGTGATGATCCCGCCGCCCAACGTCACCGGGGTGCTGCACATGGGACACCTGCTCAATAACACGCTGCAGGACATCATGGTCCGCCGCGCCCGCCAGGAAGGCAAGTCCGCCCTCTGGCTCCCGGGCACCGACCACGCCGGCATCGCCACGCAGTCCCGCGTCGAGAAGGAACTCCGCCAGAAAGAAGGCAAGACGCGCCACGACCTCGGTCGCGAGAAATTCATCCAAGTCGCCTCGGAGTGGCGCGACAAGCACGGGGGCATCATCCTCGGCCAACTCCGCAAGCTCGGCGCCTCCTGCGACTGGGACCGCACGGTCCACACGCTCGACGCCGGCTACTCGCAGGCGGTCCTGCAGACTTTCGTCACGCTCTATGAGCGCGGCTACGTCTACCGTGGCAAGCGCATGGTGAACTGGTGCCCGGTCTCGCAGACCGGCCTCTCCGACGAGGAAGTGATCATGAAGCCTTCCAAGGGCTCGCTCTTCCGCATGCGCTACGAGGTCGCCGAGCTCCCCGGCACGTTCCTCGAGATCTCGACCACGCGTCCGGAGACGATCCCCGGCGACGCCGCCGTGGCGGTCCACCCTGAGGACGAACGCTACAAGCATCTCATCGGCAAGCACGTCTGGCGTCCCTTCCCCCGCGCGCGGATCCCGATCGTCGGCGACGCCGCCGTCGAGAAGGAGTTCGGCACGGGCGTGCTCAAGGTCACGCCGGCCCACGACCGCACCGACTTCGACATCGGCAAGCGTCACGGCCTCCCGGTCATCGACGTGATGAACCCCGACGGCACGATGAACGCCGACGCGGGACCGCTCGCCGGCGTGGAACGCTTCAAGGCCCGCGCGATAGCCGCGAAGCTCCTCGAAGAGCTCGGCGCCCTCGTGAAGGCCGAGCCGTACGAGAACACCGTGGGCTATTCCGAGCGCGCCGACGTGCCGATCGAACCGCGCCTCAGCGAACAGTGGTTCATCCGTTACCCGAAGATCGACGAAGCCAAGCGGGCCGTCACCGCGGGCATCATCCGGTTCCATCCAGAACGCTGGACGAAGACCTACCTGCATTGGCTCGACAACATCCAGGACTGGTGCGTCAGCCGACAGCTCTGGTGGGGCCACCGCATCCCGGTCTGGTACCGCAAAGGCGGCGACCGCGGCGACCCGAAGAACCTGCACGTCTCCCTCACGGCCCCGGCCGACGCCGCGAACTGGGAACAGGATCCCGACGTGCTCGACACCTGGGCCTCCTCCTGGCTCTGGTGCCTCGCGACCATCGGCTGGCGCAAGCCCGGCGAGACCACCGAGGAGCTCAAGCATTGGTATCCGACCGGCGCCCTCGCCACCGGCCCCGACATCATCTTCCTGTGGGTCGCCCGCATGATCATCGCCGGCCTCGAACTCCACGGCCCGGAGAAGAAGACGCTCACCGATGACGAGATCCGCCAACGCATCCCGTTCCGGCGCGTCTACTTCAACGGCATCATCCGCGACAAGCTCGGCCGCAAGATGTCCAAGTCGCTCGGCAACTCGCCCGAGCCGCTCGACCTCATCGCCAAGTTCGGCGCCGACGGCCTCCGCTTCGGGCTCCTGTCGATCGCCCCGAAAGGCCAGGACATCCTCTTCGACGAGGACCGCGTCGCCCAAGGCCGCAACTTCTGCAACAAGCTCTGGAACGCCGCCCGCTTCCGGCAGATGTCCGGTCCGACAGCGGACAACTCGACGCTCGCCGCCGTCGCCGGACGCATCAAGGCCGCGCAGCTCGACGACGACGACCTCGCGATCCTCCAAGGCCTCGCCGAACTCACGGACAGCACGGCCAAGAACCTCGAGGAACACGAGTTCACGGCCTACGCGCAGGGTCTCTACGCATTCTTCTGGGGCGACTTCTGCGACTGGTATGTCGAGGCTTCCAAGGCCCGCCTGAAGGATCCCGCCCTCCTCGGCAGCTGTCTCGCCGTCCAGGACCTCGTCCTCCGTCAGTTCCTCCTGCTGCTCCACCCCGTCGCGCCTTTCATCTCGGAGGAACTCTGGCATCTGCTCGGCTACGGCTCGGAGAACGACTTCATCCAGGATCATCATACCGGCACGGGCGGCGACCTGCTCCGCGTGCTCCGCGAGAACGGCGTGAAGCTCAGCGCCGCCAAGGTCGCCGACGTCGCCCTGCTGCGCGAATTCGTGGCCTCCGTCCGCGCGCTCAAGTCCCAGGCCGGCCAGGCGACCCGACGCGACTCGGTCGTCACCGTCGTCGCCAAGGACGCCGCGGCGAAAACCCTCCTCTCGGCGAACCGCGACAAGCTCTGCGGCATGGCGGGGCTTGCGGCGATCGGCTTCGCGGATTCCGCGGGCGAGCGCACCGGCTCCCTCGCCTCCCTCGGGACCGTGATGCTCGAACTCTCCGGCACGGTCGACGTCGGCGCGGAGAAAGCCCGCCTCGCCAAGGAACTGGCCAAGCTCGAGCAGGCGGTCGCCGCCGGCGAAGCCAAGCTGACCAACGAGGCGTTTGTCTCGAAGGCTCCGCCCAAGATCCTCGAAGGGGCGCGCAAGCAGCTCGACGACGCCAAAGTCCGGCGCGACGAGATCGCGCGCATGCTCGCCACGCTCGGCTGACATGATCGCGCTCCGGCTCCATCCCGACAAGCAGTCCGCCGCGCAGGCGCTCGCCCGGGAGACCGCCGACCTGATCGGGTTACGCTCGGAATCGGGCAAACCGACGGTGCTGGGCCTGGCGACGGGCTCCACGCCCCTCCCTCTTTACGCGGAACTCATCCGCCTGCATCGCGAAGAACGACTGAGCTTCCGCACGGTCATCACGTTCAACCTCGACGAATACGAAGGCCTCGGACCGGCGCACCCGCAGTCGTATCGTCGCTTCATGGAGGAGCATCTCTTCCGGCACCTCGACATCCCGTCCGGCAACATCCGTTTCCCCGATGGCCTGGCGAAAGACCCCGCGCAGGAATGCGCCGCATACGAAGCGGCGATCCGCGCCGCCGGCGGCATCGACCTCCAGATCCTCGGCATCGGCCGCACGGGACATATCGGCTTCAACGAACCCCCCTCGGCCGTCGAGAGCCGCACCCGTCGGGTCCGCCTTGACGAAGTCACCCGCCGGGACAATTCCGTCTTCTTCGACGAGCCGACGGCGGTGCCTCACCGCGCCCTGACCATGGGGGTGGCGACGATCCTCGAAGCCCGCCGGGTGGAATTGCTGGCCTTCGGGGCGGCCAAGGCTGACATCGTGGCCCGGGCCGTCAGGGAGACGCCCTCCGCCGGCTGTCCCGCGACCTGGCTGCAACGGCATCCGGCCTGCACGTTCCACCTCGACGCAGCGTCGGCAAGCAAGCTCTGAACCGGATGGACGTCCGACCGCGCCATCGCTCCGACATCGACCCGGGACTCGTGCCCGCGGCCCTCTGGACCCGCGCCTACCTCCGACGTTGCGCCGCGACGGCCGACTCCGCCGATCTGACGATCGCCCTCCGCCGCGACGACGGCACGGCCTCCTTGTTCCGCACGCGCGTCCTCGCCGCCGGCGTCGACGACGCGGCTACCTACCGGCACGTCGAACGCACGGTGAAGTTCCTGCTCTGGTCCCGCGGGGCGCCCGAACTGCTGCTCGCCGGTCGCTCCGCCGAACCGCTGGCCCGCCGCCTGCAGGCGGATTACGCGCCCGGCGGGGTCCGCGCCTTCGACGCCGAGTTCTTCCGCAAGGTTTTCGAACGTCCCCTGGTCTTCCGCGCGACCCCCCTCGACGCGCTGCCCGCCGCTTCCTCGTCACACCTGCCGTTGGGCCGACACCTCGAAGGCTGCCGCATCGGCTTCGACCTCGGCGGCTCCGACCGCAAGTGCGCCGCGCTGATCGACGGAAAAGTCGTGTTCTCGGAGGAAGTGAAGTGGGACCCTTACTTCCAATCCGACCCGGACTATCATCTGGCGGGCATCCGGCATTCCATCGACCTCGCCGCCGGGCACCTGCCGCGGGTGGACGCCATCGGCGGCTCCTCCGCCGGCGTCTACGTCAGCAACAAGGTCCGCGTCGCCTCCCTCTTCCGAGGCGTGACCGATGCGGCGGCCTTTGACTCCCGGATCCGGAACATGTTCGTCGACCTCGCCAAGGAATACGGCGTGCCTTTCGAAGTGCTCAACGACGGCGACGTCACCGCGCTCGCGGCTTCGATGTCCCTCGGTCGCGACGCCGTGCTGGGCGTCGCCATGGGCACGAGCGTCGCCGCCGGCTACGTCGACCAGGCCGGCAACCTCACCAACTGGCTCAGCGAACTGGCCTTCGTGCCGATCGATTACCGCCCCGCGGGCCCCGCCGACGAATGGTCCGGCGACCATGGCTGCGCCGTGCAGTATTTCAGCCAGCAAGGCGTCGGACGTCTGCTTCCCTTGGCCGGCATCGAACTGCCGCCCTCCATGAAGCTGCCGGAGCGGCTCGAGGAACTCCAGCGGCTCATGCTCGCCGGCGACCCGCGCGCCCGGCTCGTCTACGAGGCCGTCGGCATCGCCCTCGGTTACGCGATCGCCCACTTCGCGGCCTTCTACGAGATGAGCTGCCTCCTGATCATGGGCCGGGTCACCTCCGGCCAAGGCGGCGACCTCATCATCGAGCACGCCCGATCCGTCCTCCGCGACGAATTCCCCGAACTCCACATCGACCTCGTGGTGCCCTCGGAGAAAGATAAGCGTCACGGGCAGGCCGTCGCGGCCGCCTCCCTTCCTTCCCTCCGACGATGATACCCCTCAACCCGCGCGCCCGCCTGATGGTCCCCGACGGCGCGGCCATCCCGGAAGCCCTCCGCCGGACCACCCACCTGGGCATCGGCGCCCACCAGGACGACCTCGAGTTCATGGCCTTCCATGGCATCCTCGCCTGCTATGACCGGGATGACCAGTGGTTCGGCGGGGTGACCGTCACCGACGGCCGCGGCTCGTCGCGGACCGGTCGCTTCAAAGACTGGACCGACGACCAGATCGCGGCCGAACGCATCCGCGAACAGGAGGCCGCCGCGGTGATCGGCCGATACGCCTTCATGGCCCAGCTCGGCCATCCCAGCCAAGCCGTGCGCGACGCCCACGAGAAGGCGGTGCGCGACGACCTTCGTCATATCCTCGAAGCCAGCCGACCCGAGGTCGTCTATCTGCACAACCTCGCGGACAAGCATGACACCCACGTCGGCTGCGCCCTCCGTTGCCTGGAGGCCATCCGCCAGCTGCCGAAGGCGGAGCGACCGCGGAAAGCCTACGGCTGCGAAGTCTGGCGAGACCTCGACTGGCTCGTCGACGGCGAGAAGACCCCGATGCCGGTCTCGGCCCGGCCCGAACTCGCCCGCGCCCTGAACGAGGTGTTCGCCACCCAGATCGACGGCGGCAAGCGCTACGATCTCGCCGTCCTCGGACGGCGCACGGCCAACGCCACTTTCAGCCACGCCCACTCCGCCGACCAGGAGACCGCCATGCAGTGGGCGATGGACTTGACTGCGCTGATCAGGGACGATGAACTCGACCCGGTAGCCTACGTCACCGGCTTCATCGACCGACTGAAGCAGGATGTCATCTCCCGGCTGCGCAAATCCCTCTGACATGAAACCCACCCTCCTCGTCCTCGCCGCCGGCATGGGCAGCCGTTACGGCGGCCTCAAGCAGATCGATCCCATGGGGCCGTCCGGCGAGACGATCCTCGATTACTCGGTCTTCGACGCCCTCCGCGCCGGCTTCGGCAAGGTGGTCTTCATCATCCGGCCCGATTTCGAAGAAGATTTCCGCGAGCGCATCGCCGCGAAGTTCGCCGGCCGGGTGGCCGTCGGCTTCGCCTTCCAGACCATCGGCCAGCTGCCCGCGGGCTTCACCGTGCCCCCCGGCCGCGAAAAGCCCTGGGGCACCACGCACGCGATCCTCTGCGCCCGCGCCGCCGTCGAGACGCCTTTCGCCGTCATCAACGCCGACGATTTCTACGGGCAGGACTCCTACGCCAAGCTGGGCCGCCATCTCGCCGGCCTGACGAATTCCTCGACCGATTACGCGATGGTCGGCTTCACCCTCAAGAACACCCTCTCGGAGCACGGCACCGTCGCCCGCGGCGTCTGCCAGACGGACGCCGCCGGCCGGCTCACCGACATCCAGGAGCTGACCAAGATAGCCAAACTGCCCCGAGGCGCCGAACACCGCGGCGACGACGGCGCGGTGGTGCCGCTCACGGGCGACGAGCCGGTCTCGATGAACATGTGGGGCTTCACGCCGGCCATCTTTCCGCAGCTGGAAGCCGACTTCCACGCCTTTCTCGTCGCCAAGGGTTCCGAGCTCAAGAGCGAGGCCTACATCCCGCTCTCCGTCGGCAACCTGATCCGCTCCGGCCAGGCGAGCTGCCGGGTGTTGCGTTCCGACTCCACCTGGTTCGGCGTGACGTACCGCGAGGACAAGCCCGTCGTCCAGGCGAGCATCCGGGAACAAGTCGATTCCGGCGCCTACCCGGCCTCGCTCTGGGGCTGAGCATGGCACCCGCCCAGCGAGACGACGCCTCGGCCGTCGCCCGGGAATTCGCGCTCGGCGGGGAAGTCCTCTCGGCGTCGCCTTACGGGAGCGGCCACATCAACGACACTTTCCTGGTGCGGACCACGCCGGGTTCCGGCCCGACGCGCTTCATCCTGCAGCGGATCAATCAAAACGTCTTCCGCCGTCCCGACGAGCTGATGGCCAACGTCGAGCGCGTCTGCGCCCACGCCTACGCCAAGCTGCGCGCGGCCGGGGCGCCGGACGCCGAGCGTCGCACCCTCCGGCTGATCCCGACCCGTCACGGGCGAGCCTGGCTGGGCGACGGGCCCGCCGACCGGTGGCGCTGCTACCACTTCATCGATGACGCGACCGGGCACGACGTCGTCCGGGCGCCGGAGCAGGCCTTCGCCGCGGCGAAAGCCTTCGGCGCCTTCCAGTCCCTGCTCGCCGACCTGCCCGGCGGCCGCCTGCACGAGACCATCCCCGACTTCCACCACACGCCCGCCCGTTTCGCCCGTTTCCGCCAAGCGCTCGACGTGGACGCCCACGGCCGCGCCGCGGCCGCCGGGCCGGAGATCGCGTTCGCCCTCGCCCGCGCCGACGAGGTGGCCGTGGTGACCGACGCCCTGCGCGACGGACGCCTGCCGGAACGCGTGACGCACAACGACACGAAGCTGAACAACGTGCTGCTCGACGACGCGACCCAGGAAGGCGTGTGCGTCATCGACCTTGACACGGTCATGCCCGGTTCGGTGCTCTATGATTTCGGCGACCTCGTGCGCACTTCCACCTCGCCCGCGGCCGAGGACGAGACCGACCTGTCCAAGGTGACCATGCAGTTCCCCATGTTCGCGGCCTTGGTCCGCGGCTACCTTGAATCGACCCGGGGCTTCCTGACGCCGGCCGAAAAGTCGCTGCTGCCCTTCGCCGGCAAGCTGATCACGTTCGAAATCGGGCTGCGCTTCCTGACCGACTGGCTCGAAGGCGACACGTACTTCAAGGTCAGGCGCCCCGGACACAACCTCGACCGGACGCGCACGCAGTTCAAGCTGGTCGCCTCCATCGAATCCCAGCTGCCCGCGATGCAGGCCTTGGTCGACCGCTCATGAGCCGGCGCGTCCTCATCACCGGCGGCGCCGGCTTCATCGGCTCCCACCTGGTCCGGCACTTCGCCGGCCAGGCCGAGGTCACCGTGCTCGACGACCTCCGGAGCGGCTACGAACGCAACCTCGCGGGCGTCCCCTGTCGTTTCCTGCGCGGCTCGATCCTCGACGAGACCGCCTTGCTGGCGGCCGCCGAGGGCGCGGACGAAATCTATCACCTGGCGGCGATGATCTCGGTGCCTGAATCGGTCGACCGGCCGGCGGAATGCGCCTTGCTGAACACCGAGGGCACCCGCCGCGTCCTCGACGCCGCCCGGCGGGGCGGCGCCCGCAAGGTCGTGCTGGCGTCCTCCGCCGCCATCTACGGCGACAACCCGACGGTCCCGAAGGTCGAGACCATGCCGCCCGAACCGAAATCCCCGTACGCCGAGACCAAGCTCGCCGGGGAAGAGCTGCTGGAGGAATACCGTCGTTCCCACGGCCTCGGCACGACCTCCCTGCGCTTCTTCAACGTCTTCGGACCACGTCAGGACCCCCGTTCGGCCTACGCCGCGGCCGTGCCGATCTTCATCGCCAAGGCGCTGCGGGGGGAGCCGATCGGCATCCACGGCGACGGCGGTCAGACGCGGGATTTCATCCACGTGACGGACATCGTCGGCGCCCTCGCCTACGCCGGCGCCTCCCGGGAGATGGCAGGTACCTACAACGTGGGCTACGGCGCCAGCCAGTCGATCCTAGGGCTCGCCCGCGAGGTCATCCGGCTCACCGGGTCCCGCTCGACGATCGAACACCTGCCGCCGCGCGCCGGCGACGTGCGCCACTCGCTGGCGTCGACCGAAAGACTGCTCGCGGCGGGCTGGCGGCCGCGCTCCTCGGTGCACGCCGGGCTCGCGGAGACCGTCGAGCATTACCGTCAGCTCAAGGCGTGACGACCAGCGTCGTCCGGAGGAGTTCTTCCTCGCCGTCGTTCAGGTTGATCCAGAGATCGTAGGTTCCGGGCGACGGAAGGCGGAGGCGGAAAGCCAGCGTGGGATCGTCCGCATACTCGCCGCCCTCGAGCGTGGGATGCATGTGCGCGTAGCCGGCCTCCGGCTTGTCCGCCGAGAAGACCACGGCGTGCCCGAGGGCGCCCATGATCGGTCGCAGCCTGAGGGCGCCGCCCGGGCGGCCGGCGAGCCGGACGCGGATCATGGCGGTTTCGCCCGTGCGGAGCGCCGAAGCCTCCACCGAGACGATGCGGTTACGGAGCGGAGTCGGGACGGAGGGTGCGGCGGGGCCGGCCGGTATCAGGAGCTGCGCCAGCATGACGCGTCCGGTACGTACGTCTGCGAAATCAAGGTAGGCCTCGAGCGTCGAACCGCGCAGGGCCGGAGGGATGACGAAACGCCAGGAACCGTCGTCGGTCGGCTCGGGATGGACGTGGGCGTAAGAACGGTCGCCGGATGCGCGTCGCAGATGCAGGTGGACCTTGCGGGTATGCGACACGGCGACCTCGTGCGCATAATAAGGGTGTCCGTCGTCCTTCGTCAGGCGCAGCTCGGCGGTCGCGCCGTCGGACGACAATGTCACTGCCGGCCGGACGGGGAAGCGCAAGGCGGCCGGAGAATAGAAGTTCGCCTCTTCGTTGACCCCGCAGAACTCGACGCCGTCCACGACCACGGGCTCATGGTCGGCGTGCAGGAAGGCGCATTGGGTATCCGGCAACGAACGGAGGCCGGCGTAGCCGGCGACGGCCAAGGCGCTGATGAGCGCCGTCTGTCGGAGCGGCGTCATCGGGCCTGCGCTCCGGCCAGCGCCCGGAGCCTGGCCGCGATCTCATCCGGGTCGAAGGAGGGACCTTCGTTGCGGGAGACGATGCGCCCTTCGGGGGAGATCAGGATGAGGGCGGCGTTATGGACGATCGTGCCGTCGTCGCGCAGGGTCTGGATGCCGTAGTGGCGCATCAGGTCCTTGATCTGACCGGCGTCGCCGGTGAGGAAGCGATGACGGGCGTGGTCGACGGCGTAGCCGTCGGCGTAGCTGCGCAGACGACCCGGAGTGTCGGTCTCGGGATCGAACGTGATGGTCAGCAGCCGGATGCCGGACTCGCCGGCCAGGCGGTCGGCCAAAGCCTTCATGCAGGCCGTCGAAGCCGGGCACATGCGCGCGACCCGGCAGCTCGTGAAGATGAAGTTAAGCGCGATAGCCTGCCCGAGCACGTCTTTCTTCGTGACCAGGCGGCCGTGCTGGTCCCAGAGCGCCATGTTCGGCATCAGTTCGTTGGGCATGCGCGTGACCAGACGCCCTTTGTCGACCGTCTCCCGGCGGAGGACGTCGGTGACTTCGGCGACTCGCCGGAGTTCCTCGGGGTCGGCCGAGACGATGCCGCGGGCCACGGTCTCGCCGCCATCCGTCACGGCGTCATAGCGGACGATGCGACCCGTCCAGCCCACCTTGCGGTCGCCCTCGGAGAATCGACGCAGGAAGTTCGCAGAACCATCCGCATGCACGATCGTCGCCCATCCGTCCGCGGTGACGGAAACGACCTTACCGGTCTCGGTGGCGGCGGAAAGTCCGACCACGGCCAGGAAAAGGAAGCAAAGATTGTTCATGTTCAGAGGTGTTCTCCGGAGGGACCAAGGAGCAGCTCGATCATGCCATGTCGAACGCCGTAGTGCGAAAGATGGAAGGCTTCCGCCCCCGTCAGGTCCGCCAGCACGCAAAGGGTGATCAAGGCCGCGGGCATGATGTCGGCCCGGTCCGCCGGGATGCCGGGGATGGCCCGTCGCCCGGCCAGGTCGGTGGCGCACATGCGGTCGCGCAGCTCACGGATACGGAGCAGGGGCAGCCGTCCGCCGACCGGAGCTTCGCCCATGGCTTCGAGATGCAGGGCCACCGCGGCGAAGACGCCGCCCGCGCCGACGACCAGGAACTTCTCGGCCGCGCCCGCCGGGACGACGGTCTGCAGGGATGCAAGCAGATGGGTCCGGATGGAAAGCTGGTCGAGCTCGTCCACCGGACCGTGGCCACCACGCAGGAAACCATGGGTCAGCCGGACCGACCCCAACGGGAAGCTGCGCGCGAGCACGCAACGCTGGCCGCGCAGGACCGAGACCTCGAGGCTGCCGCCGCCGAGATCGAAAGAAAGGATGTCGGCGTAGGCCTGGTAGGCCGGATCGGAGCGGACGCCGGCCGCGGCGAGGCGGGCCTCCACTTCGCCGGAGACGATGGTCAGCGGCACGCCGGTCGCCGCTTCGATCTGGCGGGCGAACTCCTGACGGCTGACGGATTCGCGCACGGCGCTGGTGGCGAGCACGCAGCAACGGGTCGCCCCGAGCGAACGGGCGAAGGCCAGCAGGCGACCGGTGGCCGCGACGGCCTCGGCGCGCGCTTCCGGGGTGAAAGGTTCGGCCGGTCCGCCCTCCGGCTGGAGCCGGACGGGTTCGGATCTGCGGCCGAGTTCTCGGCGATCGGCCGCGGCGACGACCGCGACCTTGATGGAATTGGAGCCTACGTCGACGACGGCGAGGACGGACATGATCAGAAGAGGTATTGGGCCTTGAGGCCGCCGTAGAAATGGAAACCGTCCTGCGTCTCGAAGTCTTTCGAGCGGGCGGCGAGGAAATAAGCCAGCGACCAGTCGTCGTACTGCATCGTCGCGCCTAGGGCGCCCTGGGCGACGATCGGCGCGCGCGTGACCGCCCGCGAATCGCGGAAGTTAGTGCCGTCGGTGGCGTAATTACGCACGATGACCTCGACTTGTCCGTCGACGAAGAGCCACCAGGCCAGGCCGGGGCGGCCGGCCCCGGCCGGGGCGTAGGCCGTGGAATGCCGAAGGTAGGAGTGCCCCCATGAGCCAGACAGGCCGTCGCCCCACCGCAGCTGGGCACCGAAAAGCGCCTCAGTCCGCATCGTGCCCAGCATCAGTCCGGCGCGGGCCAGCAGGTCCCAAGAGTCATGCTCGGCCCCGTCCAGGTCGAAACGACGGCGGATTTCTCCGTCGATGTTCACGAGGATTTCGTCGGGCAGCTGCGTACCCCAGCCGACGGCCGCGGGCGTGCCGATCAGCTGATGGAACTTGTTCTGGACGGTTTCTCCGCCCGCGGAGGGACCGATGACGCCCAGTTTCGCTTCGACCGAGAGGAAAACATCGCGCCG
>Ga0315909_10002327_pt1 | contig 24417 bp, 35 predicted proteins | sample LakEriMetagenome_11_FD_203527 | JGI IMG/M metagenome (GOLD analysis project Ga0315909, IMG submission 203527) | Freshwater fungal communities from buoy surface, Lake Erie, Ohio, United States - Buoy 2 MA125 | ecosystem: Environmental > Aquatic > Freshwater > Lake | place: USA: Lake Erie, Ohio...
CGGCGGAAGCTAAGGATTCTCTTATGACTCAGGTGTTCCAGCAGGGAAAGGACCTGCATACGATTACGGCGACGCAGATTTATGGGGTCGCTGAGGATGAAGTTACAAAGGAACAGCGCCAGATCAGCAAAAGCGCGAACTTCGGATTGCTATATGGGTCGGGTGCAAAAGGGCTTAGGAACTATGCAGCGTCGACCGGAATCCAGATGGATCTTGATGAGGCTGCGGAGGTGCGGGAAAAGTTCCACGCTGCATATAAAGGCATCTCCGCATGGCAGCGCAAAAATGCTCGCGATGCTGATGCGGCTAAGGACAATCCATCTATCCGCATACGCATCTCGGGCTTGCGGCGGTTTCTACCGGGCGAGAACAACAAACTCACCACGCGCTGTAACACTCCAATCCAAGGGGCTGGTGCAGCAGTCCTCAAACTTACGCTTGGCAAGTTGTGGCCGCTACTCCACGCCGACGGGGAGGACGTGGTGCGTCTGGCCGGCGTGGTGCACGACGAAATCATCCTGCTCGTCGCTGAAGAACACGCCGATACCTGGGCGCTCCAGCTGCAATCCGTGATGGAGGAGTGTGAGGCCAAGTGGCTGGGCGAGATTCCACCGCTTGCCGAAGCTAAGGTCGGGGATAGCTGGGATCAGGCAAAGTGACCGCCGAACAGGTCGTCGAAGACTACGAATACCGAGTGCGGATGCACCCGCGTCACGGTGGTACGCACGACCTGTTTGTTACTGCTCCAGATGCCTTCACCGCGAGGATGAGGGCTCTGGAGCTTTGCCCTGATCAGCATGTGCAGTCGATCTTGCGAGTCTCAGATTTAGTCTCATGAGTCTCCCGCGTACGGGCCGTGAGTTGGTGATGGAGTGGCTAATGCGGGAAATTCGTGCGGCCAAAACGAGCGATTTGCACAGAATGGCTGCGTTTTTGGAGTTTGCGCGGGGAGTTAGGAAGGGTTCCAGGCAGCAGCGCACCAGTGCACGGTTGGCGCAGTCGAACTCGTGGAGGAAGGGGGTGGATGAGGACGTGCGCTGGCGCGTCTAATGTGTCGCAGTATGCTACTGTGTAGGAGACTAGAAAACCAGCAATGCCGCTGAAGCACGGGTCGAAAATTTACTGTCAGTTGCTGCTGGACAGCCACCGCTACAAGTTGGCTGAACAGCTTGCAGCCAGTGAGGGCAAGCGTGTAACGGGGATGTTGCGGGATATGGTTTACGCCGCTTTGGAAAAAGCCGTTCCAGCGTCGGATTACAAGGCTGCGGAGGCTGCTGATAAGGCAGCTTGGGCGGAGTCGGTGCAGCGGCGGGTGCAGGGAAGGATGCGCTCCAAGCAATCAGGAGATGTGTCAGAAACTGACGCATGAGACTCGGTTGTGTTTCGATACATACCGACGAAGACTAGGCGGAAGCTTTAGGCTCACACAGTAGTCACACAAAGGCAGATGACGCGCTATGTCGTCATGGTCGAAGATCGCTGGGTTACGGCGGTTTACGGTCCCGGTAAAGGAATCGGTCTCACCCAATCCAAGGAGGATGCATCCTCGTGGGTCACATATGAACGAGCTGTCGCTGCGGCGAGAGCTGTTGCTGAGTGCACTAACAGCAACGTTGCTGTGCATAGCGTTGATGAACCCGCCTATCCCCGGTCATGGAAGTAGTACCGTTCCAGAACCAGCAAGACCCGGAGCTGCGGCTCGGTGAAGGTCGCTCACGCACCAGTGCAGAAAAAGCGCAGCTGTTCGAGCTAAAGATTTGGCTGCCGGGGCAAGGTGCAATGCGGGATCTCGTTCGGGCGGAGTCGCTCCAGCAGGCGATTACGTTTGCCACGAATCGTTATCCGAATTGCAAGGTTGAGGTGCCTGAGCAGGCGGCGAAAAAGCCTAAGCTGGTGCGCTCGTCCCGTGGGCCGAAAGAGACGGCTCGGCGGAATCTGAAACTCGTGGAGGCTAAACGTGAGCAGTCAAGTCACTGAGCTGGATCGCCAGAACTGGGGGCAGGTGATCGTCGACCATGCCCGGGTGGAGTTGCTCGAAAAGTTGTACGAGTGGGATGGGCGCTCTAATCCTGAGCACCCCCAGCACCACACCTATACCGGGCTGTACCAGAAGTACAACCAGAATTAGGCGGAATCGCGGTCCATTCCGAATTGATCGGCCAGGTTATCGGCGGCTTCGCGGATAGCCCAGGCCGATTTTGTTCGTTCCAGCTGGTGGAGCGTGTTCAGAACAAGGGCGGCTTCGAGGAGGCCGCGATAATCCTGTTTGTTGAACAAGTTGACTAGCCACTGGTCGGTTGCAGCTTTGTGGAAGCTGGACTCAGTGGAGTGTTCGATGGGGCGCATGATCACCTCGGGCGGATTCTTAGGAACCAGCCGGTGTCGTTGCCTTCGATGAGCCAGCGAGGCAGCCAGTTCTTGCGGGAGTACGCGATGCCCGCGCCTCCCTTGTTACTGACGTAGCCGCCAGCAGTCAGATTTGCCTCGCCGAACGGATCATTGTGGATGAAGTGCGTCGGTGTATATCCCACCACGACGCTCCAATGGCCCGTTCCGCTCGGGTTACTTACGGGTCCTTTGTGTAGCCAGCCGACGGGAACTGGGTGGCCGTGGGTGATTTCGTTCTCCAGGTCTTCGACTGTGCCATCCATTTCGAAGGTGGCGTTTAGCCCCAGTGATTTCAGGGCTGCAATCTGCGCTTTGGGGTCGGTAGTGTCGCCGAAGCGGGCGCGGATTTTGTTGTACTCGTAATCGCCTGAAATTTTCTTGTAGTAGCGGGCCACCATTGCGCAGCTGGAGCTAAAACATTGGCGCCAGCCGGTGGGGCCGTCGTCAGATCCGAGCTGGTATTCGTAGGCAACCTTGAGGATTTTTTCTTTCGCTGGAACCAGTGGTTTCGTGCCAGCGTGTTGGTCCATCAGCTGGATTAATTTGCCCGGATAATTGGGATCCGTAGCATATCCTTCCTTATGTAACCACTTAGCTGCTTCTTCGCGGGTTGCGGCGTTATTGCAGCCTTTGTAATTCTTGTAGTCTTTGTACCAGTGATCGACGAGATACATTACGCATGACAGCAGATCGGGGAAGTCGATGAAGCTGTCGGTGATCGTGACCCACTGGCCGTTGATAAATTCTTGGGTTTTCTTGTCGCTACCTTCGCCCTTTAGGCCGAAAAAGTTATTGCGGCCGGAGACAAGTTTTCCATAATTTGACTCCAGTGCCCACTGGGCTGCGACGAGTTCGGGGAACTTGGCGCCAGCAACTCGGGCCGCTTCAAGGATACCTTCCCAGCTATTGGGGAAGTTAGTTTGTTTACCTGCGACGCTCCAGGTTTTGAACCAGCCTTGGTCGCGGCCCAAGATGTGCGGGTTTGCCTTGTTGATGGCGGCTTCCAGCTCGGTTATTGCCGCCATTTGGTGGGGCAATGCCTTGTAGAACCGGAATAGGTCGTTAAGGCGGATCTTGTTGGAGGGCATCGGACCAGGGGGCGTGGATACTCATGGCGCCACCCAGAAGGCGGCTTTCGCCGGTTTGTAGTTCGTCATTCGGTGGTTCACGAACCACAACGGGTTTTGGTGTTAATGGCTGATCCGCGTGCCAGTCTTCGATGGCGCGATCAAGGCGGGGTTGGAGCGCGGCGTGGAATTTGTGGTCCTGCGCTGCTTTGCGTAGGTGATCACGCCAGTCCTTGTCGCCGAATCGCGCCAGCCAAACCGTGTCGGATCTCAGCGCTTTGGGAAGATCACCTTCAGGGCTTTGACGATCAGCTGGACCCAGCTGTTCTCCTTGATCGGGAGGATGGCGATGACCTCAGAGCCAGCGGCAACCAAGATGGCGATTACAGCTGCAGTGGTGGGATCCATAGCAAATAAGGATTCTCGACAAAGTTTAGCTGTACTAAAGAAGAGAACCAGCGCACGTAATAGTTTCTACCGCTACATTCCGGTAAGCGACTTCTGGGTATGGACCATCGCATCGAAGATGGCGAATACTTAAACAAAAAAGAAGCAAAGGCGCGATTCCGGCAATCAATCCTTAAACACTGGCACAACAAGTGCGCCTACTGCGCTGCGGATTTGGGGCGTTCCGCCACGCTGGATCACGTACATCCCAAGATTCGAGGTGGGCATACGCACCAGCAGAATCTTGTGGCTTGCTGCTTTGGGTGCAATATTTCGAAGTCAGCGGAGGACTGGATTGAGTGGTACAGGAACCAGCCGTTTTGGGAGCCGCATCGGGAGGATGCGATTGTGCAGTGGATTACTGGGGGTCTGCTTTAGGGTCCCAGCCCATGTTCTCTAAGTACATCATTGCGATGTAGTGGTCTTCGGCGTAGCGGCAGATGCTGTCTTTGCAGGCGCGGTAGTACAGCTCGCCTCGTTCATTCTCCAGCTGGTCGAGGACGTAGCCGTTGCCGTAGTCGGTGGTGTGGACGACGCTCATTTTTTGGTGCCGACAGTCATTTCGATGTGGCGGACTCTAGTTTCGAGGTCGCTAAGCCTTTCTTTTGAGTCGTTCTTGAGTTCTTGGATGTCGGCGGCGACAGTGCTAACAGACTGATCCAGCTTGGCGACTTGTACAAAAAGGCCGGCCAAACCCACGACCGCTGCGGTCAAAAGGGCTGGCACGGCTTGGTTAAAGGGGTTGGGGTGCTCAGGCGCTGCGGCGTAAACCTCTTCGTGGTTGTCCATTGCGAGGCATACTGCCGACCTTTTTCACAGGTTAGCGGCTTAGTCCTTTGACTTTTTGGTCTTGCGGCGTACAACGAGTTTGCCGTCTTTCTCGCGGACACTCATGCCTGCGTTTTCGGTCTGACGTTTAAGGGCTGCGTACTTTTGCGTAGCCGTCATCTTTTTGGGTTTGTTAGCCATCAGCCCTTACCTTGACCTTTCAGTAACTTACGGGTACCACGCGGTCTGCTGTGCTGACCGTTGCCTTGTTTTGTGGTTTTTGGGCGCCCGGCTTTGTGGTCGACACGTCCCAAGGCGGTTTTACTTTTTACAGCCATCACTCGTTACCGGCAGGAGTATCGGCAGGATCTTGGGGTGGCCACGCGGGATAGTCAGCGCCAGTGATGTAGGCGGCGAGTTCGTCGGTGGTTGTGGTCTGCTCAATTTCGTAGACCTTGCTGCCGGCTGCTAAACGCACAGTTTCGCGCCACGTCTTGATGGCAGGATCTGCGGCGACGCCGTTATCTGCCTCGCGGATGATGATCCAGTCAGTAGGACTCAACAGGGTATTAGCGGTGTAGCGAGTTTGGGCGGTCCACTCGGTCACTAGCTGGGCGTGATCTTTAGGGATCAGATTGCCGTCGGCGTCATAGCCCCAGTAAAACCGCTGATCGTAGGGAGCGGGGTCGGGCTCTTCGGTGATGCCGATGGCGCTGCGCTCTTCAGGCGTTGCAAGACGCAACCAGTTGGCGGGATAGGAAATGCCATCCAGTGTGAACGGCACATCGGGGGAGATTGGTTGGCCGCTTGGCAGAATGAACATGGCTCGCTAATGGGTAGGTGTTACCTGGCACGAGCCAGGGCGAAGGGCGATTCTGCGAAACATGCATAAATATAAGTACCAGCACTAGCGTTCACAGAAGCATCTATACTGCGCAGCTTGAAGCCATTGCTCAAAATGTCGGCAAGATCAGCAGTGCCTTCTACATCGGCAGTATTTGGATACAAAGGATCGTTGTCTACGTTGTAACCTTCGCGGGCAGTATCAATAATCGTCCAGTTGCTTGTGGTATCTGTACGCTTCAACATGATCCAACGCGGACGCATGTTCGTAAACACCATCGGACCATCTGCGCTGCCGTTGCCGGTGTAGGAACCGAAGGCGCTGTAGCCCGAGACTGGGGCGAAGCAGTAGGACACATAGGTTTCGCCAGTTGTGTTAAGGATTGGCGCTTCTGCGGCACTTCCGATGGTATAGACACTGGATGTTGGTGCCGTTTTCCAAGCGGCAATATTGTTAACAAACGCCGCTGTGCTAAACCCGCCGTAGTAGTTATAACCGAGTGCTGCGTGATAAATAACCCACTGTCCGACACCTCCACGAGACTTGTTGATGATTAAAGAAGGTGCAACACCAAGACCATGCCCAATCGTTGACGAGTTTGTGGCACCTGTATAGGTTAGTATCGAGAACCCCGCACTCGGATTAGCCCTCACCTGCGAGGTTATGGTGCCGGCGGTGTTGGTGACTGTTGATGAGCCGGCGTCAAACGCCCAGCCTGCATAGGTCGCAGTGCTTGTGTTGACCTTTGCCAGCGTGCCAAGGCTGAAGCCGTCGCTGTTGAACGCCGTTAAGCCCTGTGTTTGAGTCGTCTCAGCGGCAGTGCTATTGCTAACAAGATCAAGCGTGGCACCACGCACTGAGTCATAAAGCGCATGGTCGGTGGTGCCAGACCGCCCTTTAATCCATACAAGATCAGGGTTGAAACCAAGCCCTGTGATGCTGCGTGCGGAACCGTTGCCCGACCACAGCGCCACATCCATCACGGTGCTGGGCTTGGTGATGGTGGGGGCAGGCAGGTTCTGCGTGCAGAGCGCCTTGAAGCCGCTGGGGGCGGTGTAGGTAAACGGGCGTTGGCCGAAGTTGGCGGTGACATTTGCGCCGGCAACCGTGCTGGCACTTCCATCTGAAAATGCAGGGACAAATGTGCCTGCTATGCCACTAAAAGCCTGCCCTTGGCTTGTGCCATTTTTGTAAAAAGATAAAGTACCGGCATCAAGGTCAAGAGCAACGCCTATCACATCGTTGCTTGTATAGGTTGCACCGTAAGAAGCACTTGCGGCGTTTGGTCCGTACTTTGTTCCTAAATTGGTATAGGAATATGAGATCCCCGCGCCAAGATAGAGATTTGATGCTGTTACGCTTCTTGAGTCAATTCCAATTAGAGCATCTCCAAGGCTATTGATCCTAACCTCCCAATACCATTTTCCCGATGAAACACCAATGGTTCCGTGCGTTAATCCGTAGTTGGTAACAGGTGTTTGCAGGTCTAGATTTCCGTTTGACAGTGTTGCACCGGTAATAGATGCTGTTAAAGGATTCCATGTGCAATAGTTCCCCCTTACCTCACCGCCAGCGCCTGTGTCAATGCCGTAGTTGGTGGGTGAATCCGTCAGGCTGTCGTTGCCTGCACCAGCAGTTACGCTGAGATTGTTCGGCGTAAAGTTGTTGCCGTTGCCGCTGGTGTCCTTGCCCAGCGTGGTGGCGGTGGCTGCGCTGTTATCCGCAAACTTGAGTTGAAAGCCGTTGGTGCCGTAGGTGCCGCTGTATGCCTTGGGCTGCCACACGCCGTTGGTGTCAAACTCACCGAAGCTGCTGGGGGTTAGCGCTTGACCGTCGATGAAGTGGATATCGGCGAGGTAGCCGTTTTGATAATGCCCTACAGTGTTCCACACGCCGATAGCGTGTAAGTAGGCCATATTGACCGCTGTATCGGCATTCTGCGGAGGATTGGCGTTAATTGAAAAGTTGGTGACTTCTACGCCATTAACGTAAAGCTTGACTCTGTTAGCTGCGATTGCCTGCGTGGTGTCGTAAGCAAGAACAACGTGATACCAAGCAGAAAGATCCCTGTATAAGGCAGTTGTTTGGCGCGAGATAGCAATAGTCGTTTCCGTGCTGTCATGAACGGTGATTGTATCTGCACCCGAAAATTCCAAGCCTAAATAGGGGCTGGTGTAAACAGTAAATAACGCCTGCCTGACTCCTAACGCACTTCTCTTCACCCACCCCGCCCAAGTCCACGTCTTCCTGTTGCCCGCAGATGCCGGGGTGCGGCTCAGATACGCCGAATCCGCTGAGTTAAACCGCAGGCTGCGTTCAATCTTGTAGCCACCTGCTGCACCACCACCAAGCAGGAGCGGGTTACCGGCACCAGGAATCGACATCTCAGCTCAGGTTGGTGATCAGTTGGGCGGTGATCTTGGTGCTGCTCTGCACGGCATACACCAAACAATCCACGGCGTTAGCCGTTGTGGTTAATGTCGGCGCGGTGCCGCCGGTGAAGTCCCAGTAGCTGCCGTAAGCGAGCGTGCGGGAGCCGGTGCCGTCCTGCGTGATCCAGATGCAGCCGGATTGCCCTGCCACCAAGTTGGTGGGGTTAGCGAGCGTGCGGTTGCCGCCCAGGGTGACGCTGAAATTGTTGCTATCGCTGAAATCTGGCGTGATAGTGGCGCCATCAGTCAGCGCTGTGATCTCCCCGCGTTGACCCTTTGTCCATGTCTGCGCAGTATCCAAGCCCGCGCCATACGGCAAGCTGGTCAGCACACCACCTTCGATCACATAGACCTTGGTCTCATCCGTCGCGTAACAAATCTCACCTTCCTGCAAATCAGCAAGGCTGCTATTCAGGTTGCTGTAGGTGCCACGCGCAATGCGGACAGGAGTTCTAGTGGCTGGTGTTGGCATCAGTTGAAGCTCCCGCCGTCGATAGTGCTGCTGGTTGTCACAATGCTACTTCCGTTGGCAAAGTTGCCTCCATCAACGATCACAGCACCGCCCGCCTGCGACCAGCTCAGCGTACCAGCGGCATCGCTGACAAGGGCGTAACCAGAGACTGCTGCATCGGTTGCGGGCAGCGTCCATGTAACATTACTCGCAATCGTTGCAGGCGCTTGAAATGCAACCCAGTTGCTGCTATCCGAATCCGCAAAGCGTAGATCTGACTGGTTATTGAGGGTTAAATTACCAGTAAGAGTTCCGCCGCTTGTTAGAAAAACAGTGCCGCTTGCATCCGGCAGCGTAATCGTGCGGTCTGCCGTGGGATTGACAACAGCAAGAGTTGTTTCAAAGCCGTCAGCGGTGCTGCCTTCAAAGGTCAGCGTGCCCGTGGTGCCAATTTCTAGATTGCCGAGAACAGTACCGCCGGAAACAATCGACGGGAAATAAGCAAGACTGCCCCATGCGCTAGAACCGTTGCCGATTTTGAATTTTTTAGTATCCGACTCCAGCCCCAATTCGTTGGTGAGCAGTACCGGGTTGACAGATGCCCAGTTGGCAGCCGTATCAGCTCGAATCTGCAGACGTACTTGAACCGTGGTGGGAGTGGTCACTGGCTTGCGCCTCCGCCTTGTAAAACAAGCGTAGCTGTAACACTAGCCCCGTCACAATCAAGGGTAAACGGCTGATAACCAGTAAACGCAAAGGAGGAAAATGCGGTCGTCGTAGGTAGCTGCGCTCCACCGCCATTCAAGATGTACGACAGGCTGACGCCGTCGATGACGCGCAGGCTAAAGCTGACGTTGTAGTACAGCCCGGTATGCTCTTCCTCCGGTGGTGAGGCGTAGCGATACAACGAACTAGGTGATACAACAGTCAAGCCGCCCCAGATCGCAGCTGGCACTGTGAAGTAAGACAGCGAAGCTTGATTTTCGTAGTAGTGCTGCCGCAGAGTTTCGACCTGCGTTTGGCTAAGTCCTCGGTAGACAATCCGCAGGACTTGATTGTTGACGGCTTTGCTATGTCGGAAGCGGACAGGACCAGCAAATGTTTGCACTTCGCTGATGTTCGCTTGGCCCATGTCAAAGCCAATCTCGTTTGGAACTAGCGTCGGAAATACGGTCATAGCGCGTACGGTGCTACTAGCTCCAGTTCAACAGTAACGGAGATCACGTCGGGCGTATAAGTTGTGTCCGGCGCTTTGGTGTAAATCCAGCTGTAGCCAGTTGGAAATGTTAACCCTGAGCCCTGAAGTGTTACCGAATCCAAGTCGAAGGGATCGAATCGTCCATGCAACATGTAATGACTGGTAATTGCAAAGTGCTGATCTTGTGTAAGTCCTGTAAAGCCAAGCCGCAGCGTGTAACCGTTGACGACATTGGCGTGACGCACCATCAGCTCGTCACCGTCAAGTGCACCGAGTGGTGTGGATGGTGCAGCACCTGGCGTGTATGTGCGGGATTGGGGATTGAGAGCGGGAAAAGTAGCCATTACTCGCCCTCACTTTGATCGGTGCGACCTTCCCATTCTGCTGCCACAGTGCTGCCGTCAACACTGAACTCCCATTTGCCTACAACTGAAATAACTCGTCCTTCGACTGTGCCAGCCCATGAAATAGCAGCTTCAGCAGAGAGATAGCACGGACTTGAATTAAATGCAGCAAATTTATCGTAAACGGCAAGACCCCCTATTCCGTACAAACCAGTCGGGTTAGTTCCTTTGTTTGTAGTTACAGAACTTGATCTCCAGTTAATAGGACCAACAGGGGGGCAGGTAGTCAAAGTGTCTTGCGAAATAGGAACATCGCCTACACAACCCCAAACAGGTCCAATAGTTGCAGCCATGTTGCCGGCTGCGATGCTGTACCAAGAGGTTGTTTCTTGGGTTGTACCAGATGGAGCGGTTAGTGTTCCAACCCAGCGGACGTAGTTGTAGAAGTTGTAGTTTGCTTCGACTGGACCAGTTGTTTGTGTATAAGGAGATCCGTAGCCGTCGGGAGAACTCGGATCTGGGCAGCGAGAATCCGCTTCAATGGTGTAATCAATATCGCTCGTTTGCACTGTGTAAGTGCTCGTATCATTGCCGGTAAGTGTATCTTCCTGTAGCTGAGTGCGTTCGCCGCCATCTTTGGGTCGTTTGTACCAAGTGACTTTTCCGTCTGGGCAAGGTGGTGCGGTCTCTAAATTGTCGCCATTGAGCGGGCGTCCGAAATCGCCCGTAGCGCCGGTAATGTCCGGTGCCGCGCCATCAACAGGATCCGCCGGATTTTCCGTATCTCCTACAGGACTGCTCGCGCCAGCTACCCCAAGAACAGCATTTCTCCCGCCTGGGATGGTTGCACCATCAGGTCCGAAAGTAATCGGCGTTGTATTGCTGGTGATAGTCGGTGTAGGCACCGTGTACTCAAAATTATCTGGGTCAGGCAAGATCGGAGGATCGGGATCAGGCGTGTTTGCTACCGACCCTGTGTTAGTGCGACGTCCTGCAATGTCGCAAGAGAAGTCTGTGCGGCCTGTCGGCATGGTGTAGCCAACACCGACAGCTTCAGCAACCTTCAGGGCAACAAGGCTGCGGTTTTGCTCGTCAATCGGGAAGTGGGTTAGATCCAGCGTTACAACACCGCTTGTAGCTTTGCTGATGCGATCTACTTCGTAGTAGAAATCGTGGATAGCGTAGTCGGTGACATCTGTTTCTCGTGCCAGCTGAACCCGCACAATGTCGCCTAGTTCCAGCGTGCTGTTAAATGCACCGGGACGGACTTGGATGCGCAGGCTGTGGGTTATGTATTTGCGGCGAGCGGCGTAGTAAGTTCCTACCTTGACTGCATGATTTTCCGAAGCACAATACTCACTTAAGTCATACTGTTCGTAAGGGCCGGACAAAGCCTCGCCGTCAAAGCGGATTTCAGTTGTGCGAATGATTCCTATATCATCATCAGGCTGTTGCCGCCACAACACTAAAATACACGCCGGCAAACGGCGCTCCAAGGGTACGTAGTCAATTTCAAAACCGTTAGGTAGTAGGTCGTTTTCAGTAAATTTGTACTCAGCTGCGATTGCTGTTGTTTTAATCGTAAAGTCTTCGTTAATAGGTAGTCGAGGCTTCAAAATTTTTTTGCCTGCACGGTCGCAAAAACGCAGTAAAAATCCGGCGCTTGTGTTGTACAGCCATTCTTCTAAATTGGTTGACGTTTGAACAATACCATTAAAGAAAAAACCGTTTGTGTTACTAAATTGCGCTGCTATAAGCATCGCAGCAGAATCAATTAGTGTGCTAGGTACGCGATTTGTCTGTGTAATTAAGTATAAAACTAAATCAACAAAATTATTGCTGGAGCCTAACGTGCTGTCGATAATCCGCGTGACCTGCATCCCCTCACGCACAAAAACGTGAACCTGTTTGTTCCAGGTGTCGTCCGCGTCAGGGTGTGTATTGGTATAGCTCAACGTTGTCATGTTGTCATAACTACCGCTAGTGCCGCAGTAGTACGGACAATTCCACGGTGTTTTTCCAGCAACAACAGTTACGGTATTTCCGGGGTTCCAGGTGCCGGCACGTGCGTCATACGCTTGCGCCCATGTACCAACCCGACAAGCACGTTGAAAAACGTCACGGATTTGTAGTAGTGGTAGCTGCCCTTCGCTGAGCACAAGCTCAAGATTGACTGTCAGCTCATTAGTTATTGCATTATTGCTGTAACCACCTTCAGTGGCTTTTGGACTTGCTAGAACGCCACCTACACCGTCGATGCGACGACAAAAGACAATAGGTACTGGCTCTCCCAGTTGTACGGCTTGTTGCTCAGTATCTAAAGACGTTGCCCCGGCGGCAGCTAAATCCTGCAGTGGCGTTCCAGCTGCTTCGCTTTGAGCGCGAGATACAAAAAGCGGTTCTGTAATTTTTATCTGGGTCATATTCGTAGGGGAGTGCCAACCAGAGCCGTGGTGTACGTGCGGGGCGGGGCTTGTGCTCCCACGGGTGCTAACCCTGATCCTAGAGTCACTGACAGCGATGTAAACCCTCCGCGTACCTCAATAACTTCGCCAAAAACTGAAGCGATCAAGACTTGGCTACCAGAAGGTGCAGTTTGTGTAGCCAAGGTATTGAACTCGTACATTTTGACTTCACACAACCAATTAAGCCCCAGTGCGTACGTGAACGTTTCTACGGCTTCGTTGGTTGCAGGAACCTGCAATGTAAAGCGCTCTCCGGGTGTGCTACCGCCAGTAAAAGCTTCGACCGTAAAAGGATGGTAATTCCATGTCTTGCTGGCAAACGTGATTGTCTCATTGACGTAATAAGACTGCCAGCGCTGGAAGTCGGTCGCTCCAGAGAAGACGCGGAGGTAAAAGGACTGGCTTCTGTTTGCCATCAGCGCACTCCGGTGTAGCGGCGCGTGCCGGCTGCACGGTTACTGCTAAACACGACGGTTGCCATCGACTGGAGGGCCATTTCCATGTCGTCTAGTGTCACATAACGTTTACCGTCCATCTGCACCACGGGGCCGGTCTGGATGTTTATCGGTCCTGTCGTGCTTGAGGAAGGAGGGCTGAACGTCATATTGGTACGTGATGTAACAGCGCTAAATGTCGTGGGTTCACCAGAAGCAGCTAGATCAATGGCGTCCTTTCCGCGACGACCTTCAAGCCAGTTCTGCACAAAACCGCGAACCTTTGACTTAGGAACAATGTATTCGGGCTCACCGCCTTCACCAATAAGACCAAGGGTAGGTTTAGTGACAACACCTCCTTTTGCAAAAGCTTTGAATCCGCCCTTCCAGTACGCACCTTCGGCGGCGCCCTGCACACTCGGCGCAGCACCGCCGGGCGCTTGACGGCGGTAAATGCGATCCAGTTGGGCAGCTGCATTTGCAGCCTGCTGCGCGACGGCAGCTAACGCTTTGGCAAGATTATTTGCGTTTGAGGTGCCGGCGCTCAGAGAACCGGCAAGCCGGTCAGCGTTCTGTTTGGACATTCCAATTTCCTTACTAACCAGTCGTTGAGCTAACTCACTTTCCGCTTGAATAACTTTTACTTTGAAGGCCGCGTCGGCAACTTTTATCTGGTTTTGCGCTACTTCAACAGCAGCATCTACTTGTTCTTTGCTGATATCTACAGCCGCTTGCTGGCTTACTAAAGCTTTATCGTAACCGGCGACGATAGCTTTAATTTGTTCTTCGGTATTTCCGCGTGCTCTTGCTTGTGCAACAGCTATATCTTTTTCTGCGTCTAGCTGTAAATACTTAACTTTTACGAGAGCGTGCTCCAGTTCGACCTTTGCCGCTACAGCTTTTGCGTTCTCTACTGCTTGCTGGAATTCAATTTTTGCAGCTTCAACACGCTGCTGGAACATTTTTACAGCTATATTAAAGCGCTCTTGTTCTGTGTTCGCTAGTTCGTATTGACGGTTTAGCTGAGCAGCTTCTAATTCGCTAAATGCTGACGCGACGCTTAGCCGCGACGCATTTAATTCTTGGATGATGGTTATGCGCTCTATTTGATACTGGAGAGACTGGGTAATTTGATCGTGGTACGCTTTATTCTGCTCTAGCTGTTGCGCTTGTACTTGCAACAGCTCTTGGATTTTTAAGCGCTTAATTTCTTGCTGCTTTAATGCTTCCAGTTGTCCCAAGGCCAGTTCTAGCTCTTGCTTGCCGGCTTCGGATGTTACGCCTGCGTACTTTTCGCGTAGCTCCAGCTCGCGTGTCCGAAACTCTTCGTTTAGTTGCAGCAGCTTGGTCTGATTATCTAGCTCTTGGTTTATACGCTTTTCTGCTTCTGTGCGCCCCAAGGTGCGCTGACTTTCGATAGCTAGAAACTGAGTCCCCAGTTGTAGCTGAAGGTTCATCTGATCCGTAGCTTTTACAAGTTCCGCAACAATTTTTTGCTCTTCCTCGCTTATAGCAGGAAGAAGACTCCCTATGGCTCCGATGGGATTTAAGATGGCAAAGATTATCTCACCTATACGTCGAAGAGGTTCTGGTATTGAATTTATGATTATATTACCTAACTCTCTAAATGAGGTAAGAATCGTATTTACTACAAATACAACTCCTCCAACAATACGGAGGATGCCGCTGATCGCATCGATAAACGGCTTGGCTAGTAGGGCGACTGTTGTAGCGACAGAACCGTAGAACTGGTTCCAGGCAGAGCTAAGGCGGGCCGTACTCTCGTTTACTTGCTGCATAGGACCGGCCAGTGCTCCAGTCTGCCTAGTGACTTCTGCGGCGGCAGCGGCACGCGCTGCGTCCAAATCTCCGACTTCGACCAGGCGACGTACGGTTGTAGCTAGCTCGGCATTGACCTCGATAAAACTCTTACGCAAGTCGTCAACATTCAGCGCATTTATTGCGTCACCAAGTTCTTTTACTTTTTTGACTGCTTCATCGATCTGCTGTCCAACGGCTGATAGCCCGATGCTGAGAGCCATGCCACCAAGGCCGCCCATCGCTCCACCGATGAAGCCGCCGATACCGCCGCCGGCAATAGCACCTGGGCCGCCGCCAAATAGTGCGGGGAAGCCGGCGCCAAGGATGGCGTCCATGACACCAGGAGCTTGTAGACCCCTCGGTGTAGCTGCAGGAGCTTTCGGTGGTGCGGATGGTCCTTGTTTAGCGCCTGCTCCTGTAGCGATAGCTAATTGTTTATTTACATCGGCTATTTCTTTTTGTAATCTTCTATAATCAACACTCCCCGCTTCTACCAGCTCAAATACTCTGTCTAATTCGGCAGCATAAGCTTTTAGTCCGGCAATACTCTTGGGCAGCTCCTTGCGTAAGTCCAATAAATTACGGACCATGCCGGATGGGCCTTGTGCTTCTGGCGTCAGACTCCCTGATGCCTGACGGGTGTAAATATCTTCTAAAGCATTTAAACGTTTTAGCTCCGCTGAAACTACCTTACTAGAAGCAATCTCGGCGGCTTTTAATGCGTTTGTAAAATCATCAGATCCCGCTTTAGCGTTAGCAGCTACGGCACGAAATGTAGTTAACTGCTTGTTTAGTCCAGCGATAGACGTTGAAAACGTCTTAGCTTTGACACTGCCGTCTGCATAGGCTTTTACTAAGGAACTTAATTCTGCTTTTGCTGCTTTTAGTTCATCACTTCCTCTCTTATCAAAAAGCGTTGGAATGGGCTTTACGCTTTTTACCAGATTATTGATTACCTCGAGGCGGTCTTCCAGCTGTCGAAGACCTTGTAGGCCGTCTACCCGCAGATCAATTACAGCTGCATAGCTGGCCACGTTCCAGGGGGCTTAGTTCTCTGTAAAGTCTATCCGGTTAAAAAGCCGCCGGGTTAACGGCGGCTGCGCTTGGCTTTTTCGTAGGCAGCTCGCTCCTCGTCGGCTTGGATCTTGAAGTAGGTGTACCAGCCGATGAGTTCGGTGTCCGTCATCTTGGTGCGGATCTCGCACAGCGTCATTCCAAGCTTTTCCGCTACGTGGAATTGTGTGCGCAGGTAACTGTCCTTCTTTAGTTCGGCTTCAAGCGCTTTTGGTGTCCAGCTCCTCCGAATCATCGGTCAGGACAGCCAGCATCAAAGCTTGAAGATCTTTGTCCTTGACCTCGTTCTTGAGGACGTCGATCTCGCCAGCGCTGAAGAGCTTCGCTCCAGATTCGTCGCAGGCTTTCTGCAGCAACAGTTGGAGGGCGAAGGCGGTGGCGTCCTCGGACTTGGCTTGTTTTTGGGCGCGTTCGCGCTCGGCCATGGTCAGAGGAGTGATCCACATCTCGAAGGTGGAGCCGTCGCTGAGGTCCACTACTTTCTTGGTGGGCTCCAGGTTTGCTGCCTTGCGGAGACGGTCGATTGCACGAAGCGCGGCAGGCATAAAAAAACTGCTACTTAAGACAGAAGTAGTGTAGCGCAATAGAAATAAAAAGCCCCAGCCGGTGAGGGCTGGGGCGCGGTGTGCTGAACTGGCTGAGTAGGAGCCTATCAGGACTTGGACAGGTCGAAGGTGGGGGCTTCGCTGGGGCGGAAAGCGATTTCAACGCTTTGGCCATCGTCCGGGTTCACGGTCAGGCTGGCCGAGGTCAGGATCACGGGCACCGTGATGCTGCGGCTGGTGGTGTCGTTGACCGTGCCAGAAGACACGATGCGGTCGATGTAGAGCTTCATTTGCGCACCGGCTTGGGTGCGTTGGATGACGTCTTCGATCATCCGGCTGGACAGGTTGGTGTCATCATCGGTGGTGTACACCGTGGCGGAACCAGAGCCGTCAGCGAAGCCGGTGATGTAGGTACGGAAAGGCGCGTACTGACCAACTTCCTGGCCGATGGTTGTGACGTCAATTTCGCTTCGTGTGATTTCGAAGCTCCACTCGCGCACGCTGCCCACAGCTGCAGGGGCGGTGTACGTGATGCTGGCAAAAGCTGCGCCGAAGCCGCTGGGTGCTGCAGTTGCAGTTACGGCGCTACCACCAGCGGTGGAACTAAGAGTCATGATGCCGGTTGCGGCAACATAAGTCTTGACGAAATACGGACCAGCGGCGATTGCGTTGGTGGTGACGGCACCTGCGGGATAGGTCAGGGTCACGGGGTCGTTGACCTTGAAGCCCAGGTAGGAGCCGACGGTGATGTTGGCGCCAGTTGCTGGAAACGCACCGGCGGCAAGAGTGGTGACGGAAGTGCCGGCAGGGGTGTAATACAGGGCGCCGGAAGTGCCCGACAGGACGGTGGCCATCGGTTTTACCTAATGGATGGGACAGTGACGCGGGCACAGCCCGGCTTAATACAGGTTAGCTCCAGTGCAGCTAAGGATTAAGAGATAACTTGCGCTTGGAATCCTGCCTCGATTCGTGAAATAAAGAAGGGCGTAAATGCCCGGCGGGATTGTTGGTCGGGGGTCGTACCACCGAAATCCGGGCTAAATGCGGGACCGTCGATAGACCCAGTGCGGACGTAAACGCCAGATGCAGGTTTTGGTGTGGCGTTGATTGTTTGGAGAGCGGTGGTGGCGACGTTGATTAGCGTCTGGTTGCGGGCGGGGCCGCGTCCTTTTGGGGTGTAAGTGCGAATGATGATTACGCCGCGCACCATGTCGAGGCTCGTCGTTAGCGAACTTTCAGTGGTAAGGCCGAATTGGATGTTGATGTGGACGAACTCTTCGGCGCTATCGGCCCCGTCATTCATCACGTTGTCGAAGTAGACCGGAACTGCTGGCGACAGGCTGTTATATGCCGTCAGCAACGGCGTTTCAAATACAGCGCGAATAGCTTGGTAGTTCATTCCGGTTTAGCGAGGCGTACGCCACGTTCCAAGGCTTTTTGCATTTTGCCTCCTTGCACAAATGTTTGATACCAGAAAAGCGGAGCCGTGCTGCGAGCATTTCCTCTGCCCTGTTCAACTTCGCCGCGCTTACCGTTATCGGGACGTGTGCCACGGGCAACAATATCGCCCTGAGGTCCTTGCCCAGGGAAGCGAAATTCCTCCGCGGGAACGTCCACTAAGTCCAGTGCAATCGCTGCGTGATCAGCGACGTTTTCGATGATGAACTTTGTCTTGCGCTGGGCTTCTTTTTTGGTTGCCGGAAGTTTGGGTATGTCTTTTAACCCGTAGGGGTAAGCACCTCCTCCTGAACCCCCGCCGGGGGCGTGTGCAACCCAGCTGTCTTGAAACTCTCCGCTCCAGTTAGGACCGGCCTCTGCTAAGTCATTCATAATTTCCTTTGCGGCATTTCGTGCCGCACTGTTTACCCACGCATAAGCATCACGCTCTAGGTCACGGAGAGTAACCATTACTGGGGCCTCAACAGGATGGTGTGGACTACCGGGTTTTCACCACGGGAGGTTTTGCACTGGATGATGCGGCCTGTTTTTGTGGCGCTGTTTTGGGTGTATTGGATGCGGTCGCGGATGCTTGGTACGTACGCTCCAAGCTCGGCATTGCCGATGATGACCTTCAGGTCGCTTGTTTGGTACGCGGACTCGAACTCTTCGGGTTTGGCCTCGAAGATCAGGGCGCGAACGGTGAGGCTGGTGTCCGCTCCAGAGACTTGGCCGGTAGTGGTGTTGTAGGTGGGGGCGGTGTTGGCCTTGAGGTAGGTCACGTTTTGGCCCCAGTCCGCAAGGAGTTGGGCGGGAAGTGCGGCGAATGTGGTATCTACGAGGCTCATATCAACCTCTGTACAGACGGACGGCGGAATTGGCGGCGCCGCCGATGCAGTACGCGCCTAGGTACGTTTGGAGCCAGGGGTAGACGTCGAAGACGTTGTTGATGACGCCGCTGGTTTGGCTGGTTTTGTTGTACTTGACTTGGAGGTCGCCCAGCTTTACTTCGTCGTAGATGCCGGTAGTTCCGCTGGTGCCTGTGATTGCGTTGGTGTCGTTGGCGAAGGCTCGTGCCAGCTCGTAGGTTGCGGTTTTGATGCCTTCTGGGATAAGGCTGCAGGCAAAGTCAACACCATCAACCGTGTAGTTTTCGCGGGGCCATTTCAACGCTTGGGTTGTGGTGCAGCGGTCACCGTAAAACGTCAGGGCGTCGATCCAGCGAGTGGCAGAGATCAGGGCGCGGTTCTTTTGGTCGTCGGTTTTGGTGGTCCAGTCGCTGCTATCGGGGACGGTTTCAAAATATGCGTTCGCGGCAGCCAACGTCACGTAGCTGTTCGCCGAAGCCCCGCTCAAAGTGGCATCAATAACGGCAGCCACGGCTTAAAAGATCCTTTGTTTGAGTCTAGCTCCAGTAGATGGCTTCCTTACTCTGCGGTTTTCGGTAAGCAGAGAGGCGTGGTACACGTTTCCGCCGTCCATTTCGATTTCGGCGATGCGCTCCAGGTGTTGGCCGTAGGGTAGGTCTTCGTATCGGCGGGCACTATCCTGTAACACGTAGAGCCTCACCAGTTTCATGCCTGCTCGCAAAAACGCTGATACCAGCGTAAGCACTGAACAATCTGCTGTCGATCCAGCTCTTCCGGGTAAGGAGATTCGGGAGCTTGCTTTTGTTGCTGCTGAGATCAGGCGGCTTCGGGAAGAGGAAGGAATGAATAATCAAGCTATTCATGAAGCTCTGCAGGTGAGCTACGACGTGATTAACCAACTGTTCTTGCAGTCGTACAAGATGACAATGAACACTCAAGAGGTGTTTGAAGCGCAAGAAAAGTTGCGGCTTGATTGTGTCGATTAAATGTGTGTCCACGTCTGACGTAAAAGTATTTTTGAAACTGTCGGCGGCGTAACGCCGTACTCATCAGCGAGGCGGCGGACATACCCTGGCCTGCGATCTGTACTAGCTCGCATAGCCAGGACTTTTTCTTCGTCTAGTTTTGACAAACGGCACTCAGACCCTCGTGTTGTAGGCGGTTTCGGACTAAGACCGTAACCACACGCATGAGCCATGTTTTGACTCTGGGTGCAATATTCCAAGTTTTCGAGTCGATTATCTGACTTAATTCCGTTCTTGTGATTTGTCACACAGCCGTCAGGGCACGGACCTACCCACGCTTCAAGTACGAGGCGGTGTACGAGTTTATTTTTTACGCCTTCACTAGTTTTTACGCATACTTTCTTGTAGCCCTGTCTATGGTTTGCCTGCTTAAGCTCAAACGGCTCTAGACGGTGGTGGCTAATAATTTTTCCGCATCGAGTGGCGCTGTAGCCAAGCGTGGATGGAATTGGACGGCTTTCCATGAAAAAGGGGCTCCGTAGAGCCCCGATCATAGCGTACTGAAAGACTTCTATCAGTATGCCGTGACATCAAATGGCGTATTGACGAGCAAGCGGCACACGGGCACTTGCTTGGCAGCGCTGTAGACCAGGCTCCAGGAAGCGGTGTCGGCCAAGTTGCCGGTGGTGGCAGCGTTGGTCGGGTTGTCGCCAGCCACGTTCCACTTGGTGCCGGTGACGTGGTAGCCGTAGTGGTAATCCACAGCCAGCACATCCTGCATGGACAGGATGTTGCGGTCTGCAGCGAGACGCAGGTCCTGCTGAATACCCTCGGAAACAACGCCCGACTGGAACAGATAGACCGGGTACTTCACCGCGTGGGTGGAGGTGCCGCCGGTCAGGTAAGTCAGCTGGTCGTCGATCACCACGCGGAGACCAGCGAAGGTCGCCACTTCGGTTTGGGTAACACCCACACCGCCGCCGCCCCAGACGATGGCACCGCCGGTGGACAGTGCAGAGGTGCTGAAGGTCAGCATCCCCACCTGCTGGAGGTAATACGCCACGTTGGAGTGCATGGCGATGGAGTCGAGCAGGTCGCCCTTCTCACCCAGCTTGGCCTTGGCGGCCACCACGTTGGCCACGTTCAGGAAGTTGGCCTCGGTCATCGAACCGGGGACACCAGCGAACGATTTGTTCGTCTGGTTGGCGCCCAGCACGCCGGCACCGCTGATGCCGCCGAACAGACCCAGCAGTTGGGATGCCAGGGTGGCGGTCTTCAGCTTGTTGATGGCGGCGGTCAGCTGGTTGCGGACGTGAGCCAGGGGATCGGCGCCAGAGCCCAGCTTGCTGAGGTCGTCAGCGGCGTAGGCGAAGCCACGGTGGAGCAGAGTCATGATCTGCTCGTCGGCAGTCACGTTCTGGGGAACGAGATAGCCGCCGCCACCACCCCAGGTGTTGGTGCTGAGGATCTGGGTCTCAGTCGGGGCGATGGGGTCGAAGAAAGGCACGCGCACGCGGGTGCCGCCGGCACGGGCGTCCAGAGCAGCGTTGCGCTGCACAATGCCGCTTTGGATCCACTTCGATTGCTCGAAGATGCCCTCAGCGGTGTACTGAAGAAATTCGGGGCGGCTGACGAGGTTCGACAGGAAAGTCGAGCCCGAGCCGTAGTTACCGGCGAAAGAAGACATTGGGTAGCTCCAGTGGAGTCAGGTTGGGGAGGCGCCCCACAGGGGCTAGTTGTGTCCGGCTTCTGCTCGCAACAACCGGGCTTTATCGGGGTCGCTGGCAAGCATCATCATTTGCTGAGTGATGTTCCAGCCGTCCTTAGACCAGGGGTTGGCTTGACCGGGAAGGGCGGTGGCGCGGGCACTACCCGTGACACCCATACCGGCGCGGTTCGTGGCGGCAAAATGATGCTCGTAACCGCTGCCGGGGTTTTTTAAGTTGGCGATGTATTCACCAACTGGAACTTCGACGCCGCCGACGACAGCCACAGGCTGACCTTCTTTAGCGCGTAAGTTCTCCTGCAATAAACGATACAGCTGATCAGGTGCCAGTGCACCAGCCTGTGAGAGTTGAGCAATAGCGGCCGATTTGACTTGCTCTTGAGTAAATCCTTGGCGGATGTTTTCCACCTCGGATTCTTTTGCCGCAAGTTGTTGCTTGAGTTCAGCGACAGTGGTTTGTGCTTCTTCCCAGAGCGTTTTGTATTCGCCGGACTCCGCAAGTTTTGCGGTTTTGGCTTGTTCTTGTGCAAGGCGGACGTCCTCCAGTTGTTTCTGGAGGGTTTCGCGGTTTTCGCGGTCCTTGCGGCGTTCGGCGATTAGTTCTTGGTTTTTCGCACGGAGCGCTTCGAGTTGGGCGGCCAGATCCAGGCTGTCAGCCACAGGCTGAGGGGCACCAGTCTCCACAGGAGTTACTGGGGCTTGCTGTTCTTCGGGCACGGTTGTGTATTACTTGGACACTTGTACTTTAGCAGTTAAGAGTTAAGTTCCTCTTCGCGCTCGTCCATGTCTTCGTCGCCGGTGTTCTCGGCGGCTTCGGGTAAGGCGAGAGCGTTTTCGGTGGAGGCTTCCATCTCGTCTTCAATGTTGATGTTGTCGGGCAGGACTTCGCCACGGCGGAGGACTTCCAGCAGCATGGCGTCGCTGATCTTGCCCATCTGGTTGAGTTGTGCCAGCACGGAGACGTCTTGGCCGATTAGGCGGTAGTAGTCGAAGTCGCGGTCAATGGTGATTTCGGGTGGTTCGATGCCGACGTACTGGGCCGCGAAGGCGAAGGCTTGGTTGAGGGCGCTTTCCAGTTCTTGGCTGATGATCGAGAGCACGCTGTTGCTCTGGGCTTGGTCGATGCGCTTGGCCTCGGCAGATTCAGCCACGAACTTTTGGCCGAAGAGCTTGGTCACGCCAAGCGTGGACATTTGTTGCTCCAGTGACTGGAGTTCGTTCATTTGGGCGTCGAAGCTGGTGGCGTCGGCTTGGACGTAGTACGCCTTGTTGCCGGGTTGCATGGCGATGGCGTAGTTGACGCCCATAGTTGCGCTGCCGGTGGTGTCGTCCCAGCCCTCTAGGACAAGGGTGGGCATTGCGGCGATGTGGAGGGCGTGGATGAGGTCGGCTTGGCGCTGGTAGTGGGTGATGTTGAGGTTGGCGATGTCGAGCAACGGGGGTTGGGAGATCAACGCGCCCCGTCGGTTGCTGTAGATGGGGACGAGGGGGATTTCGTCGAGGCTGTAGCCGCCTGTTTCAGAGAACTCGACGACTTCGTGGCCAAGTGTGTAGAGGTCGTAGCGGCCGGGGTAGATGACGCGCATTTCCTCGACTTGTTCTTCGCCGAACTCGTTGAGGGGGCGGACGTCGTAGTCGTGGATGCGGACTTGGAGGAGGCGGTTGGTGACGGGTTCCTTGCGCCAGCCCCAAATTTGGGGGGCGTCGATGTGGACGAAGTAGGGGCGGCGGCCCATGGCACGCTCTTCCGCCAAGTTCATCGCGCCAGCGGCGGCGGGGTAGTCCACCAGGATGGCGCTGTGACCATAGGTAAGGCTGCTTACCAACGCGCGGCGGGCGTATTCGTTCAGGTTGGAGCCGATACCGTCGATGTTCTGGATTAAATCCAGCCAGTAGGGGTCGCCTTCGACGTGGATGGGTTTGCGGAGGATGGCGCCAGCGGCGGTTTCGATCAGGCGGCTGGTGTAGGGGCTTAGGACGCTGCGGTCGACGCGGGTTTCGTAAGCGTCGTTATCCTCGCGGGGTTCCTGCGGGAGATACGTTTCACACATATCTCGGAGGTAGTTCGTGCCCTTCGTGACCGCAGCCATCACGCTCCAGTCGGACATCATCGCGATGACGTCCAAACTGCGGACGAACGGGGATTCGCTGACTACAGCTCCAGTTGGTGGGATGTTGGCGCTGTAGACCACGGCTTGACTCCTACTTTGTACTTATTTTGGCAGAGTCATCACCACTTAGTTTTGTCCGCCCAGTAGGCAGCAGACATTTTGCCCTTTGCGATGTTTGATGCGTGACGGGCTTTGAAGGCTTCGCGACGGGCCTTTGCAGCAGCTGATTCCCCGTCTTTCTTGGGGGAGCCGGACACGCCTTGTTGGCCGAAACGGATCAGTTTTACTTTGTCGCCTTCTTTTGCAAGGATGACGTGGGACTTGTCGGGGTGATTAGGGGTGCGTTTGGGCTTGTTGTAGCCGTCAAACTTTTCGCCGCGATACTCAATCATCGTCTTCCTCCTCGTCGTCGGGGTCGGTGATAGGCACCAGCACTTCGACGCCCTGGGCCAGCATGGTGACGAAACCGCCGAGGATTTCGGGGTTTTGGGGGGATTTGAATACGAAGGTGGCGTGCGTGAGGCCGTCTTCAGCGTCGATTTCGATGTGAATACAGCCTCCATTCACTGTTTGGATAGCCATTAGCGACTGATCTCCTCCCAGTCCATGGATGCGTGCACATTAGAAGTTGCGACGCTTGCTGCCACCAGCAGGCTCAATTCGTAGGGTGTTGATGTAAGGCCGTCGCGTTCCAGTTGGAATTTGAAGAGGGCTTCTTTGAGGATGTCGACTGATGTGGTGCTCTGATTGGTGGAGCTGAAATAGCCTTCGGCTAGGACGCGGCCGCCGGTTGTAGCGGTGCCGGTCAGGTTGTATTCGACGCTGGAGTTGGTTCCTGCACTAGTCCAGGTGCCGCCGGTGGTTGCGGCAGAGGCGACTACCCTCCAGGTGTAGTTGACGTTTGCTGAGGCTGCCATGATTGATATGGCGGTAAGGATGACGATTGCGTCTAATCGTGCTGATTTAAGGCGTAAAGAAATGATTGGGTAGTAAGTGCCAGCGAGTGTGAGGGCGGCGGGGGATGTGATGGC
>Ga0315909_10002328_pt1 | contig 24409 bp, 39 predicted proteins | sample LakEriMetagenome_11_FD_203527 | JGI IMG/M metagenome (GOLD analysis project Ga0315909, IMG submission 203527) | Freshwater fungal communities from buoy surface, Lake Erie, Ohio, United States - Buoy 2 MA125 | ecosystem: Environmental > Aquatic > Freshwater > Lake | place: USA: Lake Erie, Ohio...
ACTGTCCTTTGAGATAGTTCTTAATGTTTAATTTGATAGCGTCAAAGTCTAATTCAGCTACGCTAATTCTTTTATTGTTTATAGCCATTTATCGAGTTCTCTCTAATACTATTTCTACAGAAAGTGGGTTTTCTGTATTTACTATTTTAAATTCTATTGTTACGTTTACTGTGTTTTCATCCCTTAGATCATAAACGATAACGTCTATGATTTGAACACGTGGTTCATAGTTATTGATAACATCTATAATGGCTCTCTTAAGAGAAAGAGCAAACATAGGTGTAGGTAGTTCGAACAAAAGTGCTCTAATTGGAGATCCAATTTCACTATGGAAGGGTCTTTCATAGTGTGCGGTTAGTATCAAATTCTTAACAGCAGATTTTATGGCATTTTCATCAAATTTACGTGAAATGTCTTTAGTCACTGGATGAGCAGTGAAGTTAAAGTCTAAGTCTGAGAAGGTTCTTGTGTTGAGTGCCATATTAGTTATTTAGGTTATTCTATAAACGAATTTGGAGATCCTTCGCCACATGCATCACCACATGTTATATTATCACCTATTCTGGCTGCAGGATTTGCTTCTATAAAGGTTTTTGATGCCCCAGAAGAAGGGTTACGTATTGATTGTTCATGCACTACTATTCCACAAGAATGTGACTCATGTTGGCACGCATTACTTACGACTCCTGCTAGTATTCCATTAAAAAATGTTTTAGAAACAGGAGTTACAGCCAGTTTTGTGGGTGGAAAACACCCATGGCCAGTGCTCATATCATTAAGTCTAATTACTGCTGGCATTATAGAGTGTATCCTACAAAAGTTTGTAAATTATTTTTACCTTCAGTCCAGTCATTAGAAACAATTATAGTATAAATCTGAGAAGCTGCAACAGTTCCGTTAGTGTTCATGGCGTCTGCTCTATATGTGAAGTTTTTATAAAGAACTAAACTGGCTTTGTAGGAAACCATTTCGCTTAACTTATTTAAATCTATTTGCTCAAATTTCGGAACTGTGATAAATGTGTCTGTTTTAGTTCTGTAAGTTAAAGTATTATCAAAGCTATCGTAGTAATATCCACTTATGGATCCACCAGAAATTACTATGCTATTTGGATTAGTCTCTAGCGGAGTTATAATAACACTTAAAGATGCTGGAGGCAATATAGTAGCATAGGTGACAGTAAATGAGAAATTAGTATTTTCATTCACTGTTCCTAGAGTTGTTGATATAGGACTAAATGCCATTATGTTTTACTTGGTCGCCAGATTCCAACGATACCACCCCTTGCTTGTGTCCATCCGCTCGCCCAACTAATTGTACAATCACCTGAGTTTGGATTATTGTCTCTAGATTTACCACCCTGATTTCCACCAACAAAAGTTAGTTTACCATTTTGTGCAGTATAAACAAAGTTGACATGACCAAAGTCCCACAAGACAATATCACCACCTTGTGCTTCAGCTGGACTAACTTTTGTTGCATTAAACTTACTAGCAGAATCTCTAATTGCCCAAGATGACGCTGTTTGATAATAACGGTATCCGCATTGTTTTAATGTCCAAGCCACAAATCCCATACACCATGGAGTTTGATCGTTTCTCCAATATGACTGACTTGGGTATCCAAGATCAACCCAAATACGAACAATATTTGGATTGGATGTACCACCATTCATACCTGTTTCTCTCCAGTATCCATTCTTTGCAGTTAGTTCTAATTGTTTCTGTAAGAATGGTGGTATATCACCAGCAACAGCTTCAGATTTTAAACTCTGTCCAGTACCAGAATCTTTAGGTGTTGGGGGTAGATTAGGTTTAACACCATTTTCCTCTGCCCTTGGATTATAATATTTGTCTGGATTTGCCACATAGTCATTAATAACTGCGTTGTTTTCATTTTCAATAACATATTTTAGTTGAACTGGTGGTGATGGGCGAACAGGTGTTTGTAGATAACTAAACTGATTTGGTCTAGCTTCTCCTACTTCAATAAAAGATAATCCAGTTGCTTCGACTACCGCTTTATCTGCAACATTACCAAAGTCACCACGTGCATAGTCAAGACGCATATTACCATCACTCTGAAGCTGCATTGATGAAGATCCAGTTATCAATGTATTACCATCTGCAATTGCGTTTATATTTCCAGCAGTTTTAAATCCTAAATTGGCTGCTTCAACTATGTAGTTACCAGCGACTCTAGTTTTCATATCACCACCAACTGATAGATTTAAATCGCTGGCGACAGATATATCTGCTTGATTCTTAAGATTAATAACAGAGTGTCCTTCGACTTGTATGTCTGCGCTACCTTCTACTAATATATTAACACCATTACCAACAGTTAATATACAACGACCACCAATATATATTGAGCCATTATTATCAACTATAGTATATCCATCACCTACAATTTTATTAACCTGTGTACCATTCGCATCAATATCTAAGAAAGTTCCTTGTCGATGATACAGACTTATATTCTCATTATTTGGAGTATCATCCATAACAAACAAATGACCAGTTTCAGACTCATAAACTTTAGAATACGGATATTGACCTCCAAATGGAGCAATTGGTTGCTCCCACGTATCAGTATCATTTGCAATAGAAATTTGTTTTGTTCTGGTTGAATCTTTAAACTCAATAGCAGTTTCTTTAATAATACCACGAGCAAGACGATTCGTGTCTGGCTCATCAATTAAATTTCGTAACGGATATTTTTGATTCGGATCTTGAAATCCTATAGATCCTGCAGAAGATCTATCTTCTAATAACGCAGCTTGCTTTAATGGAGGAAGATCTTTAACTTCTTCTTTAGTATAAGTTTTTTGGTCATCCGCTGTAGGTTTATTCGTAGGATCAACAGTAACTGCAGCCCCAAGAAAATATTCATAATATTTTTGTTTCTTTTTATATCCAGTACCATTAGCATCTGCGCCAGTGCGTTTTAATGCGCTTATAAAATAACCTGGATCATTTTGATTATGTTTAACAAATAGAGCATAAAATGCAACAGTGGCAAGAGCAGCTACTTGTGGATCATCAATTAACGACTTAGGTTTATTTACAAAGTCAACTGCGATTCCTCTTGTTGATAAAAACGCTTGTAATTTTGTATATAATGCTTTACCTGTAATTTGATTAAATCCACGACCAAAATACTTTGCTCCATCATCTGCACCTTTGTGCCCAACTAATGATCCATTTCCTTCAGGTGAATATATCTTTTTAAAGAAATCTTCTCGTGTACCTTGCCACTTTACATATGGTTGTGCAGATTCTACTGTTGGAAATGTTCTACGGAAAATTTTCGATAAAGTTTCTGCACTACTATAATAGTATCCTTCTTCAACAGGCAACCAACCAGATTCACCACCACAAATACCTAAAATAGCACACTTTGCATATTTTGATGTTAACCCAACTTTATCGCATGCAGCAATTATATGTTTAATATTTTCTTCTGCTTTTGTTGGATTTGATGTAGACTGTGGAGGTGGTTTAGTTGGTATTGCTTGTTTAAGAACATCATCTGAAGGTTTGTTCGCAACAGGCTGCTCTTTTATGTCTGGTTTATTTGGAGTTGGAGGAGATTCAACAGGAGTACCTAAGGTAGTTGTTATTGTATTACCAGAAATGTCTGTTAAATTATTATCAGTAGAATCCAATACATTAGTTCTTGAATCATCTTCTGCTAATTCTGCTGCTTTTGATTGTGGAACACCACCCAGCGTACCCATCATAATTGGTTGCTGTTGATCTACATCTGCAAAAATAATAACTACTGTTGTACCTTCAACTGGACCAATAGGGGATGTTCCGATACCATTCATTCCAGCAGATGTTACTGGCTGTAATGGAGTAGACCATGGCAAGTCAGAAGTTGGAAGTATAGATTTATCGTGTGTATGCAACCCAACTATTCGAACTTGACAACGTCCTATTTTTAATGGATCATTTCTATTTTCTACTATACCATAGTAAAAGTTCATATTAATTCCTATTCAAATCTATCTGCAATGATTCTTTAATCAATTCGATATTACATTCATGTTTATCTCTATCAATATAGTGATTGATAGCAGATATCAGGTAATATCCTGAAAACATTTTATCTACAACATCAGTATCTTCTTTTGATATCGGTTCAATCTTGTTAAGTGTCACAGAGACCTTTTGTCCAACTGTGTAATCTATTCTACCCATAACAGTAATATCTAAACGATTAGCTTGGGCTAACTTCATTAGAGATAGTCGTTCCTGTATTGTTGAGTAATTAGAAGTATCTCCGAATCCATTAAACTGCCCATATGTTCTAGGATAGTTTATTATCATAGAATTATTTCTAAAAATAGATTTATCAGAATTAATAGGATAAGGGTTTAGGTGTTTTTGTTTATCAAATCGTTGAAACATATTATATGTTTTAACATCATATTTTTTTCTTGTTATATCATAAGATATAGCTTTTGAAGATAACATACCAGATCGTATACGATCCATATAATCATATCCCACAGGAATACTTATCTCCATAATACGCTTAAAGTCTTCTGGAGTATTTCTAGAATCTTTTCCGCTTGCATCACTTTCTCTGGTATATCTGTCATATACAAAATCTTGATACACTCCAGCTTCATATAAAGCATCTAAAGAAACAAAGTAAAAACCATCTCTGTTCTCGAAGAAAGTATAATTAGGAGAATTGGCAGATGCATTAGATGTTAGAAATACTAAATTTTCAACTGGTGACCAATAATTAGAAATATATTTTAAACTGTTTACAGTGGGTTCAACATATAATTGTTTTTTACTCTCAAGTCCATCTGTTGTACCTGTAACAAAAGTTTTAACTATATCTGATATCTTACCACTAAATACCCTACTAATTTTTTTATTTAAATCTACAATAGCTTCTTGAGATATAAAATGTAATTGATATACTACAGAACGATCTCCAACCAATTCTCTGTTTGTTAGTTTGTAGATATAAAATCTAGACTTAACATTACCACGTTCAAGTGATGGAGTTGTTATCTCTAACTCAAGAAATTCTTCACCAATGAATGGGAATAGATTGACTAAATCTAATGATTCTTTAATAATCAAACTTCCAGTTAAGAAAGGTGCAAATAAATCTTCATATAACTGTAGTGTAATAATTTGAGCTGAAATATCCTGATAGAATCCCTTTGATGTTATAATCTGGGCTTTATCAATGCTGACATCACCAGCAAACCTAATTGATGAACTGGGTTGCATTATAATAGATCTTTAAAGTTTTTCAATATAGTATTTAATAATTTCGGTGAAACTAACTTTATTCTTCTTTTAGTTTCATTTAGTCTTCTCTCATATTCATTATTAGAAACTGGATATGCATCTGGATCGTCTGAGTTTACAACAAACCCATCAGAATTTTCATAGTGATGTATAGCATTAATGTTAGTATACTTGTCCTGTATAACCTTAACCAATTTATGCTCTTCTAATGGAAAATCTGTTAAGTAATCAACAGCATCATTGGAAAGCATAACTACCCAATGATACTTAGCATCACCATAAATCTTTTCAGCTATGATTTCTGGAGTCTCTCCATCTTCAATATCATACTCATCGTATATCGTTACACTGGACAGAATCTCTTTACGTACTCTTACGTTTCTAGTGATGTCAGTAACAATAGAAGTCTTTAATGTATCACCATATTTGAAATCATATAAAAAATTTGGAAAATCTTTGAAGTACATTATAGACCATCCTTAACTTTATCTTTGGTAAGAAGTGCAAGCTCACGGAACGATAGTGTTACATTAATCTGTGTGGGCATACCATCCTCGAATGTATTGAAAGTACCATTAGGTGTATAGTTAACATTCATTTCTGTTAGAACGCAAGATGTATGGCGATGAAGATGTAAGTTTTCTTGGGTTCCTTGATAATAGTAAATATCAAATTCAGAAGGGTAGATATAAACGAAGTTATTCGTATCTTTGAACTCTGGATGCATATGATACTTAAACTCTTGAATAATCTTCATGACATTCTTAGCCTCAGATTCATTTCTTGGAAAGAATTGATAATCAAAAGAGAATGTTCTAAAATCTACACCCTTAAATACTTGTTCCTTTTTAGGGTTTGCAGCAATACCAAGAGCAGCAGAGTTAGCTCCAGCATTTGGTCCTTTGGATAATGCAAAGTTAGCTAGAACAGCAGCACCAACACCTTTAACATCGCTGCTTTTACCTTCTGAATCAACAGCCTTCATAATCTCTTCAATTCCTTGACCAGCTGCTTGCAGCATCATAGTGTCATCATCAGACCACTGCATACCATAACGAATAGCTAATTGATTCGGTGTATGTAAAGCAATAGCAGTTTTTAGTCTTTTCTGTGAACGAGTTGCGTCTGGTGCCAAAGTTGCAGCAATACCAAGACCAACTGTAGGAATGTTGGCGACAAGAGCACCTTTAACTGGTGCATTTGCCGCAATGCTACCACCAAAAATACCAGCTAGAGTATTGACTGCAGCATTAGCACCAATTAACTGGTCTTTAGATAGATTAGAGGCAATTAAATCTCCACGATCTCTTCCCTCAGTCTGGTCTAGTTCAACTGTAGCTGCAGCATTAGAACCTTTAAATAATTTAGAATCACTGGCAACATTGATATAAAACACTACATAATTACCACCGTATTTCGAAGACATAAGGTCTGCAGGATATGTATAGTTTGTTATATCATATTTCCTTGCATTAAATGTTGTTGCACCACCACGTGGAGTATATAGATTAGGTTTTTGTTGTGGTTGTTTTTCTTTTGTTGTTGCCATTTTTACCTTTAGCCTAAATAAGATGATTATTCTATCACATATTTATGTTCCATAAAAGACGATACGTCCCTGTATTTCCAGAAAAGTATAATGGAGACCCAACTAATATCATAATGAGATCTAGTTGGGAGACTAAATTCGCCTCTTGGTGTGATAAAAATCCAGGTATCATTAAATGGAGTTCTGAAGAAACAGTAGTTCCATATAGATGCCCAACAGATGAAAAAATTCATCGTTATTTTATAGATTTTAAAATTACAACTAGTGTTGGGAAAACATATCTAGTGGAAGTTAAACCAGCTAAACAAACTCAACCACCAGAGTATCCTGGTCGTAGAACTCAGAGATATTTAGTTGAATCTTTAACATTTATGAAAAATCAAGCTAAATGGAAAGCTGCAGATGCCTACGCAAAAGATCGTGGTTGGGAATTTAAAATTATAACAGAATATGAGTTAGGATTGGCAACTAAATAACTAATATGGCCACTTTATCTATTAAAGACGTTTTCGAAAGAAACAAGTACGACTTACAGACAGCTGCTGTTAAGTCTAGATCTTGGTTCGAGCAACAGGTTTACCAATTGGGTAGGCAGAATTACACACCTCCTAGAATACTAAATGGTAATACAGAACAAAATGTTAGCAATATAATCCCTGGAAATTTGTACATGTACATGTACGATCCAAAACTAAAGGCTACACTACCATACTATGATAGATTTCCTCTAGTCTTTCCATTTAGTAAAACTCCAGATGGTTTTATCGGATTGAATATGCACTATCTTCCATACCAACTTAGAATGGTTTTATTGGATAGACTTCTTACCTTTAGAACTAATGCTAGAATGGATGAAACTACTAGGTTAAGATATTCTTGGAGTACTATAGATGGAGTTTCTAAATTCGCAGCTGCGCAACCATGTATTAAACGATACTTAAATGATCATATTAGAAGTAAGTTTAGAAAAATTAATGCAGATGACTGGGCTACTGCAATGTTGCTCCCAGTAGAAAGATTCGTTGGGGCTAGTAAAGAAGCTGTGTGGCAAGAATCAAAAAGAATAATTAGAAGATCATAAAAATGATAGAACAATTTATAGCTGACATTAAAACTAGAGGTTTGTCTAGATCAAACAGATATACTGTTTCATTTGTTCCACCTGTCTCTTTGAATAACATTAATTTAGGAAGTATCATGTTGCTTTGCGATCAAGCAACACTTCCAGGGGTTTCATTCTCGACAACTCAAATTAGAACATTCGGTGAATTTAGAGAAACACCATATGAAAAACTATTCGACAATGCATCTTTTTCTTTTTATGTAGACAAAGAAATGTATGTTAAATATATGTTCGACCAGTGGATAAATTCTGTTCAAGATCCAGAAACAAGAAAATTTAACTACTACGACGCATATACAACAGACTGGTCAATTGATGTGCAAGACTTATTAAATAATACACGATATACATTGACTATGTTTGAATGTTATCCAAAGGCTATAAACTCTATTCAATTAGATTATGCTTCTAAAGACATTATGAAAATTAACGTATCAATACAGTATAAAAATTGGCAAGCTGGAACTCGAAGTGTTTTAGAAGTGGATGATGTTATTGATGCGCAAATTTTGAATGAGTATTACAACAATTTCTATAAGTATCAAAATTCAAATAATGGAAATAGCGATATGGAATTCAATGACTCTTCATTTGGACAACAGTTTAATAAATTCGCAACTAAGCTACCAACATAATGTATAAGGATTGAAATGAAAATTGATGATAGTTTATCTGAAGTGTTTGATATAGCACCTATTGTTAAAAACGAAGTAGCCATGCAGGAGACTGTAGTTATTGACAACACAGATAACAAAATTGAATCTGACTATGATATCACTAGAAGTAATCTTCGTTCTCTCTTAACAACTGGACAAGATGCCTTAGTTCAAGCACTTGAAGTAGCCAAACAATCTGAACATCCACGTGCCTTTGAGGTTGTGGGTAATTTAATGAAACAACTTGCTGACGTGAACCAACAACTTATGGATTTACATCAGCAAAAACAGAAATTAGACGCACCAAAAGATGGTGTAGGATCTAAGAAAGAAGTGACTAATAACAATGTTATCTTTACAGGTAGCACTGCTGAGTTGAATAAGTTAATCAAGAATATGTCTAAAGGAGAATAATAATGGCTTTACCATTAAATAGTACACCAGTTTATAGTCTGGTGATCCCATCAACAAAGAAAACCGTAAACTATCGTCCATTCCTAGTTAAGGATCAAAAAGCATTAATGATAGCACAACAAAGTGAAGACCAAAAAGTTATGGTTAATACTTTAAAAACTGTCATAGCATCATGCGTAACAGATCCACTGGATATTGATAGTCTTGCAATGTTTGATTTGGAATACATTTTCACTCAACTAAGAGCTAAGTCTGTAGGTGAAACTGTAGAATTGATTATGTCTTGTGATGTAGATCATGGCGAACAAAATAAAGCAGCCAAAGTAAAAGTTTCAGTCGACTTGAGCCAGATTCAGGTTGAGTCTAAAGATGATCACAGCAAAAAAATTAGCCTATGGGGTGATATTGGTGTTGTGATGAAGTATCCTTCTGTTGATATTATCAAAAAATTTCAGAATGTAAGTGAGTCTGATACTGAGTCTGTGTTTAACATTATCTCTCAATCAATAGAGTACATCTATGATGGTGGTGAAGTTTATCATAGTAAAGATCAAACAAAAGAAGAGATGTTGGAGTTTATTAACAATCTAACTACAGATCAGTTCTCAAAGATACAAAAGTTCTTTGAAACTATGCCAAAGCTAACATATGACATCAACTACAGTTGTCCAGTTTGCAGTAAGGCACATCATGTTAGATTGGAGGGTATGGACAGTTTTTTTTAATAAACCTTTGTCATGATAGTCTGACTAACTATTACAAAATGAATTTTGCTTTACTACAATATCATAAGTACTCGCTAGTTGACATTGAAGATATGATTCCATTCGAACGAGAAATCTATGTCCATATGTTAATCGAGCACTTAGAAGAAGAAAAACAAAGACTAGCGAGTAAACAATAATGCAAGCAATACTAGAACAACAAAGATCTAATGTTATTCAATTTCCAGGCAATAAAGCTGCTGGTGGAGGAGATAACACAGGTGGTCTCATACCTGTAATCAAACAGTTAATTTCTAGTATTAATACACTAACAGGTGTATTAAGCGGACAGACAAAGGGTAAAATTACATCAACATCTACTAATCAGTCTTTAAATTCTAGTCTAGAGTCAGAAGTTGAGACAGGTAGATATCAAGATGACCAGATAAAGTTATTAAAACAGATAGAAGAAAACACAAGACCTATTACAGCAGAAAAGGTTAAAGCAGCAGACGAGGGTGGTGGTCTTGGTCTTGGTAGTTTACTGGGAGGACTAGCAACTACTATCGGAATAATTGCTGGAACTATTGCTGGATTAGTCACTGCATGGGCAAAAACTATTAAATTCTTCGTTGTTAATATCGGTCTTGGCATCGAAAAAATGGTTGTGTATTTGTCTAGATGGTTTCCATCTTTAAGAAAGATTTTATTTAACATTGAGGTTACAGTTTCTTTGCTGGTTGACAGCATGAAAGGTATTTTTAATAATGTCATTACAAAAATAGGCAGTATATTTACTGGTGCCATAAACTTCTTCAAAGGAATCTTTGGCGAAGGATCTATGATCGGTAAAGTCATCACTACTATAAAGACTGCTGTTACTGGATTTTTAGAACCAATTATCGCAGGGTTTAAAACAATATCTCAAGTTAGTGGACCAATTGGTAACGCAGTATCGTTTATCAAAAGTGCTCTTGGTGGTATGATGGAATTCTTTGGGATGATAGGATCTAAGTTAAGTTCTTTTGGTAAATTATTTTCTGCAGTATCAGGTGTGGTATCAAAAATCGCATATCCATTAATGATCATTATGTCTGTATGGGATACAGTTAAAGGTGCGCTTGCTGGATGGGAAGAGGGTGGTTTTGTTGGAGCAATTGGTGGTGCAATCAAAGGACTATTCAATGGATTAGTATTTGGCGTACTTGACATGATCAAAGGTGCTATCTCTTGGATTGCTGGCGCACTAGGATTTGATGCAGTAGAGAAATTCTTAGATTCATTCTCCTTTGCAGATATGTTCTCCTCATTCGTTGACGCAGTACTGTTTATACCTAAAAAGATTCAAGAATTTATCATGAGTCCTATAGAAACACTTAAGAGTTTAGGTGAATCTATGATGTCTTTATGGGAACCTATTAAAGATATTATGGGTACTCTCGTTGACGCATTCTTGTTTATACCTAGAACATTGTTTGGATTGATTAATGACTATATTGTAACTCCACTCACGGAGGTGTTTAAACCTGTGACTGATTTTTTCAAAGGTATTGCAAACAAAGTCATGGGATTCTTTGAAGACTTCGGTATACCAGAAATAGGATTCTCTGTTTTAGGTAAAAAATTCTCTTTTGGTCCATACTATCCATTCAGACCAGATGAAGGAACTGTTCGTGTTAGTTCTAATAGTTCACTAGAGCAAAAATCATCATCTAGTGGTGGTGACACTAGTAACTATAAACAAAATATAGTTTCAAGTGGTACTGGCGGTATTGATGAAAAGACGATGAGAGCAAATGGTATGAGTGAAGAAGCCATTGCCAGAGCGAAAGCAAGAAACAAAGATGAAACCAGAGTATTGACCCAAACTGAAAAAGTTGGTAAAGATGGTAGTGCGGTATATAAAGAAGACTTCGCTACATTTGATCCAAAAACTGGTAAGGCAATGTTGTCTGGTGATGCAGCTGCTACTGGAGTAACTACTGACGCACAGGGTAATAAGTCTACTAATGGAACACGTGAAATTAGTAAACGTGCTTTTGATCAGATTAAGAAAAGCGCACAAGCTGGTGGTGATAATGAAAAAATCGCAGAGATTGTCAAAGAAGATGACGCATACCAGAAACTTAGCTGGTTTGATAAACGTAAAGTTGATGTAGGTTACGCTAAGGCATCTGAACTTCTTGCAGTAAGTCAACCTAATACTGCTGATGCGGTTACTAAGAAATCAACAGATGCTGCTTCTCTGAAAGAGAACATCAATAAAGCATCTGGTAACACTAACGTGGTTAACTCTCCATTGACAACATACAATAGTCAGAAAGTTACCAATGTTAAAGCACCAATCAGAAACCAAGAGTCCTCTGTTGGTGAATGGTTAAAGAGCAAGTACCAATAATGAAAAAGGGCTACCGCAATGGTAGCCCTCAATACTTAAGCAGTATTAATTAGTCTTCTTTAGCAATCTTCTCAAAGTAAGACATAACATCATCGTCATCATCGTTAATCTCAGGCATCTTTGGTGCTGGCTTTGACGCTACATTAGGTGCAGATGCTACTGGACGATCTTCTTGTTCAGCAATCTCTGCAGCAGACTTGCTTGCAAAAGAATCACCAGACAAAACTTCATTGAGTTTCTTTTTCAACTCATCATAAGACTTGAAGTTTTTACGATCTGTAAACTCAGACAACTTGTGTTGTGCATTTACGATAGCCAATAGTTTTTCTTCATTATCAGAAACTACTACTGGTTCGCTGAAACCTGACTCATCATAGTTTGCGTAACCATCTTTCTTACGCATACGAAGTTTGAAGTTTGCACCTTCCCACAAATCAAAGACATTAACTGGCTTCTCGTCTTCAAAAGTTGGACGAGCCTTGTCCATAATCTTATCAAAGATTTTCTTGCCAAATTTAAACAAGAATACCTTACCCTCGTTTTCAGGATGCTTAGGATCTGATACAATCAGAACATTGGCAATGAAAGAGAGTTTACGCTTTTGCTTGCGTGCGATTTCTTTGTTGGCTTCAGAACCAGAGTTCCAAAGAGTGGTGTTTAACTCACCAACAGGATCGTTTTCGCCAAGAGTGGTTAGAGAGTTTTCAATATACCACTTACCAGTTGGACCTTGGAAGCCATGAGAAAAGATTCGAACCCATGGGAGTTCATCACCTTCTACACGTGGAAGAAAGCGAAGTGTGGCTGTGCCATTACCTGCTTTGTCACCTTCCAATCGCCAAAAGCGATCATCGACATATGACTTGGTTTCTGTTTGGGGGTTTGCGACTTTCTCGAATGCATTAGAGATTGCACCAAAGTCTGAGTTGCGCATTTTGCGAAGTGCTTGAATATCCATTTCGTATTTCCTTTGTATAAAAGTATGTTAAGTATTTTTAGTATGTTTAATTGTAATTTCATCATTTATTTCAATAGCATCATCAAATGGTGTATCGTCAAAATCATAATCTTCTTCAACATAACTATTTAGCGTTTTCATTCCGCCAGTCTTTCGACCATTAGAATGTTTCGGTACTTTCCCAGAACGCTCACTGGAAAATTCATCAATGTGTTTCTTGTATGTCTTGCCCATAATATCACTATGCAATTTCTTCTATGAAGTGATTAAAAATCTTTTCGATCTTAATCTTATCGTATTTAACAAACCCAGTCAACTTTTTTATTCGTCTTAGTTCGTTATCCCAAATATATTTTACTGATACATTTTGCATCCACTTCTCTATTAAAGGATAAAAATCGTCTATAATTCTTAGTGTTTCGATGGATATCTTACCACCAATAAACATGTTTAGAGTTATTGGATATTCATTTTCAGTAAATTCAAATATTGCACTGTGTTTAAGTTTGTTCATCTCAACATAGGTTAGCATTGCAGCTAGGTCGTCAACGAACACCTTTGTAATACTTTGTTTACGTTTCATCCACTGAAGATAATTGTCTTCAGCTTCCTGTCCAGCATAGATTGCATTCTCATTACCATAAGCAAAGTTAGAAGTAAAGAACTGGATGATGTCTTTATCTTCTGGATGCTTGATGGCAAGTTTCTCAAATATGTATCTATCATTCCTAGCATTAAATGCTTCACGTGTACCACGAACATTGCCTCTGTTTTCAAAGACATTAAATTTATCGGTGGTGAAGTGAAGTTTAATTGCTAAGTAATAACGATATGCTTTAAATCCGTCCACTTTTCAATTTCCTACACTGTTCTTTCATAGCTGGAGTATAATCTGGAGAGATCTCCGCTATACTACAATTATAAGTTTTTCCACTAGGTGAATGGGTGATCAAAAATATCATGAGAGAAATATAACAAATAAAACCTATTAGGAAAAGAATCCATACTCTTATACTAATAGTATCATTATCAAACATCTAATTGTGCCTGTTTAGGTAAATAGTTCAATTCACGAAAGTCCATTTCAATCTTATCCTTCAGCGACTTATTGATAAGCTGGCAAATGTCTTCTGGTTCCAAGTAATTGATGCGGCAGTATTCAAGAACCGCATCCATATATGTCATCTTACTTTGGCTAACTTTCTGCTCAATGTGTAGAGAAAAATCGTTAGCATTTTTAAACAGCAAAACTTCATTATCTAATTTCATAATATTAATCTAGTTTCTCTGGATCAGGATTATAAACTTCATGAAATACAGTCGGATCCCAATTTTTAAATTCATCAGTGTCCTTATATGATTCATCTGTTTTAGATAATCTTTCTAACTTAGCAGCTTCAGTTTCAAATGTGCCAGCTGCAATAGCTTCTTCTTTAGCTTTCTTCTCAGCAGTGACTGCGTCTGCTCGTTCTTTAGCTGCATTAACCTTTTCTGTGTCAGCCTGTTTCAAGTCTGCCTTCTTCATCCAATATTCAGCTTCTTTAATTGAACGAGAAACATTATCATAATCTTTTAGTTTGGCTTTATATAATTTCCAAACTGGCGTATCAGTATTATCTGAATCCATCTGGTCACCATACTGGTCTAAGAACATAGAGAAAAACTTGTCGAGTCTCATTTTAACTCCAAGCAATTCCTGATACTCATTGATTTTACTAGTTGTGCTCATTTAATTTCCTTATTGTTGTGGGAGTAATAGACACAGTTATTTATCTATTATACAGTATTTATTATTGCAAGACAAGCTATTTATCCTCGTCGCATCCTTGCAATGTCCATAGCTTCTTCGTCAGAGAAGATAGGAACAGCATTGGACTTATGCATCGTTCCAATTCCTTTAACCTTAGTTCCTGTGTAGACTGGACTGGGTTTCTTACTACAGTCATGGTACCCAGAATTCAGACTAGGATACTTTACAGTTTCTCGCTGATATGGTTTCTGCTGCTTAACAACCACAGTTGCAGAAATATCCTTAGTTGGATACTTCTTTAGCATAGCTTCCCAGTTAGCTCTCAACTCTCGCTGTTTGGCATTTGGTTTAGACTTCTTTTTACTAGAATTTTTCACGTAAATAAACATAGATCACCTAAGAAAAACATTAACATTTGACACATTTCGGATAACATCATTACTTACATTAAACGCTATGGGAATCGTCTGTTGTTTCTCATCAATCAACAACGCTGGCTGATTATAACGAACATTGTAACTTCTAAAGATAGAGTTATTGACTGATTCTCCAGATTCAACATATCGATACAATTTCATATCTAAGTAATTCTCATGTAGGACTACTTCTTGTCCACCAACATCAGCTACAAGAACTAACTTTGGATTGCGTGGTAGATTCATATCAACATTAATGCTGGAACACTCATTACCACTAAAGCAGACCATCATATTGTTATTGATTGGTCGTTCTGGTGGTTTTGTAGCAGAGTAAACACCAAGAGAAGCCAATGCACCAATAGCACCAAAATTAGTCATTGAATATGATATCGCTCCACCAGTAATCATGTCACGAATGTTATTATTCGTATCTCCCTTTTGATTAACTACACTGGCAAATGATTTCATATCACTTATCCACTTCGGTTGCCATGATAAAGTTATATTTGCATTTACAGTAGTCTCATACGCTCCAACTTTAGTAGAAACTGAAGATGCATCAGCCCTAATTGCAGAAGTAACATTGTTTAGATGCCTTACAATCTTCTCTCTCTTGTCATGTTCGTCAAAATCAATATTCAATGAAGTGCCTCGATTCTTCTTCATCGAATTGTTTTTCGGAACAACATCTGCAATGATCTCTACCTCATAGCCAATAGGAGTGGAGTTTTTCGAAACAACTTTATATGTTTTAATAACTCCACCATTGTACTGGTCAATCTGCTCAGTGACACTTCCATTCTTAGCATGGTTTTCACCGATGATGAATGTGCTTGCACCTTTCTCAAGTGCTTGTGTCTTTGCATTCTCTAATGCAGAAGCATAGGTAGCACCATAACCAGTCACACGCACTTCTTCGGCAGAAGCAAACGTAGATATCAATAAAAGAGACAGAAGTGTTTTCTTCATTAGAAACCATTCATTTGAGTACGAACAACAGATGCAGCATTGATACTTTTCTTGGAAACCATAAGTGTCACAGCAACCATATTAGACTCACGATCAATACTACGATTGGAAATATAAGCACCACGTAGAATACCCTGAGAGTTATCATTAATATTTTCAGTTACAGACTGTGAAATTTTACTGGCTCTGTTACGCTCTTCCTGACTATATTGAGAGTGGTCTACTTCTGTGTCACTTCCGAACAATTCATCAGACTTGGTATCTTTACTTCGTTTACTATTCTCAGAGCCATTAGATGTAACGATGTCTTTCAATGCAGTCTTTGTCACATTCTCGACTGCTTTACCAGACTTAATATCGTTGTTTAAAAACTCAACTAGGTTGCGCTTTGCACGCATCGTCGCTAACAGGAATGCGTCTTCACGACCCTGAGCATGGTTGAAGTTAATAGGTGCTGTGCCTGATGTTTTGATTAACAGCCAATCACCCTCTTCTGAGAATTGCAACTGCACTGTTCCAGCTGTCTCAAGAAATTCTGCCTCTGCTTTTCTAATATCTGGTTTCATCTCCAGTTTATTTTCTACTTTGGCAACAGGTGGTGGACTCTTACTTGTAGATGCACATCCAGTAAGAAATACAGCAAGAACTGCCATTGATATAATACTCTTCTTCATTTCACATTCTCCTTAATTATAACTTTTGCACTGTCAAGTTGACGATCTGCAAAATTAGCAAAATTACTAAATCCTACAGTTGCAACAATAACACCCATAATAAATCCAATCAATAATTGCATAATATATTATACTCCATTTATGTTTAAAAGTCAATCAATTTATACAACGAATCCAGACGTGTCTTTCTTCGCTTTACCTTTGGCTTTGAGTCCAACGATAACACCTTTGGGATCCAAGAAACGCAAGTCTGTTTCATCCCCATTAATCACTGGGAGACCAAGATAAGTCTTCGGTAATTCTTTCTTGAAAACAACAGCAATGTTCAATCCTGCCTGTATTGCAGCAAGAACATCATTGATGTTTCCATCGGCATTGGAGAATGTTAGGTGGTAGTTTGGAATGTCACCAACTTTACGACCAAGCACCTTAGTGTAGTCATAAAATTGCACTTGTGGGAACATCTGGAAAATATTGCGTCCTTCCAGAATCTCATACTTCTCCCATGACAAGTCACTGGTGCCATTCAATCGAAAGACAGGGATTAGTCCCTTCTTTTCTGCATACTTGATGGTCTTGACGATATCGTTAAGCAACTGTGACATGAATGCTGAGCGATTCTCAAAAAACATCTTTGTCTTGCGTATACGTGCCTGCTGAATCACATTAGTGGATTCACCTTTCTTGAAGATGCCACCACGTCCAGCAAGATTCAAGCATGCTTCCGTGCAACCCTTCGTGCGCTTCGGGCAGACTTCTTTTCCAGACAAGTCTGCTGGCGCAAAGTGCAGTACTGAAGACAAATATCCCTGTGCCTGTCCCTTTAGCAATTTTGGATTACCGACTGTTAGAAGACTCATAATAAACCTTTCTTAATCACGATAAGGTATATTATGCTCCAATAGTCAATTAAAGACAACAACTTTCTGGACACTCGTAAGTTGTTGATTTATAAAGGAAAAATAACCCCTAGACTAGAGGGGTTATTTCCTTACTTTGGGCGAACAGCAGTCCCATAGGCGATACAGATGGTATCAGTTTGCTTTGCATATGCACATCTAACTGCAACTGGGTCAATACCCTTAACGATTGCAGACTCTACATTGCGTTCAAGTGATTTTAATTCAGAGTACTGGTAAAATGTAAATGAACCAATCGTAGTAAGAATAACTAACGCAATAGAAACTGTGAGAACATTATCATTCATTATAAATTCCTTTATTTTAGTAAGTACCATTATCAATAACCATTCTTAACCAGAATGGACCAAAGTTAGCATATAATCCATGTTGTTGTGGATCCATATCTGTTGGTTTCAATAGTTGAAATCGAAAACTCCAGTGATATGGATTGAAAATAATTCCTATCCATACACCAGAATATTTTAAGTAGTTAATTAAGTTCTTTAACATCGTCGCATAGTCCTAACTTTTTAGCTTCTAATGGGCTCAACCACATATCCTGTGGCGGTAACAATAACTCTTTAATTTTCGCCTCAGACAATCCACTACACTTTTTATAGTGAGCAATCATCTTCTTAGTAGTCAAATCAAACTCTTTAACAGTTGCAAATAACTCATGCTCTTTTCCAAACGCACCCCATGAATACTGGTGCGATAAAATCGATGTATTGGGTGTCAGAAGTCTCTTACCTTTTTCACCAGCAATAAAAATCATAAGTCCAGCAGAAGCAATCTGACCAAGACCAATTGTACGAATTGGAATGGCAGAGCCACGCATGGTATCAATAATAGCAAATGCTGCATTCAAGTCACCTCCAGGAGAAGTGATAATCAAATTTAATAGATCAGGTCTTTCTTCTTGGAAGTTACATTCAAAAATCCACTCAACTGTTTGTTTAGCAGTTTGAAGGTTAATTTCTTCCATCAGCAAGAAGAACGAGTGTTGTGCGTCCTCTGTCTCGTTCAACTGTAGGTTTAATTTGCGCATCATATGTTCCTCTTTCTCTATAAAATATATGTCTTCCAATAACTACAGTCTTCTGCAGTTTCCATCTAGGATTCACGTAATCGGCATGATAATATAATGCACCTTTTGTGATATCTTTCAATTTTTCATAATTAGCGTATACATACAACGCTGCTTCACGTGATAGTTCATACTGTTGTTTCTGTCTATTAGTAATTTTATTTTCACACATCCATGTGAACTGACATGTGTAGTTATTCTTTTGTTTAACTACACTGCAAATATCTTTTGGGAATCTTGGGTCTTGTACTCTATTCAATGTAACGAATGCCACCGCCATTCGTCCCTGTTCTGCTTCATAACCAGCTTCATGATACACATTGTCTGCGAGACAATCAATTTCTTTTCTTGCTTCTTTTGTTAGTTGATGATATTCAATATCTAGTACTTTATCTGATGAGAACGATGTTGTTGATACACTTAAACAACTGACGATTAATAATGTTATTAGTATTAGTATGCGCTTATGCATATAATCTCCTTAATTAGTTAAAGAGAAGTGCACGAATGCACTTCTCCAATCCCGTATCAGGTTGACTTTTTGCTTATAGTCTTTGTATCTTGGGGGATATTTGAAACGAAACCATTCAAGACCTGAGCCTTTGCAATGATGTCGAGTTCGGATGGGATAGCAGGGAATCCTGGATGATCAGGAATAGTGCCACCATTGAGTTTAGCAGATTCGACTTTCATATGCCAGTCGTTGCTAATTTGTTCACGCTTACCGTAGTACTCATCGTTAAGCATGTCTTTCGCCATTTTTAATAGTTCAAGGCGAATCTCGAACGGTGTCAAATTACTCATGTGTTACTCCTTGTGTGTTATGAGTTGTGTGTATGGTGATTTTGTAGGGTTCACCAACCCTCTGTACAATTATTTAGGTGTTTCTACCTTTTTCTTTGGAGTTGGTTTGTTACCTTTTGGTGGTGGAGGACATTTACCTTTCTTATCCTTTTTGACGCAGTTATCATTCTCAACAGGTTTACCTGCATCTGCTTTAGTGACAGCTGGTGTTGCAACGACTGGTTTGGTTTCTGCTGCAGATGCAACTGTCATCAAACCGATTGATAAAAATAAAACGCTTAGTAATCTCATATGTTCTCCTGTTAATAGATGGTAGCTTATTCTGTTACGAGGAAAGCTACCGAAACCCTAAGCAGTGTTTAGGCTGCTAATGCGAACAGTTCGTCGTTTGCGTTTACGTTGTTTTACTTTTAGCGAGTATCTGTCTCGAGTTGTCCATCTTCTTACTTATTGCTCTGTCGAAACCTAGTCACCCCCATCAGAAGTATATTCTGTCATCGTTTTTGCTACGCTGGTAACGACCAAGACCTCAAAGAATACGCTTCTGGTGGAGGTGGGGAGAATCGAACTCCCGTCCAGCACACCTTTCGGTCAACTTCAAACAACCATATCACTATTATACATCATATATTCTTACAATTCAAATTATTTATCGTTGAGCACTGACACCAAACGATGGATCACTGCCAGATTTTTCTTCACCAGCACCCAATACACATGCTAATCTGGAATCATATTCCACCATAGTCCATGAACGAGTTTCTTTGTTCATTAGTAGTGTCATGTGAGTATTGTGCACTGTCTTTCCAACCCAAACTGGTTTCTCATTATGGGTATTTGAGAAGTAACCCATTACTGCTTCTACTTCAGAGCACTTCATTGGTTTAGTTAAATCGACAATGCTCTGTGCTGATGCTAAAGTGTTGAAGCAAAATAAAAATGCTATCGTTGAAATGTATTTCATTTGATCCTTAGATATTGTATTGGTTTCGATAGTCCATTCTCAATTTCCTAAATCCAGCTATCCAATTATCACGTTTCTCTATGAACAATCGAGGGAAGTCGTTGTCAACTCCCATTATAATCACAAGTTTTCCAATTGGAATTCCTGTGCGCTCTTCAAAAGCTACTGCATATGCAGCAGTTTGCATAAAGTACTGATGGATATCATCTCTGTCTTTCGGTTTTGATGATGTCTTAAAATCAATAACAGATAACTTACCTTGGAACTCTGCAATACAATCAACTGTACCAGCAACCTGTAAAAAATCAGAGTAGAGTGGTGTTTCTAAACAATGAATGTTATCAATGTCATCTAACCATTCTCGCATCGACCCAAACATCTCTGCATCAGATATAAGTGGGCTGGCATCTCTTCCAAGCAAATAGTTTTCACAGAGTGTATGGATTCTTGTTCCACGTCCTGATGCTTTTGCAGATACTCTGTTAGCTTCTTCTTCACCGACTCTTCTTCGCCATTCCATGATTCCTTTTTTTGTTTGGAGTCCTGTAACTGTGGTGACGCTAGGATAGGCTTTACCTGATGGTGTTTTGTATAGACGTGTTCCATCGGATTGTGTGTCACGTTCAAGTTTATCCCAATCATGATGTATAAAATTCTTTAATTTAGACTGAGAAACTGCTTCCGCAACCACATGTGGATTTGGCGTTTGGATTTGATATAACAAATTGTGATCCTTTTAATTTATCGCTAGTAAAATCTATAGTAGCATTTTCAAAATATTGCATACTTAAAGCATCAACCAAAAGATTATCAATAACGAAATCATCTTCTTCTTTATTTTCTTCAAGTGTAAATCCATAGTTAAATCCAGAACATCCACCACCTTCTATAAATGCTCTTACATATTTCATAGATGGCTCATCCATTAAGATCTCATCTAGTTGAGTCTTTGCGGATTCTGTTAAAGTGATCATATTATGTCAATAAATGAATTGCTTCATTATAGTGTTTGATACGATCTTCCAAACCGATATAACCACCATTGATCTTTCTGGTCATTGTTTTAATATCGCCAGCATCTGCTTCACGATTTAAATTAGATCTATTCCAAAACCAAATTGCTGACATAAGAGCAAAATCTCTATCTGCAGTAACCCAGTCTGGATTATCAACTACATTTTGCCAGTCATCAAACATATCTTTTGCGAATTGCATGTAGTTTGATTTTCCAGTCAGTTGAATTGGTCCACGTCCACGATACTTATATCCATCACCAGATTCTGGTGCGCCATTACCCATGCGGTTTGCATAGATTTTGTTGGCAATCATTTCTGGTTTTCTGGCATATGGTTCAGCTGATTGAAGAGTAGGGAAATACTTTTTAAATAAACTATGTAAACCCTGCGCTGAATAATTTAAGTTCTCTTCAAAAACTGTCCAACCGCCAGATTCGTGTCCACATTGCGCCAAAAAAGCAGCTACACGTTCTGGTGTGTTAATGTTATAAGTTGGGAATACTTCGTTCATAGAAGACGCCCAACTCTCTGGATCTTGAGCACGAGGGAACAAGTGGTGGAATTGATCTGCTGTAATCATTTTTTGAATATTGATTTAATTTTTGTTTCTAAGGCAATTGCCCAGTTAGGTTGTGGGAAATGCCACCCAATAAATGCACCAACTAAAACTAAAAGTATTGTTTCTATCATACTACTTTCCTCCTATGTTTTCTATTTTATCTTCATATCTTAATTTTGCTAAGATATAATCTTTTACTAAAGAAGAACGAACAATATCATCTACAGTAAACTCAATACGAGTGAATGCATTCATATGTTGAGCTATGTCAAAGAATTTTAAGATTCCAGTAACATCGTTCTTCCTTTTATTTAGATCTGTCTGACGATAGTCACCACACCAAATAATCTTTGATCGATAACCAACACGTGTCATTACAGTATCTATTTCTTCATAAGTCATATTTTGCATCTCATCAACAATGATGATAGCATCATCAAAAGACATACCACGAATAAATGATGTTGAGATAAACTCAATGTGGTGCTGTTCTTCTAATCTATCCCATGCGTCTTTGCGACCAAATAAAGTTTCGCAGATCTGACGATATGGTTGTTCATAAATTTCCATCTTCTCATTTACATCGCCTGGAAGATGTCCAATCTCACGTCCCTGTACTGCTGAACGAACAACAATAATTTTATCAAAAGGATTGCTTTTATCTAAAACTTCTTCTATTGCTTTATACAGTGCACAAAAAGTCTTTCCAGTTCCAGCTACTCCATGGAGTGCTACAAAATAATCTCCTCGTTTATATGCATCAAAGAATAATTTCTGATTATCTGTCAACGGCTGGAATGTCTTCAGATCATCGATGCGCAATCTTAAATGATTGCTTACTGGTTTTCTTTGATTATTTTCTTTTGGCTCACTTTGTTCATTATCTACTACCTTCAGTGCTGCTTTACGAGCCATTCGTACCCCTCTTTTATAATTGTGATGATGATTGATTTAATTGACTTCCTGGAGTTTTTTCGTGGATTCTTTGTAGCACCTCCTTAAATCCTGAATCATATTTCTTTGATGCAGAAAGTTTAGTTGGATCACCAAGCATTGGTGCACCAATGATGGTCTCTAGATGCGGATTGGCAGATCGATATGGATCGAGTTCAGCAATCTTCATGACAACTTCAGTAACTTCACCTGTGTCTGTGTTTTTAAAAGTATAGGTAGGCATAATCTTATTTATAAAGGAATCATCTTGAATTTGACTTTATCTTTCTCTTTAATCGCAATTGCTTTATGGTTTCTATTACGCAACTCTTTTACATACCACTCTGGTATAGGTCTATTCGTCCAAACAGCGAATGGTTGCTTATCATTGATGTAATAGTTATGGTATGCTTGAATAGAATCACCTGAGACTTTGTATTGGTCTGGCATACATTGTGGCATCAGTGTTGAAATTGTTTTCGTAATATTATTTGGCGGAGAAGAAAGAAATGGAATCAGTTTCTCAGCGACGTGATGTTTACCATAACGAAATGTATATTCTTTCATTAGTTCTCGCCAGAGACTATATAACCACCAATAACTATCTTCTGATTGACGACACCATATGCCTGATGGATGTTTCATATGAGATGCAAGATATAAATTATTCTCACGAGCATCATCTAATTTCCATCTCATGGCTTTGCGCCCAGAAATGGACTTACCTTCATACTCATATCCATCAAGAAGCCGATGAGCAGTTGAGAGAAGTTGTGCATATTCCAAAATCATTTTTACGACATGCTTATCAAGATGTTGTTTTGCACATTCTTTAGTATCTGTATCGAGATAGAAGATATTCATAGTTTCACCTGTACACGTGGGACATCATACCAAACACCATGCATTTTGATATTTCCATATTGATCATGAGTGTTTTGTTTAACTTGTAATGCAACTTTTGTAATCTTTTGATCTTGCATATATTCAACTACCTGAAACTCATAACTGATTGGATCAGGTAGTGTGAATGTAGGTGCTTGTGGTGTTGGTGGTGGAACATATGGAATAGTGCCAGTAAATGTACTTGTAGTTAATATCATTACAAATTCTCAGGGTTGTTGTAGAAGTAATTATACACTAATTCTTTGGCTTCGTCAAACGACTCTGCAACTAATGTAACAAATGCAATACTACCAACAATATGAATGTCGTATGGAACAGATCCTGTGAAATGAAATTCTT
>Ga0315909_10002329_pt1 | contig 24406 bp, 37 predicted proteins | sample LakEriMetagenome_11_FD_203527 | JGI IMG/M metagenome (GOLD analysis project Ga0315909, IMG submission 203527) | Freshwater fungal communities from buoy surface, Lake Erie, Ohio, United States - Buoy 2 MA125 | ecosystem: Environmental > Aquatic > Freshwater > Lake | place: USA: Lake Erie, Ohio...
TGATTAACGCTTTCTTTTGATTTGTTACGTGATTCATTCCGCGCAGTTGTTCATTTTCTGCCTTAAGCAATCGAGCAACGCGAACGATGTTATCACCACAAGACAACGCACCGCGTTCATAGTTCTCAAAGAAAAAAGATGGTTCTAATTTCTTTCTTTTCGCTTCGAGTTTCCAAATTGCGATGCACAACTTACGATTTGATTCACGTAGTGCAGGTCTCTTTTCAAGTAATGATTTTACTTCTTGTGTTAAGTTAATTAACTTTTTCATTTTGTTTTGTTTTTTAGAATGGAATATCTTCCGTGTTATTAGTTGTTGTTGATGTGTTCAATCCGCTCATTATAAAGTTCTCGAATGCAGATGCAATTGTGAGCACGTCAAGTTCAGTTGCTGAATCTTTACTTACTGCCCAATTAACTGCGTTCGTTAAAGCGTTCATTCGTGCAATGCGTGATTGTTCTTCGGGTGATTTAGCGAATGATTTAAAACCACCATTACCATTACCACCATTAGAACCACCAGTTGGTGCAGGATTATATACTGCTTTCACTTTATGACCTTTACCCATTGGCGTAAATTCGTATTCAACTTCTTTGCCGATTGGAAAGTTCTTTTGAACGCTTGATTCTTCTTTACAGAAGCAGGTACCGGTATCACCGTTCTCGAAATCGATATCGAATTTGAACATTCCGTTCCAAGTACCTGCACTTTGAACGTGTTTAACTACACTTTTTTTGTTACTCATTGTATTTGATTTTAATTGTTTACTTTGTTGTTTTTTTTCGTTGCGTTCTTCCCAACGCTCTAATTCATAATCCATATCTTAAAAATTTATTGGTGCGAAATCTTTGTGACGAAAACGAGTGTGAAACCAATCAGTGTTCAATCCCCACCACACATTCTCAATATTTGACTGAAGTTCTGCATCTATGCATTCGTAGTGATCCACACCATCGTGTTCTGTCCATTCACCATACGTGCGTAGCTTGTACAACCTGCCATTTAATGCAACTGGTGTTATCACTTGTTCTTTGTAATCAGATTCAAGAGCGCAGATTTTGATGTGCGCAAAGAACGAATTCCGAAATGATGTTAGTTGTTCGTGCGTGAGCGCAATGTTTTCGCACACACCACTTAATTCAAATTGATTTGTCATTGTATTTTGTTTTAATTGGTTACAAATATGGTTCAATAATGCTATCGTTCCAACGCAATTCTGAAATCTTTTTGCACTTCACAATGTTGTTTGAAATTTCATTGTGCGTAAAGTTGTAAGCATCAGCAGATTTTTTAACGCAAACATACTTGCGTTTATTTGTCGAATTTGCCAGTGATAAATTTGTTGAGTATTGATTCAAGTTCGTCGATTCTTGCATAAAAGTATTCGTCAACGTGCGCGTTGCCATTACACTTATCTGCGTAGTAATTTTGCGTAGTGATGATAGCATTGTAAATAGCGTTTCGCTCTCGAACGGAAAGTGTGAATGTTTTGTTTTCATTTGTCATATTTGTTTTATTATGCGTTAATTTCATTTTGTTTTTCTAATGCTTCAGCGTATGAATCTAAAAAGTATTCATCACCTATTTCAAAATCAAAGATGATATATTCTACATCTTGACCAAAACAAGATGCAATACTAATTCCATTATCAAGTGCTATGTAAACATAACCAGTGTTTGTATTAAATCCACATTCCATAATCGATTCATTCCAGCATTCTTCACGATACGCTTGTTGAACCAATACCCAACTTTCAAAATCTGACGTTCCAAGTTGTGATAAAAAATCTGTGTTAAATTGTGTTTGCATTGTATTATTTGTTTTGAGTGATTACTGATTCTTGACGCTTTTCAAATTCGTATTCGTCATTGCCAACGATTCCGATAACAACGAAGATTACGATTGTTACGATTATCCATTTAAGTTCTTTTTTCATACTGGTTTTGTTTCTGAATAAATGATTTTGATTTCTTGTGTTGGTTGGTTTAAATTATCACAAGCGTATAACTTGTCTTCTCTGATTGTAATTCGCATTTGATACGCGTGGTAAAGTAATTTTTGCATTGCCTTCCAGCGCGTTGGAAATCTATATTGGTTAAACAACTTACCATCGATTATAAATTGAACGTAGTACATATTAGTGAGCGCGTTCGTAACGTGCGCAATTGTCATAAGCAACATCGCACATGATAAGTTTTTCGTTCGTTGCAAAATCAATTGCACCAGTTGTTTCACCGTACTCGTAAGATACGTTGGTTGGTTTGATGTTTCTTTGTTCGCACTCAGCGATGAAGATTTCGATGTTACTGAAATAGATGTGTGTGTACATTGTGTTTTGTTTTTTGTTTTAATTATCTTTGTTTGATGGAGCAAATATAAAACGACATTTTGAAATACCAAACTTTTTTTTCACTTTTTTTTATGACTAATATCTAACTGATTGAAAATGAACGTAAAAACTTTACATAGAAAACCTAAAAAAACATACAAGAAAGGTGTTTTGAACGTGAATAGCGAAGCATATCAGCAACAATTGGTGATACAATTTATACGTGCTAACTATCCAAACGCACTTTATTGCGCATCAGCAGGTGGTATGCGTACAAGTTATTTACAAGCAGTCAAAATGAAACGAACTGGTTATGTAAAAGGATTTCCCGACTTATTTATATATGAACCACGTGGTGAATTTTTTGGATTAGCAATTGAAATGAAAAAAGAAAAAGGTGGTACGGCATCACCCGAACAAAAGTGGTGGCGTGACGAATTGCGAATCAGAAACTACGAAAGTTATATTTGTAAGGGGAGTGACGAAGCAATTCAAATAATAAAGAACTACCTTGACTCTTGATGCATACATAAGCAAGAATTATGACCATCTCAAAAAGTTGGCACGTAACATTGCGCGGAATGCTGAATGGTATGAAGACCTTTTGCATGAATCAATCATTAGTGCTATCACAAGTAAACATATTGATAATCTTTTGCAGAATGACGAATTTGAATTCTATTTGATACGTGTTATGTACTTATCAGTTAATTCACCATCATCACCGTTCTACAAATTACACATCGAATACAAAAGAAACAAACGTGATTTTGTAGATAAGAATTATGAAGAAGATAAAACGTGGTTAGGTGCGCGAATGACAAACGAACAATTAGACATTCTAATTAGCAGATTAAGTGAATTTGAAAGATTAGTGTTTGAAGAATATATTTTAGAAGATTTCACGTACAAAGAATTCAGTAAACAAACTGGTATACCACAAGTGTATCTTTATAGAACAATAGATAAAGTAAAACAAAAACTCCGAAACAATGTTATTCGTTAGAAGTTCTGAATACAATAGACGATTAGAAATCTGTCGCAATTGTAAATTTTTTGAAGCATCAACACAATCGTGTGGATCGTTAATCGTAGGTGGTGAAGAACAAATTGAAGTTATGTACCGCAAGAAATCAATTCACTTGTGTGGTTGCGTTATGCCTATCAAAGCAAAACTTTCACTTGCAAGTTGCCCAGCAGGTAAATGGAAAGGTCTATTAACAGATGAAGAAAAACTTGCGTTGATTGAATTGCTTGATACAATCGAATCAACTGGTAAGATTGACGATGCACAACGTAACAAGTTCTATGCTTACAAAGACCAAATTACACAAGCATACAATGAACGTTCAACTTGTAGTGCGTGTATTAAACGCGAGATAAAAACAATGCGTGAATCTTTGAAAAGTTCGTAACAGTTGGTAACTTTATTTTTATATCAAGAATAATCAAACGAAATTTGCACCAATGCAATTTGTCATATCATATTTAGTTAGTTTAGGATTTCCAAAATCAAAAGGAAGCGCATTTGGTGGTTTGTTGCATTACTCCATTTGCGCTTTTCTTTTACTCTTATTTGATGCGTAGCATTAATCAATTAACCTGCGTAGGACATAGCGCAGTATCAAATGTCAACACTTGCAATACACCAATGCTTGGATCGTGTAAATGCTCTTATTGAGCGTGAACGTTTGTTTTTCTTGGGGGGTCTTTTTCTTTTCTTTCTTTTTCTTTTTTAAACTTTTTTCTTTTTCTTTCTTTTCTTTTTAATATCATTTATATAGATTAGTATATTTAAGTAAATTAGCACAAAATTATATTATACAATTATGAAAACAACTATCGTTAAGATTTCAGAAGTGAAATCAAATCCAAACAACCCACGTTTAATTAAAGATGACAAATTCAACAAACTGGTTAATTCAATAAAACAGTTTCCGAAAATGTTGGAGTTAAGACCAATTGTTGTTAACGATGATATGATTGTTCTCGGTGGTAATATGCGTTTAAAAGCGTGTAAAGAAGCAGGATTAAAAGAAATACCAATTATCAAAGCATCAGAATTGACTGAAGATGAACAACGTCAATTTATAATTAAAGATAATGTTGGTTATGGTGAATGGGATTGGGAAATGGTAGCCAACGAATGGGATTCTGATATGCTTGTTGAATGGGGTTTAGATGTTTGGAAAGCACCAGCAGATGTTGATTATTCTATTTTAGATGAAGGTGATGATTTAGATGATTTAATTTCTGATATGGCTGATGGCGTAAAGAAAGCAATCCAAATTGAATTTGAAGCAGAGCATTACGAAGAAGCATATGAACTTGTAAAGTTTTGGCGCGAACGAAATGCTTATGTTGGTGGAATGATAATGGAATATCTTAAATCAGAAAAAGAAAAGTTATGATTTGTTTTATACCAAGTAAGTCAAGACCAACAACAAAAACGTATAAACTTTTTGAAAAAGTTGGAATTGAAGTTCGCCATTTTATTGAACCGCAGGAAATAGACAGATACCCAGTTCCAAATAAAGTTTCTATTTTAGAAAACAATAAAGGAATTGGATATGTCAGAAACTTTATGCTTGATTACGCAAGAAAGAACAATCACGAATGGGTTATTGTCTGCGACGACGATGTAACTTCCTTCGGAATATACAACGGCAAGACAGTAAAGAAAGACGCTTCTATTTGGTTTGATATTTTAGATAAGGCAAAGAAACTTCCTTTTGAAATTGTTGGTATCAATTACACGCAGCACGCTTGGCATGAAAAAACAAATTACTCAATAAATAAAAAGTTTGCAGAAGTTTGTGTTTTGATGAATGTCAAGAAAATCTCTTGGAATTACCGTTCAGAGTTTAACCTAAAAGAAGATAGGGACTTTGCCTTGCAAACAATAAAGAATGGTAATGGTATACTGCGCTTCAATAGATATTGGTTTGCTTGTCCAGATGTTGGAAGCAATGCAGGTGGGTTGCAGGATATGTATAAGGCAAAGAAAGATGAGGAATCTGCAAAGAAGATGTGTAAAGAGTGGAATCCTTTTGTAACCTTGCAAAGAAAAGGTGAGCGCGTGGATATGAAGACTGACATAAAAGGGTTGGCTACTCACTACAAAAAAATAGTAAAATGAAAAGAATTGATTTAACACCTATTCCTCACAGCAGAAAGATTGGTGAGGCTTGTGAATACATTGAACCTAATATAACAGAAGATTGTATCTTTTATTCAGATGGTATTCCAATTGGTTTCTATCTTACCAAGATGCCAGATAAAATGTGTAAACTTGCGGATTTGGCTAATGCGGAATTTAGAAGTAAAAATGTTCCAAAGTCATATTTAGATAGAATGGAAACAGTTAAATTATCTAAAGAAGGAATGAAAAGAAGTGAGGCAAGAAAAATAGGCGTTAGTCAAATGAGTGCGATTATTGGAAGTGTTCCTCCAAAACCAGTAATGAGAAGACCATACGCAACTATTTCAAGTATACATTCAGAAAAAAAAGCACAAACATTTATAAAAGCAATGTTGTTACTTGCAATTGAAAGCGAACAATTAATAAAAGAAATATTACCACAACAGTATGAACAGCAGGTCAAATTGTTTGAAGCGGTAAAACAAAAATGGAGATTTGCAAATTTTTTTACTTCTTCAATTTCAAACTACAATATCAGCGCACCATTCCATCGTGATACTGGAAATATAGTTGGAGCAGTAAACGTAATTATCTGCAAGAAACATAATTCAAAAGGGGGTGATTTGCATATACCAGATTACAATGCTACAATCGGACAACAAGATAATTCAATACTTGTTTACCCAGCGTGGAAAAATGTTCACGGTGTTACACCAATTATCCCAACACACGAAGGGGGGTATAGAAATTCATTGGTGTTCTATCCTTTGAAAGCATTTGTTGGATTAGATTAAACAACCGAAAAGCAACCGAATATGGCAAACAAATTAGACAACTTGAAGAAGGGTGATGGATTTGATACACACCCCGAACGAATAAATAGAAAAGGCAGACCACGCAAGTATGTATCATTATTAAAAGAGAACGGTTATAAACTGAGCGAAATCAATGATACAATTCAAGCAATGATGGCAATGGATATTGAAGAACTAAAAGAAGTGTGGGACAACCCACAAGCCACAATACTTGAAAAGACAATTGCAAACGCAATGCGCAAATCATTAGAAAAAGGTTCTTTGTATTCTATTGAAACATTATTGTCACGTGTTTATGGTAATCCAAAACAAATGACTGAATTAACTGGTGCAAATCAAGAACCATTACAAATTGTAATCAACGATAAGTTATGAATGAAATCGAAGTGTTCATTAATCGACTGAAAAAAATAGGCATTGAAATTTCGCTTGTGGGTAATTACCCGTGGATATATCTTGATGCTGTTAATGGTAACAAAGTTCAACGCGAAGATTTTGTTAATGCCAATCACGGATATACCATTGCGTGGAGTGGTTCAAAAGTAAATGACAAACCGCATTTAAACTGGCAAGACATAAAAAAAACTTTTGAGTTAATTCGCAAGTACAAATGAAAGCAACATTAACTTTTAATTTAGACGATGGTGATGATGCACTTGCGCATTTACGTTGCGTGAAAGCAACTGATATGGCAATGATGCTTTGGGAGTTACAAACGAATTCTTATCGCACATTTACTAAATACAACGTCAATCAAAATTCAGATTATCAAAAAGGAATTGAAGAAGTGTTTGAACACATTAGAAATCTATTTGAAGAACACGATATCAACACACATAAATTAATTATATGAGCGTTTTAGAATCAATGCTTCAAGAATTGTGGAATGCGCCAAAAGACAAATGGGCATGGAATGTTATATTAAAAAAAAATAAACAAATTATGAGCGACAACAACAACGCATTTTTGCGTTCACAAATCAAAGCGTTCCATCCAACGTGGAGTGAAGAACAAATCAATGAAGAAATCGAACGCATACTAAATGATAACGGCAACGATTGTTTTGTTTGTGGATCGTAGACAACAAAAAGAACATTTAAGTTGAAAATAAACAACATAATAATATGGCATTACGTGTAAGTATACCAGCAGATTATTCAAGCATCACGCTTAAACACTATCGCGATTTTAAACAAGCGAAAAATGAAATCGAACAAGTGTGTGCGTGCTGTCAAATCGATAAAGAAAAAGCGAAGCAAATACCAGTTAAAGATTTGCCGACTTTGATTAACGCGTTTGTTGATTCGTTGCAAGAAGAACGCGCAAAGTTCTTTCAAGTGATTACGATTAAAGACAAAGATTTTGGTTTCATTCCAAATCTATATGACATTACAGCAGGTGAATATGCCGACATCAGCGAATGGTGCAAAGATGTGCATACTAACATCGTTAAGATTATGGGTGTGTTGTACAGACCAATTGATAAACGTGTTGTTGACAAGTACACAATTGAAAAATACACAATTGAAAATCGTGTGCTAAATGAATCGTACGTTGAGCAAATGACGTTGGAACAATTCAACGGTGCGATGCTTTTTTTTTCGACTTTGCTAAGCGAACTAAACAACAATTCCCAAGAATTTTTGGAGCAGACGCTGATGGAGTTGAAGAACAAGATGCAAGATTTGACGATGGATTAAAACAAGTGTTAGATCGCTATGGTTTTTATCATATGTTTATGGAAGCGTGTGATAGAGATTTAACAAAGTTGGATTTAATTAGCGAAAAAAAGGCGTGGGAGCTATTTACTTATATGAACTATATGCTCGATTATAATTATGTCACAAATACAATCATTAAACGAAGTTATCAATAAATTCCAAACGTGGGTTGATGCTCATTACATCATCAAAGAATTTCGCTTTGGTCACATCGATACGTTCGACATTGAAAAGTGGAATGAATTTCCAATGTTCCAAGTTATACCACCAAGTGTAAGTTATGCAACTGGTGCGAAAACATTTTCTTTTCAAATAATTCTCGCAGATTTACCACGTGACAAAGAAACAAAAACTGATTATCAAAAAGAAGTGTTGAGTGACTTGCAACAAATCGTTGAAGACTTCATTGCAAACGTTATGACGAATAGACAAGTGTTTGGTGAATTGATAAGTGTGCAGAACGTAAGCATTGAACCATTCATCGAAGAGTTCGCAAACGTGTTAACTGGTTGGACAATTACATTCGATATGGTAGTGCCTTATTATTGGAGTTCTTGTGATACACCTTCAAGTATATGAGTAAAGATTTCTACATAAAAGCAGTTGCAAGTGGTGGTGGTGGTGGAGTGCCATACACAGGTGCAACCCAAAATGTTGACTTGGGTGAATATGGTTTAGATGCAGGTTTTGTTAATTTCGATACAACACCAACCGGAACGCCAACTACTCAGGGAACTTTAAGTTGGGATGTTGACCACAGTACGCTACAGCTTGTTTTAAATGGGCACGTGGGGCAGTTAATGCAAGATACGTTTTACTATGCAAAGAATCAGACAGGCTCTACTATTCCTGCAGGTACGGTAGTAAGAGCTGACGGTACACTAGGCGCAAGTGGTAGAATTAAAATAGCGCCATTCTTAGCTAATGGAACCTACCCAAGTAAATATTGCATGGGTGTAACGGCTGAATCAATTGCTAATGGAGCAGATGGAATGGTTATGCATTTTGGACAATTGCGCGGTATCGATACAAGTGCATTTGCTGATGGTGATATTCTTTACGCATCAAGTACAAGTGCAGGTGGTTTTACTACTACTATGCCGACATATCCAAACAACCAAGTAACGGTTGCAATTGTAATTCATAGTGCAGTTAATGGTGTGTTACAAATAAGACAAACATTTGAACAGCCACTTCCAATCATTAATAAAATCAAGACAACAGATGGTACTGCGGTAACTGGCACAACTGCAAACACATTAACGGATAGCATTTTAATACCTGCAAATACAGTTGCAGTTGGTGATGTAATTACATTTCGAAATCGCGTTCGTAAAACGGGCACGGCAGGTTTGTTATCTGTTCGCGCATATGTAAATACAACTGCAGTAATAGGTGGTGCTAACGTTGCTATTTCGTCGAATGCCAACACTTCAAGATTCTCACAAATGGTTCGACAATTAGCAGTTAAATCAAGTACAAACACTGAGAGCTTTCCAATAGCTGGGGTATACACAGATGATGCGCAAACTGGTACCGTTGTAGTGAGTTCAAATATCGATTGGACAATTGACCAATATCTTGTAATATCAGTTCAAAATACAAGTGCAGCAGATAGCACAATAAGCTCATTTATACACGTACAAATTAACAAAGGTTAAGATGATGGAAGCATTAGAAATTAAAGGTTTAGAATTGACGTACAGAAACAACGTGTATGTATTTCACGAATATGAAATCATAGATGACAAATGTATACACTTGCATTTGAACGAAGGTATTTATGCAATCATTTTACCATGCATCATAAACACGCAAGTAATTAATACACTTGAAGAATTTAAAACCGTGATGAAATGACGCGAGAAAAAATGCCGAACTTCTTTTCTGTAATCGATGAAATGGCAAAGCGTTTTATTGAGTTAATGCAAAGTGATTATCGAATGAAACGCAGAACAACAACGGGTGCAGGGCGTTCATTAACAACAAATCGCGTTAATACTGGAACGTTAAATAAATCACTTGCATACAGATTGAAAATCAAAAAAACATCAATCGGCGTTAGTGTATTTGCGAAAGGAAAAGCAAGTAAATATTTTGGTTCAATGGAAGAAGGGCGCGGAGCGAATAAAAAAGCACCACCTTCAAATGTGATTTACGAATGGATCAATCAACGTGGTATTAAGCTACGCGATAAAGATGGTCGTATACAAAAGCAAACTGAATCGTTAAAGCGAAGTGTTGCATTCTTGATTGCGCGTAGCATTGGTAAGAAAGGCATCAAAGGTTGGAATGCATTTGAGTATGCGCTCGAAAACACATGGGATGAATACGAAGAAAAATTATTTGTTGCGTATGGAAAAGATTTTGAAGCAACATTAAATACTGAATTTAAATAAAGAATTATGGCAATTACAATTCAACAACAACCAGAACAATTCACACCAGTTGGTCAACGTCTTATCTACGTTGCATCTTCAACGAATAGTGGTAACGCAGGTTTTCGTTACATATTTGATTTTGGTGATTTCACAATTAACGTACAACCCAACGCAAGTGGTTATGGTGTGTTAGATATAGCACCAATCATACGTGAAAAATTATACCATTCAACACTTGCAAATTTTGCAAACATTCAAGATGAAACAAGTTCAGTTGTTTACGCACGTGCAACTATTAAAGAAGGTTGGTTAATTAATGGAGTGTTCACACCAACAACCGTTGGTCAAGCATTATCGAGACGCGGTTATTTTTTCCTTGCAGAATATCAAGTGAGTGATGGATTTTTACCCGATACAAATACACGTTATGCGCTCAACACAACAGATAAGTATTTATTATCAGAACGCTTGAACACAACCCACGTTTGGAGTGATTACACAAGTGTTGGTGGTTTAACAACTGATGAAGTTTACATACCTGCACGATTATCTGATTACGGTGTTATGTATTCAGTTGGTCAAATATCAACGCAGTTACCCGATACAGAAGCGGTTGAAATTGCGATTAACATTTTCAATCAATCCAACACACTAATTGATACAATCACATATGCGTTAAGTGGTGATCCATTAGCAGTAAACGCATTCGGTGCATACCCAATGAACTTGTTGTCTGATGGGGCAACAATGACGAATTGGAAGTGGTATGATGTGTATGCGCGTAACATAGGTGGCACAAGGGTTTCAAGACGTTATGTGTTTTACAAAATTGATGATGATTGCTTATTCGATAACGTGCGATTGATGTGGACAAATACGTGCGGTGGTGTTGATTATTTCAACTTCACAAAGCGAAGTGAACTAACATATAATTATGAGCGCAAACAATATCAAAAAGTAATTGGTGATTACAATTCTACAACGTTTGGATTCAACACATACGATAGAGGTGTAACAGATAGGTACGTAAACACAACGAAAGGTCTTGTGATTAATAGTGACTGGTTGAGCGTTGGCGAATTTGAATTCTTGCAAACTTTGTTACGCTCGAATGATGTGTTCATTGTTAGTGATGATGGTTCGCAAACACCAGTATTAATTGCAGATTCGCAGTTTACAATTAAGAATGAAAAGTATAGCAAGTTGTTTAACGTCACATTGAATTTAAAATATAGTCAAGGAGTAGGTCTATGATAAACGAAGTTATTTTATCGGTTAATAATGGTGATGGTACTTATGCAACTTTAGATTTGTACGAGAATGAAAAACTGCATCTGAATTTTAAGTTCACAGATATCACAGATTTTAGCGCAGTTGGTAATTACTCGCGTGAGTTTCGCATACCTGCAAGTAAAACAAATGTTGATTTTTTCGGTGCTATTTATAACGTCAATTTCGATGGGTGGTTTGACTATCGAATTAAAACTGAAGCAACGTTAACGAATAATACAATACCAGTTGCAAGTGGTCACATACAAGTTAAGCGCGTGTATTGGTCGCAAGGCAAGTTGTTTGAATTTGAAATTGTTTTCTTCGGTGAAGTTCCAAATCTTGCACGTGCATTAAATGAAAAAATGCTACGTGATATCAGCACAATTGCTAATGGTGATTTAGATTATCAGTTATTATATGAGAACGTGAGTGGTATGACTGATGATGTGATTCTTACGTTGTGCGATAAGTTTAATTTTACTGCAAGTAATCTTGAAGGGCAACCGATTTATTATAATCAAACAGATGCGCAATATGGTGGCACACCTTTGTACGTTGGTCATTTAACACCTGCTGTAAAAGCAAAGTATTTGTTTGACCAAATTATGCTCGATGCAGGCATTAGTTACGAGAGTGATTATTTAGATAGCATTCTTACAAATGTCTATGTACCATTCGTAAATTCACAATACTTAAATGGTGCTAATACAACTGGTTTATTCGCATCGAATTTAGCATTAGCAAGTAACATCAATAACATCACGTTGACCACAACAAGTAGTCAATACGATATCTATACACAATTTACAGAATACGAAGATGCATCGAATAGTTGGAGCGGTGGCATATTTACTGCGCCACAAACTGGTGACTTTACATTTCGTTTTTGGTTACACGGAAGTGCAACGCGTAACAATACAAATACCGATTTAACTAACACAACATTAGTTGTATTATACTACGTCAATGACCAAATTGTTAATTATGAGCAGGCAACAAATATAATTCAACAAGGTACGATGACTTCAACAGATGTGAGTTGTGATATACTTAACACAATTGCATTGCAGACTGGTGATATTTTAAAAGTTAAAATTGCTTGTTATGGTTTAGCAAGTGGATTAAATCCCGGTGTTATACCTTCGTTGGATTTAGATTTGATTGGTAATGGTTCAAATAATTATACAGGCACAGGTCTTGAACTTCAAAGTGTAACATCTGAATTGTATGGTAATGTGAATGTGTTTATGGAATTCAACGCGCCCGAAATGAAGCAAATTGATTTCATAAAAAGCATTCAGCAAATGTTCAATTTAGTTTTCGTACCCGATAAGACATTACCAAATACGTTGCGAATCACACCAATGAACGAATACATCGCAAGTGGTAACACGTTGGATTGGTCAAAGAAATTAGATTTAAATAAAGACATTGTTTATTCACCAACAACAGATTTACAAAAGAAGAAATTTACATTCACATATACTGCTGATGGTGATTTTTGCAACAAGATTTATCAAGATAATGGTCGCGTTTTCGGAAGGTATGAAGTGACTGAAAATGATTTTGATGTCATCAATGATTTCGCAACTGGTGAAGAAAAAATTGAACTTGCATTTGCATCAACACCGTGTAATGGAATTGATGGTAGTGATGTTGTTGTACCAAAATTCTTAAACGAAAGCGGTGAATTTGTAAACCCTAAACCACGCATACTTTACTATTTCGCAAACTTCAACGTGCAGATGTACAATGAATTCACAGATGCAATTGAAACAACAAGTGTTAAATGCTTAAGCAATTATTCTACAATGAATGCAGGTGTGAACGATTTAGATTTGAATTTTGCACCCGAAGTTCCATTACACACAATTACTGCATCACCTTACAACAATTTGTACAATCGTTTTTGGCGTAATTACTATCGTGAAATTTACGATGGACAAGCACGTATAATGGAAGGTTATTTTGCTTTAACACTTGAAGATATTTTTACATTTTCATTCGCTGATAAAATATGGATCATTGATTCGTGGTGGCGCGTGTTGGATGTCGAAGGTTATGTACTTGGTGAAATGGATGTTACGAAAGTGAAATTGATTCGTGTGTTGGATATAGATAATTCGTGTGATGCAACACCAGTAAGTGCGAATAGAGATAAGACATTGAATTGGGAAGATTCAAACGGTGACCCAGTTGAAGCGACAGAAGATTGTTGTAGACGTTATGGTTACTTTTGGAATTCAGTAAATGATAAGTGTTATTCAATTCCATCGAGCGGAACGAAGAATTTATTACAAGCAAAAACGAATGTATTAGCACCAAAGTTTTTCGGTGACAATGTAAAGTTCACAACACCAATTGAAAGACCAATTAAAATTGTTTCAACTGATTACGCGGTTACTCGCAATGACAATTACATATTAACTCAAGATATGACTGCAGACATTACGTTGTATGTACCTAATGCAACGCAATACAAAGGTCAATCAATTACATTCAAGAACATCGATGCAACTTATGGTGTGACATTGCAACCATACGGCACACAAAAAATTGACGATGTGTTGACGTATGTAATGAACACAACTAATAGCGCAGTTACATTGGTAAGTGATGGTAGCAACTGGTATATCAACAATGAAAATGATACAAGTGTGTTGTGGACAATTGAATTGATGGCAGTACAAACGATTGATGTTTACGCACCTTATGATATGTCAATTAACACGATTGATAACGTTGTTGGTGCTCCAACCATTACAATAACAGATGATGCAGTTGCGTACACGTTGGGTAATACAATCGCTGAAGGTTCATTGATTAACATAACAGCAAGTGTTGCATCAGTAATTAATTTAAACATCGAGCAATTATGATAAAAGCAGATAACGTTACTACGTGTTTAGAGTTCATCAAGAATGATATCAAAGGAAAATCATTCGTATCACAAATCGCACAAGGCAAATATGAATTAGACCTTCGCAAGTATTACGCATTAAAAGTTTTCCGAATAAGTGTAAACGTTGCGTTTTATCTATTTATTAGTTATCTAATCTTTTTTTAATGGCTACAAAGGAATTCAATATAACTGGCAATGGCGTTCAATATATGAACGATGTTGCGCAAGCATCAGAACAAAGTGCGCAAGGATTTAAAAGTGCGAAGGCAGAATTACGTGCGTTGCAGAATCAGATGCTTGAGATGGATCAATCAAGCGAAGAATTCAAAAAAGCGTCAGCACGTGCAGCAGAATTAAAGGATAACATAAGTGATTTAGCACAAGAATTAAGTGCGAATGCAGGTAATGCATTTGAGCAGGTATCAAATAACGTTGGTTTGTTTGGTGACCGAATTATGTCATTAGATTTCAAAGGTGCTGGTATTGCGTTAAGTGGTTTTGGTAATGCACTTGGGCAATTGAATTTCAAAACCATTAAAGAAGAATTAGGTGGTTTGATTAAAGGAATTGGTGATATGGGTAAAGCGTTACTTGCAAATCCAATTTTCTTAATAGCAGGTACAATTGCAGGTGTAATTGCATATTGGAGTGAATTAACAACAGCAGTAAAAAACTTCAATATAACGCAAGAAGAATCGATTGATAAAATGATGCGTAGTGAGGCGGTGATGAAAGAAATGGATTCAGTTAAAGTTCAAACTGCACAAATTGAATTATTAGTACGTGCGGTTAATGACCATTCGAAAAGTGAAGATGATAGAAAGAAAGCATTAGGTGAAGTGAACAAAGCGTTAAAAGCAAATGGTATTGAAGCAATTAATGATATCAACGCAACGAACGATATCATCAATGCAAAAAATCAATTGATTTTAAAGTTACAACAAGAAGCAAAGGTTCGTGGTAAGTTAAAATATCTTGAAGACCTTTATGCTAAACAATCACAATTACTTGCGAATAAAGGATTCACAACTACATTATCAGAAGCAAATCAAGCAGGTCTTTCATTACTTGGATTGCAAGGTGGTTTTATTCAGAGCATCACAGATATGGGTGCATCTATGGTTGGAACAACCGTAACTGATTTGCAGAATATTCAAAAAGAAATTGATTTCATTAGTGAAGATATTTATAATGACCAAGAAGCATTAGCAAAACTTACCATAAAAGGAAACGAAGAAAATGAAGATAAGAAAGGTGATATTATAAAAAAAGGAGCAGAAAAAAGAAAGAAAACACGTGATGAAATTCTGCAAGAAGAAGCCGATGCTTTGAAGAAAGCAATGGATGAAGCGTATGAAGCAGAGCGTGTGAATGAACGCAATTTGGATTTGTTATATGAAACGCAAGGTATACAAAGAATCGAAGGTGCGTTACAAACAACGGACAAAATAATTGAAATAAAGAAAATTGAGAATGATGCATTAGATTCGCTCGATGCAGAACAAGCATTCCGCGCACAAGAACGTCAACGTGAATTAAATGCAAAGCGTTTACAAATGGCAAGTGATGTATTTGGTGCGTTGGGTAATCTTGCAGAATCGTTTGGCACTAAATCAGAAAAAGATGCGAAGCGACAATTTGAAGTTGTGAAAGCATTCAATTTAGCACAAGCAATTGTTGCAACTTACACAGCAGTTAACAACGCATTAACGGCAGGTGGTAACCCTGCAAAACTTGCAACTGGCGCACAATTCGTTGAAGCAGGTGTTGCACTTGCGGCAGGTCTTGCAAACGTTATTAAAATACAACAAACGAAATTTGAAAGTAAAACACCACCAAGCGGTGGTGGTGGTTTAAATGGAGGTACAAATGTTGGTGGTTCACCTTCACCACTATCACTTTCGTTTTTGCAGAATCAACCTAATCAACAACCACCGTTTCAAGCATATGTAATTAGTGGTCAAGTATCGAATTCAATAGAGGCACAACAATTAATAAATAATCAATCAAAATTATGATGAATAAAAAAATAAAAGTTATCGAGTATGGCATAGACGATACTGGTATGTTAGGCGTTCACGCAATAAGTGTTGTTGAAGACCCTGCAATTGGTGTTGACTTCGTTGCGTTATCAGACGAAAAACGTTATGTAACACTTGCATCAGAAGAACGCAAGATGTTATACGGTGCGTTGCTCATTCCCGACCAATTAATTTACAGATACGATGAAGCACAAGGTGAGTACTATGTGAAGTATAGCAAAGAAACAATTGAAAAAATTGCGCACAATTACTTCAAGCAGAATTTGCATCATAATGCTACTTTAGAACACGAATCACCAGTTGTTGGTTTAACGCTTGTTGAATCGTGGTTAATTGAAGGTGAGAATGATAAATCAAAAGAGTTCGGATTTTCATTACCAGTTGGCACGTGGTTCGGTGGGATGAAAGTTGAAAACGATGAAGTATGGAACAAAGTAAAAAGCGGTGAAGTAAAAGCGTTTTCAATCGAAGGAATGTTCGTACCGAAAAAAGAAATGAAGATGTCTGAACAACAAGAACAATGGATCGTTGAACTTGAACAAATGTTGCAGATGGCAAGTGAAGAAGAAATTGTTGCACGTTATGAAGATTATGTGCGTGTTGTAAATATGAGTTATGATGAACTTAATGAATGGGCAAAATCTGAATGTTCACGATTAGCTTCGTTAGACCGTTCACCCATTGAAAGAAATTTAGAATTACTCTCAACACCAAAATCTGAATGGACAGAAAAGCATTTTGAATGGGCTGGTAAAACAATTGCATTCGTCAATCGTATGCGTGAAAATAGCGCAGGTGATTTACTCGTTGATAGCGAAGGTAATGATTGCGGAAGTAAGCGAACTATATCACTTAAAAATTGGGCATTTGACCCGAACAAATGAACATCGAAGGTGGTGCATTCTTACGTATTGAATTGAACAATGGTGATGTAAATAATTTCATCAACGCAATTCAAAAAATCTGCAATGAAGAAACAAAAATTGCAATAAAAAAGTATGGTTTGAACGAAGAAGAAATTGAGTTATTCAAACGATTGAATTCATACTTCGATTAAAAAGAAAAGGTGCTACGTTTAGCACCTTCTTTTTATCAAACAAAAAACAATAACACAGAACAATCATCTGAATTATGAAACAAAATTACGTGATGTTCTATTTACTAATTGAATTAATATATAAACACATTATGAACCTTAAAGAAAAAGTACAAGAGTTGTTTGCAAAATACAACGTCAACTTATCTGTATCAGAAGAAGTTGTTGAAGTAAAGCAAATGACCGAAGGAATTCTTGAAGACGGTTCTTCTATTTACACCGATAGTGATGCGTGGGCAGTTGGTGTTCGTGTTCTTGTTAAAGATGCAGAAGGCAACGATGCACCTTTGATGGATGGCGAATACAAACTTGCTGATGGATCAACAATCGTTGTTACCGAAGGTGTGATTGCTGAAATCAAACCAATGGAAGAAGAACCAAAAGTTGAAGTTGAAGTTGAAGCAGAAGCAACTGAAGTTGTTGAGCAGTCAACTGAAATGAATGCTCAATTCGAAGCAATCCTAAACGTTGTTGCAAATCTTGAAAAAGAAATCGCAACATTAAAAGCAGAAAAAGAAAACTTGTCAGCGCAAGTAACAAAACTATCTGCACAACCAGCAGTTGAATCAGTAAAAACTGAATTTAAAAAAGCGGTTAAAGAAGCACCGAAGAAATCATTTAAACAAATGACTTACGAAGAACGCTTCGCATACAACTTAAATAAAAACAAATAAAAAAAAGAAAAATAAAAAATGGCTACAACCACTTCACTTACATCAACCTATGCTGGTAAAGAAGCAGCAGGTTACATTCGTTCGGCGTTCTTGTCAAACGAAACATTGCAGTATATCACCGTTAAAGAAAACGTTGAATACAAGCAAGTAGTACGCAAATTAGTTGACGATATCACTTTCGCAAATGCGACTTGTGACTTCACACCAACTGGTACTGTTACATTAACAGAGCGCGTTTTAACACTTGAGAAATTTCAAGTACACAGACAACTTTGCAAGAAGGATTTCCTTGCGGATTGGGAAGCAAAATCAGAGCAGAACGGACAACTTCACGCTTCACTTGCTGATGCAATAATTGCTAATATGATGGCAGGAATTGCAGCAAGAAACGAAGTAGTTATTTGGCAAGGTGTTAACGCAACTGCAGGTGAGTATGATGGATTCGAAACATTGTTCTTGGCTGATGCATCTGTACTTGATGTTTCTTCACCAGTTGCAATTGACGAAACAAATGTTATAGATGAAATCAAAAGATTAGTTGATACTTGTCCTTTGAAAGTTCGTCGCTCAACTGAAAAGCCACGCATCTATGTTTCATCTAATGTTGCTGAAGCATTCCGCTATGCGATTCTTGGATTGGGTAATGGTTCATACTTGTATCAAGGTGAAACCGTTGTAATGACTTGGTTAGGTCAATACGAAATCGTTGAATGTCCCGGTATGTCAAACGATACAATGGTGATGGCGCAAGCGTCTAACCTATGGTTCGGTACTAACTTACTTTCTGATTGGAACGAAGTTGCATTGTTGGATATGTACGATAAGGATTTATCAGACAACGTTCGCTTCGGTGCGAAATTCTTCGCAGGTGTTCAGTATGGATTCGGTAACGAAATCGCATTCTACCAATACACTGCCTAATTAATTAAATAACCCTTGTACAATTGTGGTGCGTCAAACAAGGACGCATCACTTTTGTGCAAATAATAAACAATAAAAATATGGCTTGTGAATTAACAACTGGTTTTACACTTGATTGTAAAGATGGTGTTGGTGGAGTTAAGCAAATCGTATTGGTTGACAAGGAAATTGTAACTGGCTTCACGCTTGATGCAAACGAAATTGTTACTGCAATTGCAGGTGCAACTGATGCTGATTATTTTACTTACGAATTACCAACGCAAACTGCATCACTTGAAGAAACGATTAACTTCAATCGTGATAATGGAACGGTGTTCTACACGCAAACGGTGAACGTTATGCTTCATAAATTATCGAGCGCAAAAAGATTAGAATTACAAACCGTTGCAAAAGCACGTGTAATTGTTTTCGTTCTTGATGCTAATGATAATTGGTGGGCGGTTGGTTATGAAAATGGTGCAGACCTTTCAACTTCAACATCTGCAACTGGTACTGCTTTAGGTGATATGAATGGTTACACACTTGCATTCACTCACGAAGCACCAAAACGTGCATACAAATTGAGCGGTTCACCTGCTTCAATTACTCCGTAATAAACAATTATAATTTATGTTAACATTTGGTGGTCACACAACCACCATTTGTTAACTTTACTTACAAGGAAAAATGATTTATCTACTTACAAATACTGCAAACCAAACAACGTATTTAACGTTGAATGAAGGGCGTAGTTATTACACAACTGCATTCACGCATTATTTGTTGGTGTTGACCTACGAAATGACTGGTGATACATTAGGTCAAGTGGTTAGTGTGATAAGCGAGAACGAAAGAATCACCACAATTGAATTAACAACTGCAACACTTGTTGATGCAGGGCGTTACAGATATGAAGTGTATGGTCAAAATTCTTCAAGCAATACAGACCCAACAGATGCAAGTGTTGTTGGTTTAGTTGAAAAAGGAATTTTTGAACTAACTGAAAATGTAAATTACTATGATGTTTCAACGCCAACAATTCCAGTTGACGTTATTTATACTGGCACTTAATGACTAACATACAACAATTCAACTTCGCAAAATATCAACCAACGGAAGCAATTGAAAAAGAGAATCGCGCAGGTTGGATTGACTACGGTGATAACAATTTATATCCGCAATACTTAATTAATCTTTATCACAATTCACCAATACACAATGCGTTGGTGAATTCGATTTCGTTTATGATTGCTGGTAAAGGTACTGATACGATTCTTGATAATGCGTTAGATGGAATTGCATTCGATTTAAAATTGCAAGGTCAATTTGTTGCTGAAATTATATGGTCATTAGATGGTACACGCGTTGCGCAAATCAATCACTTGCCTTTCGAGAATTGCAGACTTGCATACGATAAAGAATGTGAAGAAGTAAATGGTATTTGGTATTCGTACGATTGGAGTAACACGCGCAGTAAAAAAGGTAAACCATATTTCATTCCTTTGTTTGATCCATCGTGCGCAAAAGAATATCCACGTCAAGTAATTTATGACCATTCGATGTGTGCTGGTTCTATGTACTATGCTAAACCCGATTATTATGGTTCTTTGAATTACATCGAGTTATCATATCAGATGGGAATGTATCACGTGAATAACATTATGAATGGATTATTCCCATCGTTCATAATTAACTTCTTGAATGGCATACCACAAAAAGAAGAACGCGAACAAATACGTAGAGAATGGGAAGCAAGATTGAGCGGTGCGAGTAATGCAGGTAAGTTCTTGATGACATTCAATGAAGACCCTGCACGTGCGCCACAAATAGAGCCATTTCCAATATCTGATGCGGATAAACAATATCAATTTTTGAGTGAAGAAACTGCGAAGCAAATTATGATTGGCCATCGTATCACATCACCTTTACTTTTTGGTATTCGTGATAATGGTGGATTTGGTAGTAACAAAGATGAAATGGTTGTTGCGTTGGATATCTTCAACCATCAAGTGATTCAACCATATCAAAGATTAATTACTGATGTGTTCACACCAATCATTGGTGATATTGAAATTGCATTGAATTCACCTTTTGAAATTGTTGAAACTGCATTACCAACTGAATCAATTGTTATTGATACACCAGTTGACCAACCAACAACAACTGATGTAACAGCAGAAGTAAAGGTATCTGATGTGACATACAACGGTGCACAAATTGCATCAGCAATTGACATTGTTTCAAAAGTAAAAGAAGGAATTTTAACGCAAGAACAAGCGATTGTTTTCTTGGTGCAGTTCTTACAGGTTGATGTTGAAGTTGCAATCAAAAAAAAAAAGTAAAGAAAAATAAATCAGAACCAAAACTGATTAATGGTGTACCTGCGCACATTAGTGAAGAAGATTCTAATGCGTGGTTAAAACACCTTGCTGATAAAGCCGAATACGTTGATGAAGAAGAATGGGAATGCATATCAGATGAAGAAGTAACAGACCCACACAACGAAGAAGCGTATCGAAAAGAATATATGTCATTGCGTTCATATGCAAAGCCGAATGAACGTTCGGATGAAACAGATAAAGGTCTTTATAAAATTCGGTATTACTATTCAAAGAATTTAACGTGGCGCGATGGCGAAATGGTAACGCGTGAGTTTTGTCGCGAGATGGTTGCACTTTCAAAAGCAGGTGCAGTTTATCGTTATGAAGACATCATTGCAATGGAAGGCGAGAATGAGAAGTTCGCACCAGCAGGGTCGAATGGGTATTCGGTCTGGCATTGGAAAGGCGGTTGCTATTGTCACCATAAGTTCTTTCGTAAGATATATTTCAGAAAAAGAAAAGGTGGTCAATTCTTACCGAACAAAGGTCTTGCAAATGATTCAGTTGTAAAAGATAACGTTGATAGTTTAAAACCAAAAGGTGTTGAAGCAATTCGACCAATTGACACACCATCACGTGGTTCACTTAAATACAAATAAAAAAAATTAATATGGCACTACAACCAGAAGTTCTTTTAGTTGACGAAAACTATATCAAAAAATACACGTGGGTAAATGGTTCAGTTGATCCATTGCTTATGTACCCTGCAATTTATTTAGCGCAAGATGAACACTTGCAACAATATCTCGGAACAGATTTATATAACAAGATAAAAAGTGATGTTGCAAATAATACAATTAGTGGTAATTACTTGACGTTGCTCGATAACTGGGTGCGTAGAATGGTGTGTTGGTGGGCAATGTATGAAATGCTTCCGCACTTGTATATGAAAACAGATAATGGTTCATTGGTTATTCGCACAAGTGAAGATTCACAACCAATTACACAAGACGATTTGCAGAATTATCGTGAGCAGTCAAGACAAAAAGCGATGTTCTACACAGCACGTATGGTTGATTATTTGTGTGATAACACTTCGTTGTTTCCAGAGTATTCAACGAACACGCAGAATCAATTGTATTCAGATACTGATGTGTACCCATCTAACAATTTTGAGATATCAATGGGAAGTGATAGATATGTGAAAGGTCAGTACAAGCGTGGTTGGTTAGATTCTTATTTTCAATAAATAAATATGTCAAGGGGAAGAAAAAAAGATTTAGAAAAACAACAAGTGTACTTTGAAAAATTAAAGAAGTACATCAAGAAAAAAGAACAACAAGTAAAACGATTGCAAAATGGTCAAGCCAACAATTAAACAATTACAAGACGAATTCGCTAAACACAAATATGATTTCGCAATGAAATTTCATTTGGTTGGAATACGTTCACGCGCTAATGTTCCAAACCGATTTGATGATTTAGTTGGTGTGATTAAAGACGATGAAGTGTATTGGTTTACTGCAACAACAAATGCAGGTCGACATTGGTTATTGAATCTGATGAATCCAAAAGGTACTGCGATGGTTGTACCTAATCAGTACAAAAATTCGTGGGTGTTAGGATATCATAAAGGGCAATACAGAGCATTAACGCAATACGCACCAATTGATGTTTATCGCGATTCAAATAAGAACGAAATAGCAGAAGTAACAACCAATATTGAGCGTGGTATTTTTGGAATCAATATTCATCGCGCAAATCCAAATGCAATTAGTACACTTGTTGAAAAATGGAGTGCAGGTTGTCAAGTGTTGAATAACCCACAAGAATTTGCACAACTGATTTCGATGTGCGAAGCAAGTGGTCATAAATTTTTCACGTATACTTTATTCAATGAATGGTTATGAGCCACGAAAACGAAACGCATTTGATACATGAAGAAATACAATTGCTGAATCGCAAAATTGATAGAGTGTTATTAACGTTAATCGGTGACGATGAAATGTTACAAGAAGGATTGGTGAAGAAAGTTGAGCGTCACGAACGTTATATTCAAAATCAAAGATTGCAAGTTGCGAAGTTTACTGGCATTGCAACCGGTATGGGCATCGTTGGTGGTTTCATTGTTGAATTGCTGATGAAGTTATTATGAAGGAATGGATTAACAATTTATTTAGTTATTCAAAAAGTGTTAGCAGTAAAAGAGTTACTGCTATTTTTATTGTAATTAATTTGATTGTATTAGCATACGTTGGAACATTCACCAGTTACATCGCACCACAATTTATGTATGATGCATTAGCAATTGTTGCAGGTGGTGTTTTAAGTACAACCGTTGTTGAAGCATTCACAAATAAAACGAATGGGACATCCAAAAACACAAGCGCATCTAATGGCGAAGAAAGTGTGTGAGCAGTTTGCAAACACACCATCACTAACACTTGCTAAAAAACTATTTGCAGAACACCCCGAAGTTTACACAGATGTTGAACACGCACGTTCACACATAAGAAAACTACGTGGTAAGACTGGCGTTGCGAATAGAAATAAAACAAAAGATAAAGCATTGTTTGAAGACAAACCACGCGCGTTAAATCCATTCAAATTACCAAAATCATACGCGAAGAAACGTCAACACATTGATGTGAAAGGTTCAAAGATTCTTGTACTATCTGATGTACATATTCCATATCACGATATCGAAGCGTTAACACTTGCCATTGATACTGGTATACAAGAACAATGTGACACAATTATTTTAAATGGCGATGCGCTCGATTGCCATATGATTAGTGACTTCGTGAAA
>Ga0315909_10002330_pt1 | contig 24401 bp, 17 predicted proteins | sample LakEriMetagenome_11_FD_203527 | JGI IMG/M metagenome (GOLD analysis project Ga0315909, IMG submission 203527) | Freshwater fungal communities from buoy surface, Lake Erie, Ohio, United States - Buoy 2 MA125 | ecosystem: Environmental > Aquatic > Freshwater > Lake | place: USA: Lake Erie, Ohio...
TTGCAACCGCTAAGTTCTCTGCAATATTCGCAGTTGTAAATCCTGCTTTAGCATGTTCATTAATGCTGTTCGCAAGATTTGCACCAATAGGATAGAATTCTTTTTCGTATGCTTCAAACGTGTCATATACTGCCCAACTGTTTGCAGTCTTTGTTGCAACAAGAATGTGACCAGGTTCACCTGATCCTTCATATGCCAACCATTCATTGACAGTTTCATCCCAAAGAATATATGCGTTTGGTGATGAACCACGATTTACAATGATTGCGGCATTGAGTGTTGGTGTACCAGTAACATTGGCACTCAGAATTACATTGTTACCACCAACAAACAATTGGTCTGTAGTAATTGTTTGAGCATTACTAATTACCAGATTGCCTGTAATAGTCAGATTACCTGTGAACAAGCCATCACCAGCAACGTGTAGGTTTGCTTGTGGGCTGTCTGTATCAATACCTAAACGGTCGTTGACATAATCCCAATACAGTTTGGTTGGGTCTTGATCAATAGCGCCGTTACGACCAAATAGAATAGCACCATTTGTTTTATTCTTGCCTTCCATCAAATGTGAATAGACAAGAATAGAACCGTCTGTTACATCTGACAGAGTAACATAACCAACTGCCATTGGTATACTTGGCGGCACTGGAGGAGTTGTTTGATATTCACCTGGTGTATCAGACAAAAACAACTCTTGACCAGCAGTCAACAAGGAGGTATTCAGTCCTCTGATTTTACCATGTATGGTTACATAACCATAATCATTGTTTGCAATTGAAGTCGAAGTAACACCAATGACTTCAGCGTTCTCAGCAAGATTAGCAGCAGCAAGTGCAACAGCAGGAAATCCATTTGCTGATGCGTCACCACCTATACGAGCAACTTTACCTCTAGCAATTGTAGTGCCAGAATTATTCCATACACGAATTACTGTTTCTTGGCCAAGTTGAATTGTATTATCAGATTCATTATTATATGATAATGCTTTCTGATCATTGTCGTAGAAAATACGACCTTCATTTCTTGGTGGTACAGAAGATGATGTGTTTAGATCAATATACGAACCAACAAATACATTTTGTGTTGTTAGATTGGCTGCAATTACAACGTTAGCGGTAACTGTGCCACCAAGATTTGCATTTAACGAATTGTTGGCACGAATAAATGCTGCATTCGCATATTGACCTGTGGCGTTTTGTGACAAATACGCAGCATTAGCATGGTCAAATGATGCATTTGTTTTTATGAAACTTGAATTTGCATGTATGAATGCGGCATTTGCATATTGACCAGTAGCGTTCTGAGAAATGTATGCAGCGTTGGCATGGTCAAATGCAGAATTAGTCTGAATGAAAGCACTATTCGCATGAATGAATGCCGCATTTGCATATTGACCAGTTGCATTTTGAGAAATATATGCAGCGTTGGCGTGATCAAAAGCGGCATTTGTTTTTATAAATGCACTGTTAGCCTGAATGTATGCGGCGTTAGCAGCAGCAAAAGCACCGTTAGCATTTGCAAAAGCAGCGTTAGCAGCAGCAAAAGCACCATTAGCATTTGCAAAGGCATATGATGTGTAGACATATAAATCTACTGTGCCATTTGCTCCAAAAAAATAATTTGAGAATATAGCATTAGCACCCGTAATGCTACCATTTGAACCTGTTGTTGTTAGTGTGTTTGATGTGAGATTACCAACAATGACAACTTCACCTGTAACATTACCACCAACGTTTGCATTGAGTGAATTGTTTGCACGAATGAATCCTGCATTGGCATGATTGAATGCGGCGTTGGACTGAATGAATCCTGAGTTTGCTTGAATGTAAGCAGCATTGGCAGCAGCAAATGCACCGTTGGCATTCGCAAAGGCCGCATTGGCTTTAGCAAATGCACCATTGGCATTCGCAAAGGCCGCATTCGCATGATCAAATGCTGAGTTTGTTTTTATGAAGCCGCTGTTTGCATGTATGAATGCAGAGTTTGCTTGAATATAAGCGGCATTAGCAGCAGCAAAAGCACCATTAGCATTTGCAAAAGATGCATTCGCATGATCAAATGCTGAGTTTGTTTTTATGAATCCAGAGTTTGCTTGAATGTATGCAGCGTTAGCAGCAGCAAAACCAGCATTGGCATTTGCAAATGCATAGTTAGCATGTAAGAACGCAGAGTTTGCTTGAATGAAACCACTGTTTGCATAATTAGCGGAAGCATTTTGATATGTAAATGCTGAATTAGCATGTAAGAATGCAGCATTTGCTTGATCAAACGCAGAGTTTGCTCTAATACCACTTGTATTCTGACTTGTGTATGCCGCATTTGCGTGTAGATAAGCAGCATTTACATGAAAGAACGATGAGTTGGCTTGAATGAATCCTGAATTGGCATGAATGTACGCCGCATTTGCCTTTGCAAAACCAGCATTAGCATTTGCAAATGCATAGTTAGCGTGTAAGAATGCGGAATTTGCTTGAATGAATCCACTATTCGCATGATTGAACGAATAGTTGGCATGTAGAAACGCAGAGTTTGCTTTTATGAATGCTGAGTTAGCATATGATGCAGGAGCAGAACCACCTAAGTCATCAAATGATATACCATCATTTGTAAATTGCCACTTGTTATCAACTTCATTCCACAGTAAATAAACATTTGCTTCTATACCACGATCAATCTCAATACCAGCATTCATTGTCGGTGTACCCGACTGATTGATAGCAGCATTCAATGTGATGATGTTATCACCAATCAATACAATAGGTACATTAGCACCAATTGAACCACCAACGATACTCAAATTACCTTGAATCGTAACATCACCCGTAATCAGACCACCAACGTTTGCATTCAGTGCGTTGTTTGCACGAACATATGCCGAGTTTGCATGATCGTATGCTACATTCAGTTTTTCATATGATGAGATGCCACGAATATACGTTTCCCAACCACCAATAGGAATAGCACCGTCACTTGTTCTTGAACCTATAAAAAGCGTATTACTGTTATACGAATACGCCGGTTCGCCAATATTCAACGACGGTGGTGTGTCGGTAGTTAGCGATCTTTTTATTTGAATTGGTGTATTTGCCATTTGTAATTCTTAGAATGTTCCACCGTCTAGGTTGTCCAAGACAGTGGTAGCAATTTTCATTTCGTAACGATTGTTTGCTGAACTATAAACAAGAGAAAATCCATCTTGTACACCATTCGTAAACACATTATTGATTTCTTCTAATGCAACATTAGGTTTTGGTTTATAGTTCGGTGATGTAATTGTTGTTCTGTTCGGTTGAAATACCGTAACTTTACCTAAATCTGGCATGAATTACCTCGTAACAGATGGGAGAACAATTGCGGTGCCTTCTATTACACGTGTCACGGAATTATCTAATGAGTTTGTAATAATAAGATCAAACACATAACGGCCTGGTGTTAATGCTGCTGTATTTGCTGCGGTCATTGACAGTGTAATTTGACCGTTAGCATTACCAGTGATTGTTGATGTAAGAGTGTTTGCTGAAGATGAATAGTATGATTTACGTATTTGAGAAGATGCAGAATATGTTGTGAGATTGACTGCATCACCTTGAACATCAGTTACACTAATTGTTGATGTAAGATTTGCGCCTTGCTCTATTGTAATTTCTGAATACGCAGCCAAGATTGTCTCCTTCTAATCGTGTATTTAGTCAATCTCGGTAGTGTATAAAAAAACCCCGCCGAAGCGGGGTTGTTGTGATGAAAACTATTATGCAGGTACTACTTCATCCCATGAAGTTGTTTCTTCATTCCATGTATACATCTTAGGTGGATCACCTTGTCCTGCATCTGCTGGCATTGCAACAGGTGCTTCCCAATTTGCTTCTGTATTGTTTAGAACCCATGAAGCAAATGGTTTAGGTGGAACGAATGCATCTAGTTCTGCATTGTATGAGTATCCAATGCCTGCGTAACGCTTGCGGAAGTTGTGATTGTATGATGTTTGTTTCCAATTGCCACCAAACAATCTTTGGCAAAAACCAATACCCATTTCTTCACGCTCAACGCCACTAGCGTCAAGTAGTTCATTGTTACTCACAACAATGACTTGTGTTACTACGTTGTTTTCATCAAGTTGTGCAAAATGTGCCATTTGTAAAAACTCCCTTTGTTAAAAATATTACTTTGTATTTATAAACTTATTTATGTCCATCTTAGAACGACAATTCCACCACTACCGGAACCAGCACTGAAACCACCACCACCAAAATATCCACCAGCACCACCACCGCCTGAACCTGTATTTGCTGCTGCATTTGTGGCTTGAACAAATGCTGCTGATGGACCATAACCACCATTTCCACCTAAACCTGATCCTCCTGTTCCAACTGCTCCTGCAGGAAATGGAGAAGGTGCAGTTGGTCCATATCCAAATGCGCCGCCACCGCCTCCACCAGCATAACCAGTATTTGAACCAGTAATTGAAGAGAATATACCTGTACCACCAGCACCGGCTGTAGTTGAGTTAACTGGATTAGGTAAACCTACTGAACCAGCACCGCCACCGCCACCAGCTCCGCCACCTCCAAGAGGATTTCCTGCTAGTGCAGCGCCACCATTATTTCCCTCAGACGGATTATATCCACCCAAATTACCTAATCCGCCTGCACCAAAGGGTCCATTGCCACCGCCACCACCCGAACCACCTGAAAGGCCACCTCCAGTCCATCCACCACCACCACCTCCAGTTGCCCAAAAACCTGGGAATGGAGATGTGCCTGTAGCGTAAATTCCAGAGTTAGTTCCATTAGAGCCGGCAGATGAAGAATCATTTGGCGCTTTACTACCACCACCACCAACTTGAACAGTATATGTTGTTCCTGGAGTTACTTGAAGTCTAGAGCCTGTTCTAACACCACCAGCACCGCCACCACCAGCACCATTTCCATTCGGTGTTCCGCCGTTTGCGCCACCACCACCTCCACCAGCTACAAAGAAATAATCTACGTAGTTAACACCGCTAGGTACAGTCCAAGTGTTTGAACTATTAAATATAGCGTACTTGTATTGTCTAGAAGATGCTTTTAAAATAACGATTCCAGATGCCCCTCTTCCACCGTTAGCACCTCCTCCACCACCAGTATTGGTGTCAGCATTTCCTCCTTTAGGACCACCAGGAGCAATCGCCGTTCCTGATGTAGTTCCACCAGCACCAGCACCACCGGCAGCAAGAGATGTGGATACTCCAGTAATGGCAGTAGAAATGCCCGGACCACTTGTTCCACCAGTTCCAAGTGTTCCTGCTCCACCAGGTCCACCAGCACCACCTCCACCACCACCTGCTCTTTGTGCAGCAGGGAATGGGGTTGCTTGAGCATAAGCAGCGCCTCCTGAGTAACCTTCGAGTGGATTATATCCACCCAAGTTACCAAGACCACCAACTCTTACTGTTGGCTGGCCGGGACAACTTCCACCACCACCTGATCCACCACCATATCCATTTTCACCATCTGTTCCCGTGATGGTTGCACCACCTTTACCACCACCCGTTGACCAAATCGGAGTATTTGAATTTGCGGTAAAGAAACCTGAATTAGTTCCATTTGATGATGTTCCTCCTGCGCCAGGAGTTGAGGTTCCACCCGAACCAACTACAATTGTATATCTTTCACCTGGAAGCACTCTAAGTTCTGTTCCTTGTCTAAATCCACCAGCACCACCACCGCCTGTGGAATCGCTGAGTTGTGAAGCACCACCGCCACCGCCACCACCAACGACAACATAATCAACAGCAGTTATTCCATTAGGAACTATAAACTGTCCGCTGTTCGCAAAAACATATAAATTGTTTGATGTGTATCGATAATTGTACTTTAATATGATTATTCCAGAACCACCGGCACCGCCGGCACCCGGTCCAGAACCTCCACCTCCACCACCTCCAGTGTTTACAGTGCCAGATGTTCCAACACTTGTTGATGGAGAACCTGTTGGTCCACCAGCACCTCCACCGCCAGTTCCACCAACACCACGAGGACCAGCAGGCGTACCCCAAAATCCACCACCACCTCCACCAGAATATGTTGTGCTTGTTCCAGATAATGTCGATGTCAATCCATTTCCGCCTGAGCCAGCAGCTCCACCATTCGTTGCATTAGTGCCAACAGCCCCAGCTCCGCCACCGCCAGCACCAGATTCATATGCAGGTGTCGCTGGAGCAGAACCGCCATTATTACCTTGTCCAGGTGTACCTAAACCTCCCAATTGAGGATTGGTTGCAGGTATACCGGGTGTTGTGTTTATTCCTCTAGCGCCACCACCAGAACCACCAGAAGCACCATAATTCCTATCAACACCGGGTCCTGGGTACCAACCACCGCCGGCGCCACCACCAACAGCATTAGCTAAAAATACACCAGAAGCAGAAATTGAACTATTACTGCCATTTGATAAAGCACTGCCACCTGCGCCAACCGCAACTGTGTAAGAAACTCCAGAAGTTAAATTTAACCCCGAACCTGTTAAAAATCCACCAGCACCGCCACCACCTCCATAAGAAGTTGATCCACCACCACCGGCAACAAAAAGATATTCTACAGAATTAACTCCAGGCGGTGCTATCCATGTTGTACTTTCTGTAAAGATTCTAGTCTCATTATATTCGATGTCCGGCCACAATCCAGAGAGTTTATTCAAAAAAACTTCATTTTGCGTCCATAAACCAGTAACATCACCTCCAAACTTAGAGGTGTTCAGTAATCCTATTATTCCACCATTAAATCTTTTTGCCATTTCTTACGTCCATTTTAGAATAACAATACCCGAACCTCCTGATGCCCCAACACCCCCACCGCCACCTGTGAAAGCTATTCCACTTTTACCCAAATTACCTCCACCTCCAACGCCACCTACAGTAAGAGTTGCGCCTTGGTCATCACGAACTGCCCCACCACCACCTCCAGCGTATGCGGTGTTTGAGCCGGATATTGTTGAATAAGCTCCAGCGCCACCGTTACCACCTTGAGTTCCACTTGGTGATGATTGTCCATTTGCAGAAGCGCCACCACCACCACCGCCAGCACCTTGATTTGCACCCCCTCCTGCACCATTTCCACCACCGGTTCCTTGAGCGGGACTTACGTTGGGAATATTTCCCAATCCACCTGTGCCATTACCAATCGAGTTATTATCACTCCCACAACCACCCCCACCTGAACCACCGGATGCACCATTTTTACCATTGTTTCCAGCACTTGTTGGACCAGCATAATGAGGATTTGTTCCTCCTGCACCCCCACCGGACGACCAAACAGAACCCGTTGTCGTGTAAATTCCTGAATTAGAACCATTTGTGCTTGCGCCACCCGGCCAATTATATGAACCACCTCCACCAACAACAACAGTCAATGACCCACCCGACGTAACTGGATAAGAAGGACTTGTTCTAAATCCACCGCCACCACCACCACCACCAAATGTTATTCCACCAGCACCTCCACCACCAACGATGAGATATTCAAGTGATGTCACACCTGTTGGTACAGTCCATGTTGCTGTGTTAGAGAACACTGCAACTTTATTTTGAACAGGTGAAATTTTAATAATAGCAACACCTGAACCACCCTGTGATCCTAAGATGTTTCTTCTCGGTTCCGATCCTTGACCACCATAGCCAGAATTATTTGCTGCAACGGATGTTCCTGCTCCATTCACACCTGTATATGGAGATGAAGAAAAAGAAGCTCCACCGCCACCAGCAGCGTATGTAACATTCACTCCAGTAATTGAAGAAACTAATCCTTTGCCACCAGTGGAGAATGTATCTGAAGAAGAAGAATTACCAGCTGCGCCAGCCCCACCACCACCAGAACCACCATAATTTGTTGAAGTGCCGCCATTGTTGCCTTGTCCGGGCGTTCCTGGACCACCAGCAGAACCGGTACTTCCACCACCACCAGAACCTCCATAATTACCTCTATTGCCGGCGTTTCCTAATGAAGGAGACACTTCAGCACCACCTCCACCGCCACCTAAAGCAATTAAAATTCCAGCATTTGCTGTGTTACCTGCGGCTAATACAGTATTTGTTCCATTAGCACCTTTTGCTTGACTAGCGGAATTTGCACCACCAGCACCGACTTGAATAGTATATAATTGTCCGGGACCTACTGGATAACCTATTCCTTGTAAAAGACCACCAGCACCTCCGCCACCTCCATTATATGCACCGCCGGCACCACCGCCACCAACTATCAAATAATCAATCGTTGTTATGCCATCAGGAACAATCCATTGTGATGTATTAGAGAATTTGAATACTGCGTTTGTGGCTGGCGTTTTTCTTGTACGAACAAAAATAATACCCGAACCACCTGATCCGCCTCTATAACCAGGATCGGATCCAGATAATCCGCCGCCTCCGCCACCACTGCCTGTTGATACTTCTGCATTAGTACCTGTGGCTGATGATGGATTTATTGTTCCATTTCCACCGCCATCTTGTCCAAAATAAAAATAAGGAGGACCAAAAGTATTTAATGAAGTATTAATTGAACCACCACCTCCGCCTGCATATCTTTTTGGCGAACCTGTAATTGTAGCAGCTAGTCCTATACCACCATTTGCATTTGGTGTTGATGGTCCGCCATTACCAGCGCCTCCAGCACCACCTCCTCCACCAGATAAATCTGCTTCTCCGGGAGCAAAAATTCTTCCACTAGCACCGCCCCTATTTCCTTGACCAGATGTTCCCGGTGCGCCAGGAAGATTAGTTTGTGGCGATCCAATTCGTCCATCACCGCCACCCGAACCGCCAGCATAACCTCTTTTGTCATCCGAACCTGCACCACCACCTCCACCTGTTGCCCATATTGCAGGGAAAGGAGAAGAAGCAAAAATACCCGAATTAGAGCCATTTGAGCCATTATCGCCAACAAATGTTGCACCCGGAACAAGTCCTCCTGCACCACCAGAACCGACAACTAAGCTATAATTGACACTTGAAGAAACTGAAAGACCTGAACCAGCAAGAAAACCACCAGCTCCACCACCACCACCGGATCTAGCACCACCGCCACCTCCACCAGCAATAATTACATAGTCTACGCTAGTAATATCAGAATCAGGAGACCATCCAGTAGAAGATGTGAAAGCATTTACAAAAGAAAAATCATCTGGCCATAAACCTGCCAAAGAATTTATTCCTGCTTCACCTAATGTCCAAATTCCAGTGGCACCACCTGTTCTAGTTGATGCATTTACAAGACCAATGATACCACCATTTAAACCTAATGGCATTAGCTAATCTCTTCAAATGATGAAATGAAATGTAGACGATTGTTTGCATCACCTTTAACTTTGATTTGGTCACCTTCTTCTAAGTAAAGTGATTTTGCAAGAATGTCTAATGATGATTTGGCGGGGACAGTGACAGTATTTGCAATAGCATATGTTGCATTACCTAAACCCGTACTTGTATTTTGTGCGCCAAATTTAAACAATTCTACTGAAACATTGCCAGCGTTTGTTCCGTCAACATTGGACACAATCAGTGTGTTAATCTTAAACACTTTACCTGAATTGACAGCATTGACAATGACTGACGATGAAACTGTTGTAACGTTGGCAACATTACTTTTACCTCTAATATCTGTTACGCTAACAATGTTTGGCGCTGCCATTTATTAACCTCCGAATATGATCGAGCCTACAATGCCCGAACTTTGAATTTGTGAATTTGCTGCTGATGAAAATTTTATTGGTGTTATAGACCCATCTGCTATCTTTGGTGCGGTAACTGAACCATCTGCGGGTACTTGTGTTGCCATGACACCATTACCTAAATGATGTGCAACAATATTATTTGTGCCTAGTGCCGGTGGCGTTGTAAAGACAATGTAATCCACATTTAATGTATAATCAATGCCTGGTGTTTTGTATGAACCGTCCACAAAAACTGCTATAGAGGCAATTGCAGCAGGAATTCGTATCATTGGTCCGAAAGATGTGGCACTACCCGTACCACTGAAAACATCAGCTGTAAACGGGACTGAAGTTACTTGATTTCCAATATACGACATTTAATTCCTTAAATTTTATTTAATTTCTTTGCTAGGAGGTTCACCTTCTGGCTTTGGAAACTTGTCATTGACTTCTTTGATAGCATTGTAGAAGCCACTGCCTTTGCCTGGTATTTCACCATTGTCTATTGCTTCATATAGTAGATTAATTAAAACTACAATATCAGGATAATTTGCAGCACGATCTAAAAAATGCTGCCAGTAGTCGATAAATTTATTCTGATATTCTAATTCTTCAAAAATTTCTTCTTTTGTTGGTGGCTTAGAACCTGATTCATCTTCCCAACGAGTGAATTCAAAGTGTCCACCTGATGCAGACATATCATATCTTGCGTGTGGTCGAAGTGCTTTAATCGCAGTATCGATACCACACACAAGTTTATTATTGTTACCAATTAAGTATTGTGCATAAGAAATTTGTTCAGTATTCATTCAATCACCTTTAAAATAAAAATATTTATACTGTGTTTTAAGTCCATTTGAGAACGACGACACCAGAACCACCAGCGGCGCCATCTGTGTAAGGTCCACCGGGGCCGCCGGCACCACCACCGCCACCGCCACCCCCTGTGTTTACAGCGCCAGGAGATGCGTTGTTAATTCCTCCAGATCCACCACCTCCAGTGCCGCCAGTAGAAAATGCTGTACCCGGAGTCGCTGCACCACCACCACCGCCACCGGCGTATGTAACATTCACTCCAGTAATTGAAGAAGCAGTACCATTGCCACCATTTCTACCTTGTCCTGCTTGAGAAGCACCACCACCGCCGCCACCACCATTGCCTTGAACACCTGCTCCATTATTTCCCTGACTAGGAGAAGTTGATGGAATGTTGCCTGAACCAGCACCGCCACCACTGTTATAACTACCGCCAGCACCGGATCCACCTGGACTACCGTCTTGATTAGCATTACCAAATCCACCACCGTTAGATGTGATAGTGGAAAAAGTTGAATTTCCACCTCTTGATGCGCTTGCCGCTCCTCCCGCTCCGATTGTTACTGTATAACTTACACCGGGAGTAACTGCAAATCCCGTGCCTGTTCTAAATCCGCCAGCGCCACCGCCACCACCGTAAGCATAACCGCCACCGCCACCACCAGCCACCACCAAATAGTCCACTGAAGTTACACCTAACGGCACATTCCATGTTGCAGTGTTAGAGAATACTGCTATCTTATTTTGAACAGCGGAGATTTTGATTACGGCAAATCCAGAGCCGCCTCTACCACCAGTGCCTCCATTAGCAGCACCTCCACCACCACCACCTAAATTATTTGATCCAGTGCCACCATTACCAGCACCACCTCCACCAGTTCCTCCAGAAGATGCAGGACCAGTGTTGTTTCCACCGCCGCCACCACCCGCATATGTAACAGATGAGCCTGTTATAGTGGAAGATGATCCAGCGCCACCGTTGCCTGTGGATGCACCAGAAACACCAGCAGCACCAGCACCGCCGCCGCCAGAAAGTCTATAAGCTGGAGCGCCACTATCGGTTGAACCTCCATTGTTTCCTTGTCCTGGTGTTCCTGCGCCAGCATTACCATTACTTGCTCCGCCGCCAGAACCACCAGCAAATCCGTTATTTGTTGGTGAACCATTACCACCACCTCCACCACCTCCACCAATTGCAGATAATATGGCAGCATTAGCAGTATTTCCAGCGGAAATAAATGTATTTACACCATTTGAACCTTGAACTTGTCCACTTCCTCCTGAACCACCAGCACCAACTTGAATTGTATATAATTGATTTGGTCCTACAGGATATCCTGTCCCAGCAAGATAACCACCAGCACCACCACCACCTCCACCGATACCTGCGCCGGTGCCACCACCACCTCCACCACCTCCAATCAACAAATAATCAATTGTTGTGATGCCATCAGGCACTACAAACTGACCAGTGTTTGCAAAGACGAATGTTTGATTAGTTGAATCACCAAATGTGTATTTGAGTACGACAATACCAGAACCACCGGCACCTCCTGGCGGTAAAGCAGGAAAACCACCACCGCCACCACCGCCACCGCCACCAGTGTTATTGTTCCCCGCCACACCTGTAACATTAACTACTGAACCATTTGCACCACCAAACGAAAATGCTCCTACTCCCTGTGCACCTAAACTTCCAGGAGTACCACCTCCTCCACCACCAGCATAACCAACATTTGCACCAGTTATAGATGAAAATAATCCTATAGCACCATTACCTGCTCTTGTGGCTCCTGTATCTCCACCAGCAGCACCGGCACCACCTCCACCAGCACCACCAACTGCGGTTGGCGCTGGATAATTGCCACCGTTAAATCCTTGTCCTGGTGTACCTAAACCACCATTTGTTGCAGCTGGTGCATATCCAGCACCACCACCAGAGCCTCCTGAATTACCTTCTCTTAATCCACCTCCATTAGTACCACCACCTCCACCACCAATTGACCACAATGCTGAGAAAGGTGTCGCACCTGTACTCCAAATTCCAGAATTTGAACCATTGCCACCTTTTCCACCCGAACCGCCAGGTGCGCCTGAACCACCTGAACCAACAACAATTGTGTATGTTTGATTTGCTGTTACATTGAGTCCAGCGCCCGTTCTATATCCACCAGCACCACCACCAGCACCATCAGTTCCACCACCACCACCTCCACCTGCAACAACAAGATATTCCACTGATGTTACACCAGGTGGTGCTACCCATGCAGAAGTTTCTGTAAACACTTGCACACCAACATTTGGTGCAGGAGGAGTAACGGGAGTAACAGCCGCACCAAAACCTGGTACAGTCATTCGTTTAAGTGATACTCTACTTACGGAGATTCTATTCAGAGCCATTTAAAATTCCAATTAGTAAATTTCAGTGCCAAATGCTGAAAAAGAAAGTAATGAACTATTAGCGTTGACTGAAACAATTGATCCTGCGTTTAGTGTCACACCAAGCGTCAATGTAATTGCATCACGACCTGGCACATTTACACCATATGCAATATAATTTGTATTAGCAACAGCAACACCAGAAATGTTTGCAGCAATTCTAAATGCAGCACCATTAGCGGCATTTTCATCAAGATTAGCAATGGTAATTGATGAAATGATTGCTGAATTACCAGCAGGTACAGTGTATAATGTAGTCAATACATTTGCTGATGGATTTGATTGACCTAAAATTTTATATGCTCTTGCCATTTGTTATTTTTCCTTTTGTTTACATTCCGCCAAATAAGAACGAATCATCAAAAATGTCGGCTGGTGTGCTTATTTTCTCACCTGTAATTGAATTGTTTGCAATTTTTTCATTATTAACAGCACTCGTAGCAAGTGCAGTTTGTGTTACAGAACCCGGCGCAAATTGACCTGGTATATATTGAGTGTAAACACTCGTCGCAAGATAGGTAATAACAATATTATTTGCAAATGCTTCAGGTGCTTCTGTAAATGTAATGACACCAGCAGCAACAGAATATGAGTCACCTGGTATTTGTGACACACCACCAACTGTTACGGCAATTGTATTAGCATCACTGATGGTTCTACCAAGAGTGAACTCCGTACAAGCACCAGTGCCGCTAAATTTCTCCACACCTAAAGTGTAAAAACTTACTTCAGGAGTGTTTCCTATGTATGCCATTAATTGATCTCCAGAACTGAAAGAACTACATCAGCCGAAGATGCGACTGAAGTATTTACCTGTAAATAATTTCCAGCCTCAAGAACTACCTTTTGATCACCACCAATAGGCACCAATGCGCCACCAGGAGCAACTGTGGCATCTTTAATCAGAAAAACATTTCCTGTAATAGTTCCACCACTTAGGCTAACGCTTACTGAAATTGGAGTAGTAACCATGTTAGCAATTGTCATTCCAATTACCGTAGATTGAACACCAGCGCCGGCAGCGTAAACATTTTGCACCGATGTTCCAACTGATTTCAAAGTTGAATTTTTAAAAGTATTAGCCATTAAAACCTCTGTTTTTGTCTATTTATTTAACCTAAAGCAATCGAAAATGCGATTGAAGAGTCGATTGCTGCCACAATTGTGCTGTAAATTGCTGTATTTGCTTGACCAGAAAGAATCGTGACGTTAGCATTTGTGACACTTAAATTTGGTGCAGTTATACGACCAGCCACATCCAAATCATTGAATCCAATTGAATCAAGTGTTGTGTTGCCGGAAATTGTCAGATTACCATAAATGAATGCATCACCACCAATATATGCATTCGAAGTAATATTTGCCATCGCAATATTACCACCAACCACCAAGTTTCGAGTAATATTGGAAGTCGTGCCTGTTACTGTTAAGTTGCCTGGAACAGACAATGAACTGAATGATAGATTGATATTAGCAATATTTGCTAATGGTGCAGTGATGCTACTACCGACATTCAAAGTTCTTGTTACATTGGCTACTGCAATATTCTGAGTTACTACTAAGTTATTGCCTATCGACGCATTGCCTGATATACTTAAATCATTGAAACCAATGTTGTCAAGAGTTGTGTTTCCAGTAATTGTCAGATTGCCTGAAATTAAGGCATCACCACCAACACGCAAGGTATTTGTTACATTAACAGTTTGAACATTACCAGTAACAACAACGTTTCCAAAAGTAAGGTTACTGATCGTGGCGCCACTAAAGGTCAGATTACCATTACCTACAACACTTCCAGAAATCAATGAAATGTTTGCTATGTTACCTGTGTTAGCCTGCAAAGTATTGATATTTGCAAGTGTTCGAACATTTAATGATGCACTAGAACCTTGAACAAAGATGGAAGAGTTTGCTATGAATCCACCGTTGGTATTATCTGTAAGAGAATTAGCCGTTGCTACCAACAACGAAGTCGTGGTCAACCACTCTTGAAATGTATTTGCAGTGGATAGTTGATTAATTGCCATCTGGTTTTCTCATCTCTAGCAAGTTACGAAGAAGCATTTTAATTTCTCCAATATCATCTTCCAACTTGTTTACTTTGTTTTCTAATTTTAATTTTTCTTCCATCTCTCTATTCTTAATTTCAACCTGAGCATAGTATGACTTTAGCTCTTCTATATCAGTATTCAATATAGCACCACTATCTAAATCACGATAGAGGTGCTTATGAGATTCTATTCGAACATATGTCATATTATGTATTAGGTATAATTGTTCCAACCAATGTTGTTTCTGGCAATGCAATCACACGAATCTGACCAAACTTAGGTACAGAGACAGTGCTTGAACCATATAGTACAACTTTGATTTGGAATACAGAAAAGTCTTTGTGTGGTCCTGTTCCAGATACAGATGTATATCTTATCTTGTTTGCAGGTACACCAGAGTTTGCTTCACCCGGTGCAAACACTGCCTCAAAATAATCATTTCTACTTGCAGAGAAAACGTTTTTAGTGTCTGACAACTCTGTCATTAGCAACCAGTTATTATCATCAAATCTGCTAGGATCAGACTCAGATAATACTTTGTACCAGACTAAAATACCTGAGCCGGGTGGACGATACAAATCTAGATATACACGAAGATCACCTGCATCAAAGCCTGTCGCAAGAGGCACTTTCTTGGTAATGTAACGAACATCACCATTACCACCAGTTGCTTTATCTTCAGCATTATATACAGCAGTAGCACCAGTTCCGCCACTACCAGAAATTGTAATTGTTGGTGAAGTAATGTATAGATTACCTGGATTATCTAGAACAATCTTATCAACAACACCACCAACTACGTTTGCATATGCATTTGCAGTTCCATCACCACCAGTGCTAATTGTTACTTTAGCATTGCCAGTATATCCCGAGCCTCCGTTTGTAACTTGGAATCCTGTGTTCTGCAATGGTAGATTGTTAATCTTATTTTCAATTGTCAGCAGATTCAGACGATTGATATCAATCATTGGAGAGATATCACGATTTGTTGATGACATTATCACTCGTAATTGGAACGTGCTGTTACCAGTTAGAGTATTCAGTATTCTTCTTCCATTGTTATCAACATCTACTTCATAATCAAGATTAGGAACAATTGATAATAATGTGTGCTGGCCACCGGATTGTTTCTCTGAAATAAACTCGTAAGAAATTGCAGTGTTTGCAATTACAACGTCTGTTGACATGACTTGTAAAACATCATACACAACATTTGCGGAGTATTCCGTCATGTCTGCTTCTAAGTAGCCATAACCTATGTCATTAGTAAATACTCGTTTTTGAATAGCAAACATTATATCATTTTGTTGATCTGCTGTCCATACTGCACCATTCTGTGACAAGAACAGAGAACCTGTATATGGCTGCTCAGAGATTCTTGCACCAGTTACAAGATCAGTATCGTTGATACCAGCAATAAATGCTTCATAACCTGTACTGTTAGACAGAAGAACAAATGAATGTTCACCTGGCAACAATAGAACAGGAATATCAAACTTAAATTCAGTATACTTTGCCGAGTCTGTTATGCTTGGTGTCAGAGAAATATTAACTTTATCAGGAGTCAATACTTTTTCTGCGTATGGATAAATTTCAGTTGCCGATGGGTATCCATTCACAACAGGACGAATCTGACATGTTACTGACTCAGTTGTGTCTTTTGTTTTGAAACAAACACGAATAGAATCAATAACAACACCTTGTGGATATTGAGCACCATTAATCAAGAATGTTTGTGCAAGTGGGTCAATATAACGAACAAACTCAGTTGTAGTTGAAGTTGAAGTATCTGAGGCAGATGCACGTGTCGTTGCAACAAAACCTTCTGTTACTTGTCTACGAGTTACCGTAGGCGTGAATACAGTGATTGAAGTTTCTTGTTTAGTCTGTACAATACCAGATGCATAGAAAGTTGTATCACCATTAGTGCGTGAGTTTTCTAAGTTGCCTACTTCATCATCAATCAGACGGAACAGTTTTTCACCTGTTCTGAATACACCGTCTGGGCAGTTAAAGACACCAGCACATGAACCTGATGCATCTGTCTCAAGTAAACCAATAGAGTAATCAGATGTTGTATCTGGAGTTGTAGTCAAACCGCTTACTGTTGCGTTACCTGTTGCTAAATCATATGCGGTAATTGTGCCAGATTGACCAGCACCAGTGTTACGAAGAATGTAAAGTGTTTGTCCAACAAAATCGCCAGTGTTCTCTGCACCAAATACATTATTTGCCAATGAAATAATTTTTACTGTAGATGATACTGATGAACCACCTCTTGCTCTGCCTACACGATGATACCATTTATCAGCACGATATGTTTTACCTGATCTATTACCAACTACCCAAATGCCATTTGTGAGTAATTGTGACCATGAACCGAATGTATTAAATGCTGTTGGTAAACTTACGAGATAACCTCTATCGTTTGCTGTATGAACCATACCAGCAACACCAATCAATGTATCAGTTGGTCTTAATGCTGTGTTTGATGTCGCAGCGTATAGACTTACTGTTTCTTGATTTGAAAGTGGTGTGCTGTACTCCAAATTATTATTTGTAAATTCAAGGCTGTTAAGAACCGCTATGTAATTATCAATTTTGGTAGTGTCAAAGAATGCGTGTAACGATGAAAATGGTTTAAACTTTTCAGCAATTACCAGAATATTCTTCTGTCTCATGTAATGAACAACAGTTAAATCAATTACACGATCACCAAACGATCTTGTAAGTTGTTGCGGCACAATTTGAGCAAGAATACCTGTGCGTGATGCTTGTAGTCTTTGTGAAAGTGAAGCAGTTACAGTTGTTGTTGTAGTTGTATCTTCTACAATTGCGGCTCCAGTGCCTCTTCCAGTTGCTTCTTGTCGTGTTGCTCTATCAACTGTAGTTCTTCTTTGAGTTTGATCAACATCAGTAACCGAAGCACTAACTTGAAGGCTAGAAGTCCACTGTGTATTCCATGCACCCCATGTTGTGCTTTGAATTGATGACCACGCATCACGTGCGGCATTGCCACCAGTTAAATCGATGTTTTGTGCTTCCAAACGATCATCTGTTTTCCAAACATCAGATGGAGGATCAAGTTTAACTGTACCCAGATAATTGATAACATTAAATGGATTTACATTGATTGCTTTTGATGCTTTACTTTGTTGAATAAATGTTGTGTTTGACGAAGCAAGCATCAATACAGGACCATTAATTTCAACATTCGTGTCACTAACAGTGCCACTAGAAACTAATCTTGTTGAAGCAATGTTGTATGAACCTCGGCAAACTCTTGAAAGAATATCAATTGCTGCCGTAAATCCTGGATTCGTAATGTCTGAACTTGTTTGATCAGAGAACGAATCTACAAAAATACCATTTTTAGGACGATTTAATCCGTTTGCATCTCTGATAGTACGATCATTTTTGTTGAGTGCAGCAAGTTCGGCAATAGACAATGACGTATAGATTTCAAGATTCTGAATACGCTTATCCAGTTTTGCAATATCTCTCATTGTATATCTACGATTGTTGAAGATATCAATTTGAGTTGAGTAAGTGTTATACAGATATGGAGGATATTTCAGAACATACAAAGTCATCGCATCATCTGGTTCAATTGGAGTAACAGGATTTATGCTTGACACACCTTGTATGACCTGGAATGCACGATCTTTTGTTAGCACAACTCTGTCAATTCTTGGCAAATAATATGCGTAATCGGTAATAATATCTAAATCAGGTTCAGAAATCTTTGTACCAATATTCGCCTCATCAGCATCCAACACAAAGTTGTTTGCGGTGTATCTGTCTGTTTGACCTAGAGAATTTGCATCTCTACGAACTGGTCTAAAGTCAAGATAATCAGATAACTTATAGATGAATCCATCTTGTGATACAAAGTTTGGTATTGCACCATAATCTAAGCCTGATCCGCCGTTTTCTTGCGAACCAAGACGAGTGTATGAATCTACATCAAAGTATCCAGAACCAGTTGATCTAAATCTATTGTAACGAACAAGTAGAGGACCTCTTGGTGCATTTTGGCCGGGTTTCAACGTGATTGAACCCCAATCATAATAAGAATCTTTCTGACCGGTATCAAAACTATAACGTGATGTTACATTGATATATGCACCCGCATCATAGTTAGCAGTGCTAATTGTTGTACCAGCAAAATCAAGAATAGCATTAATTGAGTGTAAGTCTGCGGCAAACAATGTTTGTTGACGACCTGCTCTTTTCTCCAAGAATGTTTCGGAAATAATTGTTTGGCCATCAAGTGAAGCCAGATACACAGCGTTATTGCCAAAAATATTGTTTGCCCTACCACCAGCAGGATCAACCAGAGTTGTATTTGCCTTGATGTAAGTCTTAGTCTTTGATGTTGGAATAGACGAATTGATTGTCGCAAACACGTTTACGACCATACCTGTTACTGCTTGTGATACGGTAACTGTTCTTGCCGTTGTGTCTACACTGACTCTATCGGACGGTATTGTTTGTCCTCTATAGTATGGGCTAGAACTTGGCTCGGATACAACGACTCTATAGTATTGTCTGCGTGATGATTCTGTTGGTGCCGACTGTAGTGATTCACCTGTGCCATAAGACAATGCAGATGAAACTGTGCCAGTAAATGTGACACCTTGATACAACTTTTGATATGAATAAGCAAAATCTGAGATTGAGTTATCAGCAACATTACTCTCACCAACTTTAATCAATAGAGGTTCTTTTCTTCTCTCTTGAATAGAAACTGGTTGAAACAACGGTTGATTGAATGATATTGAAGATGCACCAACTGACTGATTTTTAGACATTGGGCTGATGTTTGCAGAAGAAACTCTATGAAATGTAGAATTTACTCTAACTAACGATTCAACACCTTCTAATGAGGTGTCAAGTATAAATCTCCAGTTAATTGTAGGAACTGTAGAGAATGGAGGATCAACTGTCGCATTTAATGAAGCACCAGTAACAGTATAATCAATAATCACTCTAGGTGTGTTATCAGAAGGATCAACTGTACCACCAACCATTCTGATTGTCATACCTTTGTATGCATCATTATTTGCAGAATAATTTGTTGGTAGATATACGATTGAACGTGATGCACCAGTATTTGCATTTGTGCCATAACCACTGTTAGCGCCAATGGAAAGAGTATTAACATCAGTAACATATATTTTGTAAATATAATTATTACTGTCTTGTGTATTACCCGATGCGGCATAAAACTTTGCTAATTTTACTCTTGCTGTACCAATTGTAGAATTTGCAAGAATGTTTGTGTTGACAACACCACTTACGCTGTATGGAATCTGACCTGTGTTGATTGAAAGAAGTGCTACATTATCATACTGATTTGTAGCAAAGTTTCCAAAGTAATCGTTAGCATATAAAAAGTAACCATAATCAGATGTGATTCTCTGATTGATCACAGTTGCTTTTTCTCTGGGTTTTGGTATTGAAATTACAGTTGGTGCGCCTGTTTTATAATCATAACCTCTGATGTATGCTTTACCTGCTCCCAAAATAACATTTGCGAATGCAGAGTTTGCTGTGCTGTCTGCTAATGCAATTTGAAAATTGTCAATAACATAATCACCAGATTCGTCATATGTACGACGAGCAAGTTCATCTACGATAGGACCATAGATTGGTGTCTGTATAACTTTTTGTGGTGCACCATCAGAAAATTGTGCAAGTTCAATAAACTGCGTAAGATCATTGCTGTCTAACGCACGATTGTCTAGTGTAAGTTGTATTCTATAACGATCTGCACCTGGTGCTTGGAAGTTTGATGCGCTCTGTGCAGGATCAAGAAGAGTAGTATCTTCTGTATAATCCACAATATCTTCAGATACAACAAAACCAATGAGAGCATTGCCGTTTGCTGAATATTTACTGACTGCAATAGACTGGGGCTGATTCTCTACAAAGAAACCATCATAGTAGAAAACGCCAGATGCTACTGAAAATGCTTTTGAGTTGCCATACGCACTTACATTTGCTGTGTTTGCATAATAGGTAATTGCAGTCGGATCACTATTTGCTGTATAAATTGTTTCATTTTCTGTAAAAGGATCACCATATGATTGAGTAATAATAAAAGTAATCGGTTCGCCTCTTGCTTCATTCGAACCGTAAGACTTTAAAACATATGCCCTTTTTGTATTTGCAGCATTAACAATAACCTTTTCATTAAAATTATTTGCTGAAATATCTGCGCCAGAAAATGTAGATGTGATGTTAAGATAATTACAGTTCTGAATTGTAATTTGACCACCAGTAACTATAGAACCGGTTTTAAAAATGTGATCACCAAATTTTTTAATTTGATCTTGTAAATTGGTTTGAATTTGTGTTAATTCACGACTTTGAACTGCCTGTCCAGGCTTAAACAAAGTACGATAATAGTTTTTCTGACCGTCAAAATCATCGTAATATGGATCAACATTAAAATTCGTAGTTAATGGCATTTAATAACCTCTAAAATCTAACAATAAGTCTTATGTTTTCTGCTTGACCATCAAATCTTCTTGTGGAAATATCATTTTCGATGTATAACATATCTCCACTATACGGCTCAAACTCAGGATCTTGTGTGCTAACTACCAATCGACTTACACCTGAATTAGCACCAATAACAGGAACACCAGTTTGGAAAGTTCCTTTTACATTTGTAATTTTTATTTCGTTTGAAGTTTGATCTAAAACAAAACCATAAGACACTGCATTATTTGCACTGGTTCCCTGATAGACAAATTCATCTAAAGAATAACTTCCGCCAGGAACTAAAGTTAGTGTTCTTGTTTGTGAAATCACATCACTTGCATTCGCCGAAGTGACTACATTGGCATCACCATATTTATGCGGATTTACAAAGATTCCATATTGTCTAAACGTTGTATTTGCTGGTATTTTACCACCCTCAGTGGTGTCAATTTCACCAATTCTGCTGCAAACCATAACACTATTAGCCATTAATTCTCTGGCCGGGTTGTTTGCATGACCATATTTCATGTCCAAAATTGCTCTTGCAGCAGCATTTGAACCAGTTCCAAAGATGAATACGTTAGCACGTGAGTAATCAGTTCCAATAGTTGTCACTGAAATTTTATCCACATTTCCAACAGTGTTGATTGTGGCAGCAGCAACAGTTGAAGTTCCGTCACCCTCAATGAATATTCTAGTTGTAAGTTGAGCTGAATTTGCTGCCGTGTTTCCTCCACCAGAACCAGATGTTCCAGTAGATAGTGTAAGTTGTGGTTGTCCTAGAACGATACCCACACTCTGCACATAAGAACCTACAGTAATTCCTGTTCCAGATATCGACATATTTGCGGCAACATTTGTTGTATTTGCCAACGTTAAAACTGTGCATCCTTCTGTAAAAGCATCAATAATACGAATATCATTTTCATAATAACCATTGCCTTTGTTTGTCACAACAATAGTTGTTAATTCACCATCAATGATATCAAGAGCACTTGAACCATAATCTAATTGATTTATAGATGTTGGAACAGGAATCCATTCATCAGTTAAGAATCTGTTTGAAGGTTTAACATTGAACATATACTTCCAAATGTAGCCATCAGACGTAGCAATATTACCGTTGGAAGAAGTATAATCACCACGTGGTTCTACAGTTGAAGGTATTGAATTATTATTTGACAGACACTTATAGACGTTTCTTTCCGATGTCATTACATACATCGGTTTAACGCTTGTTGGATTTAATGTGACAGTTAAAGAAGCATTACCAGTATTTGGAGTTGCTGTTACTGTATCACCTCGACTATACACACCATTTGAAACAACAACAACGTTCTGAATAGCACCATTAGAATGAACATAAATTCTGGCATTGGCAGAAGTATTGCTGCTTGTGCTAGAGAAAGTGACGAAACTGTTTACACCATAAGAACCTGAGTTAGCAGTTACGGAAAAAACAATTTGTTCATCAGATGTCGCAAGACTTTCTAATGAAATCAAATCGTCGTATTGTTTGTAATATGTACCCGATGTCCAATTTAATCTAGGTATCACCAGTTCCACATCATTGCCTGATATTTTTTTAGCGGCATACATGTTATCCCATGCTGTCTTTTCATCAAAAATTGTATCAGCAATTGTTGGTGGATTTGTTTCATTCAAATATGCAAGGTGATTGCCTATAAAAACATATCCAATTTCTGGAGCAGGTTCATAGAACGATTCTTTGAATTGAACCGCAGCAATATAAGCTAATTTTTTAGAAGTTACTGATGGCATAATTTTTTTATTTATTATGGTATTGGAGTATATCCATTTAACACTATCACTACATTTGCAAGTCTCTCAATTGCGGCTTGTAAAGTTGCGGGTGGAGATGTTGCCCACAATGATGTTGATAAGTTTGCTGCGGTATATGGCTCAGCAGTGTTTGCTGCTGCAAAAGCACCATTAGCATAAATTGAAGCACTGTTAGCGGCAGCAAAAGCGCCATTGGCATAAATTGAAGTAGAGAAAGCAATATCAAAAGCAGAATTAGTTTGATTAAACGCAGCCGTAATACTATTATTTTGTGTTATATCCACTCCTGCTGCTGCATTGACAGCATCAAATGCGGAATTAACTTGTATAAATGCAGAGTTAGCATGTATAAATGCTGCATTGGCATAAGAAGCAGAAGATGCACTACCAATATTATCATAGTTTGTGCCATCTTCTGTAAATGTCCATTTATCATCAGCTTCATTCCACAAAACATAAACATTTGCAGAACTACCTCTATCAATTTCTAGTCCAGCATTTAAAGATGGTGCTGATGATTGATCAATCGCTGCATTTAAAGTAAGAATATTATCTGCAATTAAAACAGTTTGTGTGTTGGTGTAAGTCGTTATACCAGTTACAGTCAAATTGCCAGTAATTGAAACATCACCTGTTACTATGCCTCCACTATTGGCACTTAGAGAATTGTTCGCACGAATAAACGCAGCGTTAGCTTGATTAAATCCACTATTAGAATGATTAAATGCCAAGTTTGCCTGTCCTTGAGTCACATCCATTAGTGTATCTAATGTTTTTACGGACATTTTTCTAGAAACTGCCAATCCAGTTTGTGTATCCGTTACCAATAAAAATGTCTTTTCCGTGTTTGATGACGGTGTTGTTAGTTCGGTTAGTTCTGATAATTTAACTGTTGTCATTTGAAAGCCTAATCGGTTGTAAAGATAATACCATCTTCAGTTTCTATCTCATCACCACCTTCAGTATAAACGAGTTTTGGTTGATAAGAGAATATTGCTGTTTGTAAATTCGCAGTTTGTGTAAACGCACCAGCAATTGTAGTTAACTCTGCATTACTAAATGCTCCACCAACTCTTTCGATTGTAAACACTGCATTTGTATAAGAACCTGTAGATATTG
>Ga0315909_10002331_pt1 | contig 24395 bp, 41 predicted proteins | sample LakEriMetagenome_11_FD_203527 | JGI IMG/M metagenome (GOLD analysis project Ga0315909, IMG submission 203527) | Freshwater fungal communities from buoy surface, Lake Erie, Ohio, United States - Buoy 2 MA125 | ecosystem: Environmental > Aquatic > Freshwater > Lake | place: USA: Lake Erie, Ohio...
GACCAAAAGTGTTAAAAATTAGATGTTCTAAATCAAACACTTACAAGTTCAGCCTTTCTACCTGTGAAATCTTCCCAACGCTTGACGATAACGTCACAATATTTAGGGTCTAACTCCATAAGTCTTGCTTTTCTACCTATCTTTTCACAAGCCATAAGAGTTGATCCTGAACCACCAAATAGGTCTAATACAATATCCATGCCTTTAGTGTTATTTAGTATTTGATACTCCATAAGTTCTACAGGTTTCATAGTAGGATGTAAATCGTTCTTGGTGGGTCGTTTGCATAGGATTAAAGTTGTTTGTTTGCGATCCGTAGCCCATAGATGAGCCGCGCCGTCTTTCCAGCCGTATAAACAAGGTTCATGTTTCCAATGATAATCTTGTCTTCCCATAACCATAGTGTCTTTTTGCCATATTAGGCATTGACGCACCTGCCAGCCTGCATCTTTACAAGCGCCTCTAAAGTTATAGCCTTCTGAATCTGCGTGCCATATATAAAATACTGCTCCAGGCTTCATAACTACGTCGGCAGCCGTAAAAGCGTCTCGTAAGAACTGCCTAAAGGTGCTGTCATCCATAGAGTCGTTTTGTATTTTTAACGCGTCTTTAGTTTTACCTGTGTAATCTACGTTGTAAGGTGGGTCGGTAACTAATATATCGACTAGGCCGTCGGTTAGCTTTTCAACTGCCTCAATGCTAGTTGAGTCGCCACACATAAGCCTATGATCACCCAGCTGGTATATATCGCCTAATTTAGTTTTAGGCTCTTCAGGCACAGGTGGGATTTCGTTTTCATCGGTTAAACCGTCTACTTGTTCAGGCTGTAATAGATTAGCTAGTTCGTCTGCGTTAAAGCCTGTAAGGTTTAGATCAAACCCTAGTTCTTGTAGGTCGGCTAGTTCAATAGATAATAGATTAGTATCCCAATCAGAGTTTAGGGCTAGTTTATTGTCGGCAATAATTAAAGCCTTACGTTGCTCTTTGGATAGGTGGGCTAGTTCAATTACAGGGACTTCGGTCATTCCTAGTTTTTTTGCTGCCATTATACGACCATGGCCCGCAATAATACCGTTATCACCGTCAACCAATATAGGATTAGTCCAGCCAAACTCTTTAATTGAGGCGGCTATTTGGCTTACTTGGTCGTCAGAGTGCTTCCTGGAATTGTTAATATACGGAATTAAATCCGCTAACAAACGCTTTTCGATTTGCATTATTCGTTTGTAGTGCTGTCAGAGTTAGCTTCAGCTTCATCAACTTTAGCTTGCGTTTCAGGGTTGTCCTCTACTTTATTGATTGTATTTTGAACTTGAGGAATAGCCTGCCCTTTTACTTTTGCTACTAAAGGTTCAGCGTGTTCCATAGGTAGTTTATAAAGACCTGCTATTAATAATTCAACTTCTTTGATTTCAAGCTCCAACTTAATGGCCATGATTTGCTCCTTGGTTAGTTAATCAGTTATTTTACTCTTTTTTTTGCTGTTTTTGCAGCCTCTTTAAAAGCTTCAGCAGTAGGCGCGCCTTTTGTGCCTGGCTTTCTCATCGTTTCTTTACTGCCATGCTTAATTCTCTCTTGTTTAGCATGAATGTTTGCGTATAAACCTGGTTTAGTTGCCATTCTCTTCCTCCTCAATAAAACATACGTCTTGCCAAGACATTATAAGATACTTCTCACCGTTGTCGGTCACTTGTTGGTATTTTAAATACTCGTCTTTGCCCATAGTGCCAAATCTAACTTTGTCGCCTACGTTTACAGGCATAGGTTCATACCTGCCTTCTTTTATCTTTTTACCTTGACCAACTGCAATCACTGTTCCCATATTATATTCCTCGCTCATAATAAAGCCAGGGATAACAGACTTCTCACGCTCAATAGGTTTTACTAATATCTTGTCGCCAAACGGTCTAATCATTTTTTAATCCTTTTTGGTTTGTTTTCAATTTGAATAGGTTTAGATTCTAATGCAGGCATAGAAACAGGATCAGGTATGATCTCGTCTTTAGTTCTAGCTACGTTAGCAAAAATAAACTCACCGCACCAATCAGATGGTGATTTATTTAACGTTGGAGGATATCTGTGACAGGTTCCAAGTTGACCGCCTGTAATAAAGAATTTACAAGACAAACAACTGTCTGTAGAATTTGATGTAGCCACTTAATAAACCTCCATTATTATTTGGTTAGAATTCCCAATCAGTCTAGGGCTGGTTGGGTTTTCGTTTTATTAACTATACTTCTTGTGTTCGTAGCAAACTTTTTCAGAACTTCCGCCTTTGAATTGCTTGTCAGCACCAACTGCGTCTTTTTTACCCATAGCAACGCCGCCTTTTAAACTGCCTTTTTTCTCGCCTGAAGCGTCTGAAGCAGTAGCGCCTTTAGGTAATACTTCTTTGTTGTAATATCCCATAATTTTTCCTTTTAGCTAAAAGATTAACCTTGGTTATCAAGATTAAGAGCCTTTATTTTATCAGAAAAAACCTTCTTGAGAACCTTTATTTCATCTATTGTTAATTTTATTGTGTCGTTATTAGACTCGAGTGTTTCAACAGCGAGTATTCCAATTTTTCTAATAAGTCCAAGTCGGTATCGGATGAGGTTACCAGATAAATGGGTGTTACAGGCAGCGCATTGTCGGTGGCAGTTCTGCTCGTTAAATCGTAAGTGTCCTGCACTTCCAATGCTTCGGTAATGGCCTGCATGATATGCGCTGGCACTTTTTGACCCACAACTAATACAACCGTCATCTTGATCCCTTAATCTAATATATTTATTAAAAACTATTTGTGTGTCTTTTAACCAATCTGATCGGCTTTTAATTTTTAACTTTGCTTCTTTAACTTCTTTTTTAATCTTTTTAATTTTTTGGTTGTTTGCAAATTCAATCGCGCACTTCCATTGGCACACTAGCTGAAGCGGTTTTTGAGGTGTAAAGTATGCTTTACATATTCTACACTTTTTAGGTCGTATGGTCGATTTCATGGAACATTACTCCAAGCTCTGCGCCATAAGCTTCTATTTGCATTAAATATTCGCTAAATCCTTTTTTAGTTAGTTTAGATGTAGAGCCAATTAATATTTTTTTACCATTTGGCGTTTCATCGTATTTACGATATCCCTCTTTGGTTAGTTGCTCGTCAAAGTATTCAGGTAAAAACTGTTCTTTAAAATATTCGTGCCAAACTAGTGGCGTGTATTGCTTACCATGAACCCATGCTTGTTCAGATATATCGCGCAAAGGCCCAGCCCACATTCTAGCATTAGCGTCTATTGATCTAGTTTTACGTTCCTCGCGAATAACTACTTCTATTGGATGTTCTTGGTCTAGCGGTGCGTTTTTTAAAGCGTTGATTGCTGTTTCTTGTTGTATAGGGCTTACTAATCTTATTGTGCGCGTTTGATATATATTTCTCATGAGCGTTTTAGTCTTTCCTGAAAGTCGTTGCGACAGTCTATATCGCAGAAGCGTTTTAATTTTGATATAGGTTCACGACAATTAAGACAAAAGCCAGTGGGTTCAAAAATTTTAGATTGTGACCTGACACGTTCAATTGCAAAGTCACGCACTGTCTGTTCTAAATCGCTGGCTTTGTCAAAATCGTCCTGCATACTAGAACGGAATGTCATCCTTCATATCGTCAAAATCTTTAGGCGCTTGTGTTTCAGCTGGAGCTTTAGGTGCTTCACGTGCCTCTTCTTTGCTGCCTAACATTTGCATTTGATCTGCTACGATTTCAGTTGTATAACGGTCTGCGCCTTCTTTGTCTTTCCATTTGCGCGTTTGAAGTCGACCTTCAATATATACAGGCCTGCCCTTTTTTAAATACTCGCCAGCTATTTCTGCAAGCTTTCTAAAAAGAACTATATTGTGCCATTCTGTTTTATCAAGTTTTTGTCCGTCTTTATCTTTCCAGGACTCTGTGGTGGCTAGACTAAAATTACAAACTGCGTCGCCGTTGGGTAGAAATCTTACTTCAGGGTCTTTACCTAAATTACCTAGAACTATTGCCTTGTTTACTGATGCCATGTTGCTCTCCTCTGTTGTGAATAGATGTGACATTAAATAATATATATTTATTGCCTAATTGTCTTTTTAATTCTTGAACTTTAATATTCCTTTTTTCCACAAACTCAATATCTTTTGTGGTAATAGGAAGATTAGTTCCATAAAAGCTATGTAGTAACATATTTTCGCCTCCTAAAATAATGGTTCTTCTTTAATTAAATCAAATACGTTTTGTTTTGGTGCTTTAGTTAATTTGATAACTTGTATATCTTTGTGCGTGTCTTGATACCATTTAGCTTCTTTGTTTGACCAACGGTATTTTCTAATCATTTCACCGTTATCCATTACAGCATGAGTAAAGTTCATATTAATCCTCGCAGTTTCCGCCAATACACATTTTGTTTTTTAACACAGCCTCTTCAATGTCGGCAATAGCATCTTTACCTATAAAGTCATCAGATGCAACACATAATCGCTTGTATAAACTATGTTCAATTTCAGTGACAGAAGTTTTTAATAATAAACCTCTATCGCGAGCATGGTCTGAAATTATAGACGCTATATAATCGGAAGGCGCTACTCCCCACGACTCTACTTCATCATATTTTTTTTGATCTAGTTCCACTTCAATGATAACCGAAAACTTCTTAAGCATCATTTTTAACCCTTTCAATAAGTTTTAACATTTCACTTCTGCCATGCTTGGCTTGATACCTTTCAAGTATTGCTTTTGCGTGAGGTTTAAACGCTTTTTTTAGCCAACGAACCCAGCAGCATTCGTTAGAAAAGTTATAAAGACCTCCTTCTTTATAACAAAAATCACACTTTGTGTCGGAGCGCTTCTCTTGCAAACTTCACTCCAATCTCAAATTTATATTTACCCTTGTCGTAATCATTAATAATTTTTCTAGCCCAGGCTTTAGGATCAATTTTAGGCTTTGAAGCTATTTCGTTTGTTATAGCTTTCATTTTGTCGTGATAAGTTTTAAGTTCATCGTTTGTGGCTAGCCTAGGCAGTGCCTTTATAAACTCTTTAGGTTGGCTGGCTTTTATAGTTTCTAGTATATCGGCCACCGTAGGCATATATTTATTTTTATTTACCCAATCATCAAAGGCTCGGCTTACTTGCATAAATTCATATTTTTCTAGTTTAGCCCACCATACGCGTAACGTGTCTTGCATAGGTTCAGGTTTGGAATAAATACTCGCTATCGTATTCATCATGTCTTTAAAGCCTTTTTTCTCGGTTTCAATCAAAATGACTGCTCCTGTGGTTTTTCGTCTAAAAATCTATGTTGATTTAGCCATGTGGAAGGGTTAGGGATATATTGGCCGTTGTTTTTAAACCATTGTGGGCTTACCTTTTGCCATTCCAACGCATTTAATACCGTAGCTAGATCAGGGTTAGCTTTAGCCCAAGCTTTTCTAGCTGCCTCTTTACCAACTTTTTTAGGGTATGCAATCCAAAACATATCAAAATCCGACAAAGGTTTTATATTGGTTAATGGTTTATGGTTAATGGTTAATGGTTTATGGTTAGCATTGGGTTCGCTATGCGTTCGCATACCAAACGCAGTGCGTTCGCTAACTTTTTGCATTCTATCAGAAAAACTAGCCATTTCCTCTTTATTCCAGCGAATTTTGGCTGATTTTGAAGCTAACTCGGATTTAGCCCTAAAAGCCTCGATTTCAGCCTCGCAACGTTTGTGGATATATCCTTGCTCGGTTTTCTCAAAAAAGTCGGCCAAAACGCTTAAAACTGCCTTTATTTCGCCTTCTTCTCTGGCACAGAGTAAACGCATAAGCTTGGCCTCATCTAAAGGCAAAGGCGCTTCATTTAGGTAATATTGGTCTAATAGCTGCCTATATGCGCCATGCTCTAATAACGTTAGGTGCGCGGTGTCCTTGCGGTAGTCGGCTATATTGTGCTGAAAATAGTGCATAGTTCCTCTAGTCTTTAAATTTACGTTTTAGGAAAATTTCAGGAAATTGAAGCTTTACTTTAGCTGGTATGCCTCGTTTTTTCCACTGATGAACCCTAATTTCAGAATGTTGTCCTTCTAGGCCTAAAAGCTTACATAAAGCCTTTGAACCTCCGTAAAACTCTATAATTTCGCTATCTGTCATCTAATTTACCTTTATTAAAAATAATCTAACAATTTGTTAAATATGTGTTGACTCTACCTAACAACTTGTTATGATGCAACTGTAGTTTTTAAATTTATGGAGGAAATTATGAAAACAAAAGGCATGATCGTAACAGTTCTAGCAGTATATCTATATGGAGCGCTTTGGCTTTACTTCTTATACCCAATACTTTCTAAACACTTTGGAGGCTAATATGACTATTCAACAAGAATACGCGGAAGACTTAATTGACACAGACCCAGTGGAAGTTTTAGCCCACATGGATATGGAACAGCTAGCTGGCACAATTCGTGCTTTATATTGGGCTAATCAAAAAGGCGATATGTTAAGCGTTAACCTTTTTGCTAAATCAATAAGCAATGCCTTTTTTGAGGAAGCGATGGGTATTACAGAAAAAAAGCTAAATGAGGCTAACGTATATCAAGGCCCATACGATGCCATGTATGACGCAGGCCACCAACATGGAGACTTTTTCTAATGTTTAAATACATCCGAAACGTTGTGTTTTTATATTGCAAAGGCTTTACTTTTAAAAAATCTATTCAACTAGCAAAGGGCATTAAATGATTACTTTTAGTGTATGTTTGATTGTAGGCATATTTATTTCTATTTTAATAAATAATAATGGGGAATAAAATGAAACAACATAAATGGCATAAAGAAATAAAAGCTTGGGCTGATGGTGCAGAGATACAAGAAAGATTTATGACTGAAGATATAAAAGAAATTAAATGGAGGAAAACATTAAGAAATCCTTTGTGGGATTGTGATGATATTGAATTTCGCATTAAAACACAAAAAAAAGAACCATTAATTATTTCTGAAGAACCTGTGGCGATTGTTTATTCAATGCAAGATGGTTATGTAGGGCAAATGATTAAAAAGGGTTTGCCACATAAGACTTTGCTATATGCACATTTTGATGAATCACAACCTAAAGAGCCACAATATTTGTATGTGTATGTAAATTTTAATGGAAACTATGAATTATGTATGTCAAAAGAAACAAAAATAAATCGTGCATACATAGGAAAAATTAAACTAGAGGAAACTAAATGAAACAACATAAATTGCATAAAGAAATAACAAGAAGCTATAAAAAAACTATATTGGAAAGACTAGAAAGTGATAATGAATTTTGGGATATTATTTTTAAAACTCAATATCCATTAAGTGATGATGAAATAAGAGATATAGTAATTGAATGTAATTCTGTTGATTTAATTGAAGAAGTAATGCCTGAAACATTAAATGAATTTGCAAGAGCCATAGAAAAAGCACATGGCATAGGAGAAGATAAATGATTACTTTTAACGTATTAAAAAAGATCAACGTCAACAATCATACCGAAAAGAAAGGAAACTTAACTTATCTTTCTTGGGCATGGGCAGTAGATCAATTATTAACTAATGATCCAGCAGCCACCTGGGAATACAAAGAGCCTAAACAATTTAACGACACCTTAATGGTGTTTTGCTCGGTGACGGCTTTTGGTAAAACTATGACCGCCCAGCTGCCTGTATTAGATTACAAAAATAAAGCGGTAGTAAACCCTGACGCCATGGCAGTTAATACAGCTATGCAGCGATGCCTGGCCAAGGCTATTGCTTTACATGGAATTGGTTTATATATCTACGCAGGCGAGGATGTGCCTCAAGAGCAACCAGCTTCAGACGAGGAAATAAACCAAGTATTAGAAGCTATAAATGAAGCAGAGTCTATTGAGTCTTTAAAAGAAATATTTAAAGAGGCTCAAAAAAGGTTTGGTAGTCAGCCTGATGTAATAACGACTATCCGTTCAGCACTATCAACTCAAAAAACTAAATTGGAGGAATAAATGAATCAACAAGAACGCTTAACAAAGTATTTAGAAAAACATGGCAAGATTGATCCATTAAAAGCATGGTCTCAATTAGGCATATATCGGTTAGCAGATACCATTTTTAACTTACGCAAAAAAGGTTATGAAATTAAAACCAATACTAAAAAAGTTAAAAATAAATATAAAGAAGTTTGTCATGTAGCTGAATACAAGCTGGAGCCTCAAAAATGATTGCTAACGATTGCACACATTTAGAGCAAGGCTCAACTGAATGGGTTATGGCTAGGTTGGGCTTTGTTAGTGCCAGCAATATAGCAGAGGTTATGTCAAAAGGTAAAACAGGCGAGGCAATAGGTCGTAAGAAATATAAAACTCGCCTTGTAGCTGAAAGACTAACCATGCAACCTTTAGAGTCTTATTCTAATGAAGCGATGGCGTGGGGAGTTGAAAACGAACCGTTGGCAGCCATGGCTTACGAAGCAGCAACAGGCACGTTTTTAGAAAAAACAGGATTTTGGAAGCATCCTGAAATTCAATGGCTTGGTGTTTCACCTGATCGTTTACTAGGCGACAAACATTTAATTGAAATCAAATGTCCGAATACGACAACGCATTTAGATTATATTTTTGAGAATAAAGTGCCTGGCGATTACTATAAACAAATTCAATGTCAATTATGGGTTACAGGTCGCGAGTGGGCAGATTTCGTTTCATACGACCCACGACTACCATTTAAAAATCGCTTGTTTATTAGCCGCGTTGAAAAAGACCAATCAATGATTAAAGAAATGGAATTAGAAGTAAAACAATTCCTATCTGAAGTTGAAGAGTTAATTTTACGTCTAGAAAATGACAAAAATTGAAAAATGGTATAATCCTATTTGGCAACTACACAGGGAGGTCTTTTATGATCGACCAGGCGTTACTATGCCTCGCGCAAACCATATTCATGGAATCTAGCGTTGAGTCAAAAGAAGCACAAATATCAGTGGGTTACGTTCTTATGCGGCGCGCTGATTTTGATCCAAAGCAAGTGTGTTATGAAATGAAAAAACCTTATCAATTTACTTGGTATGGAAAAATTAAACCACCTGAACGTAAGGAAATTAATCCACACTTTATTAATTTAGCATGGCGCATTATGCACAAACTAGAGCCTGATTATTCTTACGGCGCAACACACTTTCACGATAACTCAATCAAAAAACCTATAAGCTGGTTTAAGCTTAAAAAGACTGCTCAATGGTCTCGCATGGTTTTTTATAAACACGAGGAAACAAAATATGCACAATTTTAATCTTTACGCTAAACAACTTAATGGATTAGATTTACAATCCATGTTAAATCCTAAAAAAATGCAAATACCAAAACCTGATGTTACTTTGGAATATTATGTTTACAGAGGTAAAAAAGGATTTGCTAGTTTTATATCTGCCAACACTAAAGAGCGCAAAAGAGGATGTAATTTACAATTAATATTTGACGGTGAAACTAACCTTTTAAAAGATGTTATTTTTGTTGAAGTGAATCATAAAAATAATCAAAAATGAAAATATTTGATATAGTAATCAAAGTTTTAATGTTTTTTGGTTTTGTCGGTCTTTTGATCGGCATTTTTTTCACGCTTGAACTTTTATTTGGAACTTACATATGTCATTAAAAAAAGAACAATTGTTGGAGGCGGTTGACGCTTTTAATAAGACAGGAAGTGAAACCAAAGCAGCAGAGTTACTAGGCATTAAAAGAGCTTGTTTACAGGGAAGGTTAAAGGCAGCTAAACTAGCAAACCTATTCACAGCACTACCACCTGAAACTCAAATCCCACCTGAAATAGCTTTAAAAGATAAAATACGAACCCTTGAAGCGCAAATAGCTTCATTCAATCGTGACGTATTAAGTGAAAATTACGTTAAGTCTAAAATTCTTAAAATGGTGGATAAGAAACCTTCACCACCAACATGGCTAGTTAAACCTAGCTCTAGTAAATCCGCTCCAGGCGTGCCTACATTGTTTGCATCAGATTGGCATTGGGGAGAGAACGTAGACCCTAACCAAATTAATAATGTCAATTCATATAATATGAAAATAGCTCACAAACGAGCTAAAAAAATGATAGAGGTGGCTATTGATTTATTAAATAATCACATGGTTAACCCTAAATATCCAGGAATTGTATTTGCGCTAGGCGGCGATATGGTGTCAGGCGATATTCACGAGGAATTGATGGCCACCAACGATGCAGAGATTATGCCTGTGGTTATAGACTTATTCGGTGTGCTAATTTGGTGTATATCTACCCTAGCTGATCAATTTGGAAAAGTGTTTGTGCCATGCGTAGGCGGTAACCATGGCCGTAATACCCACAAAATTAGAAACAAAGGCCGTAACTTTACGTCTTTTGATTGGCTAACCTATCAATTTTTAGCCAAACACTTTGAATCAGATAGCCGAGTATCCTTTCACATACCTGACGGCCCTGACGCTATATACGCTATTTACAACCATAAATACCTATTAACCCATGGCGATCAGTTTAGAGGTGGTGACGGCGTTATTGGCGCTTTAGGCCCTATCATACGAGGCGACCATAAAAAGCGGTCTAGGAACGCACAAATAGACATGGAATACGATACAATGATTATTGGCCATTTTCACCAGCTAATACAATTAGAGCGTTTAATAGTAAACGGTTCGCTAAAAGGTTACTGTGAATATGCTTATAGTAATAACTTTGGTTTTGAACCGCCAAGGCAAGCTTTATGGATAACGCATCCCTATCATGGCATAACATTTTCTATGCCTGTCAACGTGGATGTATCTTTTGAAAATTCAGATAAATCAGAGTGGGTAAGCTGGAAAGGCTAAAATGTCTGCAATTATTACAGAGCAAAGCGTAAAAATGATTTATTCAATGCTTCGTAAATTGCCGCCATTTGATTCCTGGAAACTTCCACCTGCATCAAAAATAAAATTTAAAGTTGACCCTGATTTTAAGTTTATGGGCGAGTTAGATGTAAAACCTTACAAAATGACCTTTGGCACTAAACACCAAGAGCATTTTTTAAGCATAGTAACAACCGTGGCTCATGAAATGGTGCATTTGCATTTATACCTGGAAGGAGTCGCGTCTTACAACCAACACAGGCGCATTTTTAGGCAAAAATCTGCTGAAATAGGGTCATTATACGGATTTGACAGAAAAACCCTGTAAAAGCCCACAAAATGCGTTTTAGGGCTATATATTACTTTTATGGAGGAAATAAATGAAAAATACCACTGAAATAAATACTATTTTAGATGAAAGAGGTAAAAATTACGGTGAATTTAAAACTCATGCCGAAATTACTATGATGTTTAAAAGAATATTAGCTGATTATCAAATTGAAAAATTTGATGATGATCAAATAGAAGCTTTGCACATGATATTTCATAAAATAGGTCGTATTATTAATGGCGATCCTAATTATATAGATAGCTGGATTGATATAGCAGGTTATGCTAAATTGGTGTCAGATAGATTAGAAAAAAAAGATTAATGATTTTACTGATGGTTTTGTATTGCAAAAAAGCCATAATTTGCGTAACAAGTAATTTTGCTTGTTATAAATGAAAGGCTAAAATTATGTGGACAACTCCAGCTGTATCAGAAATGAGATTTGGTTTTGAAGTTACTATGTATGTTATGAATAAATAGTAGCTTTAAAAGGTGGATAGCGTTCCTCAGAAAAACATATCCAATTAAGAAAGGGCAGAAATGCCCTTTTTTATTTTACCAATAGCAAATAATGTATTCTAAAGCCAAATGTAGAGGCAAATAGCACATACATAAAAGGCTAATAACAATAGTAAACGCAACAAATACGTCAAAGTTATTGTCCATTACTTTTTAGGATGTGCTTTAGACATTGGCTCTCTTTCGTGAGCTTTTAGTTCACGAGCCAATCTTTCAACTTTAGCTTTTTCTTTTTCCCAATCCTTCATCATAGCCATTTCTTTTTTCTCGTGACGAATAGATGGTTCACATTTTTCTAGTTTCATTTTCATTTTTTAAAAGTCCTCGTTCCTGATTTATCAATAATTAAATTTTGTTTCCTTGGGGTTTCTTTGCTAAATGCAATATGAACCCATCTGTCAAATTCCAAAATAAGTTGATCGTAAATGACATCACTATCCATAAGACGAATAACAATGCTCCTAGGGCTACCAAAGGCAGGGCAAACAAAATCAGCAGCCAAACCTTTAGTATGTGCGCTTGTAGGTTTGCTTCCAAGTGTTGCGTTAACGAGAGGACTACGATAAGCGCTGTTAATATGTATAGGTTTGCCAAGTATAGACCTCACTTTTTCTAGATTATCAGCCAAAAATTTAATGTTATTTAAAATTTCAGGATTGTCAGGCATATTGTTTATGTCTAAACGATCAGCAATTTCAGAGGCATATAGTTCCTCTAAAGTAAAATGCGGAGTTAATTTCATTTAAATTTTAATTTTTCAACAGTTCTTAATGTTCCCATACCTAATAAACCTAATAAGACTGTTAAAAGAGTGTCCATTTGAAAAGGCACAATAATTGGTTGCTGTCCGCAAAGCATAAGAACCCAATTGAGTATAGGGAATATGACGAAGTGTAATCCAAAAGCCACAGAACATATCCAACCAACGCTTGGCCTCCAGCCTGATTTAAAAAAGCTGTTAGATTGAGCTTCAATAGCATTAACTTTAATCTGTTCAATAGCAATTTGAAAATCTTGTCCTGCTAATATAGTTTGTAATTGTTCTTGCGCTTCTTTACGTTTGTTTGTATCAGGAATAACTTTTTCTAATACAGAACCAACAATACCTACAACGGAGTCAATAATACTCATTATTTTTTATCAGCCTTTGATTCTAATTTGTCAAACAAACGTTCAAGAATAGATTCAATCTTATCAAAACGAGCTGTAATATCTACTTTTTTAACATAATTATCTGCTACGTTTAATTCTAATTTTTGCACATCGTCTTTTAAGTTTTGAGTAGCTTCCCATAGTTGTCTTGCAAACCAACCCATAACAGTTAAACCTGCGCCAGCTAAAATATTAAATAAAGATTGAAATTCCATGATAGTCCTTATGATTTCATTATGTAAGCAAGTGAATAGTATGGAGGCAAGTTAGCGTTAGTGCCACTTGTTCCTGCTGTTGCGTTTGTTGTAGCAACTGTAACGCCTGTTGTAACACTTGATGTAACATTTGATGATGTGCCTGATGGATGAGTTCTACCGCCACCGCCTGATACGTCAGTAAGGTAAGAATTTCCTGTTGTTCCTGTGGTATGAGTATGGCCAGGGTCTGTTACTACAGAAGTTGCAGTATGAGTATGAGATACCACGATTGCATCAGCAGAACCGCCTGTGGCATTAACAGCATAAGTGCTACCTGAACCAACAATAAATCTATTTCTTAAATCAGGTGTGCCATTTGTGCCGTCACATAATAAATAACCAACAGGAATAGAACCGATTGATCCTGACCATAAAAGAATCATGCCTGAAGGCACAGTAGATGTTGAAGTAGGAATAGTTCCTAAAATGCCATAAATATTGTCGTAGGTATAAATTAAAACGTCATTAGCGTCTGTTAAAACTAACTTGTAGTTAAAGCCATAAGTTAACCATAGCTCATCAGGAAGTTTACCGTCAGAACCTAAAATAATAGGATTAGCGTGAGGAATGTTTCCATTAATAGTTGTGTATGATGCAAGCGGAGTAGATGAGCCAGCTTGATAGGTATATAACTTGCCTCCTGCTAATGGTAGACCTGTCGTGCCTAAAAAGCTTATTCCGTTTCCTATTGGTGATAGATTAACTGCCATTTTATTTTCCTATATCTGAAAGTTTTGTTTTTGGTTGTGGGTTTAAAGACTTTTTAACTTCTTTAGCTATTTTACGTTGTTTTAAAATTTGTGATGCAGGTTCTACAATACGGCCAACAACAGGCAATCCTCTAATTACTTCACCACCATATTGTTTAGCCATTGACCCAATAGCTGTAGCAGTATTAGATTCATTAACAAAAGAACCTTTTGGTCTAGCCTCTACAATTTTTGCAACTTCAGCTAAATCTTTTAATTGTTTAGAGTTTTCACCAAACAACACATCTAATTTTTTGTTTACATTAAGATTTTCAATTAATTTTTGAAATTTAGCGTTACTAAAGTTTCCGCTTGCGTCTGTAGACTCTCTAATAATATAGTCCAATGTGCCTGAACGCAAATGTTCTAATGCAACAGGATCGTTTTTAAGTAAATCCATTGATTTCATAAAGTCTGCATTTTTTGATCTAATTATAAAAGTTTGAATTAAATCTTTGCTATCAGCAGATTCATTTAATATTTTACTATAAAGAGGATTAGATTTTTCTAAGTCAAAGTCTGCTTTAGCTGTTTTTCTAGCTTTGTCCGCCAACGCTTTTAATACAGCGTCACCTTCTTGCATAGGCAAGTTTTCTAACTCATCTCTTACTACGCTTAAAACGTGTTTCATATTACCGTCACCAGCTCTATCCGCTTTACGCATTTCAGCCGCTAAATCAGAGCGTAAATTTTCAAATAAATTAAAATTCATTTCTTTTGAACCTGACGCATAAGCATCTAATTTACTTCTAATTGTAGCTGGCAAATAATCTAATCTATCTTCGCTTGTAAGTTTTTCAATTGCGTTTTTAGCAAATTTAATACCATCAATAGGAAACTTACCACCAGCTGCGTCTTCTAATGCTTTGTAAGCTTCTTGTGTTTTAGTTTTGTTAGCTTCTTTAATAGTTTTAACTGTATCTATTAAGTTTTCTGCGTCTGCAACGTAATCTGTTGTTGTTACATTAGGCGCTGAATTTTGTTTAATAATAATAGCGTTTTCTTGTAGCGCTTTGTTTTGCTCATTAAAGCGTTCTGCGTGTTGCTCTTTAAATCCACGTTCATTACGTTCACGAGATATAAGAACAGGGTCTTGAGATGCTTGTCCTGCTGTTAATTTTATAGGAACAGGAAGTTCTGAAGCAGTTTTAAGTCTTATGTCGTGTGCAACATCTTCAGGTTTTTGTGATTTAATTACGCCGCCTTCAGCAGATTTACGTCTAGCAAATTGCTCTTTAAGGTCACCTGCTTTAACTCCTACTTGCGCTTTAATAGGAACTGATAATTCACTTAAAGTTGTTAATTCAGGAGCTAAACCTGGCAAGGCTTCAGTTACTTTATTTATGCCATATTCCTCTGATATTTCTGCAACTTTAGGTAAAACTTTTTGAGCTATTTTGCCTCTTGGTTCATAAGTATATTTTTCTGCAAATTTAGCGGCTTCTTGTTCTGCGGCAGTTCCACGCTCACCGTAATGTTTAATAGCACCAATTACATTACCAATAGCAGTTGCGCCAAGTGCCGTAGCTGCTTGTATGGGCGGTTCAGTAATAGCTAATAATGGTTCTCTAACGTATTTGTCAATTACAGTTTGGCTGTTTTTGGTTGGTTTAACTTTTGGTTTAGGCGCTTCAGGTTTAACAGTTGCTTCAGGTTCTTTTGTTAAAAAGCTAACAAAGTCATCCGTAGGTTGTTCTTGCGGTTGTTGTGTTGGTTGTTGCGTTGTAGCTTGAGGCGTGCCTTTTAATCTTTGAAGGCCTTGCTCTTGTAAAATAATAGGGCCACTAATAACGTGACGAATAGTAGGATTAGAAAGGTCAATTTCTTCATCAGGTTTAATTCCTGTTCTTTGAGATACGTTTTTTATGTATGCTTCTGTGTCGTTTTCAGAAGGCGGCGCCCATCGAGATATAACTTCTCGTAATGTTTTTAGTTTATGTTTTGAACCATAAATTCTTAATTGATCGTCAACAGCTTTAATACCTGCTTCAGGCGTGTCAAATTGTTGAAAACCTGTGGAGCTACCAACAGGTCTTATATTACCAACATTAGTAGGCACAGGTGATTTATTTGAGCTACTTGTTAGGAATTGAACGAAATCATCCATTATAGTGAGCCTGTTTCCTCAAGTTTTTTAATATTCATATATTTTTCAATAAAGACTTTGCGTTCTTTTTCGCCTTTAGGAAATAATCTAGCTTTTGCAGCTTCTTTGTCTTTAGCACTTAATTCAGGGTCTTTTGCTATGTTATACAATTCAAATATTTTAGAGTCTGCATTTTTAGACCACATTTGTTGAAAAGCTTTAAAGTTATTATCACCAAATTTTTGGCTAAACTTTTGAGCCGCAGTAGCTTTTAAATCAAGCTCTGTCATGTCAGCTTGCGCTCTACTAATAATGTTAAGTAATACTTTTGGAGGGTATGTTTCATCGCCATTAGCCATTTTAGTTAGCTGTTGGCCTGCTACTGTATCCAACGATCCACCTTTAGCTTGAATATTAGATATTTGAACGTTAGCTAAATCTTTAGATAGCTGTTTATATTTTTCGCCCATTTCTGTGCCTAAAAATGTAGATATATTTCTACCAGCCATACCCATAAATCCAGCTCCTCTATTCCATTCTTCTGACAATAATTCTTTAGCAACCTGTTTTGCTTCATTAAGGTTTCTGCGATCAGTAGTTAAATTAGATTGTCTATCAACTAAAATATTTCTGTTTTTAAACCCAGCGTCTTGATCAACTTTTTCAGTAGGCGCATAAGGCGTAACTGTGGTTGGTGTTCTTACAGGGTAAGGTAGCTGTGAAGGTTGGCTATGCGCAGGTTTATTCATATTTTCTGAAGTTACGCTTGATGATGCCACAGGTTGTGTAGGTGCATTTTGTGGCTCAACATTAGGTAATTGTGATGGATAAACACCTGCTGGAGCTAGCTTATCTAATTGACTTTGAGCGCCAATAGCTTTAGTTAAGTTTTGTGCAAGCCATGATCTGTATGCAGTAATGTCACCTTTTTCAGGTAAACCTGCTAAAGATTGATTTAATGACTGTTCGTTTCCGCCTGCGTTTTTATTAATTTCAGTAGCACGAGCAATAATATCGTCACGACTTAAATCAGGTTTAGTCATTAAAGTAGAAATATTTTGAATAATGTTTTCAGTATGTTTTCTAGTGTTTTCTAATTGTTGTGTATTTAATTGTGTGCCAGCAGATTGAGTTTGAAATTTTTGTTGTTCAATTTTAGGTTGCAAAGTTTTCTTTGCTAATTCTTCTGCAGCCAAGTTTTGCTCTAATACAGATTGAGCTTGTTGAAGTTCAATAGGGTTTAGCTTTTGTCTTTGTTTAAAGTCTTGAGCGCCACGAGCAATACTTAACATATCTGCTAAAGACATTTGTTGCGGTGTATTAACTTTTAAAGCAATACTAGGGTCTATATTAAAAGCCATAATCTATCCTTATTGTCCTAAAATACGACTTAATGCAAACATATTTCCTGCGTTTTGTATTCCACCTGAAATAGCGTTTGCAGCACCAATTCTACCAGCTGCTTCAGCCGCTGCGCCACCTGTAGCAAGATTAGCTACGTTTGTGCCATAGTTTTGAATTGCATTTCCTGTTTGACCCACAGAAGTTTGACCAATACCAGCTATGTTAGCTAAAGTATTGTAAATATTACCACGTTGAGTTTGAAATTGATTGAACGCATCGCCATAAGCATTTTTAGCAAAGTTTAAAGTGTAATCTTGCAATCCTGTTAAAGCATTACCGCCAACAAGACCGCCTGTAGCATTAAATTGATTTCTTAATGCGTTTTGACCTTGACCTAATTGAAATGCGTAATTAGGAGCTAAATATTGATTTAGATCAAGGTTAGTAAATTCTTTTGTAAGATAACCTGTGCCTGTGCCTGTTCCAATAGGCTGCCCTTCTGTATCATATTTTGTGTATTGGCCTGGAAGTAAATTACCTATTTGATTTAATGCGGTATAACCTGCGCCTCTAAATGGCGCTTGTTGTTTGTTTTGTATATCAAATATTTCTCTTTGTAATCTAGCTTGTTCCGCTGTTGCGTCAGTTTGCATCCTTGCGGCATCCTCTGCTGCGTTGGCTGACATAGCACCGCCAATTAAAGAACCGCCTACAGCTATTGCAGCCGAGAACGGATCGTTATAGCCTGGATGTTTTAAAATACCTACAAATCTTGGATTAAACATAATTGCACCTATCGCATTTTAAATAAAGTCTGTCTTGATCCTCTTTTTCTACTTCAAAACCAAGACGTTTACAGAAGTTAATACCTTTTTCATTTCTTTTCATTACAGTTGTTCTTGCTGAACCGTATAAATCTATTGTTTTTCTTAATGTATCTCTTAAGTGCTTTCTAATACTAAATTTAGGTTTTTTAGAATAGCCTATGTGCAATTCGTTCTCTTTTACCATTACAGCGCCAATTACATCGTCACCTTCTTTAAGTTCTACAAACTCCCAATCTTGCATAGCCTCTGCAAACTGTTCAGGTGTGATGTTTAATCTGTCTTTTATAGACAAATAGATAGCATTTATAGCTTTATTACTCATTATAATACGGAATCTTAAACGGCTTTCCGTTAACCGTTACATTAATAAAGCCTGCTGGTTTAGCAGGTAACGTTGCTGTTCCTGTAGTTGCTGTTTGTGAACTACTAAAATTAAGCAAGTTTAAAAAGAATTGTTGCCAAGCACGAGTTGGTCTTTTGGTCGTAGAATCTAAAAACTCCGACTGTGGATAAGGGTTTTGTTGGCTTGTGCCATAAATGTTATTAGCCATTAATTCTCACCTACGGTTGCTTTTAGATTAGCAGATATTATAACCGCATTTATAGGGTCTGTAACTACTACCTCAAAAACTCTATCTCTAGACCAACCTAATCTGCGCCAAATAGCACGATTATTATACTGACCAACCTTACCAATAGAAGTCCAATGCTCATAAGACCAAGTAGAACCGCCGTCATTAGACCAACGAAGCATAGCTTGAGGTATTTTACCTGGATCAACTTGATTGCCTACGCCTGGTTGAAATTGGATTTGTAATTCCTCTAAATACTGACGTTGTAAGTCGCTTACAATATGAGGCGCTCTGCGTAATCTACGAATCTCACCACCGTTGTCGGTATAGTTAGAAGGGTCAAGTAAATAGATTTGACCGTTAGAATGATCACCTACATATACCTTGCCTTGAAATACAGCAGAGCAATTACCACGATGTCTATGATAAGTATTAGTGGTATCTACCCATAACCATTTATGCCACATTCCTGTAGATATGTCATATACCCAAGTTAAGTCTAATGTTGGGAATGAAACCACATAACATTCGTGACCTTCTTGTTGATAAGTCCAAGCTACTGCGTCATCTATATATTGATTTAACAATGTTTGCTCTACAGCGTGAGTTGAAATGCGTGTGGGAACGTAACCTTGCATTTGCATAATTTGCGCTTCACCACGATTGTTTCTAGATACATAAGCAAATGAATTACCTAGTCTAGACATAGAAAATTTGGCTGCTATGCCATGTTGTGTGTTTGTGCCAGGTATTCTTTGGAAAGGGAAAGGGAACGTTCCAACGTTAACCCATACTTCAGATGAAGCTTCACCAAGTAAAAATACTTCACGATTAACTACAATTAAAGATACTAAATCGTCAGGCGATCCGTCTTTAGATGAAAAGCTTAATGGTGGCGTAATAGGGCTTAAAGGGTTAGAAGCTGCGTATTGTTGAGTGCCGCCTTTATTAAATACAAAATAGTTATCTACAATATCAAGCGTATTACCACCTTCAAATGCACCGTCAGATGAAGGTAATACACTAAAGTTTAAAGCATACATTGTGCGTGAAGCTACAGATTGGCTTGTGCTTATAAGGTAATTACCTGTGCTACCAGCTCCTGTTCCAAATGTAATTGTTAATGTTAAGCCTGTGCCTGATCCGCTTGAGGAAGTAGAAACATTATTAGCTGGGACAGAAGTATAGTTACCTGAATTGGTTAATAGAAGAGTTGTTACAGCTCCACCAGCGCCAATAGCTGTAACTGTATAAGTTGCAGGTGTTGTTCCAAAAACACCGCCTAAAACGGTTACAGTATCGTTTACAGCGTATCCTGTTCCAGCCGTTGCAATAGTTTGGCTTAATACCGTGCCTGAACCCAAAGCTGTAATCATGGTATTAGCTATAACACTAGCGCCTTGAATAGATTGGCCAGGGAATAAAGTGCCTGTGGTAGCTGTTACAGTTAAAGTAGTGCCTGACATTGAAGCTGTTAATACTGAAGCTACAGCGGCAGAATTCATTAATGTAGAAGCTACAGTTTGGCTTAAATTAACTGAATATGTGCCAATACCACCTGTTGTTCCTGTTAATTGGCCTGTAATAACAGTTTGCTCGGTAACATTTAAACCAAATAAAGATTGGCTTGCACCAATTGTGCCTTGTGTGACTGCGGTAACTGTTAAAGTTGTGCCTGAAATAGAGCCTGTAAACAAAGCGCTTGAAGGAGTAGATATACGCCATGTGTAGCGATATGATCCGTCAACAATATAAACATTTAAGCCATTGTCAGATATACCTACACGACCTGTTGAGGTATTTAATTGACCCACCATAGTTGGCGTTAATTCATTGGTTAAAACATATACATATTGTCCGACCACAGCCACCATGTAATCGCCACCTGAAACGGTTCGCATACCACGAACTTCTTGGGCGTTTTGAAACGTAATTTTAGAAGATAATCCAGGTGTGGGATATAAAGCTACAACACCTCTTTTGCCCTCGCCTTTTAATGGATCAATTTCAGGCCTAAAGTTAATACACTCTTGGCCATCTTGATAAATGGAAGGTGCTTCATAACTTGGGCCTACAAATCCAAAATCAGCCATTATCTAAAGAATCCGCCTGTTAGTATCCAGCCTGCATCTTTTTGACGGCTAGATAATAGTGCATCGTTAAATCGTGCAGATTGCATAGGTTTCATATTGGTGCGTTTTAATGTTGCTTTAGCTTGTGCAGCAAACGCTACAATCATCGCTATTTGGGTTTGTGAAGCCTTACCATACATAGGCATCAAACGTTCGGCTAAACACCAACGTAGCGCCATAGAATAGCCTTGTGGAAGGTTTATATCGTCATTAATAGAAGCGTAGTTTCTAAACAATGTTTGAGCAAACATATGGATTTCACCTTGTGCAGGATTAGGCCATACAAATACGTTTCCTGAATCTGAATTAGGATTGAAATATAGGGCTTTTGGCCATGGGCCATTTAAAGTCTTTAATCCAATCATGTTGTAGTCATCCAAAGCTAATATAGCTATTGGGTAATCTAAACCACCGTTTACAATAGGTTGGCCGTTTGAATTGGTATTAATACGAACATACGCAGAATCAATATTAAGAGGTTTTTGGTAGTAAGCTTGAATAGTGGTTGATGCGACAGGGCTTGGGTAAGTTACGCTTAATAAATATGTGCCTTGAAAGTTTACATTACCACCTGCGCCTGTTAGGTTTTCTAAAATACGAGTGCCAGCAACAATACCTGATCCACTTATAGTTTGACCTTGTGCAACTGCGCCTGATAATACGTTAGTTACGGTTAAAACATTACCTGTGATAGAACCTGTGAATTGAGCGCCAATAAAGTTAGGTGATGCGTGGTTAGGGCCAATAGTGTATTGAACTTGTCCTGCAATAACAGGCCAAATAATCTCTGTAATATTAAAAACAATCATGTCCTCATTTGACCATTGGTCAATAAGGTCATTTAACATATCAAAAGCGTCTTGTGCTTCCTCTGCCGTTGGAACTTCACCTGAAGCTAACGCACCTATGTCTTTCATTGCTCTTGAGATAATATCTATTGGTTTTGCCATGATTTGTCCTAAATATTAGGTGTAAATGTGTTAGCGAGCCATGGAAAGCCAACTTTTTTGTCTTTTTTAAGCTCTGATAATTGTTCGTCTAAACGAGATTTTATACTAGAAACGCCATCTACGGTTGTTTCCTGATCAATCCAATCTAGAATTGTTTTTTCTCTGACATCTGCATAAGGAATAGTAATTTCTTTGCCTTTAAAATAGTGATTGCTTTCTGTTTCTACAGTATTCTCACCGTCAGTTGCAGTTACATGAAAATAGGCATGAGTAATTAGATCATCCTCTGCGGTTACCTCTAAAAGCTTCCAATTATAGTTGTTCATTGATTGCATCCCAAGTTAGTGTTTCTTCATTCCATGTGTAGCGACCACCGTCTGTAGGATAGTCAACAGGTGCTTTCCATTGTGCTGTTTCCTCATCTAATAACCATGAAGCGTAAGGTTGAGGCGGTATAAATGCGTCTAAATCTGCATCATACTTATACCCAATACCTGCATAGTTCTTACGGATGTTACCGTTGTAAGATGTTTGCTTCCAATTGCCACCAAGTAAGTTAGTGCAGAAAGCAATACCTATTGCTTCGTTTTCTACACCGTCTTTATCGGCTGTGTCTTGGTTAGCAACTACAATTACTTGTGTTACTATGTTTTCTTCGTTAAGTTGTGCGAAATGTGCCATATTTTTCCTTTATCTTGCGTTACTGTTTTTAAATGGGTTTTCTGCAAATGCTGCATAAATTATAGTATTTCCGTTTCCATTAATAGCAACATCGTTTCCTATTAAACGAAAACCATTACTTAATATATCAATTTGCACATCGTTTCTAGCTGTTAATTCTGCAGTTGCATTGTTTGGTTTTAAAACATTGCATCCAGAATAGTTATATGGACTCCTAACAGAATCAAAAGTATGCCAATCATAATTTACAGTATTTTTAATTAAAACATATTTAGGCCTAAATCCTGTGTATATAAATGGGCCTGCATTTTGAATTTCGTTACCAACATAACTACCAAAGCGACTAAATCCTGGTATTTCTGCCCAGCAATAAGCTACCATAGCTGTTGCAGCGTTAGTTGGATTTGATGAGCCAACACTAAATACACTTGAAGTTGGTGATGTGCTATTCCACCATGTTGCACCAGTAGCAACAGCCGCTGTTGAATTTAAAATTAAATATTGTGTGTTTGCTATTGATGTATGCCATACTGCCCAATCAGTAGAAGCTCCTCTACATTTTGTTATAATAAATCTAGGCGCAACGCCAAGTCCATGACCTAATGTTCCATTAGCCGCAGTTCCTGTCCAATAAACCTGACTAAATCCTGAAGTAGTATTAACATTAATAAATGATGTTATTGAACCATTAGTATTAGTTGTAGTTCCTGTAGTAGCTCCAGCTAACCATTGCCATGCTACATAAGTATTTCCATTGATATTAACACCAATAGAACCAGAGTCAGAACCTAAAGTAAATCCATTTGAATTAAATGTGGTTACTGCATTAGTAACTCCAACAACACCGTCAGTAGAGTTAGATTTTAAAATATTAGAGCCTGATAAAACTGAAGTTAATAAATTATTATTAGTTGCATTGCTTCTTGATTTAATCCAAACTAGATCAGGATAAAATTGACCGTTATTTACAATAGTTTGACCTGCACCATTACCTGTATAAAGACTTGCATCCATAAACCTATTGCCCTGTAATATAGTAGGAGTAGGAAGGTTAAATGTGTTTAGTGCTACAAAGCCTGTAGGAGGTGTGTATGTGAATGGTCTTTGACCAAAGTTAAAATTAACTGTTTGACTATATGTATTAATAAAAGGAAATAAGTCAGCTGGTAATGATGACCATGTAGCATTAGTGCCAGCAACAGGGTCGCCAGTAGCTGCAAGAGTTGAGTTATACCAAGTGTTATTTCTACCAAACCATGCTCTGTTATTATCTCTATCTATAGCAATTTGTAAAACATCTCCTGCTGTAAATGTAGAACCAGAACCAGATTGAGAACCAGCAGTAAGAACATTAGATGATGATGTTGCATCTACACTATATGATGCGGTATTACTATTACCACCAACATTTAATGGGTTAGCTGCTGTAGCCAAACCAAAATTAACACCTATAGAACCAGATGTTGTTGAAGTTATAATACCTTCAAAATAAAACTTACCAGATGGTATGGTCATTGTTCCACGAGCAGACTGCCAAGAAGCACCAGATGACCATTGTAAATTTGCTCTATCTAAAGTTCCAGAAGTTCCTTTATCTAATGGGTTCAACACAGCATAATTAGCCACAGTCGCACTTGTATTAGTAGGGACATCAGTCATAGCATCATAAGTGACACCTGCTGTTAAGCTAATGTTGTTAGTTGTCCAGTTATTACCGTTACCTGAACTATCATTACCTAGTGTTGTGGTAGATGTTGTGTTGCTAAAGTTTAGGTAGAAACCGTTAGTGCCATATGTGCCTCTGTATTGGATTGGTTTCCATACACCGTTAGCGTCATTGTTACCAAAGTAATATGGTTCTAGTGCTTGACCGTCAATGAAGTTAATGTCAGTCATGTAACCATCAAATGGTAAAGTTGAACCATCTCTAGCACCAA
>Ga0315909_10002332_pt1 | contig 24394 bp, 19 predicted proteins | sample LakEriMetagenome_11_FD_203527 | JGI IMG/M metagenome (GOLD analysis project Ga0315909, IMG submission 203527) | Freshwater fungal communities from buoy surface, Lake Erie, Ohio, United States - Buoy 2 MA125 | ecosystem: Environmental > Aquatic > Freshwater > Lake | place: USA: Lake Erie, Ohio...
TTCGCCAAGACGTTGCGGTTAGCGTTACTGGGGTCCAAGCAACTGCCAGCGTTGGCTCGGTCACTATTTCTCTGGCTTTGGACGTCTTTGTCACAGGCGTCCAGGCAGTTGGTCAGATCGGCCAAGCAGCGGCTGGAGGCCAAAGTTTTGTGTATGTTACAGGCGTTCAAGCGGTCGGTTACGTTGGAAACGTCACAGTTTGGGGCGTGGTTAATGACAACCAGGCCGCTAACTGGCAAAATGTCGATGATTCCCAGTCCGGCACTTGGGTGGTCGTCGATGATTCTCAATCCTCAACATGGACTCGAATAGCAGCTTAAAGGACTAATCATGACTATTAATTACACCACCCTCCTTGGCCTTGCCCAGCCGGTAACGGGTACTGAATCGGGCACCTGGGGCACTGTCGTCAATGACGAAATCACGGCCCTGGTGGAACAGGCGGTTGCGGGAACGGCAAGTGTTAGTGTTACTGCCGGTAACGTGACTTTGACGGATACGGATGGCGTATCGAACCAGGCGCGTAATGCGGTCTTGCTGATCACGGGTACTCCTGGTACTAGCCGCAACGTAATTGCTCCTTCTTCCAGCAAAGTTTATGTTGTTGTCAATAGCTCGGATGCGCAGATTGTATTTAAAGGCTCTGCTACTACTGGGGTAACCATCCCAAGTGGAGCTAAAGCAGTTGTGTTCTGGGACGGCAGTGACTTTGTATCGTTAAGTTCTGCGGTGCTGTCCATTATTGGAACAGCATCCGGTGGCGGTGCCGCTCGTTTCTACGAAGATACAGATAACGGCGTAAACTACGTCGGTCTGCAGGCTCCGGATTCAATCGCATCTAATTTCACGTTGAAATTGCCAACGGCTGATGGTACGAGTGGCCAAGCAATTGTAACGGACGGCTCCGGCAACCTTTCTTTTGGTAACGCTGGCATTTCCACGGGCAAGAGCATTGCTATGGCGATGATCTTCGGATTCTAATATTAAGGAGTATTTAAATGGCAAACCCAAATATTGTTAACGTCACGACGATTTACGGTAACTCGTCGCAGACGGCACTTTCTACTACCAGCGCTACGTCAATCGTTAGTAACGCTGCTGCCAGCGGAAAGGTATTTAAGATAAACTCTATCGTTGTGGCTAACGTAGACGGAACGGCTGCAGCGGACATTACGATCAACGTCTATTCTGCTGCGGCTCTTGGCGGTACGGCCTTTGCGATTGCATCGACCATCTCGGTTCCTGCAGACGCATCGCTGATCGTAACGGACAAGACCACGTCGTTCTATCTGCTTGAGAACCAGTCAATTGGTGCTACGGCAGGTACGGCCAACGACCTCGTTGTTACTGCAAGTTGGGAAGAGATAAACTCGTAAGGGTTAAACCATGAGCATGCGCTACAAAGGCGGAGTGATCTCCGCCACACCGCCTACAACATCCACGGCTGCTGCGACAGGCGTATGGACTCTTATCCAGCAACTGCAAGCAAAAGCTGCAGGTCAATGGCCCTTTTCTACTTACAGTGTTGTTCAAACCTTTACTGCCACATCTACATGGACTTGCCCTACTGGTGTAACGAGTGTTGAGTATTTAGTTGTCGCTGGTGGTGGTGGAGGAAGTGATGCGGGTGGCGGTGGTGCTGGTGGGTTTAGAACTGCATCAGGATTTAGCGTTACTGCTGGTACAGATTACACAATTACCGTTGGTGGTGGTGGTGCTGGCGCCCCAAACAACGGTACTGGTACAAGCGGTAGTAATTCTGTGTTTTCAACAATTACATCTGCTGGTGGAGGCAACGGCGGGAATTATGCCGTTGATAACGCCGGTTCGGGTGGCTCTGGTGGTGGTGGTGGTAGCAGTCCTCCCATAGTTCACCCCGGCGGCGCAGGAAATACTCCATCTGTAAGCCCGTCTCAAGGTAGTAACGGTGGTAATGGCGGTACTGCAAACTATGCCGCTGGTGGTGGAGGCGGTGCATCTGCAACTGGTTCTAACGGAACTACTACTGGTGGTAACGGCGGTAACGGAACCGCATCAAGCATTAGCGGTTCTAGCGTGACCTATGCCGGTGGCGGCGGTGGCGCTAGTTTAACCGTGGCGGCTGGAACGGGTGGCTCAGGCGGTGGTGGTAATGGTGGTGGAGACGCAGGCGGTGGGCAAACATCAACCGCTGGAGGCACAAACCTTGGTGGTGGCGGCGGTGGCGGTAGCACAGACGTTAACCCAAACGCTGTTGCGAGAGCAGGAGGCTCTGGCATCGTGATCCTTAAATACCTAGCACCTACTCAATCCATATTCACCTTCAAAGGTTCTGGCTCATGGGTCGCACCTACTGGCGTGACTTCTGTTGACTACCTTGTGGTTGCGGGTGGTGGCGGTGGAGCCGGTGATGCGGCAGGTGGTGGTGGAGCCGGTGGCTTCCGTACAGGTACGGGTTTCTCAATAGCATCTGGAACGACCTACACAATTACAGTTGGTGCTGGTGGCGCTGGAACAACAGCAAGTTCTGTTGGTACGCAGGGTTCAAGTTCTGTATTTAGCACAATCACTTCCGCTGGAGGTGGTGGTGGAAAATCAGGAAGCGGTGGCCCATCTCAAAATGCTAACGGCGGCTCAGGTGGTGGTGGACACGGGGACGGTAACGTTTCAAGTTACTCATCAGGCGGAACTGGAAATACTCCATCGGTCTCACCCTCCCAAGGAAACAATGGTGGAGTTGGCGCTCAGTCGGCCCCATTTGGCGGTGGTGGAGGTGGTGGAGGTGCTGGTGCCTCGGGTTCTGCCGGTGTTGTTGGATCTTCCGGAAACGGCGGTGCTGGTGGTTCTGGTACTGCCTCAACAATTACTGGGCCATCCGTAACTTATGCTGGAGGTGGCGGTGGTGGAGCCAGACCGGGTGGAACGGGTGGTTCTGCTACTGGCGGTGGCGGTGCGGGTGGTGCTAATAGTGGGCCAAACGGAACTGCTGGAACTGCAAACCTTGGCGGTGGAGGTGGCGGCGGCGGAACTACTGGTGGAACTGGTGGCTCTGGTATTGTGATCATCAAAACCAATCAATGATTGAGGTTTAAAAAATGTCTTTACGTTATCCTGGTGGATTGATTACTAAAAGCCCGACGGCTCCGACTACGTCCGCTGCTGCGGGTATCTGGACCTTGGACCAAGCACTGCAGTACATCAAGGCCGGAACATGGCCCTTTGCTAGTTTCACAGTTATCCAGACCTTTACGTCATCGACTACTTGGATATGCCCTCCCGGTGTAACTAGCGTTGAGGCTTTAGTAGTTGCCGGTGGTGGCCCCGGTGGTGGAGACCAAGGCGGTGGTGGTGGTGGTGGCGGTCTTTCGTATATTTCTTCTTTTGCTGTAACTGTTGGAACCTCTTACACCGTTACCGTAGGTGCGGGTGGTACAGGCACAACTGGTAGGTCATCAAACGGAAGTAACTCCGTATTTTCTACTATCACCTCTAACGGTGGTGGTGCAGGCGGCTCACAGTCTCCAAACGGAACTGGTAACGCTGGTGGATCAGGTGGTGGCGGTGGAACAAGCACAGGTGGAGCCGCAAACCAAGGAAGTACCGGTGGTGCAACTGGATATGGAAATGCTGGTGCGGCATATAGCGCAGGACCAAACTTAACTGGTGGCGGTGGCGGTGCAGGCGCAGCCGGTGCAGTAGGTTCAGGCTCAACTGCTGGTGCTGGTGGTAATGGTCTTGCTTATACAATTTCAGGTTCGTCTGTAACTTATGCTGGCGGTGGTGGTGGTGGTTCTTATAACCCACAAGGTCGATTTGCTGGCCCCGGCGGTACAGGCGGTGGTGGTGCTGGTGCGGATGGAATTGCAGCAGCCGGTACTGCGGGAACTGCGGCACTCGGTGGAGGCGGTGGCGGTGGAGCAGGCGCAAGTGGTGCGGGCGGCAACGGCGGCTCTGGCATCGTAATTATCAAATACGTAGTAACCCCTGCTACGACTGTTGATGTCGTTCAGCAATTTGAGGCATCTGGCTCATGGACTTGCCCGACAGGTGTAAGTGAAGTTCAGTACTTGGTAGTTGGTGGTGGTGCTGCTGGAGGCTCAGATTCCGCAGGAATCTCTGGTGGTGGTGGCGGAGCCGGTGGATTTAGAACTGGCACAGGATTGTCTGTTACCGCTGGAACAACTTACACCATCACGGTTGGTTCTGGAGGTGCTAGTAGTGCTACTGCTGGGGCAAACGGTGGAAGCGGTGGAAATTCTGTGTTTTCCACTATCACATCAACCGGTGGCGGCGGTGGTGGAGGTAGCAGCACAAATGGCGTAAATGGTGGTTCAGGTGGCGGTGGTGGTGCTGGCAATGTGTCAGGTACGACAGGCGGCTCTGGAAATACGCCAAGCGTTTCTCCATCACAAGGCAATAACGGCGGAACTGGTGTTGCTGGTAGCGGAAACACAAACCTCCAATCTGGCGGTGGTGGTGGCGCAGGTGCAGTAGGTGGTAATGGTGTTGCTGGTGGGGCGGCTGGTAGCGGTGGTAATGGAACCGCATCTACCATTTCTGGCGCATCAGTAACTTACGCTGGCGGTGGCGGTGGTTCTTCATATCAAAATACTGCTGGATCTGGTGGCACAGGTGGCGGTGGCGCTGGAAATGTCTACACAGGAAGCCCCGCTACTCCGACCGCTGGAACGGCTAATACAGGTGGAGGCGGTGGTGGTGGCGGCTATCCGGGCGTTAGAAATGGAGGCAACGGCGGTTCAGGCATAGTCCTCCTCAAATATGCAGTACCTCTATCTACCGTAGAAACATTTAACTCTACAACCAAGTGGACTGCGCCTGCTGGCGTAACACAGGTGGAATACCTTGTTGTTGGTGGTGGGGGTTCTGGCGGTGAAGAACAAGGCGGTGGCGGTGGTGCCGGTGGATTTAGAACTGGTACGGGGGCTGCGGTTGTTGCTGGAACGACTTACACAATTACAGTTGGCGCTGGTGGTGCAAGCGTTACATCTGGCTCTGGTAATAGCGGTTCGTCATCTTCCGTTGTTGGCGGCCCTTCTTCACCATTTGCTTCCCCCGGCATTGTTTCTGCTGGTGGTGGAGCAGCATCAGGTGGAAGTTCAGGCACAGCAAGCAATGGTGGATCTGGTGGCGGTGGCGGCTGGAATACTGCTGGAGGATCAGGTAACACTCCATCAGTAAGCCCATCACAGGGAAGTAACGGCGGGTCTGCAAATATTGGAAACGTAGGTAATAGCCGAGGCGCTGCTGGCGGTGGTGGAGCAAGTGCAGTCGGTGGCAATTATCTCCCCGCAGCAACATCAAAAGGAACTCCAGCAAGTTCTGGTAATGGCGGTGCTGGAACTGCAAGTTCTATTACTGGCTCTTCTGTAACATACGCTGGAGGTGGCGGTGGTGGAGCGTTGTTTTCAACAGATGGTTGGAATACAACTGCCGGTACTGGTGGAGCAGGCGGTGGTGGCGCTGGTGGACAAGACGCTGCGGGAACCGCTGGAACTGCAAACCGAGGCGGTGGTGGCGGTGGTAGTGCTGCAAACGCACAAGCAAGCGGCGCAGGCGGCTCTGGTGTAGTCATCCTTAAATACCTTGCCAAACCTAATTACCAAATCTTCCAAGCATCAGGTTCATGGACTGCCCCCGGTGGAGTTACTGAGGTCGAGTACCTAGTAGTGGCAGGTGGTGGTGGTGGTGGTGGTTGCCAGCCGGGTGGTATTGCTGGAGGCGGCGGTGCTGGCGGGTTCCGAACTGGAACTGGATTTTCCGTAACTGCTGGTACTACATATACCATTACGGTAGGTGGCGGCGGAACTCTTGGTTCTACAGCAGAAGGTGGTAATGGTTCAAATTCTGTGTTTAGCACCATTACATCGGCAGGTGGTGGAGGTGGAGGTGGTGGCGGAACACCCCCGTCTGGAGGTGGAGTCTTAAACGGAAAAAATGGTGGTTCTGGCGGTGGCGGTGGAGAAAACTCTGGAAACACAGGCACCGGAGGAACAGGTAATACCCCATCTGTAAGCCCATCCCAAGGCAGTAATGGGGGTGGCGGCGGTAATCCCGCAGGTGGTGGTGGAGGTGCTGGAGAAGCAGGAAATACAGACGGACAGGCACAAGGCGGTGATGGAACCGCATCTGTAATTACTGGTTCTTCCGTAACCTACGCAGGTGGCGGTGGCGGAGGGACTACTGGCACAAACGGTGGCACAGCCGGTGATGGAGGTGGCGGAGTTGGTGGTGGCACATCGGTTGCAGCCGGTTCAGGAACCGCAAATTTAGGTGGTGGAGGTGGAGGTGGCGCTAATACTGTAAACAAAAATGGCGGCGCAGGCGGTTCAGGTATAGTAATCATCCGTTGGTAAAAAGAGGAGAAAGCATGAGTCACGTTCAGATATACAGGCTTTATGGAATTGACACAGCGATGCATTTGCTGCGTCCGGGTGCAAAGTGGGAAATCAGCAACACAATGTTTACCCGCTGGGATGACCCACGCCCGTGCCCGACATGGGAAGAACTTATGGAAACTATGGAGAAGATCAAGGCATTTGAAGATTCAATCAATACGATTTGGCTACCAGAGCAACTTGCCGAGTTAACAGGCAGCGAGCAAATGCAGGCTCAAACTCAGGTTAATAAAATCATTGAAGAGCAGAAGGCCGCATGATCCATAACCTATTTCCAACACCAGTTGCGATTTACAAGTTAGACCGTGAACTGACAGAGAAAGAACTTTCCTTTATCAAGGGCCAAGAAACACGGTCCAACATGGGAAACGTTACTTCTATTGACAACACGGTTTTACGTAATCGTTCCATGACCAAACTGCGGGACTTCATCGAGTCAAGCGTGTCTGAGTATTTCAAGACTGTCCACAGCCCAAAGCATGACGTGAGCCTGCGGATTACTCAGTCTTGGATTAACTACACCGAGCCGGGGCAATACCACCACAAACACGCTCACCCTAATTCGTTTGTGTCTGGTGTGTTTTATCCCCAAGCAAATCGTGAGACAGATAGAATCTACTTTTACCGTGACGGTTTTCAGCAGATTAAATTCCCTCCAAGCGATTGGAATGTCTGGAACTCTGAGAGTTGGTGGTTTGAGGTAGGAACTGGGGACTTGATCCTCTTCCCATCAAGCCTAACTCACATGGTGGAGACTGTTAAAGGTGAGGACACCCGCATCAGTCTTTCTTTTAACACTTTTCCAGTCGGTTTGGTTGGGGAAGAAATGGACTTAACTGGTCTTAAACTTGAATCTATAAAGGAGTAATCATGGCGCACTTTGCCCAACTTGATAGCAACAACGTAGTAACACAAGTAATCGTTGTCGGAAACAAAGATACCGCTGACGCTAACGGCGTAGAAAAAGAGCACATCGGTGCTGCTTTCTGCGAGAAGCTCTTTGGCGGTAACTGGAAGCAGACTTCTTACAACGGCTCGATCCGCAAGAACTACGCTGGAATTGGTTATACATACAATTCAAGCCTTGATGCGTTTGTTCCTCCCAAGCCCTACGCTTCGTGGGTCTTGAATAACGACACAGCGCAGTGGGAAGCCCCGACTCCAATGCCTAACGATGACAAGAAGTATTCGTGGAATGAGTCTACGACATCGTGGGAAGAGACAGCAGGCGTCTAATATGAAACGCATCGTAGAAGCGCAGGATTTGGATGGCGTGATCGTCCCCAAGCACGAGGTTGAGTTGCTCTGCAAAGAATGCGGCTATGACCTTGATGAGTCTGAGTTAGAAGCAGACACCTGCGCGGATTGCGGTGCGGATCTTGATCTTCAACAAAATGTCTCAATCCACACTACGACAATTCCTGCCGCAGGTGGCGGAGTGATGTAGTGGGCGTTTGGGCGTTGACTTTTCTTTTTTTACTGCTACCTTGGATTCTGTTTATTTAGGGACAGGGGAATGAATTTTGTCAGATCTAGATCCAATCATTGGTACTGCAAAGGCAGCAACAAAGAGTATTAAGTCTGCCATTGAGTCTGGCAGAGAGGTAAGTTCGGCAATAGAATCCATTCAAAATTTTGGAATGGCGGAAGTCAAAGCCCGCCACGCTTTTAAGACGGTACGTAAAAGTCAAGAAGGTGAAATAACAATCATGACCGCTATGGCGGAGTGGCGCAGGCTAGATCAAATACGCCGCATGGAGTTGGAAGTAAAGGACTTTCTGATCCAGCAGTTTGGACACTTTAAGGGTGAAGAAGAGTTCGAGAAGATCAAGAAGATTAAAGAAGACATGATAACTCGCCATACCAAAAATAAGGATGAGTTAGGTCGGGACGTCAAGAAGTTGCGAGAGTTGCAGATTATTTGTGTGATGTTGGCGTTTATGGTTGTCACTATTTATTACATCATGAAGGGTCATCTGTAATGTTACCAATAGCAGCACTATTAAGTATTGGGGAAAAGGTTTTAGACAAAGTCCTACCTGACCCAGCCGCAAAGGCCGAAGCACAGGCCAAGCTCATGGAGATGGCCCAAAAGGGCCAGTTAGCCGAGCTTGAGGCGATGACCAAGGAAATGGATTCCGCCCGCAAGCGCGAAATCGAGATTGCTACAAGCCAGTTTGCCCCAATGATTAATAAGATCGTTACTCCGATCTTAGCCTTGGGTACGGTTGGTCTGACCTTCCTTTTATTTGGAGTGATTGTTTTTGTGGAAGTGAAGCCAGAAGCCAAGGACATTATCATCTATGTGTTGGGTGCGCTAACTTCAGCGGTCACCATGGTACTGGGCTACTACTTTGGTTCAAGCCAGGGAAGCAAAGAAAAGTCCATGCAACTTGACGAAATACTGGACAAGAAAAAATGAACCTGACCACTAACTTTACCCTGTCAGAGATGGCGAAGTCTGATACTGCACTGCGCCATGACATGGATAACACCCCTGGGGAGATCGAGATTGAAAACCTTAAAAGATTGGCTGAGAAGGTTCTTCAGCCTGTTAGAGAACATTACCAAAGAGGCGTCAAAGTCAACTCGGGCTACCGGGCGCCGGAGGTCAATCAAAAAGCTGGTGGATCGCGGACCTCGGACCACTGCAAAGGGCAAGCAGCGGACATCGAAATCCCAGGCGTCCCAAACGCGGACCTCGCCAAATGGATCACGGAAAACCTCGACTTCACGCAAGTCATCCTCGAGTTCTACACGCAAGGTGTCCCGGACAGCGGCTGGGTCCACGTCAGCTACGACCCGCAAAACCTCAAAAAACAGAGCTTAACAGCCGTTAAAAAAGATGGTAAAACGGTATATCTACCGGGGATTGTTGCGTAAATGGCGTACTTTAGGCTGGCCCTCAAACCGGGCATTGACAAACAGAATACGGAGTATGGCGCCGAGGGTGGTTGGATCGACGGCGACTATATTCGTTTCCGTTATGGTCTTCCCGAGAAGCTTGGTGGCTGGACCACGTTCAATCAAACTCCGACATATCTTGTTGGCAATGTAACCGACATCCTTACTTGGAACGACTTGGAAGGTGCGCCATATTTAATGGCGGCCACAAACCGCAAGCTTTATGCGTTTCAAGGCGGGGTTTGGGCAGACATTACCCCGATTCGTGAGACCACTACGGCTGGAGCGGTAACTTTTGCCGCATCTACTGGTAGCGATAGCGTCACTGTAACTGATAACTCTCATGGCGCAACTGCTGGGGACTTTGTTACTTTTAGCGGTGCGGTCAGTTTAGGGGGCGCGATAACAGCGACATATTTAAATACTGAATTTGAGATCCAACAAATCCTGTCCAGCAATACCTATAGGATTAAAGTTGGCGTCAATGCAGATGCGGGTGACGTAGGTAATGGCGGAGCTTCCGTTGTTGGGGCCTATCAAGTTAACGCTGGTAATATTGCCGGGTATTTTGACTTTGGTTGGAGCGTAGGTACTTGGGGATACTCTACTTGGGGTACTCCACGTACGGGCGTGCAGAACTTCAAACTCATTCCTGGCACATGGCAGTTGGATAACTACGGCGAAGACGTTGTCTGCCAAATCACAAACGGCCCGATTTACCTTTGGGATACAAGCGCCGGTTTAGTTAATAACCGTGCTACGGCTATTTCTGGAGCGCCAACCAAGAGTTCGTATGCGCTTATTTCGACCCCCGACAGGCACCTTATTTGTTTTGGCACGGAAAATACGATTGGTTCTGTTACTACGCAGGACCCAATGTTTGTGCGGTTCTCCAACCAGGAGGACATCAACACCTTTGCTGAGTCAGCAACAAATACCGCTGGTGGCCAGCGTCTAACTGACGGAAGCATTATCCTGTCTGCAATACGATCACGCGGTCAGATCCTGATCTTTACAGACACATCCCTGCACGCCATGCAGTACATTGGCCCTCCCTATACCTTTGGATTCCAACAGCTTGGCGCAAACTGCGGATGTATTGGTGCCCACGCTGCTGTAGACATTAATGGTCTAGCCTTCTGGATGGGCACAGAGGCTTTCTATTTATTTGATGGTACGGTCAAGAAGATGCCTTGCACGGTCCAGGACTATGTGTTCAAGGACATTAATCTTGTTCAGGGCTACAAGACTGCAGCCGGGACAAACTCTCAGTTTAATGAGGTTACCTGGTACTACTGCTCGGCCAACTCGGATGTGATTGACCGATCGGTTAGCTACAACTATTTAGAAAATGTTTGGTCCGTAGGATCTTTGGCCAGAACAGCCTGGTCAGATATTGGCACTTATGCCAAGCCAATAGCTTCTAATTACGAGCCGTTGTCTACAGATGCGACCATAAGCACTATTTATGGTCTGACTGCAGGTCGTTCAAGGATATTTAATCACGAGGATGGATATGACGCGGATGGCGCTCCTATTTTTGCATATATTAAGTCTGGGTACTTTGATATTGGTGACGGTGACAATATGCTCTATATGCGCCGCTTTATCCCTGATTTCAAAAATCAGGTACAAAATCTCACTGTACGCCTCTTGCTCAGACCCTATCCCCAGTCCTCGGCCCAGCCTTCCTCGCTCGACCCGTATGTCATTACGCCGACTACGCAAAAGGTTGATACGAGGGCAAGAGGACGACAAATCAGCCTTGGCATAGAAAGCGCTGACTTAGGTAGCAACTGGCGCTTTGGAACATTACGAGTGGACATCCAGCCTGATGGATTACGATGAGCAAAATATTAAATGTCCGCTTACCCGACGCCTCTGGTGGAAACTATGACCCGCAAAAGTTTAACCAACTGGTTCGGTCGTTGGAACAAGTTATTCTGCAACTTAACAGTACTTACACGCCAGTTACAAGCGAAAACACGCAAGCAGCCTTGTCATGGTTTGAAGCTGGTGGAGGACAGTGTGAAATGAATTCAGGCTCATCAACCCCAGTATCGATAGGCGGCACCAACGTAGATGCGTTTGGCAGACTACGGGTAAGTGAGCCCTACAGCCTATTTGACAGCCAAAGCCGCTACGCTGCTGACAATCAATTTAGCACCTCTACCTCTGGTACTGGGACATCGACATTTAACACCAATCAGTCCAGCGTTAGTCTGGCTGTGACGGGTGGTGGCGTTGGTTCTGTGGTGCGTCAGTCATTCCGGAATATGCTATATCAGCCGGGGAAAAGCCTGTTGGTTCTAGCAACCTTTCAGATGGACAACAGCACCTCTGCCAACCTTAATCAAAGTGTTGGGTACTTTAATACCCAAAACGGGTTATTCTTCCGTCGTACCGGCGGGGTTAATGCGTTCGTATTGCGCTCAAACACTTCTGGCACGCCAAGCGATGCACGGTTTGTCAACCAAACCGACTGGAATGGTGACAAACTAGACGGCACTGGCCCGTCTGGATACACGCTCGACCTCACTCACCCTCAGATCTTGTGGATGGACTTTGAGTGGCTAGGCGTCGGTTCGGTCAGATGTGGCTTTATTATTGACGGGCAATATGTTCTTTGCCATACATTTAATACTGCCAACGTCTACGGCACGACGGTCTACATGACCACTGCCATACTGCCTGTTCGCTACGAAATCACCACTACAACGGCAGCAGTTGCCGCTACGCTCACGCAGATTTGCTCGTCGGTAATATCTGAAGGCGGATTTGAGGCCACATCAATTGAGCACGTCGCAAGGCGGACAACGGTGCTTGGCACCATAAACACGGCGGCCAACTTCCTCCCAGTTGTCTCAATCCGGCTGGCATCGACGGCGTTGGGCGCGGTGGTGCTTCCAAACCGTATACAGTTTCAGCCGACCACGCTGCAAGACTACGAGATTGCGCTGATTAAAAACCCCGTCCTTACGGGAGCCACTTGGGCGGCAACTGTTCCTTCTGATGCCAACGTTGAGTTTGATGTTGCGGCTACGGCGATTGCCACGGCAGGCACAATTGTTCAGACCGGTTACGTTGCCAGTTCGGGTGGCGGAGGCCAAGCAGACACGACGGCTCCTACCGGGTTTAACTGGGATCAGCAACTTGGTGTATCCCTGACGAACGTTAGCGACATCTACACCCTGGGTGTCCGAACGATTGCTGGCGCTACAACCGGCGATGGGGTTGGCTGTATTACCTTCTATGACCTAACCCAATAACGCCATGGCTAATAAATATTTTCACCAGGTTCTAATCCCGGCGGCAGCTACCGAGACGACTATCTATACCGTCCCAGCGGCTAATACTGGAATTATTCGGTCCTTGCGTGTCACAAATGCTGGGTCAGCCGGGGCCACCGTGACCGTGACCCAATACAACACTAGCGGGGGTACTACCCACTATCTATTGCGTGGGAAGTCCGTCCCGGTCAATACGACGATTGACGTTTTTTGCGGGGTGCCATGCGTCCTGGAGGCTGGAAACCTGCTAAAGATCACCTCTTCGGTGGCCTCTGTAACCTTTTATTTAAGCTATTTGGAAGTAGACAGAAACTAATGAAATACGTGATAATACCTGCCATATCCGCGTCCTTTCCCGACGCGCAGCCCTATGCGGCTATTGGCACAAACTGGAAAGGATAAACATGGAAGACCAAGGAATCATGGCCCTGCCTCAGGCGGGTATGCAGGCACCAACGGCACAGCCTCAAGCCGCGATCGACCCCAAGAACTTTAGCCCGCAAGTCTTTGACTATGCGCGGATGCAACCTGAGCAATTTGGCCAGGACATCATGAGCGGCATAGAAGCTGCCGATCCTGCCATGGCGGCTGAGTTTAAGCAAGCTCTTGCTGGACTGCAACTCCCTCCTGAAGTTATTGATGCTTTGGGAGACATGGTCGATGCCATTTTGAATGACCCGGAAAACTATGACGAAATACGGGCACAATTTATTGCAACCGGTATCCCAGAAGAAATTATTCCTCCAACATTTGATGCGGCATATTTTGCCGCTTTGAATATTGCTCTTGACCAATTAAGCGCACAGCAAACCCCGGTAGGTATGGCTCGTGGTGGCATCATGACCTTGGGTCCAGTGGCAACTGAGCTTGCCAAAATGGGCCGTGGTGGCGATCGCATGATTGCCCATATTACTCCATCAGAAGCTCGCATGTTGCGCCGCAGTGGAGGGGCTGGGACCATTAATCCTTATACTGGGCGACCAGAATTTATTAAGAACACTCTTAAAAAAGTAGGAAAATCTATTGTTGGCGGAGTTAAAAGCGCTGTTAAAAGTGTGGGCAGGGTTGTAAAGAAGGTTGCAGCCAGCCCCATAGGTAAGCTTGCTCTTACCGCTGCCGCTATTTATTTCATGGGCGGAGCAGGTCTTAACCTTGCAAGCGGAAGCCTTGGCATAACAAATGCTGCCTTGGCACAAGGTGTTAACGCTTTTGCTGGAAGCACTTTAGTTAATTTGGCCTCTGGGCAAAAGCTTGGGGATGCGATCAAAGGTGGCGTAATGACCGGTGTATTAGCCGGTGTCACTACGGGAGTAGCTAAAGGATTTGACGCTACAGTGCCTGGAGCCCCAGTAGCCCCAGGACCAAACGTTGAAGTAAACGCCCTTGGCGAAACTACCGGAACAACCGTTCAAAGAGTAGCTCCTATCTCAGATGCAACACAAACTGTGGCCGACGTGTCTGCTACATCGAATGTAATGACCCCTAATGCGGTCAGCGCAAACGTGTTAACACCTGACATGGTTACTGCAGGCCCTGATTTAACAGCGGGACAAACTGCCTTTACCTATGAGCCTAACTTTAGGCTAGAAGGTCCGGGAGTTGATCTCGCTCAAAACGCTGCTAATACTGCATCCGACGTTACCTCTGGTATTGGCAATGTACCAAATGATACATTTATTCCTGGAACTCTTTCCGTGTCTGGCACACCGTATGCCTCAGAAGCATACGGGGCAATACCTCCCGGTACTTTTCCTGAAGCTGTTCAACTTCCAGCGCCAGCCCCTTGGCAAAACAGTTTTGCGCAACCAACATCCGCCCCTGGCGTCATGGATCAACTTTCTAGCGGAGATTACACTGGGGCGGCAAAAACTGCTTATCAAAACACGGTGGATTTCTTTAACCCAAACTCTGGCATGCCTGGCCCTACTGCCGTAGAAGACAGGGCGCTTGCTCTTCAACAAAAATTTCCTAGTCTTAGCTCAGAGGCGGCATTAAAACAAGCCGCTGCTGACGTGGCGCAAAATACTCCGGGAATGATTTCTAGATATGCCCCAATAACAGGTGCTGCTCTTGGGGCCGCATATCTTGGCGGGGCGTTTACACCAGAAGAGCCTCAGGCCCCTGGGACGTTGCCAAAAGAAACTGGCTTTGACCTGATAGCAAGAGAACCTGAAGTTTATGGGACCACTCCCGGCGGTGCTCAAACAACATACGCAGATATGGGCGGCGCAAACATTTATTACAACCAAGTGCCGGGTTATGGCCAAAATTATTCTCAATATCAGTTTAACCCCGTACAAATGGCCCAACTGCAATACCCCAACTTGATGTACACGCCTAATACACGACAGTTCGCCCAGGGTGGTATCGCAGCTTTGGCCCCGTCAAGGTATGCAATGGGTGGTTATGCACGAGGAGGCGTTGGGTCCATGGAAAATCGTTATCCCCGCCGTACCGGACAGATCTCTGGCCCAGGCACTGGGACATCCGATTCCATACCAGCTATGCTATCTGACGGCGAGTTTGTCATGACGGCCAAGGCAGTGCGCGGAGCAGGTGGCGGATCCCGTCGTGAAGGCGCTCGCAAGATGTACCAGATGATGCGCAAGTTTGAAAGGAATTCGTAATGGCTACCGAAATCACCGAACAGATAGTCCGCGAAGCGCCACAGATCGAGGCCTATAAACTAGGCCTCCTTCAAGCTGCAAAGAATCTTTCTGAACAAAAACTTCCACTTCCTGCCTACCAAGTTGCAGGTCTTTCGGGAGAACAACAGCAAGCGGCAAATCTTGCCTCTCAGGGCATAGGCGCCTATCAGCCCTTCCTGCAAGCAGGTCAGCGTGCAATTGAAGCAGGTATTGGTTCTATTGGCGGCGCCATGGGTGCCCCGACCCAGACAGATTTACAGGCATACCTAAATCCATTTACTCAAAACGTTATTGACACAACGGCTGCACAGATGCGTCGTCAGGGTCAGATTGCTCAGCAAGGAACCGCTGCCCAAGCCGTTAGGGCTGGCGCTTTTGGTGGAACACGCGAAGGCGTACAACGTGCCGAAATGGAACGTAACTTGCAAGATCAAATGGCAAACATGGCAGCGCAACAATACGCGCAGAACTATGCTCAGGCTCAGAACTTATACGGCCAACAACAGGGTCGTACCCTGCAAGGCGGACAGCTATATGGCACATTGGGCGTACAGCAAGCTGCTCTTGGCGAGGCGCAACAGCGTTTGGCACAAGGCGACGTGAACGCACTAATGACTATTGGCCAACAGGGTCAACAACAGGCTCAAGCAGTATTGGACGCACAACGCGCCACCGGCCTGCAAGAATCACTGACCCCGTACCAGCAACTGTCCTTCTTATCGGACATTTACAAGGGCGCACCAGGAACACAAATTGGTTTAACATCGCAATCTGCTCCAACAACAAGCCCATTGCTGCAAGCGGCAGGGATTGGGGTGGCAGGGCTTTCTGCCGCAGCAGGAGCCAAGAAGGCTGGATTATTCTAGGATTAACAAATGAAAAAGCCCGTAATGAGACGAGAGATGTTTATTGCTATGGCTCCCAAGTCGGGGTCCAAAGGAATCATGTCGGGCTTTGACGACGAAATGGAGATTGAAGACTATGAAGATCGCACACCTGAAAACCTTGAAATCATCGCTAACAACCTTCGCGGGGACATTCGTTCAATGGACGAAAGGTATTTGGAACTCGCTCAAATGGTTGGTGAGTCAGCGTTCGAAACTCCGGAAGAAGTAATTGCATTAATGCAGTCCCAGATGGGACAGCAACAACCGCCCCAAGGGCCAGCCCCTGCTCCGGCGCAACAACCTGGTGGCATTGCTGCTTTGGGAGGTGCAACTGCTCCCCAGGCTCCGCAAGGAATCATGCAAGGCGTTGCAGGGCCCGTGGACCAAGGTCCAATGGAACAACCTCCGGTCCAAATGGCTCACGGTGGAATAGTTCATCGTCAATTGGGTAGTCCTCCTACCGGAGAAGTAGCACCGGGAAGACGTTCTCTTGGATTTATGCGCTTTATGGAACCGGGCTCGTTTCCCGATCCACGGACCATGGATCCCCGTTCAATGCCTATTCCAAAGGTTCAAGTGCAACAAACCCCATTAATGGCGCCGTCTTATGCCGGAAATGCTATTCGTTATGGGGATATGTCCCCACAAGCTGCTCAATTCTTGCAAAGCGGTGCTGCGCGTCCAGGAACATTGCCCCAACAGATTCCTTTGGCTACTCGTTTGAGCACTAACGTTTATGAAGCAATGCGTAATGCTCCTGGGTTTGCAAGAGAAGCCAGCCGTACACTTATGGCTACTCCAATAGGCAAAGGTGCAGCAGTAGTAGGCTCTGGATTAGGATTACTTGGGGTAGATCAGGCGTATCGGAACCTTGTTTCTCCTCAAGGTCCGGCTTCCTCTGGCCAACCTGCCGTTTCAGAAGTGCCTGGTGTAGATGCACAGGGTCGTTACACACCTGTTCCACTTCCTACACCTGTTCGCGGCAAGACCGGAGATGTTGCAACAGATATTGGTGAGCTTCCGATGCGGGGCAAGACTGGAATTCCCGGCGTAGATGTTGGTGGAGAAGAACCTGCTGCGCCCGTTGTACCGGTTCCAACAACAACCGTTCCAGCCCCAGCAAAAGTAACAGAAAAAGCTGAGGTTGCGGCTCCAAAGCCAAGAGACTTCAAGGGACGAGTCGAAGACAAGATTGCTATTTACAAAGATGTTCTCGGCGACGACAAGAACATGCGTCAAGCGCAAGCCCTGTTCTTATTGGCTGAGGCTGCGCTAAATGTAGCCGGAGCCCCAGGTAGATCTACCGCAGAGCGGTTGGCCAAGGGCCTCAAAGGCTTGCCAGCAGGTATGGGCGCACTCGGTGCCGAACAGGCCAAGCAAGATCTGGCAATCCGTTCTGCCGCCGTTAGCTCGGTTGAGCAAGAGATGGCCGCTGAATCTAAGCAGGCTACTCAGCTTATGCTCAAGATGGCAGACCTTCAAGCTAAAAACGCTGACATTAATACGATAGCTCAGTATCTTGTTGATAGCGCAAACTTCAGCCCTGAAAAAGCCTTGGAAGTGGCAAAACTCAAAAAAGCTGACGCCTTAAAAGGAAATGATGCTGGAGAGTTGCTTGATTTCACTGGACGTGTTTTACGCAGTCCTTTCCGATTAGTCGAAGGAGATATTGGGTTCTTGCCAACGGATAAACCTACCCCCTTTGTAGAAGTAGGCAAGCGTAGTCTAGTTCCGGCTTCTGCTAAAGATCGTTCCTCTTTAATCACAGAAATGAATAATAATCAATCTTTGATTAAAGAAATTGAAACTGTGATGCAGCTTCCTGAAATAGAAAGCATGGTTGGTCCTTTGGCTAGAATTCAAAGTGGCGCAACAACTTTACTCACTCCTTTCTTAGGGGATAGTATTCCTTTTACAAATTTATCTAAGCAAGTACAGGAAAATGTGGCAAGACAGGCCCACAATACTTTGTTGAAACTAAACGTTAGAAACGAAAGCAAACCTTCTGTTTGGGACCAGCAACAAGTTAATAAACAATTGCCTGACTATCAAGCCATCTTAAGTAGTCCAACTAAATATCTTGGGTTATTGAATAACTACAGGATTCAAGCGATTAATCGTGCTAACGAGATTAACCACATGCTTAACGGCGGTCCTTTAGCTGAAATGCGAAACATTCCTTTAGGCACTGAGCAAGATCCATTAAAAGCTAAAGATGCAGAATATTTAGGAGAGTTCTTCCGTTTAAGGCCTAACGGTTCGCTTTACATTGAAATACAAGATCCACAAAATCCAAATAAAACAAAAAAATATAAGTACACGGCTCAAGAATACTTTAAACAAATAGGACAGCAATAATGCCGATTATTACCTTTGCAGATGGCGTTCAATTAGACACATCTACAGGGCAAGTCGTTGGCCAAGGCGAGCCGCAACGTCTTACTCCCACCGAGGCCCAAAGGCCCACGGTGGATATTCCATCTGCACCAGGCGCTCGTGGTGCATTAGACGCGCTCAAGCAACTGTCCACCGGATTTAACACGGCACTTTTTGCCTTACCTGATGCCACCATTCAGGCGGTTGGCCGTGCTTTAAATGTACGTGAGGATCAAATCCCCACGTTTACTGCATTCTTTAACCGTGATGCAAAAGCCCCGAAGAACACCGTAGAACGATTTGCCAATGCCATTGGCCAAGGTGCCGGGGGCACATTACCATTCACAGGTCTGTTGGCCAGCGTTGCACGGACCAGGGCCCTAACGCAGCCCTTACTTGCCGATGCTTCTGTATCTACTCGCGTGGCAAAAGACATGCTTGACTTCATCCGTCAAAACCCAAAGGCTGCAGTTTTGGCTGATATAGGTTTTGGTGGTGCATACGGTGCGGCAGAACAGGCCGTAGAAGAAACGGTAGAGCCAGGACAAGAACTAAAGGGTTTATTAAAAGCAACCGTTCCTCTTGGCGTAACAGTTGCACTGCCCGCTGCTGGCGCAAAGTTTTTATCGTTAGCTGGTCGTCTAGCTGAGATTAGTCCAACCGTCAGAGCCGCTCGTGCTGTTCCAGAAATGTTTGGAACCCAGACGGCAGAGGGTGTTGCTCAAGAAGTTGTGTCCCGGTCCATGCCCAAAGTGCCTATCATTGGCGGCCCATTAAACTGGGTGGGAAGCAAGTATGCCGCTAATGCAGAAAAGAAAATCACCAATGTGTTGGCTCCTCTTTTCTCGGACCCAGCAAAGGCTCCCCCTGGTGTAGCCGACGCACTGGCAGTTACCAAAAGAATCGAAAGTGATCCAGAACTCAGGGATTTATTTTTGTTTACAGCAGGTGAGCAGACGCTTTACGCACCACTGATCACGGCCCAGAACAACACCGTACGCAATCTTTCCGGTGAGCTTCTATCTAACGAGCAGGCTCGTGTGGCACAAAACGTTGCCAACATAGGAAATGCTTTTGACTTGTTTGCTCCCAAGGCAGCATTGCCCATTGATGACGCTTTGCGTATTACTTATGCACAAGCCGTAGACTCAATGACTCGCGCTGCACAGCGCGTGGCCACAACTACGGAAGACGAAGCGCTTCGTATTGCAGACACCTTTGTCATGCAGAACCTAGACGAGATTGGAGACAATCTACGTCGTAACATCTTTGGTCAAATGGATGCGCAGTTCAAGCGCATGATGAAGGCGCGTCAAGAAGCCATGGGCTCCACTGGTATGGACGTTGAGGGTGTTAGGACCGCTGTCCGTGCATCTGGTGCGCCGCTTCCTCAAATGCAAACGGCAGACCTAAAAGATTTTGCCAACAGGTTCACGCAACGCTTTAAGCTCACCCCTGATGAGCGTATGTTCCCAGAGGGAGCACCAGAGCCTATTCGTTTAGTGCAACGCGAAATGATGCGTTATAACGACCTGATGGAAAAAAAAGTTCAAGACACTATTCCAGATGTTTTGCAAACACTTATTGCTCAGGAAATGCGCACCGATCCTTTTTATAGTAAGGTTGAATTTGAAGAGGTGTGGAAAGACGCAGGAAAACGAGCACAAGAAATATTGTCAGCAAAAACTGCTCCAACCCCATTAATTAGACTTGGTAGGCAAAAACTTACACCAAAGGAATTGCAAGCTATTGGGGCAAGCAGCGATCAAATACCCCCTGAAACGTCTAAACGTCTTTTAACAAAAGCAAAAGAAGAGGCCGAGGCACAAGCTGCTAAAGAAGTGGACTTCTCGATCACGATGCCCGAAGCATTGGATCTATTGAACTCCGCCATGAACTTCCGCAACATGTCCATCCTGCGTGCAAACAAAGAGATGGACCTGGGCAATCCTCGCCAAGCAGCTATTGGCATTGTCAATCGTGGAGACGCTGTGCTCAAAGACGTAGAGGATTTCGTATTTTCTTCGTTTAAGAACAGCCCACAGATGAAAGACTTTCAGGCAGAGTACAAAGATACTTTTGCCAAAGGCTACGACAAGTTATTCCCGTTACTCATCACCAAGAAATCTCCCACCGGAGACTTCTACGTTTCCAATGAGCGTGTGGTCAATGAAGCATTGAAAAGTGCGGAGAACGTTCGTAACCTACGGGCCATCTTCCAAGATGACCCAGAGTTTGTATCGACCATGAATAAGGTCATGCTCGACCGGGCTGCACGAGATAAAGTTTTGGGTACGGATGGAACGTTAAACCGCGCCAAGTACGATCGCTGGCTTCAGGAAAACAAGAATATTATTGACATGATGCCCCAGTCGGTTCAACGAAACCTGACGGATGAGGCAAAATTTGCCGACGACTACGTTGCACGGCTCAAGGACATGAAGGACCGCCAAGAGCTTGTCAAAGACGACGAGCTTATGTCTCTTTTGCAAAAGTCTGTACGCCCAGATGCTGATCCGAAAAGACTGGTCGAGCAAGCGGTCAATGACCCGGCCATCATGCGCAAGCTTATCAATACGGTTGGCAAAGACCCAGAGCGGTTAAATGCACTGCGCCGCCAGGTTTGGTTTTCAGTCAAAGAATCTTTGTTCGATCCCAAGACGCCTAATTATTTGGCTGACTTTTTAAAGAGAAATAGCAAGTCAATCGCTATGCTCTACACCCCAGAGCAGCGCCAGAATCTGGATCTGCTTGGCGAAATCCAACGCCGGGTTTACGTAGCCGCCCGCCCTGAAGGAACTCTGAGTGCCTTCCAAAGTGTGGACGAGCAGTTGCGCTCACAGATTGGTGCGGGTATCGGGACGATTGAATCGACAGCCAGAGCAGCCATGATTCGCCAGATCAGCCCTATCCACGCTGGTGTGTCGTTGCTTACTCGCTTCATGGGCCGTCAACAGACAGCCATTTATGATGCCATCATGTACAAGGCGCTTACCGATCCTGAGTACGCCCATCAACTGGCCAGGGCCAACGGACCACTGAACACTAAAGAGAACATGAAAAAGATGGGCGAGATCACCACTGCAGCCGGTGGGTTTCTGCCTAACTTGCTCAAGGGTGTTCCTCGTGTGGCTTCTATCGAAGCTTCTCAAGCCGCAATGCCTGAGGAAGAGCGTCCGATTGCAACGCCAGAGTTTACGCAAGGAATGGCTCCTGCAAGGGTTATGCCTCGTATGCCTGCGCCTCCTGCTCCCGCAAGAAGTTTAGGGCAGAGTCCAGTTGTATCCGGGGCAGCACCAAGAACTCCCCCGGCAATGCCTACTGGTCGGAACGTTCCTGGGTTTGCAGAGCAATATCAGGCTCTGTTCCCGAACGATCCTTTGTCTCCTCTGATGCAGAACCGGCAGCCGCAGTAGCATAGAACTCCTTGACCTTGGCATTCCAACGGTCAAGGTACAAGTCGAACTCCCGGCCACAAACCACAAAGTCCTTTAGCAGGCCATCTTGGGAAGCCATCAAGACCACGCCTTGGCGAATTTCCGTGCCATACATTTCGTTATGCGCCGAAGCGTATGCTGTGAGTTGAACGAAATAATCGTCAATCCACTCCCGTTTCTTCATCTTGTTGGCCTGCTTGAAGTCTATGATGGATGGCTCACCACGAAAGACTCCCACCAAGTCAGTTGTTCCTGCATAGACCCCGCGCTTGTAGACCATGACTTCGTTGCCCCAGACCTCGTCTAGTTCTGGAAAGTACGCCTCCATCAGAGCGCTGGCCATACGATAGGCCTTGAATTGATAGGCAGATTTTGCCGGTGCCAGCTTGCGCATCTTGACGTGGGATTCAATGTAGGCGTGCATGCAGGTGCCAACGGCGGCTGCATCGTTCTTAATCTTCTCCGCCTGCTCTTGCCCAACACGATTGGCCCACTCTATTAGTTTTGTTTTATCTTTAGTTTTGTCTAATATGGTGGTTACGCTGGGCAGCTTTTCTTCGTGGCGATTGACATAACGCCGACCTTCCGGCAAATCTTGCCGGGTCAGGGTCTCGTATTTGTACCGTTTGACCAGGTTTATCATCATATCAGCCATTGTTTTAGGTCCTCTCCAAGCACCTGGGTGGCAATGTCGATCTTATTGCGCAGTGCAGTAACGATCTTTTCGTCCACAGATTTGGGTGTAATTAGGTCGATGTATGTCACAGACTTAGTCTGCCCGATGCGGTGAGCACGGTCCTCGGACTGCAGGCGCACCTCCAGGTCGTAGCTGTTGGAGTAATAAATCATTGTGCTTGCAGCAGTTAGGGTTAACCCGTAGCCGCCGGTCTTGGGTTGGCCAATAAAGAATCGCAGTTCGCTGTCCGGGTCTTGAAACCGGGTTACGATTTTTTGTCTTTCTTCACCTTCTGTGGCTCCGTAATAAGTGGCAGCAGAGCCACCGCCATACGTCTTTGAAAGCGCCCGCTCGATCGCCAAGATGTCGTGGGTATAGGAGGCCCAAATAATAACCTTGCCCGACGTCTCTTCAATACAGTCCAGAAGGGCGTCAAGCCGGTTGTTCTTAATTTCATGCACTTCCCCATCATCGGTCTTTAAATGCCCACAACATATTTGGTGCAGGCGCAGCAATTGAGTCAGGGCGGTTACCGTCGTAGTCATCTGCCCGGTTTCCAGCATGGCCAGGGCCATCTTCTTCATGTTGTTGTAGTGGGTCGCCTGCTCGTCAGTCAGCAACACCTCCCGCTTGACATAGATCTTTGGTGGCAGATCCACGCATTCCTCCTTGGTCACCCGGAAGGCAAAGGGCTGGAGCTTCTCGTTTAACTCGTCTAGACGCCTGTAACCGACAACTTGGTTAAAGGACCTCGGACCCATGGTCTTTTGGACCAGCACGGCGTAGCGGGACTGAAAGGCAAAAAAGCTAGTGAATCCTAACAAATCCGGGGACAGAAAGGCGCATTGTGTGTACAAATCTAGGGGACTCTTGGTCACTGGCGAACCAGTTAGGATTCTCCTATATTTGGCAAACCGTCCTAACTTGTAGATGCTCTTGGTCCGCTGGGCCGACGGGGATTTGATGGTGGTGCTTTCGTCCACCGCCATTATGGCGTTGTGGGAAAGTAGGAATTTTTCTGCGAACTTCACACCTTTTGGGGTGGAGAACGCTTCGACGTTCATGATCAGGATATGCAGGACGTCGTCCGGTTGGAACATAGAGCCCAGTGCAGCTTCCTGGAGCTTATTGGGGTTTGGTGACCACAGAGCAATGCGGTGCATCACATGATCCGGCGCGTGCTTTGGGATCTCAAGTTCAGCCCAGTTTCGGTACACGCCTTTTGGTGCCACGATCAACGCTCCATTGATGAAGCCATTGTCGTACAGCATGCACATATTGTTTATGAGCATGAAGCTTTTTCCCGTACCCATGTCGGCAAATAATGCCGCTTCGGGTTTGTTCCAAAACCTAGACAGGTACGCGCACTGATGCGCATAAGGTTCATTCTTGAATCGATAATCCAACATGCTTTCTCTCTTTCTTGACAAACGCAAACTTCGGAGGTAGTATACACGAACTCATAGAAAGGAGAAAGAGGTAATGGCAAAAGTTTTTGTAGTTCAGGAAACAATGAAACATAACGTGTTGCCCGCGCAACAGTATGGGGAATTGATTTTCCTTCTGCCCCCTCAAGTACAGATTGGTTTTTCGCCAGGGCCCATGGTTAACAAGATGAAACGGGTCCTACAAAGATTCACTGACGAAGACTATCTGTTACTTATCGGAGATCCAGCCGCCATGAGTATTGCCGCTGCTTTGGCATCGGAGTATAATAACGGCAAGTTTCGCTTCTTGAAGTGGGACAAACGGGAAATGAAGTACTATCCCATAGCAGTCGA
>Ga0315909_10002333_pt1 | contig 24393 bp, 28 predicted proteins | sample LakEriMetagenome_11_FD_203527 | JGI IMG/M metagenome (GOLD analysis project Ga0315909, IMG submission 203527) | Freshwater fungal communities from buoy surface, Lake Erie, Ohio, United States - Buoy 2 MA125 | ecosystem: Environmental > Aquatic > Freshwater > Lake | place: USA: Lake Erie, Ohio...
ACTACTTCCATCGGTACCATTTGTACCTGAAGTTCCATTTACTCCTGATAATCCGCTTGTTCCATCGGTTCCGCTTGTTCCATCCGTTCCACTACTACCATCCGTTCCACTACTACCATCTGTCCCACTACTACCATCCGTTCCACTACTACCATCTGTCCCACTACTTCCGTCCGTACCATTTGTGCCTGAAGACCCATCTGTCCCATTAGTACCACTTGATCCATCAGTACCGTTTGTTCCTGAAGTTCCGTCTGACCCACTAGTTCCATCACTCCCTGAAGATCCATTTGTTCCGCTACTTCCATCAGTCCCACTTGATCCTGAACTACCTGATGAACCTGAACTACCTGATGATCCTGAACTACCTGATGATCCTGAACTACCTGAACTACCTGATGAACCCGCAGTTCCTGAACCACCACTTGTACCACTTGATCCGTTTGTACCTGAAGTTCCGTTAGTTCCTGATGTACCACTTGATCCACTTGTTCCTGATGCACCACTTAAAATTGCCTGTAGATCACTTAAAGGAGCATAATATGAAGAACCCTGAGGGCTTTGCGACGTATCACCTGTAACAACAACGTGAAAGATGTCGTTTAACGTCACTGCTGAGACTTGTTGTCTGTCTGTTAATCTACTATATACCGGCATTTCATTTATAAATACTTATGTCTGAAAAATAAAAAGATGTTTTCAGGATTGTATTGGTAATTTTTGCAATTATGTTTATACCAAACATTGGTTATAATTTGGTGTTAAAGTTGGAGTTGGTGTTGCAGTATTACTCGGAGTTGGTCTTGGGGGATCAGGATACAACCCACACTGATTATATGATGGTGTTGGTGTTGGCGTTAAACTATTTGTTGGTGTTGGTGTTGGTGTGTTAGTAGGTGTTGGTGTTGGCGTATTTGAACTACATGGCAAACTAGTTGTTGAAGGACTTGGAGTCGGTGTTGGAGTTGCTGTTGGTGTTCTTGTTGGAGTGTTAGTTGGTGTTGGTGTTGGAGTTGGTCTTGGTACATTTAAAAAATTGGTACATTTATCGACCAAAGTATAAATTGTGTATGAACCATAAACTTCCCTTGGTGGAACCAATAAATAAGGTTGGAAAACAAAAGGTAAAGTTACAATTCCCAAATTTATTGTTACAGGATCATTGTCAGGTGTGAATACTACTTGAGCTTCTTCACCGTCATAATTTATACTATTTATTGTAATACTTTGATTCACCATTATAAATTAGATGTTGTAGTTGTTGTTGTCACTTCTGAAATTGAGTATGTAAAATCGTTTGGAGCACAAGTTGCTGTGGTACAAACAGGACAATCAGGATCAAACATGTAAAATTTATTTTTCAATAACTTAAAGTTGTGTTTTACTTCAGGAGCACTGAGTGGTTCTGTGTAAAATCTAAATTGAGAAATTGCACCATCAAAAGTTCCTGCAAAATTTTCCTCTAATAAAATATGTGTTTTTAGTTTGTTTAATGTTGTAGCACTAAGAATATTTTCAGGAAAACACTCAGGATCTTGTATGTACATGCCTTCAGTTGTGGCTGTACATGCTGATAAAGTTAAATTTTCATGAAGACCTTGTGTACCGCCACCCCAAGACATATTAAATGGTACTGCAACTTGTTTTTCTTTGTCAGTGTCCAAACCTCTTGGTATGACCTCTTCAAAATTTTCAATTACGTAAAAAATTCTACCATTTATATAGATTTTTAGTCTACCTAATCTGAACTTAGTTTCATCTATCCATGTATCATTTAATTGTACAATTTCAACTTGTTGAGGTATTTTATATCCATTGGTGTATGGAGGTTGGATGAGTATTATAGTATTATTGGCCAATGATTCCAATAATTCGATTCTTGTAATTTGATCTAATCCTCCAAACCATTTCAAATCACAATAATCTATAAACGTATACCTTTCAAAAACTACATCAAGTTGGAACCAATGTTCTAAATTTAACCATGCCGGATTTGTTCTTTCGCAGTATGGGTAAATAGGTGGGGTACAAATATCTTGTATTGTGTATCCTGTCACGTAAGTTTGACCCGTGATACAAGTTCCTGTTGTTACACAATCTCCTGTAATCTTTAAAACTCTGATTCCTATACCAGGGTTTTTTGGGTCTCCGCACAATCTTATTGAAAAGTTATTGGATAATGCATCGAACTTAGGGTCTTTTTCACAAGTATCTTCTATTGATGAAAAGACATTGGATGGTGATGTTGGTGGACATCCACAACTGTCGCATCCACAATTTGGACAAGAAGTACAACAAGGTACTGGCGTACAAGAAACTACCGTTGGATAAGTATCGCATGGTGGTGTTGGGGATGGTGTTGGCGTTGGGGTTGCTGTCGGAACGATGATTGTATTACAATTATGATCAAAACACATCCACCCACAAGTTAAACAAGGATCTAAATTACAACCACAACCGCAAGTTAATTTAGCTTCATAATCTCCATTACATAAATTACAACCATAATTTAAATGTGGATCATAAACACCCCCTTTTGGTCTTGGTGGATAAACGTAAATACATCTGCTATTTGTGACACCATAGTCACAACATGCACATGTCTCGAAACAATCCTTCAACTTACTTGTTACTCTTGTGTAACTTGGATCACATTTTGGTGACCCATCGGCATAATGATAAAATTTATTTTCAGCTCTTGTCCCTAAATAAAATAAAGTATTTTTATTATTAGGGTAAATTTCATTTAGTGTGGTATAGCCAGGTTTAGGTTGGTATTCATCCACAAACCTTGGTTTCAAAATCATTTCAATCGACCAACCTTTTTTCATTCTTTCAGGTAAGATTTCATAATCATACCCAAAAAGTTTATAAAACCCTTGATAAAAACCACCATATAATTCAACATATCTACCAACCTGTGAATTGTATTTTGATACCATTTCATATGCTGTGTACTCTGCAATTCCTGAAAATTTGTTATTATCAGGAACATTTGTTGTGGTCTGTATGAATTTCATTCTTCTATCATAGAACATTCGATCAAACTTTACCGAGTCTGTAAACAACCCATTGGTAAAACTTAAAACCTCACCTTCTATATTATTAACTAAACCATTATCAATACCTGTTAACCCAACATCACAAGTTGTACCTGCACTGAAACAGTCAATTCTTAAGTCATCAGGTTGATAGTAATTTTCTGAAACAACAACATTATTAGGATTATAATTACCATAAGTTAATGTCAGGTTCAATGTTGATAACCCACTATTCAAATCGATATTAACTGGTAATTTTTTACCATTATCTGCGGCTATAATAAAAGGTGAGAATACTACCTCTTGATTAAAATCAACTTCGTCAGATGCCAAAGACATATCTTGCCCGTCATAAATAACTTGCAAATTAAGTTTTGGGTAATTATATTGATTTATATTTTGGTATGCCATCTGTTTTACTTATAAATACAACAAATGAAAGTATTTATTGTAAAAACTATATTATGATCGAACTTAATGAGGAGTATTTTGAAAAACCGTATTATTTCTTTTTAAAAGATAAAGGGAATAAAATTGCGGTTTACTATTCCGTATCTGAAACATTATCTGAATCAAGAAAAGAAGATGAGTTTATTGAAGTTGATAAATCAGTATTTGAGGAATTACAAGACTTAATATCAAAAATATTAAAGTCAGGAAAAAAAATCACTAAAAATCATATACACGCACTCATAGATTCTAAAACAAAAAAAAATAAAACTGAAGGCGAAATTGATGAGTTAGTTGACCCCGACGGATCTATAATAAGTTCAAGTATTCCAATATTAAACCAAAGAAATTTGGCTAAGAAAACTATGGACCAAACTGTTCGTATGACTAAATCAAATCAATTCCCATTTATTCGTGTTTATTATGGGGAATCTGAAGATGAAAGAAATGATACTTTAAGTGAAGTTGATCAATCAGAATCTTTTGGGTTTGACGAAACTGAATTTGCACCAACTTACGATGTTGCAAATAAAATAATGAAAAAAGATTTAGAGGTTGAAGATCCTATTGAAAGGGATGAAAGATTAAAAAGATTAGGGTTTGATAGAGAATTGGACAAAGAATTGAAAAAAGAAAAAAGAATGGGTAAATGCAAAAACTGCTTTACTAAAAGAAGATTATCAGAATTAGAAAAACAAAAAATGGAATCAATTATTGATGAAATACTTCTTTCGAAGAAAACAAAAGACAAAGATTTTGTAAAAAAAAATAAAGAAGACAAATCAGATAAAAACCCAATTTCAAAAATTTTGATGAGGAATTTAGAGGCTGTGAAAAAGTTGGCTGAAAAAGAAGGTATTGAATTAGAAAAGTTAGTAAAACATTTGAAAAACGGTGAATAAGAATTTATATAACAAAACAATAGAATTACCAAAAGAAGTTTTAGAGTATCTACAAACTTGTTTTGATCATATACCAAATTCAGATCCATCAATTGAAGGTCATAAAAGAAATGAGGAGTTAAGAAATAGTGGTTATGTTACTTACCAACAATTAGGTAGAATTAAAAATTGGTTTGATAATTATGAAGGTGATGGAACTGATGCTCCTTTTATATTGAATGGCGCTGATTATATGAGAAATTGGGTTGAGAATACAACTCAACAATTAAGAAATAATGATTCATTCACAAAAAGAGTAGAAACTGACTATATGCCAGATGATATAGATGATACTTATATAAAAGATTTGGGACCGATTGCCGACATGGTAAGACCATCAAAAGATCATAGCACATTTGTGCAAGATGTTAGAATAAAAGAAGACTTAGATAGGATAAACAATTTAATAAAAAAAATAATTTAAAATGCAAACAGAAAGATTAGATTTTAGCCAACCGGCAAATGATCTTACAGCAATTGCCGACTTACAAAGAAAAAGTTTGATAGTAAAAAATGATTATAAAACTGTCAATCCTTATTCATCAGTAAATCCTGATGCCATTTCAGACGGAGATGAGTCAGGAAAAGGTACTGGTATTTTTCTTGATACAATCAATGGAGGATCTTCAATTGACATAGTTGAAAGAAAAAATGAAATAAAGGTTAACGAATATCAACCAAACAAACCTTATACAACTCCGTCGGCATAATGAAACTTTACAACACTCTAAACAACCTTATCTTAGAAGTAGCATCAAAGGAACAAATCATAGATGCTATTAAGGAAAAAAGAGTGTGCGTTATTTATTACAATGGTGATGAACCTGGTGGTAGAGGTCTAAGAGTTATTGAACCTGTGGCTTTTGGATATAGTAAAAAAGGAAATCCTGTACTTAGAGCTTGGGATAGAGAAGGGTCTTCTCATAGGGCTTATTTAGGAAAAAAACCTTTACCAAGTTGGAGATTTTTTAGAGTAGATAAAATGGAGTTTATTAGACCGACTCAAGAAAATTTTACAGAACCAAAACCTGGTTATAACCCAACTGGTGATAGAAGTATGGAAAGAATGATAATTAACGCCGTTTTTTAATAACAAAAATACTTTTTAATATGAATTCAGAAGCAGAATTATTACAAAAATTGATGATCTCAAAAAAGATCATGGATAAACACAATGATATGGGAAGAGGACAATCTCGTAACATAAACATGGGAAATGATTTTTCTAGTCCAATGGTGGAGAATTATGAAGCACCGGCAGCAAGATACAATTTACCTCAAGAACTTTTAGAAGAAACTACAAACATACCACAACAAAGACAATCAAATTTACCTATGGAGGAAAGAATTGCGAGTTCCAAATTACCCGATGAAATTAAAAGGTTAATGATGGAACACCCAATTCAACAACCAACAATGGGAATGTCTTCAGGGGCAGTATTGAGTAATGAGTTAGTTGAAAAGGCGTCGAGACTAATGAATACAAACGCAAAAGGAGACCAAATAAAAGAAAATGTTACAAGAAAACAAGTATCACAACCACAAACAAATTCTTTGTCGGCAAATGATATCAGGGATATTGTTAGGGAAACAGTTGAGGATGTGTTGAAGGAAAATGGATTACTTGTAGAATCGGATTCAAAAAGTAACGAAATGTTTAAATTTAGAGTTGGTCAACATATTTTTGAAGGTAAAGTTTTACGAGTAAAAAAAATTTCTAAATAACCTTTTTTATATAATATAAAAAATACTCACTCAAAAGGTGGTTATTTTTTTTTATGGTTGATTATTGTTTTGTTCTTTATTAGATTTTTACAAAACAAAATTATGTCAAAAATAAATGTATTAGTATTACCTTCAGACAAAAGTGGTGTTGGTAGGTACCGTTCAGTCGATCCACATATTAAATTACAAAATTTATATCCTGAAGATTTTCATGTAGATATTGATTATGAACCAAAAATAAATGATATAAATTATTGGAAAAAATACCAAATTGTTCATTTTCACAGAAGTTTTGGTAATATAGAACAATGTCCTCAAATTGTCAAAAGTTTACAAAGTTTGGGGTTAATTTTAATTGCGGATATTGATGACTATTGGTTACCAACAAAAGAACATCCTATCCATCAGTTAATTATTGAAAACAAACTTCATTTGAAGATTGTTGAAGTTTTAAAAACTGTGGATTATGTTACAACAACTACTGAACTATTTGCAAACGAAATTAGAAAACTTAACAAAAATGTAATTGTTCTACCAAACGCAATTGATCCAAAAGAATCTCAATTTAATCAACCAACTATACCATCAGATAAAGTTCGTGTAGGTTGGTTAGGAGGATCTTCACATTTACATGATTTAAAATTGTTGGATGGTATGGTTAGTAAATTATCCCCAATCCAAGATAAATTACAATATTATTTATGTGGTTTTGATATAAGAGGAAGTGTTACCGAAATAAATAAAGAAACGGGTGAAAAAAAACAAAGACCTATTAAACCACAGGAAACTGTTTGGGTTAAATACGAAGAAATTTTTACAAATAATTACAAAATAATTTCACCCGAATATAAATTATTTTTAGATAGATTCGCGGAGTCAGATTATCCTACAGAACAAAATGAAAACTATGTTAGGGTTTGGACTCGTCCTGTTGAGTCATACGCTAGAAACTATTCTAATTTTGATATATCATTAGCACCAATTAAAAACCACATTTTCAATAGAATGAAGTCTCAACTAAAAGTAATAGAGGCTGGTTTTTACAAAAAAGCACTAATCGCGTCAAACATAGGTCCATATACAATTGATTTAAAACACGCCTTAGATAAAGGTCAGTTTACTGACGGTAATGCACTATTAGTTGATGAACACAAAAACCACAGTGATTGGGCTAAAAACATTAAAAAATTAGTTGATAACCCAAATATGATTACTGATCTTGGTGAAAGACTTTATGAAACAGTTTCAAAAAAATATGATCTAAACATTGTTACAAAAACAAGAGCAGAATTTTACAAATCTTTAATTAAATAAAAATGATTAACATCCCAATTACAAAAATATTATTCTTAGACATAGAGACCGTTGGTGGTTGTGCGGATTACCAAACGTGTATACAATCAAATCCAAGAGTTGCAGAACAATTCGATAAATATTTTGATTGGTTTTTAAAAAGATTTCCCGAAGATAAAGAATGGGGCGAAGATAGAACAACTGAAGAACATATGGACATTGTCTTTAGAAAAAGAGCAGCACTTGTTCCTGAATTTGCAAAAATTGTATGTGTTTCTATGGCATTTGTTTTAGATAATGGTGAAACAAAAAAACAAACTTTTTCAGGTGATGATGAGTACAAATTACTTTCAGAAGTTAGAGATCTTTTAAACAGATGTCATAAATTAGATTTTTATCTTTGTGGCCATAATCTTAAAAACTTTGACATTCCAATGTTAGCAAAACGAATGATTGTTAATGGAATTATGCCGTCAAAGATTCTTCCGTCATATGATACTAAGCCTTGGGAAGTTAAAGCCATTGACACTAAAGAAATTTGGCAATACGGAGCATATACCGCAATAGGCTCACTTGATTTAATGTGTGCGTGTTTAGATATCCCAACACCAAAAGATGGTGAGGTAAATGGAGGAATGGTTCACGAAGCATATTGGGGTCAAAATAGATTGAAAGAAATATCCCAATATTGTGAAAGGGATGTTGAAGTATTGATTGATGCAATAATGAAATTAAAAAGTTTGAAATAATGAGTGAAGAATTTGATGACGTAAGTCAGGAAGATATTGAAAAGTTATTAAAAATAATTGACGAGATACCTGATGATAAGGTAGGTATTGATTATGATTTTATTATGGATAATTATGGTTTGAATATTAAAGAAATTGAGGATGACATGGAAAACTATGTCCCAACAGTAGATCTTGAATTTATGAAAACTAACCCGAACGCAATTACTCCAAATTACGCATACAATTCTGATTCAGGTTTTGATCTTTATTCAGTTGAGGAAACTTGGGTAGATTCTTTTGACAGAAAATTAGTTCCAACTGGTATACACATAAACATTCCTGAAGGTTATGAAATACAGGTGAGATCTAAAAGTGGATTAGCACTAAAAGATGGTTTAATGGTTTTAAATTCACCAGGTACTGTAGATCAAGGTTATTTGGGGGAAATTAAAGTTATAATCTTTAATACAACAAACAAACTTAAAAAAATAGAAAAGGGTCAAAAAATTGCTCAAGCAGTTCTTTGTCCTGTAGTATCTGGTAAATGGGTTAAAATTGTTGAGAAAAACAATTTAGGCGAAAAAGACAGAAACAATAATGGATTTGGTTCAACAGGATTAGTATGATTACAGTTGTATACTCCACACATAAAGATAAAAATTACAATGACAAGTTTAAACAACATTTGTTACAAACTGTTGGTGTTAAAGACGTACAAATATTAGAATTTGTAAATCACAATCAATACTCATTATCCGAAGTTTATAATAGTGGAATTACTCAATCTATTTATGATATAGTTGTTTGTTGTCATAATGATATTAAATTAGAAAAAAATTGGGGTAAAAAATTATTAGAGGATTTTGATAATAATTCAAATTTTGGAATAATTGGTAAAGCGGGTTCTTGTTACTTTCCTGAATCAGGAGTCTATTGGGATAGAATGCACTATACTATGGTAGGACAAGTTTATCATCATCCCGAAGGTCAAAAAAAATGGTTAAGTAAATATTCCGCAAAATTACCATTTTTAATACCTGTGGTTACTATTGACGGATTATTTATTTCATTTGATAAAAATAAAATTAAACACAATTTTGACGAAACTATTGGTAAATTTCACTTTTATGACCATTTGTTTTGTTTACCAAATTATTTAGATGGTGTTAAAATTGGAGTAACGTCATCGTTTGAAATTACTCACGAATCTGTTGGTCAACCAAACCAAGAGTTTTGGGTTTCAAAAGATAAATTTTTAGAGAAATGGGGTAGTGTTCTACCATTAGATTTGAAACCTGAGAATGTTTATTTTCCAAAATTAAAAGAAAAACCTCTAAAAAATGTAGGTAAAGTTGCGGTTATAATTCCAACTAAAGGTAAACTGAATTTGTTGTTTAAATGTATAGATTCATTTTACAAACATTCTAACAAAAACGATTTTACAATTTTTATTGCCGATACAGGATCCACAAAAGATGAAATTGATCAAATTCAAAACAAAATTGATAATCACAAAAATATAAAATTAGTACAATACGATTATTATAATTTTTCAAAAATAAATAATGACGTTGTAAAAAATCACGTAACTAATGAGTTTGAGTATTTGTTGTTTTGTAACAACGACATTGAGTTGTTGAGTGATGTTATTTACGGAATGTTAAAAATTTTTAAAACCAAAAATAAAGTAGGAACTGTTGGGTGTAGATTACACTTTTCTAATAATACAGTTCAACATGACGGAGTTTCAATACTTATGAAAAGTGCGATGAAATCAATAATGGTTGATCACTTAATGAGAGAAACTTATTATAAATACGGAACCGACGTTGTTGAGGTTGGGGGAAACACCGCAGCTCTAATGATGATACAAAGAAAAACTTTTGATCAGGTTGGAGGTTTTGATGAAATTTTTAGACATTGTTATGAAGATGCGATGTTGTCCCTACAACTAATTAAAAATGGTTATTACAACTATTGTAATTGTAATTATGTTGCTTACCATCACGAGTCTCAAACTAGAGACCTTGATAATAGTAAATCAGAAATGGTTTACGATTTCAACAACTACGTTTATCCTTTTATACGAGAAAATTTTGATAAACTAAAAAAACATATTATAGTAACTAATTAAATTATGGAACCAATAATTACTTTTATTATACCATCAATCGCAAGATTAACTTTATTAAGAACTGTTGAGTCATTAAAAAATCAAACAGATCCTAATTGGAAATCAATAATAATTTATGACGGTGTCGATGGTCCTGATTTTAACGATGAGAGAATAACTATTGTAAAATCACCAAAGGTTGGTTTAGAAGGTCCTAAAAATGGACAATCAGGATTAGTAAGAAACATTGGAATTAAAGAATCAAAAACTCCATGGATCGGATTTTTAGATGATGATGACACAATTCATCCTGATTACGTTAACAAACTAAAAAATTCATACAATGATAAAGATTTTGTTGTTTGGAGAATGAAATACGAAAATGGTTTAGTTCTACCACCAATAAAAGAAAACACTATAAATTTTTCAAGAGTTGGTATTTCATTTTGTTATAAACAAACTTTAGGTGAAATTCTATTTGATAATAATCGAGATGGTGAAGATTTTGATTTTTTAATGAAATTGAAAAAATTAACAAATAATTGGTCAATAACACAAGAAGTATATTATAACGTGAGGCACTAATCATGAACATAAATAATTTATAAAAATAAAAAATATGACACTTAACGACCTTTCAGATTCAATTTATGTAATAAATTTAAAAGAGCGTACAGACCGAAAAGAACATATAATAAGTCAATTAGAAAAAATTGATTGTAAAAATTACATCTTGTTTGAGGGCGTCAACGGAAAAAAAATTGACAATCCAACAAAAATGCCCTCAGGTATGTTTGGTTTGATCAAAACATACATAAACATGTACCATGATTGGAAAAAAACTCCAAAAGATAACATTTTAATAATCGAGGATGATTGTGTTTTTGTCGAGGATTTTAATGAAAAGTTAACTGAATATATAAAATATGTACCTGAAAATTGGGACATGTTGTATTTTGGTGCGAATCATAATTACCATGTTGGTGAAAAAACAGAGTTGATAAATGAAAAATGTATCAAATTAAATAAAAGTTTTTCAGCACATTGCGTAATATTAAAATCTTATGTGTTTGATGAGTTGATGTTTGCGATTCAAACATTTACAATTGAAAACGATGTTATGATGGCAAACTTACAGAAAAAATATAACGCATATTCTAGTGTACCGGGATTAACGTCTCAAATTGTTAGTTTTTCCGATATACAAAATTCAGTCATGGATTATAATTGGTTAATAAAATAAATTAGTTATGTACTCAACAGCATTTTTAATGGGAGGATTAGGTAATCAAATGTTTCAAATTGCAAACGCTTACGCTCAATCTTTAAAAAACAATATTGATTGTTTTTTCAGACCTAAATCTCAAATCTCACATCAAGGTAATGACGCAACCGAGTATGTCTCAAATATTTTTAAAAAATTAAATTTCAAAAATGAACTATCAGGTTACCAAACTTACCATGAACCTAATTGGCATTTTAATGAAAGAAATTTATTATGGTCAACACCAATTGAGTTTTATGGTTACTATCAAAGTTCTAAAAATTTTTTAGGTTACGACAATGAAATAAAGAACCTTTTTTCAATCGACAACGAAACAAAAAAATACTTGATAGAAAAATACCCAAACATTCTATTGGATAATACACTTTCAATACATTTAAGAAGAGGAGATTATAAAAAGTTTCCAAACATTCATCCTACCGTATCAAAATCTTACATTGATAAAGCTTTGACCTTGGTTGGTGAATATTCACATGTATTTATATTTAGTGATGATAAAAATTGGGTTCAAGAAAATATAAATTTAAAAAATTCAACTGTGGTAAGTGAAAAGGATTATATTGAATTATGGTTTATGAGTTTGTGTAAAAACAATATATTGTCAAACTCAAGTTTTTCTTGGTGGGGTTCTTTTTTGAATGAGAATCCCAATAAAAAAATAATCTCACCTTCTGTATGGTTCGGACCTGAAGGACCAAAAAACTATTCAGATATTTTTGAAGATAATTGGCAAATAATAAACGTCCATTTTGAAAATGGAGAATTAAATGTAAAATAGAATATGTACAAAATAAATTTATTTGATGATATCTTTTCTCATCAAATTAGTTCTTCGGATTTTTTACCTACAAAATTTGAATATGTTAAAAATCAAATGGAATTTGATGGTATTACAATATATACGGACAACTATATCAAAAATAATATAGTAGATCGTGTTAAATCAAAAATAAACATTGCTTGGTTGTGCGAATCAAAATCTGTAATGCCGTATGAAATTTCATATATAAACGCCATAGAAAATAAATACGATTATATTTTTACTCATGATCGACGTTTAATAGAAATGAACCCAAACAAATTTTTATTTGTTATACCCGCAAGTTGGAGAAGACATTTTCCCGACGAACATGTGTCTTTTTATGGAAATAAACAAAAGTTGATAAGTTTTGCATATTCAAATAAACGAATGACTCATGGTCACAATTACAGACATCGTTTAGGTGAAATTTTGGGAGATAGAGTCGACCAAATGGGTACAGGAACAAACAAACCATTTCCTCAATTAGAAAGAGTTTTAGCATACAAAGATTATATGTTTACAATAATTGTGGAGAACGACGATTACGATTATTATTTTAGTGAAAAAATAATGGAGCCTTATTGGGCGGGAACCATACCTGTTTATTGGGGTGGTAGTCATGATGATCAACAAATTAAAAAAGTTTTTGGGTTAGACATGAACGGTATTATAACTTTTAAAGATACCGATGATTTATTGTACATTTTAAATAATTTAAATAAAGATTTGTACGACTCTAAAATTTCAGCGGTAAAGAAAAATTATGAAATACTTACGGACCCTATTTACAGAATAGGATCCGAAGAATATTTTTATCAAAAATATTTACATAACTATTTTGATAAAGGTAATTTAGATAATTTAGTGAGTTTTGTATTATGATTAAAATTGAGAATGATTGTGGGGGTTATTTACCCGGTGGATTTTTTTCTAAGTTCCTTATAGTTTTAGATTGGGTGCACAATTCAATATACGAGAAAGAAAAAGTTTATGTTGATTGGACTTGTAGAGGAAATTTAGACCACAATTTGTGGGAAACCTTATTCGAACAACCTTTTTTGTCAGAAGACAAAGATAGAGTTAGTATTCTATATCATTATAGATTTTACCACAGCAACTATGCGTATTCTAAAATACATGAAATTTTACCTATGTATAATGAGTACAATGGTAAATTTTGGAATAACCCCAAAGTTTTTATAGATAATAATTTTCAACTTTTAAGAGACGAATACAACAAATCTTGGAACAAAATATCAGTCAAAAAACATGTTAATGAAAACATACAAAAATACTTAAATAATTTTGGTAAGAAAACTTTAGGTGTTACAGTAAGAATACCATTACATTATACTTACAACCAACCTGAAGGAGAAGCCATATCGAGAAGAATGTCACCTGAAAATTACTATGATCAAATTTACAGAGAAATAAAAAGTGAGTTTGATAACGGTGGTTATGATAAAATATTTGTCGCTTGCGATGTTGATTACTTTATAAAATTGATGGTTGATAGATTTGGTGAAGATAAAATAATTTTTACTGAATATAAAAGAGTTAATGGTTTAGATCAGGACTGGGTCGAAAAAAAATTAACTTTTAAGGAAGAATATTTTCTTATTTTATCAGATGCATTATTATTATCTAAATGTGATTTAATTATGGGAGGTAGTAGTAATATTTTCTTAGGATCCCTATTTATTAACAATCATGTAAAATTTAAAATTTTTAATTTATTGAATGAGGTTTATGGATGTTGATGGAGATAAAAAAATATATTTGTTTGATTTAGACAATACACTTTGTATCACTAAAAAAAATAAAGAAGGTAATTGGGATTATTTAAACGCAGAACCGATTGATGAAAGAATTAGGTATGTAAATAAACTTTATGATTTTGGTCACAAAATTATCATTGATACTGCTAGAGGATGTGTATCCAAAAAAAATTGGCATGAAAAAACTTACAATCAACTAATGTCATTTGGTCTAAAATTTCATGAATTAAGAACAGGAGTAAAATATAATTTTGATTATTCTATTGACGACAAAGCGTTCAATTCGGAAGATTTTTTCCAAAATATATAAAAAATAAAAAATTATTCTTTTATGAATGAAATAAAAATAGAAATAAACGGAAAAGAATATAGTTTTGAGTACTATGATAAATTTGTTGAGTATTATAAAGACAATGGTAATAATGTTGAACCGAACACAAGAAATTGGTTTTTAGAAAATCTTAAACCTGAGGATGTTATTTTTGACATTGGGGCACATATCGGATTATATTCAATACTATTTTCTCAAAAAACAAATAACGTATACTCATTTGAACCTACTTCAACTTATGACAATTTATTGTTACCTAATTTAGAAAAAAATAACATCACAAATGTTAATACTTTCAAACTTGGTTTTGGATCTAAATCAGGAAAAATAAATGAAAAAATTTATAAGATATGGGGAGAATCACCGTTTGAGGACGAATATGATTTTGATACTATTGATGAATACGTCGAAAGAACCGGAATTAAACCTTCAATTATTAAAATTGATGTTGATGGTTTTGATTATGAAGTGTTGAAAGGTGGTGAAAATTATTTAAGAGAAAATTCAGTTACTTTATGTGTTGAGGTTGCTCAACTACCATTAGGCACTAGAGGTCATACAACTAATGATTTAATTGAATATCTAAATGGATTAGGTTATAATATTAAACATATTTTTGATTTCGAAAATTACATTTTTCAAAAATAATTATGGGTTCAAGCATCGGTAATTTTATCAAAGGTAGAAAAGCCCCTATTAAGAATTTTCTTTACAAAGTAATTCCTTTCAAATATAGATACGGTAAAAAATATTATGAATTTTTAAATTTTTTAAATCAGTCTAAAAGTTGGTCTTACGATCAGTCTAAATCTTATCAGTTAGAAAAAATTAAAGAGTTACTAAAATTTTCCAACGAAAATATACCTTATTATCAAAATATTTTTAAGGTTAATGGTTTTGATTGTAATATTAAACATTTAGATGATTTAAAAAATATACCAATTTTAACAAAAGAAGATATTATCAACAATTTTGATTCTTTGATAAATAAAAATTTTGATAAGAAGTATTATAAAATGAATTCTTCAGGTACGACAGGTAAAAGATTAGAAATTTTAGGTACTGATGATTTATTCAAAATTGAGGCGGCATTTATAACAAATGCATTTAGCGATCACGGATCAAGATTATATGAAGATTATTCAGTGTGGTTAAGAAGATATTCACCATCCGTAGATGACCCAATATTTCTTAATGATCCTGAACTTAATAGAAGTTATATGTCCGCATTTGATTTAAATGACGACACAATATTTGAATATGTTAAATACATAAACTCGACAAAAACAAAAACTTTAGTTTCATATCCGTCAACACTTTATTATTTTTCTTTATTGTGTGGAAAATATAATTTAAAACTTACCCATGTTAAACATATGCACGGAGCATCTGAAGTTTGCTTACCTCAATGGAGGACTAAAATTAAAGAAATTACAGGTATAGATATTAAAATGCATTATGGTCAAGTTGAGAAGGTTTCGTTCGCTCATCAAGATTCAGAAAATGACTTTTATAGAGAAAATTTATTATATGGATTAAACGAGTATGATGAAAATAATATTATAATTGGGACTGGATTTTACAACCAAATTATGCCACTAATAAGATATAAAACTAATGATAAAGTTATTTTAAACAATGATGTCGAGTTGAAAGGGTGTAGTCCAAAAACAATTTTAGATATTGAAGGTAGAAATGGAGATATGTTAATAACTCAAGTTGGGTCTTATGTTCCGGCCGTTAATTTTTATTCCTTTATGTCTAAAATAAATGAAGTCGACATGTTCCAAATTGTACAAAAAAAAGAAGATAAATCTTTGAATTTTTATATTGTACCAAATAAAAAATATAACGACCTAATTAAAAATAAATTACTACAAGAAATGGAAAATAGATTAGGTAAAATTGATGTAAAAATAATAAAAGTTAAATCAATTGAGAGGGATAAAAACTCTAATAAATTAAAAACTGTAAATTTAATATGAATAATTACGAAAAATTTTTAGATCTTAAATCCCATTCGGGTTTACATTCACCATCTGTATTTGAAATTAAAAATATTTTAGATATAAAAATTGACGTAGACGCTTGTTTTTTATGTAACCCATATGCTTTTGATCTTTTTATGGAAAACTTTAAAAATCAAGATCTGACTGATTACATCAAATACTACCCACCACAAAATAAAATATTATCACAAGTTTTGTCAAAAACTTTAGGTATCAACAGTGAATACTTGTTATTAGGTAATGGTGCAATTCAATTGATAGAACTATTGATGAGAGAATTTGAAGGTAAAAAAAAATGTGTTATAACTCCAACATTTTCATCTTACTATGAATTTGATATGGAAAATATTGTATTTTTTAAAACTCACAAAGAAAACAATTTTAAAATTGATAAGAAAGAATTAGTTAAATTTTGTAAAGAACATGATGTAGATGTTTTAGTAGTTGTGAACCCAAATAATCCAACAGGTAGTATAATTTTAAAAGATGATTTAAAATTCATAATCAAAGAATTGTATAAAACAAAAATAATTGTTGACGAAAGTTTTATAGATTTTTTTGACAAAAACCATAGTGTTGAGAAAGATGTGTACACCAGTAAAAACTTAATAGTAATTAGGTCTTTATCTAAGGATTTTGGTATTGCTGGTTTAAGATTGGGTTATGCGGTCTGCGACCCAAAAATAAATGAAAAAATATTTTCAAAGTATGGTTTGTGTTGGAACATAAACGGTTTTGCGCAATTTTTTTTAGAACTTTTTTCAAATGAAAAGTTTCAAAAAGACTATCAAATTGCGAGAGAAAAATATCTTGATAATCGAACAATTTTTTATAATCAACTAACAAACTTGACTAATCTAAAGGTATATGAATCTCATGCTAATTTTTTTATAATTGACTGTGGTAAAAATATCAATAAAGTATTTTCAGACCTTTTATTTGATAAAAATATTTACACTAGAATTTTGAATGATAAATTGGATTTAGACGACACATTTTTAAGGGTCGCTTGCGGCAATAAAAAAGATAATGAAATTGTTTTCGAAGCATTAAAAGAAATAGATCAAAAATTATGAATATAGAAAAAGTAGCGCTATTTGGTTTAGGTAAACTTGGATTACCTTTGAGTTTAGTTTTAGCTCAAGAAATGAAAGTAGTTGGTATTGATACCGACGAAGAAAAAATTAAAAAATTGTGTGTAAAAACATCACCATTTTACGAACCTCATGTTGATGAATATTTAAACTTGGCATTTTCGAACATTAGTTTTAAAACAACAAATGAATATTCAATAAATGAATTCGACGTTGCTATAATTTTAGTTAACACACCATCGGATAATGAAGGTAAGTTTTCTAATAATTACATTTATGATGTAATCGAGGATTTATCTCTTAAACTTAAAAATTCTACAAAAAAAGATTTTTTATTTATTCTAAGCTCTACTGTTATGCCAGGAAGTCATGGTAAAATTATAAATCGAATTGAGGAATTAAGTGGTAAAAAGTTAAATGAAGGGTTTGGTTTTGTTTATATTCCTGATTTAGTCGCTTTGGGTTCGGTGATTAAAGATTTTGAAAATCCTGATCTTTTGATATTAGGTGAAAGTCATAACAAATACGGCGATATTGCCAAAAGTATATACACAAAAATTATCAAAAATGATGCACCAATAAAAAGAATGAGTTTAATTGAGGGTGAGATTACTAAAGTTAGTTTGAATGCATACATTACTATGAAAATAAGCTTTGCTAATTTTATTGGTAATATTTCTGAAAAATATAATTGTAATCCCAACAATATAACGACAGCATTGGGATTTGATAGAAGAATTTCACCACACTTTATCAAAAGTGGTTTATCCTTTGGTGGAACATGTTTTCCAAGAGATACATGGGCGTTTATAAAAATGTCAGATGATTTAGGTTTAGATGCTAAGCATATAAAAGCAACTCAAGAGATAAATGATTTTCAAAATGAAAATTTATTAGAAAAACTATTGAAATTCAAAAACAAAAAAATTGGTATATTAGGTTTATCATTTAAACCGAAGACTACTGTGACTGAAAAATCGCCAGGTTTATTTTTGAAAGATAATTTATCTAAATTAGGTTATGATGTGTTAGTTTACGATAAACTCATTGAAACGGAGTACTTTGGTAATTTTGAAAAGTTTGTACAAGACTCAGATGTGATTGTAATTACACATAACGATAAAGATTTTGAAAAAATAAAAAATTTTAATATAGATGAAAAAACCATAATAAATCCTTGGAATTTAAATTTAATGTAATGCAGTACGGAGCACTTGATGACAAATTCGCTTATAACGAATTCAAAACACTTATAGATAAATTCAATGTAAAAAAAATTTATGAGACGGGAACTTATCTTGGTTGGTCCGCTTTAAAATTATCGGAATTCAATTTACCGGTTTACACAATAGAAATAAACCCCGATAATATTGGGCAGATACAGAATAACTTAAAAGATAAAAAAAATGTAGAAACCTTTTTGGGTAAAAGTGAAGAAATTTTAGATTCATTGTGTAGTATAAATGAACAAAATTCTTTATTTTTTTTAGATGCTCATTGGGGTAAAAATTTACCCATTTTGGATGAACTAGAAATCATTAAAAAAACTAAAGATCCAATAATCATTATTCATGACTTTTTTGTTCCAGGTGGAGATAAAATAAGAAGTAACAAATTTAATGGTTATGGAATTGTTGACGACATGTCAGGATCTAAATTTGGTTTTGATGCGTATGGTGAAATAACACTTAATTACGACTATATAAAAAATAAATTAGATGAAATTTACCCTGATGGTTATGATTATCATTATACAACTGAAATTGATTGTGTTGATTCAGGGCTTATATACATATATCCAAAAATAAACAAAATAATTTGAAAAGATGAAAAAAGTATTAGTATTAGGTGGCGGTGGTTTTATTGGTGGTCATTTAGCCAAGAGACTAAAAAATGAAGGTTGTTGGGTCAGAGTTGTAGACATAAAACCAAAACACGAGTATTGGAATTTAGAAGATATATGTGATGATTACATTAGTTGTGACTTAACGGACCCAAAATGGGTTGAGGCTGTAATGAGGTTAGAATCATTTGAGTCAAATGGTAATACTTTTTACGTCAAGGGTGGTTACTATAAACAACCCTACACTAAAATTGTTGCCTTTGATGAGGTGTATCAATTGGCTGCTGATATGGGAGGTGCTGGATACATTTTTACAGGTGAAAATGATGCAAATGTAATGTACAATTCGGCGCTCATCAATTTAAACGTTGCGTCAGAATCGGTTAAAACAAAAGTTGGTAGAGTTTTCTATTCTTCTTCAGCGTGTATGTACCCCGAACATAATCAATTAGATCCTGATAATCCTAATTGTGAAGAATCTTCAGCTTACCCCGCAAATCCCGATTCGGAATATGGTTGGGAAAAATTATTTAGTGAGCGTTTATTTTTAGCTTTTAATCGTAATCACGGTTTGGATGTTCGTGTTGCTCGTTTTCACAATATTTTTGGTCCTATGGGAACATGGAATGGTGGTAAAGAAAAAGCTCCAGCGGCAATGTGTAGAAAAGCTGCCGAAGTAGGTTTGGGAGAACATATTGAGGTTTGGGGGGATGGACAACAGACTAGATCTTTCTTATACATCGATGACTGTGTAGAGGCTGTACTTCGTTTTATGAGACAAGAAGAATTTTATGGACCGGTAAATATTGGATCTGAAGAGATGGTTACTATCAACCAATTGGCCGAAATGGCTCTTGAGATTGCAAATAAAAAAGAAACTTCTAGTATTAAAAATATTGCAGGAAAAGAATTCCAAGATAAATACGGATTCAAATGTCCTGTAGGGGTAAGAGGTAGAAACTCTGATAATAAACTTTATAAAGAAAAAATGGGATGGGAACCAACTCAACCACTTTATGATGGAATGAAAGAGACATTCGAATGGATTAACAAAAAAGTAAATGAATAGAAAAATATGACTATTGGTATCACATGTTCAACATTTGACCTATTACATGCGGGTCATATTATTATGTTAGAAGAATGTAAAAAATACTGCGATTACTTAATTTGTGCGTTACAAGTAGATCCGTCTGTAGACAGATCAGAAAAGAACAAACCAATTCAATCTTTAGTTGAAAGGTATATTCAATTAGATGCCGTAAAATTTGTTGATAAAATAATTCCCTATAATAATGAAGAAGAATTAAATACAATCTTTTCTTCTTTAGATATAGATGTTAGAATTATTGGTGAAGAATATAAAGATAAAGACTTCACAGGAAAAAGTATTTGTATGAAAAGAAATATAAAAGTTGTCTACAACAAAAGAGACCACGACTTTTCAACAAGTAGTTTGAGAAAAAGGATTTATAATCAAGAATCCACTAAAAGATTTGTTAATTAAAATATGACAAGAAGAAAACCACAACCTACAGAGGAAGCTTATGTTCCTCTTAATTCAAAAAGAGATATAATCTCACAAGTAGTTAAAAAAAAACCTAAAGGTAAATTTTTAACTGAAAATCAAAAAATTTATTATGAAACATTACTGAACAATCAGATCACCATTTGTTCAGGACCGGCCGGTGTTGGTAAAAGTTATGTAGCAATGAAAACCGCTATAGACCTTTTGTTAGATGATGGTAATGGATATGATAAAATCATTATTGTTCGACCTGCTGTAGAAGCTGAAGAAAAATTAGGAGCACTACCGGGTAGTTTAGAAGAAAAATTGGACCCTTATATTTTTCCATCATACTACTTATTGAATAAAATTATTGGTAAAGAAGCTCGAGAAAAATTAAAAGATGCTGAAGTTATTGAAGTTTTTGCTTTAGCATATATGAGAGGTATGACAATTGATAATTCTATTTTAATTTTTGAGGAAGCACAAAATGCAACCCCAAAACAAATGAAATTACTATTGACAAGGATAGGTACTAATACTAAATTCTTTATTTCTGGAGATATTGAGCAAACTGATAGGTATAAAGATAAAAAACACTCAGGATTATACGACGCTTTGATCAGATTCAACGGTATAAATGGTATTGGAATTTTTGAGTTTGGGGATAAAGATGGAGTTAGAAACCCAATAATTACAAAAATTTTACAAAAATATGACGAGGATAGGGATTGATATAAATGGGGTTCTGAGAGATACTGTTGGTAAATTTACACAACTTTACGAAAAACATTTGATTGACTCTGATCAAGAATCTTTCATGGGTGAAACATATCAAATTGATATGTCAGGAAATACAGAACTTATTGGTGAAGAGATTAAAAATTTCGAATATAAAAAAATCTCCGAAGTTACTTCACTTGAGATGGACAAACATTTTTCATTCAGAAATAAAGAAGAACTTTTTAGTTTTATGTATGAAGAATATGCAATGGAATTGTTTGGTCATGCCCCATCAACGGAAATGACAAGTTTTAATACATTAAATGATTTTTACATAAATTATAGAGATAATAACGAAATTCTAATCGTTTCAAATGAAATTGGTAAGTCTAAACCTTCATCATTATTCTTCCTTTCTAAATTTGGGTGTTTGTTGGAAAAAATTATTTTTTTCAGTGAAGTTACAAAAACTAACATGTGGAATAATGTAGACATTTTACTTACTGCAGATCCATCCCTATTATTAGATCAACCTGTAGGTAAAAAAATTATAAAATATAATACTAACTACAATAAACACATTGAATCTGAATATGAGATATCGTCTCTTTCAGAATTTAATGAAATTATAAAAACACTAACATAATGTTTACAGTATTCGGTGAAAACTACTACATTGATCTTGATAAGATCGATAAGGAAGTAGAATTAAAAACCACAAGCGGAGAATCTCAAATTCATTTAGTAAAATATGAGATGATAAAACATATGGTTGAAACAGTACTAACCGAAGATGAAATTATTGATGAAAATATGGGGTTAAAAAGTAAGGAAATTTCAATTCCATTCAGAATATCTTTTAATTCGTTATTGATGAAAAACATAATAAACAAACTATAATAAAATATGAATACTGAACAAATTCAAAAATTAGAAAGATCCATAGACAACATGAAATCAAAATTGTCTAGAATCTACTTCATTGTGCAAGACACAAAAGGAAATGCTAAAGCCTCTGTACGTTACATATACCAAATGGCGATGGCTTTAAAAAAATCAGGATACAACTCAATCATGTTACATGAAAAACCAGACTATTTTGGGGTTTCTTCTTGGTTAGAGGAAGAGTACATGTCTATTGAGCACAGATCAATTGATGGTACAAGTTTAGAAGTTTCACCTGATGATTTAATTATTGTACCAGAAATATATGGTTTTATAATGGACCAAATTACAAAGTTACCTTGTGGTAAAATTGTTTTGAGTCAGGCTTATGACCACGTATTTGAAACCCTACAACCAGGTCAAACGTGGGCACAATTAGGGTTTTACAAATGTATTACAACGTCTAATAAACAAAAAGAACTTATTGAGTCAGTAATGAGAAATGTTTCTGTTGAAGTTATTGAGCCTTGTATTTCTGAGACATTTCAAAAAAACGAATTTCCTCCAAAAACAATTATAAACATCCACACTAGAGATCACAGAGATACAACTAATTTAATTAAAACTTTCTACGCTAAGTTTCCACAATATAGATGGATTACTTTTAGAGATCTAAGAGGTCTTTCAGAAGTTGAATTTGCAAACGCAATGAAAGATAGTTTTATTTCAATTTGGGTCGATCAAACAAGTTCATTTGGTACTTTTCCTTTAGAGTCTATGAAAATGGGAATTCCTGTTTTAGGGTTAGTTCCTGATAATGTTCCAACATGGATGAATGAAGACAACGGATTGTGGGTAAATAACAAAACAATTATTGTAGATGTTTTAGCGGACTTTATTCAAAATTGGTTAGAAGACAATATCAACCCAGAACTATTTGAAAACATGCAAAGAACTGTTGATTCAGTAAAAACTTTAGATCAATTTACTGAAGATACTTTAGAGTTATTCACTAAAATCTTTGATGTTAGAATCACTTCATTTGAAGATCAACTTGAAAAATTACAAACAGCTTAATTATGGAAAATAAAAATACAATATCGGTAATATTACCTATTAAATCGGCTAAGGCAATTGGATTCCAAGATTTTTTTGACAAATCAATCCAATCAGTATTAAATCAGGGATCAAACGTTAATGAGCTTGTTATAGTTCATGGTAATGAAGAATTTCTTAATAATTTTTTAAACGAGTATGATTTCAGTGGTCTAACTGTCGTTAGAGAAGTTTGGTCTGAAACTCCAAATTTTGCAAAACAAGTTAATAAAGGTGTTGAGATTTCTAAATCGAATTGGTGTTCAATTTTAGAGTTTGATGATGAATACTCAAATATTTGGTTTAAGAACGCATTGAAATATATGGATATTTATAAAAATGTAGATGCTTTCTTACCAATCGTTGTTGACATTGACGATAAATTTATTTTTGCTGGATTTACCAATGAGGCAACGTTTGCTTCCAACATTTCTTCTGAGATGGGAATTTTGACAAATGAAACTTTACAAAATTTCCAAAATTTTCAGATATCAGGTATGGTCTTTAATAAATCTAAATATCAAGAAGTCGGTGGGATTAAATCTAACATTAAACTAACTTTCGGATATGAATTATTTTTAAGACTAACTCACAATTCAACAAAAATTATGACCATTCCGAAGATTGGTTATAAACATATTAACTTAAGAGAAGGTTCTATTTTTTGGCACTATAAAAATGGTGATGAAAGAATGGACCAATCTGAAGCAAGATTTTGGATTGAGACAGCGAAAAAAGAATATTTCT
>Ga0315909_10002336_pt1 | contig 24374 bp, 14 predicted proteins | sample LakEriMetagenome_11_FD_203527 | JGI IMG/M metagenome (GOLD analysis project Ga0315909, IMG submission 203527) | Freshwater fungal communities from buoy surface, Lake Erie, Ohio, United States - Buoy 2 MA125 | ecosystem: Environmental > Aquatic > Freshwater > Lake | place: USA: Lake Erie, Ohio...
AAACTTCCACCCACCTTACGGCCATGACCCAGCACAACAGTTTCAAGTCCAGCGCCTCCTCCTCCGGAGCGAAGCGTAACGTCCTCAAGCGCTTCGAGCGCGTGGAACTGCTCAAGAAGCGCGGCACCGTCAAGGACCTGAAGCGCGTGACCAAGCTTCCGAAGACCAAGCCTGACGCCTAAGTCCGGGTCTCGCGCCTTTGCGAAAAAACCCACCCGGACTTCCGGGTGGGTTTTTTGCTTTTAGGAGCCCAAACCCACGCTCGCCAGCCCTTCCCTCCCTTCCCACCATCCGAACTTCGCCCGCCATGGAATCCCCCCGGCAGAAATACCGCCCCTTCGAGACCGTCCGCCTGCCGGACCGCCGCTGGCCGGACGCCCGCATCGAGCAGGCACCCCGCTGGTGCTCGGTCGACCTTCGCGACGGCAACCAAGCCCTGGCGATCCCGATGAACGTGCCGGAGAAGCACGAACTCTTCCAGACCCTCTGCCGCATCGGCTTCAAGGAGATCGAGATCGGTTTCCCGTCCGCCTCCGACACGGAGTTCGCCTTCACCCGCGAGCTCATCGAAAAGAAGCTCATCCCCGAGGACGTCTCGGTGCAGGTCCTCGTCCAGGCCCGCGAACACCTCATCCGCCGCACGATCGATTCCCTCAAGGGCGCCCATCGCGCGATCGTCCACCTCTACACGCCGACCAACCCGGCCCAGCGCGAGATCGTCTTCAATCTCTCCAAGGCTCAGGTCCTCGAGATGGCCGTCAACGGCACGAAGCTCATCCGTGAGCTCACCGACGCCCTGCCGGACACGCATTGGCAGCTGGAATTCAGCCCGGAGACCTTCGTGCTCACCGAGCCCGACTACGCCCTCGAGGTCTGCGAAGCGGTCGCCAAGGCCTGGGGTGCTTCCGCGAAGCGTAAGATCATCCTGAATCTCCCGCTCACCGTCGAAGCCGGCACGCCGAATACGCACGCCGACCAGATCGAGTGGTTCTGCCGTCATCTCAGCAACCGCGAGATGGCCATCGTCTCCCTGCACACGCACAACGACCGCGGTACCGGCGTCGCCGCCACCGAGCTCGGCCTGATGGCCGGCGCGGACCGCGTCGAAGGCACGCTCTTCGGAAACGGCGAGCGCACGGGCAACCTCGATATCGTCACCGTCGCGCTGAACATGTTCTCGCACGGCATCGACCCGCACCTCGACTTCCGCAACCTCGGCGCCATCCGCGAGGTCTACGAGCGCGTGACCCGCATGAGCGTGCACGACCGCCACCCTTACGGCGGCGACCTCGTCTTCACGGCCTTCTCGGGCTCCCACCAGGACGCCATCAAGAAGGGCATGGATCGTCGCGGTAAGATCGGCCACGACGCGCTCTGGGACGTCCCCTACCTCACCATCGACCCGATGGACATCGGCCGTTCTTACGAGGCCATCATCCGCATCAACTCGCAGAGCGGCAAGGGTGGCGTCGCCTACGTGCTCGACCGCGAGTTCGGCTTCGACCTCCCGAAGCTGATGCACCCGGAAGTCGGCAATCTCATCGGCAAGCACGCCGACAAGCTCAGCAAGGAACTCACGCCCGCCGAGATCCACGACTGCTTCCGCGCGAACTTCGTCAACGTCGTCCGCCCCCTCGAACTCGTCGAGTTCAGCTCGAAGCCCATCAGCAAGGAAGCCGTGCGCTGCGAAGCTCAGGTCCGTCGCGACGGCAAAGTCCTCACGCTCACCGGCGAAGGCAACGGCCCGATCAGCGCCCTCGTGCACGCCCTCGAGTCCAAGGGCTGGGCGAACTTCTCCCTGAAGGATTACCGCTCGCATGCGCTGACCGCCGGCTCGGAATCTTCCGCCGCTGCTTACGTTTCCCTGCAGTCCAAGGACGGCCGCACCGTCTGGGGCTGCGGCGTCGACGCGAATATCGAACTCGCCGGCCTCAAGGCGCTTGTCAGCGCGGCTAATAGGCTCGGGTGAAACCCGAGCCAGGGGACACGTGGGCAAGGTGACACGGTGACAAGGGGAGCAACAAGTTGATCGGTTGATCCGTTGGCCAGTTGGCCGGAGGGATGCACAACCCCGTGCCCCCATGTCACCGTGACAGCGTGTCCCCTCGAAGGCGAAGCCTTCGCAGGTAGGGGCAGCACCGCGTGCTGCCCTAGCGTTTCCATTCTCAGGTCTCAGGTCTCAGCCATCGGGTATCAGGTTCAGGTCTTCAGGTTCTGGTACAGGTCTCGGGGCTGAAACCTGCCACCCGCCACCAGTCGCTGCCACCTGCCACCTGAAACGAGTCACTAACTTTTGCACGACATCTCCACTACCCCTACCCCTACCCCTGCCCCTAATCTCACTTCATCCTTCATCCCTTCCCCTTCATCCTCCATGGTGTGAGTACCCCATGAAGAACCCTCGCTGGAACCCCTACCTCGTCGGGGCGCTGATCGGACTGCTCAGCATCCTCACGTTCTCGCTCGCGAACAAGCCGCTCGGGATGTCCACCGGACTCGCCCAGGCCTCCGGCGCCTGCGCGATGCCGATCCTCGGCGCGGATAAAGTCACGGCCAATACTTACTGGGCCAAGACCGCGATCCCGACCTGGGATTACAGCACGCTCTTCCTCGTCGGTACGGTACTCGGCGCGTTCCTCAGCGCCCTCCTTTGCGGTGTGTTCAAGTTCTCGGCGGACTCCGCCGTCTGGACCGAGAGCTTCGGTCCTTCGAAGACCAAGCGCCTCATCGCGGCCTTCATCGGCGGCATGATCATCATGTATGGCGCCCGTCTCGCCGATGGTTGCACCAGCGGTCACGGCATCAGCGGCTGCCTGCAGTTGGCCGTCAGCGGCTGGCTCTTCTTCATCGTGATGTTCGCCTCGGGCATCATCACCGCGAAGCTGCTCTACGGCCGCTCTCGCCAGGCCTAACCCCGCACCGAGACCCAAGCCCATGCTTCTCCCGCTCGCTTTTCTCACCGGCTCCGAACTCCTCTGGTCGGCCGTCGCCTTCGGACTCGTCTTCGGGTTCCTGCTACACCGCGGCGGCGTGACCGACTTCGACGTCATCGTGCGCCTCTTCCAGTTCCGCGACTTCACCGTGCTCAAGGTCATGATGACCGCCATCGCCGTCGGCGGCGTCGGCATCGCCGTCCTACACGGTCAGGACCTCGCGCAGTATCACATCAAGGCGACCAACCTCCTCGCCGTCGGCCTCGGCGCCGCGATCTTCGGGGTCGGCATGGTCCTCTACGGCTATTGCCCCGGCACCGGCCTCGCCGCCATCGCCACGGGCCGTCTGGACGCCTTGGCCGGCCTCGCCGGGATGATCGTCGGCGGCATCGCCTACGCGCTCACCTTCGATTGGGTCGCCGCGAACATCCTACCCGTCGGCGCCTACGGTAAACTCCGCCTCCCCGAACTCCTCGGCCTGCCCGAGTGGATCTGTTATGCCGGACTCGTCGTCATGACGATCGGAGTCTTCGTGCTGGTCGCGAAGGCGGAGAAGAAGGCGTAGCGTAAGGAGGGGACACGTGGGCACGGGGACAAGGGGGAAGCCCATACGCACGGAGGACTGCGTTGAGGACTGCGTAGAGGGCTGAGTGGAGGACTGAATGGATTAGATACAACAGGTAGGGTACGGACCGCGTACTACCCTAGTGCATTGGGTAGGGATGCGACGACGTCGCATCCGTTCGAGACCGACTCCGGGAGTCATCGGTCCTTAGCCTAGAGAGTAGACGCCCTCATCTGCCGACGCGAACGGACGTGATAGTGATCACGTCCCTACCTCATCCCACCCTGCCACCCGCCACCTGAGGCCGCCACCCGCCACCCGAAACGAGTCACTCACTTTTGCACCTTTGCACAGGAGCATCGCTCCGATTTGCACTTTTGCACGGCATCGTCCCCTCCCCAACCGCCAACCGCTAACCGCCAGCCGCTATTACCTTTTTTTCGCCCTTGCCTCCCCGCCCAAACACATTCAATCTCTTGAATATGTCAAAGCCGCGGCCCCTCGACCCTAAGGTTCTCCGTCACTGTGCCGGAGCTCTCCGCACGCTTTCCCATCCGGACCGCCTCCGCATCGTCGAGGCGCTCGAAAACGGCCCGCTCGAAGTCTCCGAGCTCACCACGCGCCTCCGCCGTCCGCAGGCCACGGTCAGCCAGCACCTGATGCGCCTCCGCGCCCACGGGCTGGTGGCCGCCGAGCGCGAAGGCCGCGTCGCCCGCTACCGCGTGGCCCACGCGGGCTGTCTTTCCATCCTCGGCTGCATCCGTTCCCAATTCTCCAAATAATCCCATGACCCACTCTCCCAAGATCCTCATCGTCGGCGGCGTCGCCGGCGGCGCCTCGGCTGCCACGCGCGCCCGTCGTCTGAACGAACAGGCCCGCATCATCATGCTCGAGAAGGACGGCTTCGTCTCCTTCGCCAACTGCGGCCTGCCCTACCACCTCGGCGGCGTCATCCAGGACCGCGCCAAGCTCCTCGTGGCCAAGCCCGAGATGTTCAAGAAACGCTTCAACATCGAGGTCCGCGTGCGCCATGAAGCCCTGTCCATCGACCGCGCCAAGAAGACCGTGCGGATCCGCGATCACGCCGCGGGCACGGAATACGAGGAATCCTACGACAAGCTGATCCTCGCCCCCGGCGCGGCCCCGCTCATCCCGGACGTCCCGGGCGTCCGCGCCCAGGGCGTGCATTCGCTCCGCAACATCGAGGATATGGACCGCATCCTCGCCCAGCTGCCTTCGGTCAAGAAGGTGGCCGTGGTCGGCGCGGGCTTCATCGGCCTCGAAGTCGCCGAGCAGCTCAAGGAACGCGGCCTCGACGTCACGCTCATCGAGCGGGCCGGCCAGGTGCTGCCTCCGCTGGACGCCGAGATGGCCGAGCCGCTCCGCCGCGAACTCCTCCGCCAGGGCATCCGCCTGATCTCCGGCTCGGGCTTCAGTGCGATCCGTGAAGCCGCCGGCAAGGCCACGGGCGTCGTCCTCGAGAACGGCGTCACCGTCGAAGCCGACCTGGTCATCCTCGGCCTCGGCGTGCGACCCTACAACCAGCTCGCGGTCGCCGCCGGACTCGGCGTCGGCCCCACGGGCGGCATCCTGACCGACGAATACCAGCGCACGGCGGATCTCGATATCTACGCCGTCGGCGACGCCGCGGAATACCGCCTCGGCACCACCGGACTGCGCGGACGCGTCCCGCTCGCCGGCATCGCCAACCGCACCGGGCGCCTCGTCGGTGAACACGCCGCGACGGGTAAGTCCGCCACGGCTCCCGCCGCCTGGGGCACCGCGATCATCAAGGTCTTCGGACTCGGCGCGGGTATCGCCGGCGATTCGCTGAAGTCCGCCCTCAAGCGCGGCCTATCGGCCCGCGCGGTCCATATCACCGCCAATCACCACGCCGGTTATTACCCCGGAGCGAAGTCGATGACGCTGAAGCTCGTCTACGAAGCCGGCACGGGCCGTATTCTCGGCGCCCAGGCGGTCGGCGCGGCGGGCATCGACAAACGTCTGGATGTCGTGGCCTCGTTCCTCCACTTCGGCGGCACCGTGCGCGACCTCGCGCAGGTCGACCTCGCCTACGCCCCGCCCTTCGGTTCCGCCAAGGATCCGCTGCACATGGCCGCCTTCGCGGCGATGAACGACCTCGATGGCCTCGCCCCGATCCTCGCGCCCGACGTCGACCTATCCGGCTACCAAGTGGTCGACCTCCGCGATGCCGACGAGTGCGCCGAACTCAAGCTCATCGGCGCCGAACACGCCCGTAATATCCCGCTCAACACCCTGCGCGATCGCCTCGGCGAACTCGACAAGTCCAAGCCCACCGCCGTCGTCTGCCACAGCGGCCTCCGCGCCCACGTGGGCACGCGCCTCCTCCGCGAGCACGGCTTCGGAGCCTTCAATGTCAGCGGCGCCACGTATGTCCGCGACCTCGCTCTCAGCCGTCCGTTGGATATCGCGCCGGCCGCCAGCTCCTGTGGTAGCGTCAAGGCCTGCGGTGCTCCGGGCGCGATCGCCACGGACAGCCATGACGAACTCCATCCGCTCAACGTGATGGCCCAAGCCGGCGCGGGTGCGCTGTTGCTCGACGTCCGTTCGCCCGGCGAATTCCGCTCCGGACGCGTCCAGGGTGCGGTCAACCTGCCCCTTGAATACGTCACTGGTGAATCCGTGCGCGCCCTCCTTGTCGGCAACGACCAGAAGACCGTCGTGCTCCTCTGCGCTTCCGGTGGCCGGGCTCGTACTGCCGCCAAGAAGCTCGGAGCCAGCGGACTCAAGACCCTCGTCGTCCAAGGCGGCACGAACTCCTGCCAGCAGGCCGGACTCCCCATGGACAAGGATGCCGGCGGCATGATCTCCGTCGAACGCCAGGTCCGCATCGCCGCGGGCACCATGGTCTTCACCGGCGTCATGCTGGGCACCTTCGTCCACGGCGGCTTCTACGGCCTCAGCGGCTTCGTCGGCGCCGGCCTGATCTTCGCCGGCGTCACCGACTGGTGCGGCATGGGACTGCTCTTAGCCCGCGCGCCGTGGAATAAGTGATGGCATAGGGGACACGTGGGCACGGTGACACGGTGACAAGGGGAGATGCATGCTGCCTTGGGTAGGGGCAGCACCGCGTGCTGCCCTAGTGCCTCGGGTAGGGCTGACCGGCCCGGTCAGCCGCGGTTGAGCGGGCCGCTCAACCCTACCTGTCGCTCGACTTTTGAGCGGCGAGGGGTAGAACTCCCCTATGTCCAAAAAGCCTGCCAAGCCGACCACTTACCCTGAATTCCTGAAGGACCTGCTCGAGGCGAAGTCTCCGACCGGCCATGAGTTCGCGGCCCAGAAGGTCATCGACGACCACGTGGAGAAGTCGGCCGACAAATATTCCAAGGACGCGCTCGGTAACCGCATCGCCGAGCTCAAGGGCGACGGTGGCCCCACGCTGATGTTCGCCGGCCACATCGACGAGATCGGCCTGATCATCTCGCACGTCGACGACCGCGGCTATCTCTACTTCGAGTTCCTCGGCGGCCACGACCAGATCATCCCCTCCGGACGTCGCCTGCACATCCTCACCCGTAACGGCCCCGTACTCGGCATCACCGGCAAGCGCGCCGTCCACCTGCTCTCGCCCGAGGACCGCAAGCGCGTCCCGGAACGTCATGACATGTGGATCGACATCGGCGTGAACAACCGCGCCGACGCCCTCGCGATCGTCCGCATCGGTGATCCTGCCATCTACACCGACGGTCCGGAGATCCTCCGCGGCAGCATCGGCGTGGCCCGCGCGTTCGATGACAAGGCCGGCGCCTACGTATGCATGGAAGCCTTCCGCCGTCTCTCGAAGGAGAAGAAACTCGCCGCCCGCGTGGTCTCCGTCGCCACCACCCAGGAAGAGATCGGCACGCGTGGCGCGCAGGTCTCCGCCCAGGGCATCAATCCGCAGGTCGCCATCGCCGTCGACGTCGGTCACGCCACCGACCACCCGGACGCCGACAACCGTAAGTTCGGTCGCTTCACTCTCTCGGGCGGACCCATCATCGCCCGCGGCCCGAACATCAACCCCATCGTCTACGACCAGATGGTCGAAGCCGCCGAGGCCATCGATATCCCTTACCAGATCGGCGCGGAATCGCGTCCGACCGGCACCGACGCCCGCGCCATCCAGATGGCCGGCCCTGGCGTCGCCTGCGGACTGCTCTCCATTCCTCTGCGCTACATGCACACCCCCGGCGAAGTCGTCGACCTCGCCGTCGTGGAGCAATCGGTCCAGCTCCTCGTCGAGTTCGCCCGCCGCGTGAAGAAGAAGCAGTCTTACGCGTGGTAAACGCGTAAGAGAGGGGGCACGTGGGCAAGGTGACACGGGGACAAGGGGGAAGCCAAGAGGCCCAGTTGACCAGAGGCCCGGAGGCCCAGAAAACGCAGCGCTGCCTTTGGTAGGGCTGACCACCCTTGGTCAGCTGCGGCCGTGCGGGCCGCTCAGCCCTAACAATAAATGCGCCCCAGCATCCTATCCGGTTTCCGGTCTCCCTTTGAGTGGTTCGGCCTCTGATCAACCGAGCCTCTGGGCCTCTGAGCCTCTCGTCCTCCTGTCCCCGGGCCAACGTGTCCTCGAGTCCGCGCACTCGCTCCCCTATTTGACCTCACCCCTATTCCCGCCTTACTCACGCCATGCCTTCCCCTGCCATCGTCTGGCTCCGCCTGGACCTTCGTCTTGCCGACAATCCGTCGCTTGAGGCGGCGGTGAAGCATGGCGGCCCGGTCATCCCGGTGTTCATCCATGACCCGCAGGCCGAAGGACATTGGCAGCCCGGTGGCGCGTCGAATTGGTGGCTGCACCACGCCTTGGAAGATCTCGCCGAGCAGTTCGAAAAGGTCGGCGCCCCGCTCGTGATCCGTAGCGGCGACTCGCTCGCCGAACTCAAGCAACTCGTCAAAGAAACCGGAGCCGAACTCGTCACGTGGAATCGTCGTCATGAGCCCCTGATCATCGAGCGTGACACCCAGGTGAAGACCTCGCTGCGCAATGCCGGCGTGAAGGCCGAGTCGTTCAACGGCAACCTCCTGCACGAGCCGCATCTCGTGAAGACACTCGCCGGCAATCCGTTCCAGGTCTTCACCCCCTTCTGGAAGAACTGCCTCGCGAACCTCAAGTTCGGCATCCCCCTCAAGGCCCCGAAGAAGCTAACCCCTTTCGATAAGCCCCTGAAGTCCGTCGCCGTCGCCAAGCTCGGCCTGCTCCCGAAGATCAAATGGGACGGCGAGTTCCCGGCCGCGTGGGACCCGACGCGTAAAGGCGCCGAGAAGCGCCTCAAGGACTTCGTCGCTGCCCCGGTGAAGAATTACCCGACCAATCGCGATATCCCCAAGCTCGACGGTACCTCGCGCCTTTCGCCTTACCTGCATTTCGGCCAGATCTCCCCGCTCGAGATCGTGGATGCTGTGCGCAGCGCCGGACTGCTCGGCGTCATCGGGGGCGACAAATACGTGGCGGAGGTCGGCTGGCGCGAATTCTCCCAGCACCTCATCCACCACTTCCCCGAGACCCCGGATCGTCCGCTGCGCAAGGAGTTCGAGAAATTCCCCTGGCAGCCGGACAAGAAGCTCCTTCGTGCGTGGCAGATCGGCCGCACCGGCTATCCGATCGTCGACGCCGGGATGCGTCAGCTCTGGCAGACCGGCTGGCAGCACAACCGCGTGCGCATGATCGCCGCCTCCGTGCTCGTGAAGCACCTCCTCCAGCCGTGGAACGAAGGCGCCAAGTGGTATTGGGATACCCTCGTCGACGCCGACCTTGGCGCGAACACCATGGGCTGGCAGTGGGCCGGCGGTTGTGGCGCCGACGCAGCCCCGTATTTCCGCGTCTTCAATCCCGTCCTCCAGGGCGAGAAGTTCGACCCCGATGGCGAGTACGTGCGTCGCTGGGTCCCTGAGCTCGCCAAACTCCCCGATGAATGGATTCACCAGCCGTGGGAAGCCCCCATGCACGTCCTCGCCGAAGCCGGGATCATGCTCGGTAAGGATTATCCGGTGCCGCTGATTGGGCTGACCGAGGGTCGGGATCGGGCGTTGAAGGCGCTCAAGGGCATGAGGCCTTGAGCGGGGACACGTGGGCAAGGTGACACGTGGGCAAGGTGACACGGGGACAAGGGGGAGACACGAAGAGGCCCGGAGGCACAGAGGCTCAGTTGACCAGAAGGGACCCAACACGAGTTGATCGGTTGACCCGTTGGCCAGTTGGCCAGGGGATGCAATGGGTAGGGATGCGACGAAGTCGCATCCGTTCGCCGCAGGGCGAACCCAGGTAGGGGCACGATTTATCGTGCACTCATTCCGAGGAGGGCGCGGCGTAGCCACGCCCCTACCCTCGGCCGCCCTGCGGCGGCCTGGTAGGGCTGACCGGCCCGGTCAGCCGCGGTTGAGCGGGCCGCTCAACCCTACCAAAGACACCGCAGCATTAGTTCCGGTTTCCGGTCTCCCTTTGAGCCCTTCCCCGTGTCCACGTGTCCCCTTGCCAACTTGTCCCCTAGCGGCGATTCTCGCCGCCATGAGCACCCCCTCCGGCTCTGCACCCCTACCCGACCGCCTCGTCTCCCTCGATGCCTTCCGTGGATTGACGATGTTGTTCATGGCGTCGTCGGGTTTCGGGATTGCGCAGATCGCGAAGGCATATCCGGATTCGGCTTTCTGGGAATTGTTACGCTACAACACCTCGCATGCCGCGTGGATCGGCGGCGGGGCGTGGGACATGATTCAGCCCGCGTTCATGTTCATGGTCGGCATGGCATTGCCGTTCTCTTCATCGCGTCGCACTTCTGAAGGCCAGGACCAGCGGACGCTCTGGCTGCACACCTTTTGGCGTGCGTTCGTGCTCGTCGCCCTAGGCGTCTTCCTGTCCACCAGCGCCGGGTCGCGGCCCAACTTTATCTTCACGAACGTCCTCGCCCAGATCGGACTCGGGTATGTCTTCCTCACCCTGCTCGTGGGCAAAGGCTGGAAGGTCCAGCTCAGCGCCATCGGCGTCATCGCCGTCGCCACCTGGGCCGCGTTTGTGCTCACCCCCGTCGCCATACCTGAGACGGACTTCAAAGCCCTCGGCGTGACTGACCCCGGTCAGATCCTCGGCGGCCTCTGGGCGCACTGGAATATGAACGCCAACTTCGCGGCGGGTTTCGACCAGTGGTTCCTGAACCTCTTCCCACGCGAGAAGCCCTTCGTCTTCAACAACGGAGGCTACCAGACCCTCAACTTCGTCCCCGCGCTTATCACCATGATCCTCGGGCTCATGGCCGGGGAGAATCTGCGCTCCGGCAAGACCTCGGGCGAGAAGCTCGGCTGGCTGCTCAAGGCCGGGGCCATCTGCCTCGTCCTCGCGCTCGTGACTGGCACTACCCTCTGCCCCGTCATCAAGCGCCTCTGGACGCCCTCCTGGGCCTTTTACAGCGGCGCCGTCGTCCTCTGGGCCTTCGCCCTCTTCTACTGGGTCATCGACATCAAGGGCCTCAAAGCCTGGACCTTCCCCCTCGTCGTCGTCGGCATGAACTCCATCGCCATCTACGTCGCCTATCAGCTCACCGCCGGCTGGATCCGCAGCGTCGGCCGCACCTGGCTCGGCAACAGCCTCTTCGAAGGCACCACCGGACCCCTGATGCAGAGCCTCCTCGTCCTCGCCGTCCTCTGGACCTTCTGCTGGTGGCTATGGAAGCGGAAGGTATTTATTCGAATCTGAAGGTAGGGACAGCACCACGTGCTGTCCTAATGCATTCGTTACGGGTGGCAGGCGGCAGCTCCAGGTGGCGGGTGGCGGGAGTACATTCTCAGGTCCCAGGGCTCGGCCATCGTGTATCAGGTTCGGGTACAGGAGCCGGATAGAGCCCGCCACCCGCCACCTGAAATTAGTCTCTCACCTTTGCCATCTCCCCGTGCCCACGTGTCAACGTGCCAACGTGCCCCCCTTGTCAATTGACCACAATGAGAGCCCAAGCGTATAAGAACCGCATGCCCCTCGTCGCCCGCCCCAGGTTGATCGCCGTCTTGCTGGCGGGTCTGCTGGCTTCTTGCGGGTTCGCTGCAGCCGCCGACCCCACGTCCGTGGCGGAAAAGGCAAATCCGGCCCCGCACGCCGCGTATCCCAAGCCGTTTTCTCGTCCGAATTCGATGGGGGCAGATTACGACACCTGGCGTGATGCGAAAGGCCCGGATGTCGGCGTGACGACCGTGGATGTCCGGCGCTTGCCGTCGCGCGTCGATAACTCCACCCGCCCGCAGTTCCCGCCGATCTACAAACAGAAAGGCGGAGCCTGTGGTCAGTTCACGGCGGTCGCCTCGATGTTCACCTACGAGATGAACCTCCTGAACGGCACCATGGCCAGCACCGATGCCACGCGCTTCCCGGCGGATTTCTCCTGGAACATGTGCAATGCGGCCAACAGCGCGCAAGGTTCGGAAGCGTTTAACGGCTGGGAAACGGCCAAGCATGTCGGCATCCCCACCGTCAAGACCTACGGCCGCGTGGAAGCGGACAAAGACCTGATCGGCAAGTGGGCGAATGGTTACGCCATCTGGCGCGAGGCCATGGAGTATCGCGTCGCGGGGTATCGCTACACCCCGACCGCCACCGTCGCCCAGATCGACGAAGCCCGCGGCTGGCTCTTTGACCGCAATCAGCCCAAAGCCGGCCAAGCGCCCGTCGGTGGCTTGCTCGCGCTGGACGGACGCATGGGGGAGCTCAAGAAGGTCACCCGGACGATTCCCGAAGGAGCATACCTGGCGGGCGAGGACGTGTGGATCCATTGGGGGCCGAGCGGCAACGGACATGGCATCACCTGCGTGGGCTACGATGACCAGGTCGGGTTCGACGTGAATGGTGACGGCAAAGTGAGCAACGACCTCGACATCAACGGTGACGGCCAAGTCACCCTCGCTGACCACGAGCGCGGGGCCTTCATCGTCGTCAACTCATGGGGACAAACCTGGTCGAAAGACGGGAAGATCTACCTACTCTACAGCGCCATGGTCGACCCCACCTGGAAACGTGGGAACTACCTAGGACGGATCGAGGTTTCCCGGCATGTCCCCCGCTGCACCTTGAAGCTGAAGCTCGCCTGCAATAAGCGTTCCGACCTGCGGGTGACCATCGGCATCGCCGGCGACAAGGACGCCACCAAGGCCGAACATGAACTCGCTCCGCAGCCCCTCAACGGCTGGCCGCTCTTCGGTAAGCCCAAGAATAACGTCGGCGAAGTCCCGCTCGCCGGACCGGGGGATGAAAGCCCGCTCGAAATCGGCATCGATCTCACGCCGTTGCTCAGCAAGCTAAGCGCTAAGTCCGCTGGCGACGGTCGACTATTCCTCAGTTTCAGCTGCGATGAGAATAGCGACGCCACCGGCGTACTCCACGCGGCGGCCATACGGCAGTACGATGACCAAGGCGCCTTCGTCCGGGAGACCGTCGTGGAAGTCCAGGACGGAGCCTTCGGAACAAAGCCGCTCACGCTCACGACGATTCTGCCCCGCTGACGCGTCACGACAAAGCTGCATCGAGGTAGGGGCAGCACCGCGTGCTGACCTAGCGCATTCGTGCCGGGTGACAGGTGGCGGGAAATGCCTCGGCTAATTCTATCCCTGCCCCCGATAGCCGCTATCGAAATTAACGATAGCCAGCCCCCAATTAACGGTGGTCGCGAGTGCGGGAGCATCGTTATAACTATGCCCATGCCCCTCACCGCCCGTCCCTGGTTGATCGCTGTCTTGTTTGGTTTGCTGGCTGTGTCGCCGGCGCACGCTGGGATGACCCCCAAGGAAATGATTTGGTTTAAGGACTTCTCGGTCATGGCCGAAAATGGGGAGGCCGAGGGCCAATTCGGTTTAGGGATTTGCTACACCCGCGGCCACGGCGTGGCGAAGGATGACGTGCAAGCGGCGGCGTGGTTTCGCAAAGCCGCGGATCAGGGGTTAGCCGGGGCCCAAACCTTACTGGGGAATTGCTACTTCGACGGCGAAGGTGTGCCGAAGGACCAAGCGCTGGCCGTCTCGTGGTACCGCAAGGCCGCTGACCAAGGGAATACCGGGGCCCAATACAGCCTCGGGTGTTGCTACGCCAACGGCACAGGCTTGGCGAAGGACTTCGTGCAAGCGGTGAAGTGGTGGCGCCAAGCCTCGGAGCGGGGGTATGTCCTGGCCCAATACCACCTTGGCGGTTGCTACGCCAACGGCGAAGGCGTGGAAAAGAATCAGGTCGAGGCGTATGCTTACTGGAACCAAGGCACGGTCGAATATTCCCGCAGGAAACTGGCCGCCCTCGAAAAGCAGATGACCCCCGAACAGATTGCCGCCGGGAAGAAGCGCACCAAGGAACTCAAGCGAGAGCTCGAAGACAAGATTTACGAGAATGCGCGCCAGAAAGAATTCGCCGCCAAGATCGCCGAAAAGCCGGACGGGAAGTGAGGGCTTCGGAGTAGAGTTACGCAAGATGGGGTCAGGCCGCACCCTCGACCCATGCGCACCTAAAACTAGGCTTTTCGCATTCCTCTAAGTGCGCTCGCCAAAAGGTGCGGCCTGACCCCGTGTTCGCCCTGTAACTAAATAAGCGGAAAAGATACGAATTTAGTTACGCTTGATTGGGAGTACGGCCTGACCCTGTTGGCTGACCGAGGATGGCACCCATTTATTAGCGGCGTCGAAGATGGTGGCGAGGTAGTCGTACTGCCACTTGGGCATCTTGTCCCTGGTCACCTTGCTTCTGCTGCTGTTGAACCATGTTTCCGAGGCCCACGCGAAGTACTCCCGCTTCATCTTCAGGTTGTAGTTCCCTGCGTTGCTGGAGAAGACTTGGTCTGACCTCTTCTGTAATTCGAGCTTCATCTCTATTGTGTGCCCGAACTCATGGGCAGGGATGTTCCATGCCCTGAAAAACTCATTCCCTTGATCGTCGCGCGCCATATGGTTGATCAGGTCCGCGGTCAGTAGTGTGACATTCTTCCCCCCTGCATTCCGTTGGTTAGGAATGCTCCCCAGTTCACCCAGATCCGGGTCTTTGTTTCCGATAAGGCAGATATGGTGACCGGCGAATTTCGCCCGGTCTTGCGGACTCTTGAGGGCGGATATCATGTTGTCGATAAACTCGGCCACTAGCAGCATCTTCTCGTCACTGACCTCAGTCGTGCCAAGAATATGGACGTCGTACGTTTTTGTGTTAAAGTACTTGCTGTACTTGTATAGCCGCGGCCATCCAATGCTTTTTAGGGCTGCGGGGGGATTGCTAATGCGTCGATCTTTTTCTGAAGGCAGCGACGCCCCTTGCGAGGGCAAGCATAGACTCGCGGCTATCGCGGTTAGGGTCAGCAGGTTTCGGATACGGCTTGAGCGGAACATATGTCTTTTTATTCAATTAACGCTCACGCGTCTATACTGAACGAGGAGCGGCCTGACCCCGTTGGCACGCCAAAGGAGATCGATGCGAACATCGCGGCGAAGAAGGCCGGGAAGTGAGCGCGGCCTAACCGCCAACCGCGGGCACCTATCATCGTTCTAGCATCACCCCGCCCTGCCCAGCGCGACGAATGGGAATAAACCCCTGGGATTGTAAGCCTATGGGGCGCGAAGGCGGAGCCTTCGAGGGGGCAAGCTTGCAGGAGTAACAGTGACAAAGGGGGATGCATACTATGTCGTGACGCGGTCCCGACCCTACCAAAGGAAAAGGACAGCACGTTGTGCTGTCCCTACCTGAGAGGCAACTAGGGCAGCACGCGGTGCTGCCCCTACCTGGGGTTAGGCGAAGTAATCGACGCCGCCTTGGAAGAGGGGCTGGTGCTTGTCGCCGGGGATGTTCTTGGCGACGTGGGCGCCGGCGCGTTCGGTGTGGCCCATCTTGCCGAGGACACGTCCGCACGGGCTGGTGATGCCTTCGACGGCTTCAAGCGATCCGTTGGGATTGAACTCGATGCGGTTCGAGGGCACGCCGGCGGCGTCGCAATACTGGAAGGCGACCTGGCCGTTCTTGACGAGGTCGGCGATGACGGACGCAGGCGCGGTGAAGCGGCCTTCGCCATGCGAGAGCGGGATGGTATGCACCTGGCCGACGTCCATGCGCGCGAGCCACGGCGACTTGACCGAGGCGACGCGGGTATGGGCGTAACGCGAGATGTGACGGGCGATACGGTTGTGGAACAGCGTCGGGGCGGAAGCATCGACGTCGCGGATCTCACCATACGGCACGAGGCCGGTCTTGATGAGGGCCTGGAAGCCGTTGCAGATGCCGAGGGCGAGGCCGTCGCGGTTTTTGAGCAGCTCCATGACGGCATCACGCACGATGGGGGCCTTGATGACGGCGGCGATGAACTTACCGGAGCCATCCGGCTCGTCACCGGCGGAGAAACCGCCGGGGATCATGAGGATCTGCGAACGGGCGATGGCCTCGGCGAGGGCTTTGAGCGATTCGCCGAGGCCGGCGGCATCGAGGTTACGCAGCACGAGGATCTCGGGCTCGGCGCCGGCGAGACGGAACGCGCGGGCGGTGTCGTATTCGCAATTGCTGCCCGGGAAGACCGGAATGATCACGCGCGGCTTGGCGACGCGGACCTTGGGCTTGAGGCCGGAGCGGACGGTGAAGTTGATCGGGGCGGGCGTGCCCTGCGGCTCGCTAGCCTTGGTCGGGAAGACGGACTCAAGCACGCCTTCGTGCGCGGCGAGGAGGTCGGCGACGGAGAGGGAAGCACCGGGCCAAGCGATCTTGGCGTCGGCGTTGGTCTGGCCGAGCACGCGATGCGGGAGCGCACCGAGGTCGGCGGCGGAAGCGACTTCGAGCACGACGGAACCGTAGGCCGGAATCAGGAAGTCAGCGGCGGGCGCGGCGGCGAGCGTGACGCCGAGGCGGTTACCGAAGGACATGCGGGTCAGCGCGTGACCGATACCGCCCTGGCGGACCGCGGCGGCGGCGCGGACCTTGCCGGCCTTGACGAGGGCGTGGATGGCGGCGAGGCGCTCGCGGGCGACCTGCAGATCAGGCAGGAGCGCGGACGTGCGGGGCACGTCGACGACCACGACCGTGGAGCCGGCCTGCTTGAACTCGGCGGAGATGACGTGGCTGGCCTTGCCCGGGACGATGGCGAAGGAGACGAGCGTGGGCGGGACGTCGAGGTCCTTGAAGGAGCCCGACATGCTGTCCTTGCCGCCGATGGCGGCCGTGCCGAACTCGAGCTGTGCTTCGAGCGCGCCGAGGAGCGCCACGAGCGGCTTGCCCCAGCGGGAGGAATCCTGGCCGAGCTTTTCGAAATATTCCTGGAGCGTGAGGCGCGCGCGGGCCGGATCGCCGCCGGCGGCGGTCAGGCGAGCGAGCGATTCCACCACCGCGCAGACCGCGCCGTGGCCGGGAGACCACTGGGCGACCACGGGATTGAAACCGTAGGCCATGATCGTGCAGACATCGGTCTCGCCGCCGAGGACCGGCAGCTTGGCGGCCATCGCTTCCTGCGGGGTAGACTGCGTCGCGCCACCGAAAGGATGCAGCACCGTGCTGGCGCCGATCGAGGCGTCGAAGCGCTCGACCAGGCCGCGCTGGGCGGCGTTCGGGAGAGCAGAGACCGCCTTCAGGAGATCGTCAGCCGTCGGCGCGGAGCCGGACTGGAAGGGATGCTTCGAAGCGTCGGGCGCGAGCACCTTCGCGGACGCGGTCTGCGTCACGCCGTTGGTGTCGAGGAAGTCGCGGGCGATATCGACGACGCGCTGGCCGCGCCATTCCATGATCAGGCGACCGGAGTCGGTGACGTCGGCGACCTGCACCGCTTCGAGGTTCTCGCGGCGGGCGGCGGCGAGGAAGGCGGCGACGTCCTTGGGCTCGAGGACGACGGCCATGCGTTCCTGCGATTCGGAAAGCGCGATCTCGGAACCATCGAGGCCATCATACTTGAGCGGCACGCGGTCGAGGTGGACGTGGAGCGAAGGGGCGAGCTCGCCGATGGCGACGGAGACGCCACCGGCGCCGAAGTCATTGCAACGCTTGATCAGGCGGCTGACGGCCGGATCGCGGAAGAGACGCTGCAGCTTGCGCTCGGTCGGGGCGTCGCCCTTCTGGACCTCGGCGGAATTCTGGAGAGCCGTCTCGGTGTGTTCCTTCGAGGAACCCGTCGCGCCACCCACGCCGTCGCGGCCGGTGCGGCCGCCGACGAGCACGATGACGTCGCCCGGGGTCGGCGCCTCGCGGCGCACGCAATCACGGGGACCCGCGGCGACGACCGCGCCGATCTCCATGCGCTTGGCCACGTAGCCCGGGTGGTAGTGTTCGGACACCAGGCCGGTCGCGAGACCGATTTGGTTGCCGTAAGAGGAGTAGCCGGCGGCTGCGCCGGTGGTGATCTTGCGCTGCGGGAGCTTGCCCGGGAGCGTCTGCTCGTAAGGCGTGAGCGGATCGCCGGCGCCCGTCACGCGCATCGCCTGATACACGTAGGAGCGGCCGGAAAGAGGGTCGCGGATCGCGCCGCCGAGGCAGGTGGCCGCGCCGCCGAAGGGCTCGATCTCCGTCGGGTGGTTGTGCGTCTCGTTCTTGAACATCACCAGCCACTCCTGGACGCGGCCGTCGATCTCGACCGGGACGACGATCGAAGCGGCGTTCACCTCTTCGGAGTCTTCCATGTCGTCGAGCTTGCCCGTGCGCTTCAGTTCGCGGCCGGCGATGGTCGCGATGTCCATCAGACAGACCGGCTTGCCCTGGCGATTGAGGCCGAGGCGCACCGCCTGGTAGCGTTCCCACGAGGCCTTGAAGGGCGCCAGCAAAGGCGAATCCGCGAACTCGACCGACTTCAGTTCGGCGAGGAAGGTCGTGTGGCGGCAGTGGTCGGACCAATACGTGTCGAGCAGCTTGATTTCCGTGATCGTCGGCTCGCGGCGGGCCTGGTCGCGGAAGTGGGCCTGACAGAACTGCAGGTCGGCGTCGGACATCGCGAGGCCGAGCTCCTTGCGGAGGGCGGCGAGGGCGGCGACGTCCTTCGTGAGGAAGCCCGGGAGCGAAGCGACCGCGGACGGCGAGGGCGCGGCGCGACGGAGCGAGGCGGGCTTGGCGAGGGCGGCTTCGCGGGAGTCGACCGGATTGATCAGGTAGGCCTTGATGCGCTTCAGCTCTTCGGGCGAGGCGCCGCTGACCACGAAGGTGCGGGCCGCGGCGACGACTGGGCGTTCGCCGCCGGAGACGATCTGGAGGCACTGCGCGGCCGAATCGGCGCGCTGGTCGAACTGGCCGGGCAGGAACTCGACCGCGAAGGCCGTCTCATGGGCGGCGAGCGGGAAGCATTCCTCCGTCACGTCGTCGACGGGCGGCTCGGCGAAGACCGTCGGGATCGCCTGGCGGATGGCGGCCTCCGTGGCGCCCTCGACGTCGTAACGCTGGAGGATACGCAGGCTTTTCAGCCCCGGAAGGCGAAGCGAGTCCCGCAGGTCACGCAGGAGATGGTCGGCTTCGGACCGGAAATCGGGTTTCTTCTCGACGAAAAGGCGCTTCATGAAGTCAGCCCAACCTTGTTGCGGCTCGGGAACCAATTCAAGGTCGTAACCCTAGTTAGAGACAAGATTCAGCCTCGGGTGGCGGGTGGCAGCCCCAGGTGGCGGGTGGCGGGCAGAGGCCATTAGTTGACCGGTTGATCAGAGGCCCGGAGGGCCGGAGGGCATCCCATTCAGGGCCGTTTCGGGTGGCGGGTGGCAGCCTCAGGTGGCGGGTGGCGGGGTAGAGCCGCCGAGAGGCTCAGTTGACCAGAGGCTCGGAGGCCCGGAGGCATCCTATTCAGGGCCGTTTCGGGTGGCGGGGCCAGGTAGGGGCGTGCGGCCCGCGCGCCCGCGGATGACCGGGCCGGTCATCCCTACCCTGAGGTAAAGGACCAAACTCAAGGAGAGTCCGCCCTACCCCCCTCAGGCCAACAGGTCCTTGATATAATGTCCGTGGACGTTCGTCAGGCGGCGTTCGAGGCCGTTATGGTAATAAGTCAGCCGTTCGTGATCCAGGCCCATGAGGCGGAGGATGGTGGCGTTGAAATCATAGACCGAGGCCTTGTTGACGACGGCCTTTGCTCCGAACTCGTCGCTCTCGCCGTAGCTGAAGCCCTTCTTCACCCCGGCGCCGGCGAGGAAACACGTGAAGGCGTCGGGGTTATGGTCGCGCCCGGTGCCGTTGCCCTGGAGGAACGGCATGCGGCCGAACTCGGTGCACCAGACGATGAGCGTCTTCTCGAGCAGACCGCGGCGCTTCAAGTCCGCGATCAAGGCGGCGGTCGGCTGATCCATGATCTCCGCCTGCATGGCGTGCGTCTTCAGGATATCGGAGTGCGAGTCCCAGTTGGTGATACCGTTGCCGCCGGAAGGATCGCTGCCGTTGAAGAGCTGCACCACGCGCACGCCCTTCTCGATGAGGCGTCGGGCGAGGAGGCAGTTCTTGGCGTATTCGCGCTTCAGCTCGGTGCCGGACTCGACGCCGTATTCCTGGCGGATCGAAGCCGGTTCGGACGAGAGATCCATCACGTCGGGGACCGACATCTGCATGCGGCCGGCCAGTTCGTAGGTAGCGATGCGCGCGGCCAGGTCGTTGTCGTCAGGGAAGCGTTCGAGGTGCCCGGCGTTAAGGCGCGCGAGCAGGTCCGACGTCCGCCGGTCGTCGGCCGGCGTGTAGGCGGACGGGCGGGCGAGGTTGGCCGGTGGGTGCTTCGCGTTGAAATCCGTGCCTTGGAAAGAAGCCGGCAGGAAGCCGCTGCCGAAGTTGTTCTTGCCGGAGCGGGCCATACCGCGCGGGTCGTTGATCGCGACGAAAGCGGGGAGCTCCGAGTTGGCGGTGCCGAGCGCGTAGGTGACCCAGGCCCCGAAGGAAGGATAGCCCTCGGCCGTGAAGCCCGTGTTGAAGAAGTTCTCCCCTTGCGGGTGCGCGCTCGTCTGCGTGTGGAGCGAGTGGACGAAGCAGAAGTCGTCGGCCAGCGCACCGAGATGCGGGAGCAGTTCCGAGGTCATCTTGCCGCTCTGTCCGCGCGGTTTGAATTCCCAGAACGGTTTGGCGATGCTGCCCGTCGGCCCTTCGAACGTCACCGCCGGCACGCCCGGCGGCTTCTGCCCGTGATAACGCGTGAGCGCGGGCTTGTAGTCGAAAGTGTCCACGTGGCTGACCGCGCCGGGGCAATAGATGATGAGCACCTGTTCGGCCGCCGCGGGGAAGTGCGCCTTGCGCGGTGCGTAAGGGCGACGCGGGTCGATGTCGGGGCGGATGGGACCGGAAGCCGCGGCCGGGCGGCCGGTGTCGGCGGCCAGCAGGCCGTCCATCGCCAGCAACTTCGCCAGGCCCACGCCGCCCAAGGTGAGGCCGGCTTGATGGAGGAAGTTACGTCGGCTGAGCAGCGCGCGTCCCTGCGGGGAAAGATGCAAGGGATCGAAGCTCATGGGAGGAAGCCGTATTCGTTGGAGTTGATCAAGGCACGGCAGACGACGGGGAGGCCGGACTCGCGGGCGACCTCGACGGAGGCGGCGAGTTCGGCGGGCGCGGGGTCGCGGCCCAGCAGCAGACGGAAGCCGTTGCGCACCTGCGCGGCGTGATCGGACGGGGCGGCGCCTTTGGCCGCCTGTTCGGCGACGAACCTCGCCTGCTCGACGATGAAGTCGCTGTTCATCAGGTTGAGCGCCTGCAAGGGCGTGGTCGAGATCGCGCGCTTGGCGCTGACCTGTCCGCAATCGGGGAAGTCGAAGGCGGTGAAAATCTTGTCGTCCACGCGACGCATGCGCTCCTGGTAGAGCATGCGGCGCCAGGTCTGCGGTCCGTGGTTATCGGTCACCTGCCATTGGGCGTAGGTCTTCTTCACGTCGTGGATGCGGAAGCCGCGCCCGCCGACGGAGCGATCGAGCTTGCCCGCCGCGAGCAGGACCGAATCGCGGATGACTTCGGCTTCGACGCGGCGAGGCGGGAAGCGCCAGAGCAACGCCGAGCCGGCGTCGCGGCGCAGCCCTTCGGCCGAAGGCGCCGAGTCCTGCCGGAAGGCGTCGCTCAGGACGAGCGTGCGGAGCAGGTCCTTGACACCCCAGGGCTGGGCGCCGGGACGAGAGGGAGCCGTGAATTCCGAGGCCAGGAAATCCAGCAAGGCCGGGTGCGACGGCGTCATGCCCGCCTTGCCGAAATCGGCGGCGGTGACCACGAGGCCCGCGCCGAAGACATGATGCCAGAGGCGATTGACCATCACGCGGGCGGTGAGGGGATGCTCCGGACGGGTGAGCCAGGCCGCGAACCGGAGACGGCGCACGGATTCGGGCGCGGATGAATCGAGACCCAGATCGCCGCCGAGGACCGCGAAGCCGGCGGGCGGCACCGCGTCGCCCGGCGTCTCCGGGCTGCCGCGCAGCAGGACGCGCGTGTCCACGGGCTGGATGAACCGGCCGACGAAACTGTGGCGCGGGCCCTCTTCGTTCAGGTCGGCGATCAGGCCCTGCAGTGCTTCGTCCGCCTGCCGGAGGAGCGGATCGGCCTTCACCTTTCGGCCAAGCGCGGCGGTGTCGCCGATTTCCTGCCAGGTCCCGTCGGGGCGCTGGCTGAGCAGTCTGAACGGGGGCAGCTGGCCGCCGCCCTCGCCGGCCAGGTAATCCGTCTCAAAATAATATTCCCGGTTCGAGCTGAGCCGGAAGCGGTCGACCTCCTGCGGACGCGGGAAGCGGATCTCGACCCACGGCCTCGTCTTGGCGCCTTTCTCGGCGCGGGCCTTCCAGCCCTCGGTGCCGAACTTGCCGTCGTTCGCCTTGGCGATCTCACCGCGCAGCTGGGCCATCGCCTGGTCGCCGACCAGGCTCGTGCCGGCGGCGGCGAGGGCGAGGTTGCGGCCTTGGTCCCCCGGGCCGAAGACCTCGAGCTCGTCGACCGAAACGTAATTGGAAGCGAACTCGACGCGCAGCGCCAGCGTCTGCCGGGCGGGGAAATGGAATTCGGAATAACCGCCCCAGTCTTCCGACCAGACGCCGAGCCGGTCGCGCAGCTGCGCGCGCCGCGCCTGCATCTGACGATGCAGTTCCTCGGCCCGCTGCTGACGCGGGTGCTCCGGAGCGAGCTCGGGGCGACGGCCGCCGAATTCGACGCCTTGGAAGACGGCCGTGAGCGAATAGTAGTCCTTGATGGAGATCGGGTCGAACTTGTGGTTGTGGCAGCGCGCGCAGCTGACGGTCAGGCCGAGGACCGAAGCGCCCAAGGTCTGCATCACCTCGTCAAGGCGATCGGCGCGCGCCTGGCGGATGGCCGTGGGTTCCTGGCCGACCGTGGCGGCGGGCACGTGCGGACCGGCGACGAGGAAACCCGTCGCGTCTCCGGCGCCGAGCTGATCGCCCGCCAGCTGTTCCCGGATGAACCGGTCGTAAGGCAGGTCGGTGTTGAAAGCGCGCACCACGTAGTCGCGGTAGATCCAAGCGTTCTTGCGATACAGGTTCGCCTCGGAGCCATTGGTCTCAGCCCAGCGGATGACGTCGAGCCAATGCTGGGCCCAGCGTTCGCCGAAATGCGGCGAGGCGAGAAGTTCCTCGACCAGCGCGCGGTAAGCGACGTCGGCATCGCGCGCGTGATCGGCCACGAAACGGTCGGCGCGTTCGGCCGTGGGCAGCAGACCCGTGAGCGTGACCGAGGCGCGGCGGAGGAGGGCGCGCGGCTCGGCGGGCTTCGAGTAGCCCAGCCCCTGCTTGGTCAGCTCCGAGAGGAGGAAGGCGTCGACCGCGCCGCGCGCCGGGATCGCCGGGACCGCCGGACGGACCACCGGTCGGAGAGACCAATGGTCGGAGACCGGCTTGGTCGCGAGCGCGTCCATCTGACCGGGCCAGACGGCGCCTTCGGCGATCCATCGCTCGAGGAGGGAGAGCTGGGCGGCGGAGAGCCGGTCGCCCTTCGGCGGCATGCTGATGTCGGGCTCGTTGGTGCGCAGGACCAACATCAGGTGGCTCTTGGCCGGGTCGCCGGGCACCACCGCGGGCTTGCCCGTGTCGCCGCCCGCGAGCAAGGCCTGGCGTCCGTCGACCCGGAAGCCGGATTTCTGCTTTTCGGGCCCATGGCATTCTAAGCAGCGCTTACTAAGGATGGGCTTGATCTCCGACTCGAAGTCGACCGCGGCGACCGCGGCGGCCGCGACGAACAGCAAAGGCAGCCAGGACGGTCTGAGTCTGTTCATCTGCTGGGGCGGGAGATTGGCTTGGGGCATGGAGGGGAAGCCTTCGGCACATCGGGGAGATAAGGTCGTTGCCGGCGTTCGGCAAGTACCGCCCCATATTATGGTAAGCAACGGCCTTCCCCTCCCCCGCCCCCTGCCCCAAGAGATGATTTCGTTTCGGGTGGCGGGTGGCAGCCTCAGGTGGCGGGTGGCGGGCGGGAGACGGGGCGGGGGTATTGGGTTCGGGTGGGGTCCTGCCACCTGGATCCCGGGGCTGCCACCTGCCACCCGGAACGGTCCAAATTTTACCACCCCTACCCCTACCCCCACCCCTACCCCTAATCAATTGACACCCCTCCCGCCATTCCCCTTCTTTTGCCCTTCACGTTTTCACCGACCCCTCCTCTTTCCCATGGCTAAAAACACCAAGAATACCTCCAAATCCGCTAAGTCTACCAAGGTCGTCTACACCTGGGGCGACGGCAAGGCTGACGGCAACGGCTCCATGAAGGCCCTGCTCGGCGGCAAAGGCGCCAACCTCGCCGAAATGACCCGCATCGGTCTCCCGGTGCCTCCCGGCTTCACCGTCACGACCGAAGTCTGCACCTACTACTACGCCAACAAGCGTACCTACCCTTCCAACCTCCAGGCTCAGATGGAAGCCGGCGTGCACAACATGGAGAAGATCATGGGCACCAAGTTCGGCGCCACCTCCGGCATGCCGCTCCTCGTCGCCGTCCGCTCGGGCGCCCGCGACTCGATGCCGGG
>Ga0315909_10002340_pt1 | contig 24348 bp, 39 predicted proteins | sample LakEriMetagenome_11_FD_203527 | JGI IMG/M metagenome (GOLD analysis project Ga0315909, IMG submission 203527) | Freshwater fungal communities from buoy surface, Lake Erie, Ohio, United States - Buoy 2 MA125 | ecosystem: Environmental > Aquatic > Freshwater > Lake | place: USA: Lake Erie, Ohio...
ATTTATGGCGGCGAATGAACTTTTCCCCTAGGGCCGATAAGAAATACATACGCCAAACACTAAAAAACATAATAAAAATGAATTTAAATTAATTAAATTGAATTAAATATATGGTTTGCCGTATTTGCGAATGATTTTTTGCCAAATAAACAATACGCCGGCGGGCCACCCGTATTTGCGAACGCGAAATGGCCAAATAATAAGATAAAAATAATAAATAAAATAATAGATAAGTAATAAAATTGAATTAAAATTAATTTAATATGTACTATTACTCACTCTATATACTCAACAGAACATTAGCTTATATCTTCTATTACATTGGAGATATATTTTCTAGAATACCTCTTTATTATGCTTATGATATTTATCAGTTCGCGATGAGGAAGTCTATAGAGTATGATGACATCAGTGGAAAGAATGTTTGGAAAGAAATTAGATAAAAATTAATTAAATATAATAGTTTATGGGTCGGTGGTAGAGTGGTCTATTACAGCAGTTTACTAAACTGCCGAACCGAAAGGTTCCGAAGGTTCGAATCCTTCTCGACCCGAGTTTGCAAATGGGTGGTTAATCTAGACGGCTCTAGACCTAGTCTTGAAAACTAGCGGTACCAGTGATGGTATGGGGATCGACACCTCAGCCCCCCGGATCTTTAATTTGCGAATGATTTTTTTCCAAATAAGTATATTCCCAGGTAGCTCAGTGGTAGAGCGGTCGGCTGTTAACCGATTGGTCGTAGGTTCGAATCCTACCCTGGGAGCCAACCTGTATTTGTGAATGATTTTTCGCCAAATAATATATCGGGGCGTAGCTTAGCTTGGTAGAGCGCCTGGTTTGGGACCAGGAGGTCGGAGGTTCAAATCCTCTCGCCCCGATTTGCGAATGATTTTTTTCCAAATAAGCATATTCCCAACTGGTCGAAATGTTCGACCGGATAATTTTAAAAAGGGTAGTTACCGAAGTGGCCAAACGGGGCGGACTGTAAATCCGCTGGCTTATGCCTTCAATGGTTCGAATCCATTACTGCCCATTCTATATTTGCGAACGCGAAAGCGCCAAATAATAAAAATTAATTTTAATTCAATCTAGAAAGATCTTGCACAATAATGAAAGATGTTATATGATCCTATAAGATTTAAAGCAAGGTTAGTGTAATTGGAAGCACCGACAGATTTATATCCTGTGTGCCCTAGATGTGGGCCGAGCGTGGGTTCGATTCCCACACCTTGTTCCAACTTGACATGTGGATAAAATAGCATAGAATAAAAATTGAATACTATATTATGAAAATTAAAAATCTATTAATACTATCACTCATTACTTGCGGCATTCTGTCCTCCCAGGCGCAGACGGTTAATCCAAATGATATTAAAATTGGTTTGCCGATCAGTAAGCCTGTGCCGCCTCCAACGTCGATTGTTCCAAAGACAATTTCTACATCTGTTCAGAGCGCCAGCATTAGCATCAACTCACCTTGCGAGGCGATGCCTCTTCCAACTGTTATTAGAAAAGGAGTTCCGCTTCCGGTCCCTGGAAGGAATTCTACTGAGTCGATAACGCTAAGTGTTAAACATCAGATTCAGGAAACAATGCTATGTCTTCCCACCTCTGCCTCAATGATGTTATCGAAATTGGGCTGGAATTTTCATCCGCGACAGATCAAGTTGGCAAGCCTGGGTAAGACATGGTACGGACCCTCGGCTCCATTCAATGACTATACAGGAATGACTTTCATGGGACTTCAAACCGCGCTGCAGAAATTGGGACAGAAAGGAATGTGCACAACCTATTCGGATCAAAATTTTACAATAGGACTAGAAGATATAAAAAATTCTATTCGTCGAGGATACCCAGTGATCATTGGCACAACGGTGCAAGTATATTATGGACATGCTGTTTTAGTAATTGGATTTGACGAAAAGAATAAAAGGGTTGTTATAGATAATCCGGCTTATCAAGCGCCTGGTATTGTGTACTATTCATATGATGATTTGAAAAATAAATATTGGAATAATAAATTCTTTGGCAGCACATCCAGGAGCGTTTTCTTTATGAAAGGTGCTGGAATCCCATACAGATAAAAAATCTATTGTCTAAAAATTGACACATGACAAAAAAGAAACTATATTAACAATATGAAAACACTAACAACAGTAATTCTAACAACAGTAATCATTTGCAATATTAATAATGTTTTTGCTGGTGATTATAAGAGTGTTCAAAATTCCTACGGTTCAGGATACAATAAGGGTGACGCTGTTGCCTCCGCCTTGCTCAGGTTGCCATACGGAGCTAAGATTGAAAAGGTAGACTTTAACGGGTCCTCTATCCACCAGTGCGTGAAGGGTGCTGGATATGTACAGACCTATGGCAGCTATAAAGCTAAAATAATTTACAGCAAGTAAACGTTTTCGGCCTTGTAGCTCAATGGTTAGAGCAGCCGGCTCATAACTGGTTGGTTGTCGGTTCGAATCCGACCGGGGCCACTTTTTAAATTTGATGACCAGCGTCATAATCTGCGACGTTAGCGAGTTGGTTGTTCAACAGTGTGGTAGCTGTTGTATTTGGGACTCGTTAAGTGAGTGAGGGGTGGTAGCCTAACTCACCTGGTCATCCTTCTTTCTTTGAGAATAAGTTAACAGTAAGTATACATAGTACATAATATATCTAATATGAATGAGAATACAGTATGCTTTATTATTGGATTAATCATTTGGATTGGTTTTCAGTGTATATAATATTATTATGCCAGCATAGCCAAGTGGTAAGGCGCGGCTCTGCAAAAGCTGTATCGTTAGTTCGATTCTGACTGTTGGCTCTCTTTCCTATTTGCGAATGATTCGGCCCTAAATAATGCGCTATTTGCGAACGCGAAGGCCCTAAATACGAACTCGAAGGCCCCAAATAAAGGTACTGATACTCGGGTGGTAGCGTGCGCCGATGATACGCATATCATACGTATAGTATATAACCTGTTGACGCTCAACGATTTAAGTCGTGGTGACTTACAAAAGATGCGCCCTAAATCGCTTTCAGTTAACGCCCTCGTTATCAACCAGCTATGGGAGGATAAGAAAACAATAGGGTAGGATAAATTAAATGAGTTTTTATTATTGCACAATTCTATGTATGTATGATGTAATGTTCTAATGTATAAAATTAAGTTGTTGATTATGAACCACTTAGGGGGCCGGGGGGCCCGCAAGTGCTTGAACCTCAACGATTTACGTGGCAAAAGATTTTGAATAAAATCCCTTGACCGCGATGTAAAAAACGTGCATATTAGAGACTCAACCAACCAACCATACCATACCATGATAATCGCAGACAAAACCAATAAAGTGCAATTCGAGGGTAACTTCGAGACAATCTCCGTAGGCATCGACCAGAAGAATATCGCTCACTTCTTCCGCATGATTGCCAACCTATACCAAGACCCCACGATGGCAGTCCTTCGTGAAGTTGGTGCAAATTGCGTTGACGCTACTATTGAAGCGGGAACAGAAAAGCTCGGATGGGAGTTGCATCTTCCATCACGCATGGATGGCAATGTTCGCTTCGTTGACAATGGCGTTGGCATCTCTCACGATCAAATGATCCGCATCTATTCCATCATTGGCGCATCCAGCAAGCGTGGCAACAATGATCTTATCGGAGGCTTCGGAGTTGGCAAGTGGTCGCTTTGCTCACTTGTTAATAATTTTCAAGCTGTCTCACGATTCAATGGCACAAAGTCGCAGTATTTTATCTCGCTTCAAGCAAGCGGACTTCCAGACATTCGACTAATCAAAAGCGAGGCGACAACGGAACGCAACGGATTTGAGGTGAAGTTCCTATGCCCTGACCGATATGTTTCTGACTTTAATGAAAAGGTAGAGAGGGCTTATCGTTTCTTCGCAATCAAGCCAAGAGTTTTCCGCGATGGAAAATCGGTGAGTTTGAGTTACAATTTCGGAAACGTGATTTTCGATGGTTCGGACAATAGCTTTTCGATTTATAGCGGGGGGTCTTCACCCGTTGTTGTGATGGGAGGCGTAGGGTATCGCTTACCTTCTGAAACCCTCTTGGAGAATAAGAAGTTTGAAAAGTTCCGTGGACTTCTTAATTGCAACATTGCGATTCATGTTCCAATCGGTGAATATAGCATCACCCCATCAAGAGAAGCGATCCAGTTGGACGACCTCACTATGTCGCGCATATTCGCAAAGCTCGGACAGATAGTTGATTCGTTCATTCCGAAAATGCAAGTGGACATGGATGCTTTCAAGGGCAACACTTGGGAGGCAAAACTTAAACTCAAGGAGTTGCGGGACGTGTTCACTTTCCTTCCAGATACTTTGAAACTCGACTGGAACGGCAAGCCATTGACTGCGGCGGCAATGTCCGTAAAAGACGCAAAGGTTAATCTCTACTCGACCGCATCATGGAATAAAAAAATCTCCGTGGATGAAGGGGTAAAGAATATCGAAGCTAATAAAAAAGCATTTTTATTCTTGGACGATTTGAAGCTCGGAGGAATTGGTCGCGCCAAGCAAGCGATCCTCGAAAAGAAAAAAGCGGACAGCTACGCTTCATGGGCATTCTATATTCTCAAAGAATCAGAAAAAGCAAAGTTCATTCAAGAGACTGGATGGGTAGGAGAGTTCGCTTTGACCAGTTCCTTGCCAAAAGTGTCGGGCAATGGCACGACAAGCATTGGTTCTGGCAAGGTAGCCAAAGGAACATTTCGTCAGCGTTCGGGGCGTAGCTACGGAATCCATGAGTGCGTTGAGTTTTACAAACCCGCTGATCATGTAAAGACTGACCGATTCATTCTGTTCCCTACTGCCTCCAACAAGGTGTTCGGAATCCATCAAGCAACCCATGTGGACGATTTGATCAGATTGATCTCGGAGGAATCGAAAACACAAGTCGCGGCGTTGTTCCTGCCAACCGCTGAATACAACGATTTCACAGATTCAGACTTCGATTCAAAACCAATCGTGAAGTTTGAGGAAGTTGTCAAGACCAAAAAGTTCATTGACATGGTTCAGAAACTCGACTCGGCTATGCCTTGGGATACGTTCATTAACATTTTCAGAGACAAAAACAACTGGCAACTGCGTTGTGTTCCAGCAGTCATAAAAGACCTTCACGGCAGTTTTGATGCAAGCCATATCATCACCAAGGCTTTTGATTCGATCAAAGCGATTGTTGTTGACAACGGCAAGCGTCACATGACCCGTGCAATGAGGACTCTTATTGAGAATGTTGATCCAGCTATTTTCGCTGATAATAAAAACACGAACGAAAAACAAATCTCGGAGTTCCAAGATCGTGTCAACGAGATTGTGAAAACCTATCCGTTGTTCCCGCCAGTTGCGGACGACTACAGCACAAGCAATGCTAATGTCAAAACATTCAAGAAACCCCTCATTGAATACATCAATCTTGTGGATGCTAAAAATTAAATAAAATATGGTAGTGGTATGAGGGGGAGCGGAGTGGTTGCCGCTCCCCTTCTCTTTGCCTTGGAATCTGTCCGCGCAAGTGCATCATTATCAGCGACTTACGGGGCCCCCGGGCCCGCAAGTGCCTGACACTCAACGACTTACGATTGAAGAAAGTTGTATAAAAAGATTTGACACGCAAATCAAAACGGACTATATTTATATTGTTATGAACACAACCCAAAACCAAACCAACCCATACGCAACGCAAACACTCATTGGACGCTTCGTTTCCAAAGAGCAAATCACGCTTATCTTCTCCGAGGATACTGCGGTCATCGACAACTCCAATCCCAAGTTCGCTGAAATCTCGCAACTCTGCAAAGAGGGCAAGTATGCAGAAGCGGCAGGACTGGCAACAATCAAAGACCAGATCAATCAAACCTTCGATGGCGACATTGAGGTTGTAGATGGTGAGGTATTGTTTGAAGGCAAGCCTCTCCACAATATCATGTGCGACCGCATTCTCGACATTCTCCGCGAGGGTCTTGACGCTACTGGTCTGATTAAGTTTTTGAGGAACTTGATGGACAATCCATCATACACAGCAGTTCAAGAATTGTATTTGTTCCTTGAGTCGAATCAGATTCCAATCACGGAAGATGGTCACTTCCTTGCGTGGAAAAAGATTCGCGGCAACTGGAAAGACATTCACTCCAACTCTGTTGATTATTCTGTTGGCGCAACGCCAACGATGAAACGCAACGAGGTTGATCCAGATCGAGATCGCACTTGCTCAAATGGACTGCATTGCGCGGGATGGAGTTACCTCCCACATTTCGGCGCAAACGATGGTTCAGATCGTGTTGTGATTGTCAAGGTAAATCCTGCGGATGTGATTGCCGTGCCTAACGATTACGGCAACGCCAAAATGCGCGTGTGCAAAATGGAAGTGATGCGCGAATACACAGACCGCAAGGTTGAAGCAGATGAGTTCTCTCATTCGGTTGTTTCGTCTGATGGTCGGAGTTTCGCAGAAGCGTATCAGCAGGGATATGATGATGCTCTTGAAGACAACGGGTGGTGGGATGACGAGGAATAAGATCGTAACAAGAAGGAGGGAGTCGAAAGACTCCCTCTTTTTTTTTGCATTTTTATTCTTTAAGATTCCACATTGTCACCATAGTAAATCTCTTATAATGAACGACTTACGGGGCCCCCGGGCCCGCAAGTGCCTGAGCATCAACGACTTAAGTATTCTATACTTTCACCTTGCCTCCGAATTAAAATTCAATTATATTATCATCATGGACAAAAAACAACGAGGCAGGAAAAAAGGATCAGTCAGCTTCATGCAAGTTGAACTGAATGAATTGAACAGGGTATTAAAACCAGATGCCAAGGTTATTTTATCTATCCGATACGCTCAACTTGTCGGACTGAATGGCAAGCCAGTTAGTTCTAATCTTGACGTGTTGGGTCATTGCGTTGCCAGCGGCAAAGCAGAAATGGAACTGGTTGACTTCGACGACGAGGAAGAGCAAGACATTCCGGCTCCCAATGCTAACAAAAAGAAGGAGGAGATCAAAGACGACGATCATATTTCCACGCAGGCAGAACTTGAAACATTTGACGAAAACGAATTTTAATTAAATAAAAAAACAACATGAATACAGAAGAATCATTCTCATTGTCAATCAAAAATCTTCGTCGTCGCGGCTGGAAAGTTCGCGTGATGCATAGTCGCAACTACTTCTTGCGGAACAGGTTGGATGGCACATCTACCGAAGTGTCGGCGCGCGGAGGGAAAACAGAAATCCAACTCACTAGCCCATGCAAGAACATTAACACGTCCGGCGTGGCAGTATGTTCGGATGAGGATAACTACAACAGGAAGCTAGGAAACTCAATCGCATTGGGTAGAGCATGGAATAAAGCCATGGATAAAAAGCATGAAAATGTATAAAATTATTTGACTATTGTATAAAAACCTACCATAATATAAAAAGATGAATACAACCGAAACAACCAACGACCACTTCTCACACTTAATCGGACAAGATAAACTCAAAGCGCAACTGCGATTCTATCTTAACTCTTTCCGTGAAACTCAAATCCTGCCAACGATTTTGTTGGTGGGAGGACGTGGTTCGGGCAAGACCGAGTTTGCTGTCTCGCTCGCTCGCAACTTGCGAATGGAATCTATGGGCGGTCGCCCAAAGCCTTTGCTTACAGTCAATTCCAGCACAGTAAAAAACGTGCGTCAGTTCGTGGAAGACATTGTGTTGAAGTATGTTAATGACCAGACATTGACGCTGTTCTTCGATGAGTGCCATGCTCTACCAGAAAGCGTTCAGACTGCTCTCCTGACAATTCTTAATCCAAACAAGAAGAATGCAAACCTTTTCCGCTATGAGGATAGTGAGATCATGTTTGACTTCAAGAAAGTCAGCTTTGTATTTGCAACAACTGATCCACAAAAACTGGTTGGGCCATTCAAGGATAGGTGTCGCGTATTGCACATGGACGAGTATCAATACTCTGACCTTGGAAAGATCGTGCGCGAGAATCTCGATGCTGGATTGGATATTCCAGATGATGTTATGGATCATGTCGCCTCTGTATGTCGTGGTAATGCGCGTAATGCTGTTCTAATGGCAAAGGACAACATTGTGCAGTATATGAAGGGCAGCAAAGTTTCTCAACTATGCCATAAACATTGGGATACTCTCTGTGATGTATTAGGCATTATGCCTATGGGTCTTGAGAGTTCCGAGGTTCAAGTGTTGAAGGCGTTGAGCGAGTTTCAAGACGGATGCTCTCTGAATAATCTTTCCGCCAAAACTGGATTCACCAGACAGGCTATCATGCTTGAGTTTGAGTCTTACCTTGTCAAGAAGGGTTTGATGCAGATCAAGTCTGGCGGCAGGGAGATCACTACTAAAGGCAAAGAGTATTTGAACAAACACGTTTTTAAAACAGAAGTAGGAGGATTTACAAATGCCCTCAATTAAAACAAGCAGACTAGAAAATTTACCAGACGGGTCTCCGTTTGTAATTCCAGCACTACCAGATCACTTTGCGCTATTGTATCTTGTTCGTGGCGGTCAATCCACGTGCAAGGTGCAGGGCTACAAAAAAACAGACACAGGAGGATATTCCCCAATGATTGATTTCTTCGCTCCAGCAACAGAAGTGTTGTATGACAATACAAGAAAACAATTATCTATCAGTAAAGAAGGAACTCTATCTATCCCTAGAGAGTATATGGCTGATATTTTGAATGAAGCCAAAGAGGAGAAACAAGAAGAAAAAAAAGTAAATAATAAAACTAAAAAAACTAAAGGAGTAAATAAAATGAGTATTGAAACAACAACAATAGGCATCCCTACAAAGAATGCGGTAGGACGCCCAAAGAAATATAGTATTGAACTTCCACATGGTGAAGAGTTTACAGTGAGTAATGTTGCGGCTAAACTTGGCGTAAAGAAGTTTGTGATTAATAATGAGATTGCGAGGATTCAGCGGGAGACGCCGGATATTCTGCAAGTAGTAGGTTCGGTTCCGCAGGGTAAGGGCAAACCTGCGCGAGTGTTCAAACTACATTAAGAATGTGGGTTGAGGGTCATCCCTACAAGCAAAACCCTAGCCTCCCATTTTTAACAACCGACCAACACAATTTATGACAAATCCAAAAGACGAGCTAAACGAACATCTAGTCAATTCTAAAGTCAAGACGGCAATCTTATTCCTAACCTCTGACCGAATACCAAATGAAGAAAACTTTGATTTTGTGCTTGAGCTGGTTAGAGATTATGATTTGAAAGAAGCTAGAAATCTCTTGTATGATAATTATTATGAAGAGATGCTTGAGTGGTCTGACTTCAACCAGTTCTAACATAACTCCCTGTAACTGAACAAGTTACGGGGCCCCCGGGCCCGCAAGTGCCTGACATTCAACGACTTGCAATGAATAAAATTACTTGACGAGTTGATAAAAAACACATACCTTTATTGAGTATGACAACCACTACCACTACACCAACCAAGCAACAAGCAACCATGCAACCGCAGGAGGCAGAAGCCTTCTTCGCTTCGATCACAGATCAAGAACGCAGATTGCAAGCGGCATACTGGTCTGCACTCAAGCCGATCAATGATACTGAAAGATTTCAAAGGGCATTGTTTGCCTACACTTCCGTTCATACAAGCTGGAAGTCTAACATTACTGCTTATTCGCTCATTAAAGATTGGTGGGTTTGGATGAACAAGTGGGATGTTCTCGAAGACAAGATCAAGGAAAGTGGCGCAGGATTGTTTCGCAATCGCGTCCGCTTCATCAAAGATTTTTCAGAAAAGTATTGGACTAATCCAACATTTTATAGTAAGTCCGAAACCGAGACTTGGGTTGATTATCGCAATCGCATCGAGGACACTATTCTTGGTCTTGGCATGGCAAAGAGCAGTTTCTTTATTGAAATGGTTTATCCTACTGAAGCAGAAATCACTTGCCTCGATACTCATTTGTTTCAGCTTTACGGATTGGATCAGACCAAGCACAGAAATCAGTATGAGGAGATCGAGCGTCATTGGGTCAGAATGTGTTTTGAATACAAAGTGCCTTGCTATGTGGCGCGTTGCATTTATTGGGATCGCAAGCAGGGTTACACCGATTCCCGCTATTGGAGTTATGTTCTTGAGAAACCAACTTTCGTATATGATGAACTGCAATACTAAACAACAAACAAATGGAAGCAAACAACCTACCAATAGCAATAATAATAACACTTGGAACAATCCTATCTATGTTGATAAGATGGTAAAAATTAAATTGAATTAAAATAAATGAAATTTACACCAAAGATAGCAATATACATCAAGGGAGGAATGGTTCAGGCAATCCGTTCCAATATCTACCGAAACCTCGACATTGAGATTGTCGATGAGGATTGTTTAGATGAAACAAAATTAACAGAAGATCGTTGGGAAGAACTTCAAACTGAATTAGAATTTGGAAACTACTAAAAACATTATGTATAAACTAACCAAAAAAACAATCGACTTCATCTTGAGCATTATCTTTCCCTATCCAGACCTTGACCCTAGACCATACTATTTATTCAACGAGGAAACCCGCATCCAGAAGCTATTCAGAACTGGGGAGATCAACGATTTCGCTATTAGAAAGTGACAACGTAAAAGCCTGTAACTCAACGAGTTACGGGCCCGGGGGCCCCGTAAGGGGCTAATCTACATACACTTATGAAACGCCTCGCCTATCCTTCTCACAGAACGGACAGGACAAGGGGCAGTCGGCTTTCTTGTGCCGCTCGTATAGTTTTGTATATTTATACGAGTCAGATGCACAACCTACAATAAAAAGGATAGGGAGGGTTAGTATTAGTGATAGTTTTTTCATATATTGATTAGATTTTGTTGAGTAGTTCAAACATGACTTGAATTATCGCGCAGTTACCAATCAATTTCCGCATAGACCAGCTTCCCTTCTTTGGCAAGTCCTCTATACTTTTCTTTGATTTCTGGCGTGTTCTTATAAGTCTCTTGAACCTCCCATACTTCATCGAAGTTCTTTTCTGTTAGTGCGCCAACTTCAAAATCGTCGCAACTATTATCATGGTCAGAGAAGTAGTCATCTAATTCCATTCGGAGTTGACGAGCGGTTTCGTTTATAGTTTTGCCTTCTGGCACTCTCTTGATTCTTGTTTCGAGCATTCCCATATTATTCGGTTTCTTTGTAGTGTTTAATGTTATTTTCCATTTGGGTTTCAATCCAGTTCGCTTTATCTTCTTCGCCACTATTGCGAATAATGTCTATTGCTTCTGACAGCAAACACACCATTTCGGTTATCATTCTCTTGTCGTTCATATTATTTTGTTTCTATTTTCCAGTTGAGTTTATCTAACGCATTTTCAAACGATCTTGTTTGTTCAATGATCGGCTTTAACAACCAACCAAATTCTCTAAAGAGAACCTCCTTTACAGATTCTCCCTTCATCTGTATAAGCCTTAACCTTTCGCCTCGGCAAATTATTTCAAATGCTTTGTAGTTCATAGTTTTGTATATGTTATTCGTAAAGGTTGGTATCCTCTACCTCATCTGCGGTTACGACCCTGTATAGCTCACTAGCTTCCTCAAGTGATTCGATCATGTCTTGCATCTCAACTACTGCCTCATGCTCTGTTTCAAAAATTTCTGGCTCGTAGTTTTGTCCATCTTCGCTGAACTTCATATCTGCCCACCCCCAAAGGGTGCGCGTTTGGATTTTATACTTCTCGCTATCTTTTGCGAATGTTAGTTGTTGTGTTTTCATTGGAGTTTTATATTAAACTATTTCAGAACAAATGAATGCTGGAGTGCTTTCCCCGACCCAAGCTCCCTCAACATTGAACTGGAAGTATTCTTCGGCTTCATCGTAAGACATATCTTTTGCAAGAATGTCAATGCACTTGGCGCGATCATAGACGGCAAAGGCGCGGTTGAATTGCGTTGCGATACCAACGAAGGCATCTTCATAGCCAGTAGCTAAAGTGATTTCTTGATCCTCGCACCCGCAGGACTCGATTGCGTTTTGTATTTTTTGACTTGGTGTGGTTTTCATTATAGTGGTTGGTTGTATTATATTTAATCGCATTCTGATAAAAATGTCAAGGTGCTAAAACATTTAAGGCATTTGTATGTTCTTTTATTTTTTTCAATTTTATTGTGGCGAAGAGAACCAAGTTCGTGCTTTGAGCAGGCGCAGATATATTTAAACTTCTTGACATTTCTACCAATGCCGTCTGTGTTCATATCGTGGCAACGCAACGGCTCAAGACCATAAACCTTTTTCATTATCATCTTCCAAGTTTTGCCATGATGACCCTCGGCAGGAAGATTGTTCTTGACAATATATTTCATCGCTAAAATGTGCGCTACCTCATGAGGGATAGTGTCGTTTGCGAATGCTTGATTGTTAGCCTTGAGAAGTTCAAGGTTTAAATAGACAATGCTGCTGTCGAATGGCTTGACATAGCCAGCGACTTTACTTTTTTTGAAAAATTGCACACCATCGAAAGGCACATTGATTTTCAATTTAAGTGCGCCAATCTCTAATGCCTTCTTGACGTTCTGTTCAGCGAAATCTTTTACGTCTGATGGAACAAGTAGTGGTGAAACAATGTTACTCATAACTAAAATAAAGATAGTGCTATTTTATACAATAGTCAAGGGATTATTATTCTAATGCGTAACCTGCTGGCGCCAAGGCACTTGCGGGCCCGGGGGCCCCGTAAGTAGTTGATAGCGAAGATATAACGTAGTTTAATATTTTTTATTCTAAGCGCTTATGGATGAGTGTAATTAACCATAAGCATATGATAAATTGTCCAGAATGTAACGTATTATTCAAACCCTTGAAAGATAGGAAGCACAACAAGGCAAAACATAACCAAAGATTCTGTAGCAAATCTTGCCGCATGAGATATTTTAATAAAAATTTTCATATCAATAAAGGCTGTAAAAGAAACATAAGCTTTCCAGAAGATTATCTTTTCTTGAAAATAAAGGAAGTGTTTCCTTTTTTAAATATTATTCAGTCAGACAGGAAAACTTTACAGTCTGGTCTTGAGATAGATATTTGTATGCCCGATATATCTTTAGCTATAGAAGTAAATGGACCAGTTCACTATTTCCCAATATTTGGCGAGAAGAAGCTTGTAGATGTGCAACTTAAAGATAGCGCAAAATTTAGAGAGCTATCTGATATGAACTATTCTTTTTTTGTTATAAATGTTTCAGAAGTAAGCAGTAGAAAAAAACAAAAACAGCTTATAGATGAAGTATTTGAAACTAAAATATCGCCAATCATCAAAAATAAAATAGCAGAGGCGGGAATCGAACCCACGAGGCACAAGGGCGGTGCGTTATGAGCGCACTGAGATACCACTTCTCACACTCTGCAATATAAAATTAGTTACCGAGACTCCTCATTCTATTGCTAGGAGAAGTTCCCTACAGATTAAATGTTGCTTCCGGATGCATTGCATTGTCATCTGTCGCGGATATGGTCTTGCAAACCTATGCGCTCGGTAAAAACGGAAGAAGTGGTTGGACTCGAACCAACGGCTTGCTTTACCACCCAGCGTTGCGGTCCTTTACCGAGAGGCGTGAGCCTCGTGAGGGTGTTGCTGCTCTACCAACTGAGCTACACTTCTTGTTTCTGCAATGAAGGGACTTTAACCCTCAACCTCCCACTTACAAAGTAGGACTCTAGTCATTTGAGCTACATCGCATACTAATATTAAAATATAAAAGATCAATTTCCGATTTTTGTATTCGACCGAGAATTCCCAGTCCCATCGGCTCATCGGGAACCACTATCTATTTATACATCCATTTTATACTATTGTCAAATAATAATTGCCACTTCATTCTCTATTTTAATAGAAGATGCCTTCCCAGCCATAACGCAACGAGGCTGAAGTTTTCTGTTCCTTGTCTTAATAGGCACTCGGCAGTCTAATCCTTCCACAAAATGACAAGCACCATTGAAGTGGACTGTCAATATGTTTTTCTTCCTCTGAAGCGATAGCGGCTTATTGTAGTGAAACCAGAAGGCTTTCTGTTTGGTTGTGGTGTTCATAATTCGTAGGGTATATCTATAAATTGCAATGTGTATTTGCTTTTGCGACTATAACATTTTTTATCTTTTAATACTTTGGTTGGAGGTGTTGCTTTCTTTCTAGCCTTTGGTGTTTTAACTTCTATTTTAAATGGTTTTATTTTCATGGTATGTTCGTTCTATGATGACCAATATGTTTCTGAAGCTACAGAGCAGGTGAATGGGGTATTCTTATCTTCTGCCATCCATGTTCCATCAAATGCAGACATGACGACTTTCATCCCTTTCATTTTCTCTGAACAAACACTAGCCAAGATTTCTTGATTGAATGAATTACCGCACGTTCCCTTTATGCAAGTGACCAATTCCTCTGGGAAAATAGAATCATAAACGCTTTTTCCGTCAAATAGAACCCTGTGGTGTTCGCCGCCGATATTGAGAGACATTAGCCATTTCTCTGATGATGTTGTATTTTTCATTGTGGTAGTTTCAACTAAAATTAGTATCGGATAATTTTATACAATAGTCAAGGGGATTTTTTCCAGATTACGGCCCGGGACTACCTAAATAGTGTAAATAAGGCTAACTGCACAAAACATTGCAAAATGTGCAATTTTATGTAGACCCTTAACTTGTTGAGTATCAAGCACTTGCGGGCCCGGGGGCCCCGTAAGTCGTTGACATTGAACCGGTTACGTTTCTGATTGCGGCAAAAAGAGAGCGCGCCCCACCACAAGGCGCGCCCTCACCCATTGCACTACAACTCAGCCAATTACAAAGTCTTCAACATCAGAGAGTTTGAAACGCTTGATCGAGCGTGTCGTGTCATTGTTGGGAAGTCCCTGAAGATAAAGGGCTTGCTTGTGTTCTACAAGTGCGCCGTTGGCGTAGGATTTACCCCATGAGCCGCCGCCAGAGCCGCCGCCGCTTGAGCGGTCGGCAAGTTTTGCCCCAAGAGTGAGGTTGCGGCGTTTGCCGTTGTAGGTGAAGCCAGCGAAACAAGTTCCCTTGTTGATGACGATTTCGGAGACCAGCGAAGCCAGCTGTTGAGCTTTGCGATTTTGGTTTTGGTTGGTTTGGTTGTTCATAATCTTATTTATAGTATTTTTGGCTTTGTTTGTCAAGGATATTTTTAATTCATTTAAATTACTTACGTTCGTTGTGGAGGATAAAAGCTCCAAGAAGGATTCCAATAATGATGAGGATGAGGAGATTTTCTTGCATATTTTGGTTTTTGGTTTGATTTTCATTTTTTATTTGACTACAAAACCCGAAACGTCTTTTTTGCCTTTCCCTTTTGCTTTCAGCCCGACGATGATTCCCTTTGGATCGAGAAAGCGTAGGTCGGTCGCGTCTCCGTCGATCACTTGCTTGTTGAGATACGTTTGCGGGAGCTTGTCAAAGACAACCGCCACGTTGCCGCCCATTGCCGCCACAAGCTCGACCTTGGCTTGGTTATTTTCTTTCCGCGAGAAAGTCAAGTGATAATTTGCGGGAAGCTCGCCATTCAAAAATTGAATCATGCGCGCAAGGTTCGGCGTGTAGTCATAGAAGCGGAGATTTTCAAAGGATGCCATGTCGATCATGTTGTGCCAAGGCAGATCAGAAAGCACATTCAGACGGACGGCGATTTTTTGTCCTTTGTTGGCGCGCTTGTCAAGATTCACAAGCTCTTTATTCAAAGCGGCGAGGAAGTCGGCGCGCTTTTCGATTAGGAAGCGTGTTTTATTGATTCGCGCCTCTTGAACATTGGAGAAAACTCCCATACCTGCCGTATTGAGGCAAGCCAATTCACATCCAGCAGAGCGATGTGGGCAAAGTTGTTTTCCAGATAGACCAGCAGGCGCAAGGGAAAGACCCTTTGTTGTCCAGTCAAGTTTGCTTCCTTTTTCGAGTTTGGTATTTGTGGCTAGTAGTGTCATGGTGTTATTGATTACAGATAAGAGAATAGGCTTATTGTATAAAAAGCGCAAGGGATTTTTTTATTTTTTTTGCATTTTAATTTTCGAGCCAATCATGAATCATGCCAGGCCCTGGATTTCGCCATTCAAGAATCGTGCCAAGTTTTCTATACGTAAGTCGTTCAGGCTCAACCACTTGCGGGCCCGGGGGCCCCGTAAGCCGTTGATTGTCAACAGCTTCGGGGTTTTGTTAAGTTTAACTAACGTATGCGTGAGAAGAAAAGAAGTTAATGGATGACATATCTAATGATGGCGCACCCCCGTCAAGTTTCTTAAACGCAATCTGATCCGACGTTTTGTAAAGCATGAAGTTTTCGCGTTTAAGGTTTTTGTAAGTTTCCTTTGCAATCTCGATAACCTCTTTAAGAATGCCGTCTTTTTTACCCTTATATTGAGGATTTGAATGTGAGTTAATGTCCACAAGTTGTTCAGTTTCAAAGGCTTTAATCATTGCTTCCTCGCTTGAAAGAAAGTATGCAAAGTTGTCGCTCATGTAGTGAAGATAATTGTCGCCAGTATCATAATCTTCGGAGCAAAAAGCGGAAGTGCAGTTTGGTGCTGCTCCTCCCATATTGAAGAAGCGCGTGAATTGCTGTTCGATCTGCTCTTTTGTGCCTTCGATGCCCACGGCGATTTCTGATCCGTAGAGACTCACGATGACGTTTTCGTTGCTGGTGTTTGGTGTTTGTGTTTTCATGTTTGAGATTTTAATTTACTGAATTGAGTTGAAAGTGTCAAGGATTATTTTGCTGGAATGAATTTTACCCAAGACAGGAAGATTATATTTCTGGGAGAAGGAAAGCAGGGATTTTCTGGAACATTCCCTTGGTAGTATTGAAAAAACCAATTCTTGAGTGTTGCGCCTCTAGTTTGACCAACCGCGAAGGTTTCCGTGATTTCCTGCCCTGCCCAGTAGGACACGGCTAGACTCCACTTGTGGGCGATCTTTTCGCTAGTGGTGATGGTGGTGTTTCTGCTTCTTGGCGTTGTTTTCATGTATTCAAGGTATCAAAAACCCTTGGATTGTCCAGATATTTTTTTAAATTATTTTTACGCCATGTTTTTCGTTTTCAATTATCGTGCCAGGCCCGGCGTTGCGCCATTCAAGAATCGTGCCAAGTCGTCCGTGCTGTAAGTCGTTGGGGCTGAGGCACTTACGGGCCCGGGGGCCCCGTAACCCGTTGGGGTTAAGGGACTTATGTTACCAGCAGTTTATGGCGTCGGCTTCTCTCTCCGCATGAACTCCAGCAACGCTCCTGAAGCTCTCAAGTGCTTCTTCTTTAGTTTCATCATCTTCCAGAGAGTCCATGATAGCTTGGATTGTCCAGCATTCAACTATAGTATCCCACCCTCCATCATTGTAATGCTCTTCTGCGTAGTTATATATATATTTAGCAATTTCTTCTTTATTCATATTAGTGGTGGTATTGGTTATTAGTATTAGGGTTTAGTATTAGGGTTCGATTATGTAGGGTTTGATGTAGCGTTCAATGATTCCGAGGTCATGCAGGATGTGGGAGATATGATCAACCCAGTTGAATCCATAAGCATCCCCATTTTCGAGGTCGTGGTAGGCTTGCAGGATCGTCTCCTTGCTTGCCCCCTCATAAAGACCATCTCCGTTCATTGTGGACTCGATCTGGGCGTAAACCTTGCGCTCGTCTTCTGGGGTCAAGCCGATGAGTGTGCGGGAGGCAATGTTGAACAGGACGATGTTTTGTGGTGCTTGTGGTAGTGTTTTCATGGTTTGTTTGGTTTGGTTGTTAGTCTTTAAGATGGTCTTCGTCGAAGCGTTCAGCCTCTGTCAGCTTCTTGGCTTCTTCACGCGCAAGGCTCTTGAACAGGTAGTCGAACTCATCAACTTCACCGCCAAAGCGAGCGTTGCGGTTGTAGTAGTTCTCTCCAGCGTAGTCAGAGAGTCGGTCGATCAGTTCGTCTTGGTTCAGGTATTTATTCATGTTTTTAAGATAGTCTTATTGTATAAAATTAGCAAGGGATTTTTTTATTTTAATTTCATTTTTATTTTAGGGGCATTCAAGAAGCGTGCCAGGCCCGGGATTTTGACGGAAAAAGACCCTAGTATTTCCGTCAATTCTCTCAAGTCGTTAAGCCACAAGCGCTTGCGGGCCCGGGGGCCCTGTAAGTCGTTGACTCACGGGTGTTTGCGCTTGTTATTTATTGCGCTTAGGTAGCGGCTTATCTATTGAATCAAAGATAGCCTCAACGTCTCTCCGCATCTGTTCCTTTTCTTTGTTTTGTTGATGCTTATCAACTGCTCCAGCATAGAAGGCACAGGAACACATTGCAATTAAGACATTTAGATAGAAGCATCCAACAATGATGATGTTTGATTTTTTTGTTTTCATTTTGTTATTGCTTTAAGAGAAAGATACCCAGTGCAAATCCTATTAAGAAGACCATATAAGTTATTAGTCAGCAACAAGTTCCAGAGCGTGTTTTTTGATAGCCGCATCAGCTTCTTGTTTCCAGCGTTCTATTTGATTGTCATGGAACTCTTTAAGAAGAGTCTCTTCGAGAAAGATTTCGCCTGTCTCGACTTCTATTTCTTCACATTTCATATTGAGCGCGTGATATGTGAGATCACACGCCTCGTCTCGGCTAATTCTCCAAAGTTGGGCGAGGTGTCCAATGTTTGATTCTGACCATCTTGTAAAGCCAGCCCAGTATTTACCATTCTCGAAAGAGTGCATCGGTTTTCCGTCAATGTCGGAAAGGTGCAGGGCGGCAATGTCCGCGAGTTGGGGAAAGGCGGCAAGAATTTCCTTGTGAATTGCTCCGCTCACAGATTCGCGCCCTTTTTCTACAATGCGACCAGTAAGCGAGAAGTATGGTTTTTGATTTCCGATCTTGTGAAGGATTGCTGTCGCTTCGATGTAGTTTTTAGGGTCTTGGTTTTTAGTGGTTAGTTTCATGGTGTTTTATTGTAGTGGTTGAGATTTATATTGCAAGGTTTAATTTTCGTATTCGCCAAAAAGCTCATAGCGTCCATCAAGTAACTCATGCGCCCCTTCAAAGCAGATTGCCAGATTGCCATTTGCCACGCGCATTGCGTATGCGTCATCATCTTCTTGTTCCACTTGGTTGTTGTTGTTTGTATCGTTCATGTTTTTAATGTATCAAAAGCTGAAAAAAACACAAGGATATTTTTTTGATTTTAATTTTTTCTTTGAGCATTCGCCATGCCAAGTTTGATATTTGGCTAATCAAGAATCGTGCCAACTATAACTCGCTGATCCCCAATCACTTACGGGCCCGGGGGCCCTGCAAGTCGTTGACTCGCAGGGGTTTACGTTTACGAGGGCAGAGCCATCTCGTCCTCGGGTTCTTCCTCCTGTCCGCCGAAGAGTTGATCCCACTCCTCTCCTGTGATGCCAGTCTTGACGAACTCCCTGTCGTCCGCAGACAGATGAGGCATGGCGTTTTGGATTAGCGCGCCCTGTTCCCACGCAAGGATTTGCTCCTCGGTGACGTTGATTTCCTTCGTGCGGGTGATTCCCGTGAGTTGTGATTTGCGTGTTAGTTGCATGGTTTTGTGTTGTTTTCTGTTTGGTGTTTGGTTACTTGTGAACTCCGCAAGCCGCCTTGAATCTTGCAGAATCAAAAAGGCTGTTGATATTCTTGAAGGTTTGGCAAAGGTCGTCAACGATATTTTCGATCAATCGCAATTCTTTTGTTGTTGAGGCTTGGCTATATTGTAGGCTAATGGTTTTTGCTACTTCTGTGAAGTGTTTTTTTGTCATGGTGTTTTTCTATTTTGTTGTTGAGAGGTTAAGAGGTTAAGAAGTCAATCAATCCATTCTGTGAATGATGCACTCAAGGGATACAAAGATTGTCAGTATGAGCAGGGCGAAGATGATTGTAGGTATCATATATTAAAGTCCGTTGCGTTCAACGTATCCAACAAAAGCCACAAAGAGGCTAGACATTGCATAGATGAAGATTGCTGTGATGATGTATGGTGTGATTTGCTCTAGTGTTTTCATGTTTTTAATTTATAGGTTGAAGGTTATTTTGTCAAGGGATTATTTTACCGATTTTTTAGGATAATGTTCTTCCATCAAGTCGCAGAGAACAACGGCGCAGTAGTCATACCACATTTGGGATGTCCACTCATCGTTCTTGAATTTCTCAAAGTTGATGTAGTATTGTTCAATCGTTTCGTTCTTCATGTTTTTAAGATAGTCCCAAACCTCGAAAATGTCCAGATATTTTTTTAATTTATTTTCATCGAGTTATTAGCCAATTCACAAAGCGTGCCAGGCCCTGCGTTTCACCCATTCAAGAAGTGTGCCAAGTCATTCGTGTTGTAAGTCGTTAAGCCTCAACCACTTACGGGCCCGGGGGCCCTGTAACCCGTTGATACAGAGCGACTTATGTTAGCCGAAGTAATGCTTCTTTTCGTATCGTGTGCCTACTGGCATCCTCGTAACGTCATCCAATCCATCATGTTGGCGCATTTTATTATACGCCCACAGGATATTTTTCTTATAGCTCTCATAGATGCTACAAGTGCCTAGAATAGAGCAACTTCCTTGATGTTTAGTGGCTGGCACAATGGCTTTTAGTATGTTTCTCATAGTAGTGTTATTTATATGGTTGATTTTGAAGGGTTTATTATGCCAGAACTTCAAGGTTCTCTACATAGGCGAAGTCGAAACGCTTGATCTGCAAGCGTCCGTCCTCTTGCTCCTCCACGCCTTGGAGGTATTCGCGAAAGCCTTGTTTGTCGCCCTTGAAGGCAGACACAAAGCGGTGTTGAGTGTTGCTCTTGCCCCAAGAGCCGCCGCCAGAGAGAAGCGGGAGGATAACCTCCCTGCCCATACGGATGATGCGTTGACTGATGGATACGCCACCCTTCTTGAGTGGCTTAACATAGGTGAAGCTCACCAATGAAGTGTTAGCTGGGATTTCGTTCGGGTTTACTGCTGTGGTGTTGTTGTTTTCCATGGTTAGAATATATGCTATTTAATTAAAAAATGGAAGGAATATTTTTATACAATTGCATTTTGTTAAAGCAATCGGCGTGCCAACTCTCTGCTATATCTATTCAGAAATCGTGCCAAGTTTTTCGTATTGTAAATCGTTGAGGCGCAAACGCTTGCGGGCCCGGGGGCCCTGTAAGTCGTTGACTCGCAGGTGTTTACGTTTTAGTAATCCCCATCTCCCCCATAGTAGCCGTAATCCTCATCTGTGCCATAGCCAGCACCCGCCAACACGTCCGCATCAGCCTCCGCATCGCTACGGAATTGGTCTTCGGGCTCATCGCTTGTGCGACTAGTGCCATACTGGTCATCATCGTCGCCCTGCTGGTCGTCATCGTATTCGCTCGTATCGTCGCCGTGAGGGTCACAGATCAACTCTTCTTGCTGGTCGCTCAACTGCGCGTCACGTTGCGCCATTTCCTCCTCGCGCCTAGCCTCAGCCCAGAGGTCATAGGAGTCATCCATCACGTCACCCGCATCCATGCGGGAGAGGTCGTTCATTTCGTCGTCGTTCATGTGGGTTGTGGTGTTGTTCATGGTTAAAATGTAGCCCATCTAATGAAAAAACGCAAGGATTTTTTTTAATTTTTTTTGCGTGTGCCTATGTGTGCTATTCCATGCGTTCAATTATCGTGCCAAGTGCCCATTTAGGCTATTCAAGAAGCGTGCCAAGTCATTCGTGCTGTAAGTCGTTGGGGCTGAGGCACTTACGGGCCCGGGGGCCCCATAAGGGGTTGACGTTGAGCAACTTGCGTTAGTCGCTCCAGCAGTCGTATGAGCCATTGTAAATCCATGATCCATCATCAAATTGAACTCCATCATCAGACGTAAGTGATTGACCACCAACGCCATACATAGAGCATATAAACTTAATTGTGTCGTCTTTTTCCTTCGCTAGGCGTAGACGTTGCGTCTCTCCTCCGTGATAGTTGCCGATGTAAGAGCCGTCTGGTTGCTTGACAGCAAACACGCTGAACAGGCGGGTAGATGAGTGAATCTGGAAGTCTCCGCTTTCGCGATTTCCTCCAGCTCTAGAGATGCGCGTTGCGCTGAATTTGACGAAGTGCTGTGGGTGAGTGACAGCGCGTAGTGGGATGGTGTTTATTGGTATCATATTTTTAATGTAGTCTAAAATTTTATTGTAGTCAAGGATTATTTTCCTTCGAGAGCGATCTTCGTAAGAATACCAATCGTGCAGATCCAAACCACAAAAACCATGTAAGCTATTTCGTTTTCCATGTATTCAAGGTATCACAAAACTCCGTTCATGCAAGGGATTTTTTTATTTTAATTTATTTTAATTATTGGTGCGAAGAAAGATTTCCCTTGACACCCCCCCCAATTTTTCGAATTTAGGGTGCGGTTGCCGGCCCAAAACGCGCGGGGGTCTTAAAATTCAGTCTCCCCCAATAAAAATATATTAATTCAATTTAATTAATTAAATAACAACACAATAACAACACAATACATAATAATAACACAATCCAATTACAACCCAATAATAATAAACAATAAACTTGTCGATATTGTTATACTGTATCTGTATCTGTGTCTGCGTACCCGTAGGGTACCCCGTATTTCTCAAAAAAATAGAATAAATGAAGCCGAGTTTACGTTTTGAACCCTTTGGGCCCGGGCCGGGTGCCGCGAAATAGGCAAATAGGGAAATAGGGAAATAGGGAAATACAAAAACGCAAAATAAAAAACTTGCAGCGCGCGCGGGCGCCGAGTGTATATATATTTATGAACGAACTTAATGAGGTGGCGAAAATTTGGGATTTGGGTTATTTTCGACCAGTTTAATTGACTGATGCTATATTTTGTATACTTCTTGTAGTTATAACATTACTATATTGGAATGAAATGATAGAATAGTTAACAATTTGCATTCGCAATGGAAACAATTACTGAAGACGCGCATTCGCCCAAAGATCTTATTACGATCTTAGAGGCGGAATCATCAACCGTAACCTGGACGCCATTTAAAAGTTGATAGTTTGTTACGAGTTGTGGCGAAACGCTTCCGACATCGGCAAAAAGCTGGAAATTTGGACCGGTGTCGTTTAATTGATTTACTTGTATGGTTATATTCATTTTTAAGATTAATTAATTCGTATATGCTGCTGCGGTTGAACTTTGAGCAACAGCGACGAATCTTCCTCCATATTCTAAAGAACTCCAAATTTGCGTTGAAACATTGCGTCCAACATTCCAATTAATTCCATTAAAACTATATGCAAATATATCTGAATCTTTAGAAATAGCCATAAACATTCCATTTCCGTATTTTACAGAAATCCAGTTTGCTATTACAGGAATTATTGCATCAACCCAATCTAATCCGTTAAAGCTATATGCAGTTTGAATAAACTGGTTGTTGTGCGTTCCATTTGCAACCGCAACAAATTTTCCGTCTCCATATGTTATTGAAGTCCAGCTATTAATATTTCCACTTGTCCCCCATTGCCAAGTTATTCCATCATTGCTATACTGAGTAAGGTTTGACGGGGTGTTAAGACCTCCAGCAATAACAACAAATTTCCCGCCTCCATATGCAATAGACCTATAAAACAATTGATTATCATTCGGATATAGGACGGAAGTCGCTTGTGTCCATGTTATTCCATTATTGCTATAAATTACATTATTAGGATATTTTGCTGTTACGCCAAAAGCAACAAATTTTCCTCCTCCATATATTATTGACAATCCGTTTTCTAGTGATCCTCCAACAAGTAAAACATTCCAATTAATTCCATTGCTACTGTAAGCTGCGTCTCCAGTTGGACAAACAATAACAAACATTCCGTTACCATATGCTATTCTTCCATTCGTCCCATTAAAAGAAGAAGAAATAAGTGTTTCATTCCAGATTATTCCATCATTGCTGTAAGCTATTTTTTTGTTGCTATCATGTGCAACAAATATTCCGTTACCATATGCAATATTATCCCAAAATGAAAATGATGGTAGCGTTGATTGCGCCCATGTTAATTGTTTATAAAATTGTAAATATGCTGCTGCGGTTGAACCATTAGAAACAGTAACGAATCGCCCTTCTCCGTATGTTACTGATTTCCAAGTAGCAGAACTTGGTAGTGTAAAAGCAACCCATGTTGCTCCATCTTCGCTATATGCTGCTGCGGTTGATCCAGACGCAATTGCGACAAATCTACCCTCTCCGTAGGTTACTGAAAACCAAGTAGCAATACTAGGTAATGTAGAAGCAACCCATGTTGCTCCATCTTCGCTATATGCTACTGCGGTTGATCCAGACGCAATTGCGACAAATCTACCCTCTCCGTATGTTACTGATCTCCAAGTAGCAAT